>Ga0137308_100219_pt1 | contig 106027 bp, 75 predicted proteins | sample Inofrocosms_June_FD_97181 | JGI IMG/M metagenome (GOLD analysis project Ga0137308, IMG submission 97181) | Mouse cecal microbial communities from Vienna, Austria - N-Acetylneuraminic and N-Acetylglucosamine D2O microcosms_June | ecosystem: Host-associated > Mammals > Digestive system > Large... | reverse complement strand
TCCGTTTACAGACACCGGCTTTAAAATAATATTCGGTAAGGAGAATAAATCGAATGAGATTCTTAAAGCCTTTCTGAACGATTTGTTTGAAGGTCAGCCGGATTTTGATCCGGTTGAGAAATTACACTATCTTAATAATGAGAGGAGTCGTGAAAGTCTGGAAGACAGGGCTATACTATATGATATAGTATGCGAGACCCAGTCCGGGCATAGGTTTATTGTGGAGATGCAGCGTCAGCCGCAACCTTATTTCTTCGGTCGCTCGATATATTACGTGTCAAGGGCTATTTATGAGCAGGGACTTAGAGGAATTGAAAGAGAAAAAGACAAATGGGATTACGGTCTATTGCCGGTAATAGGTGTTTTCTTCTGTGATTTCCATGTCCGTGAACTTGGAAAAGAACTTGTTCAGCACGTACGTCTTTGCGATACCGCTACTAATAAACCCGTTGGCAATCTTATGCGTTATGCATTTATACAGTTGCCGATGTTTCGTAAAAAGGAACATGAGTGTTTGACAGAGTTCGATAAATGGATTTATATACTTAAAAATATGAGCAAAATGCAGACTATGCCGTTTACTTCACATCGCGACATATTTGAACGCTTGGCAAGTGTAAGCAATGTCGCAGCTCTAACTCCGGATGAACGGAGACAATATGATTATGACGTAAAGAAATCACGAGATTATCACGCTGAAATGGGATATGCACGTGCAACCGCCCGCGCCGAAGGACTTGCCGAAGGACGCGCCGAAGGACTTGCCGAAGGACGTGCTGAAGGACGTGCCGATGAAATAAAGAGGATTGCGAGCAACATGAAGCATATGGGGATAAGCGTGGAAACAATAGAATCTGTCACCGGCTTGTCGGTGACAGAGATAGATAATATCCAATAATCTCGTCATATTGTGAAAATGCGTATTAGGCTCCATTTACTCAATGGAGCCTAAAATTTTATGTTATATTTTCAGAAACGAAAGTAATTTGCTATATTTGCGGCACGAAACGAAATTGGTTTGTGATAAAACCAAAACGCAATTAACCTATAAATCATGAAAAAGATTCTGTCAATCGGCTTACTGTTGCTTTGCTGCTTGCCGATTTATTCAAAAACGAGAGCGGAAGAAATCCGGGAAAGACTTTTGTCGAGAGACTCTTCCAAGGTTTTTGTAGCTTCCCATCGCGCTGACTGGCGTAACTGGCCTGAGAATTCATTGCCGGCAATCAACAGTGCTATCGAAATGGGGGTGGATATAGTTGAAGTGGATCTTCAGTTGACAAAAGACAGCGTGTTGATCATCATGCACGATGCAAAACTTGACCGTACCACTACCGGCAAGGGTAAAATCTCTGAAACAAATTATGCCGACATACAAAAACTTCGCCTTAAAAATGGAGTAAGTATCTATACGCGTCATAAAGTTCCTACTCTTGAGGAGGTGCTGAATCTTGCCAAGGGTCGTGTGATGCTCAATCTTGACAAGGCAGACAGATATTTCGATCTTGTGCATTCTATTGCCAAAAAGACGGGAACTGAACGTCAGCTCATCATGAAAGGTCGTAAATCAGCGAAAGAAGTCAAGGATGAATATGGAGAATATCTTGATGAAATACTTTATATGCCCATAGTTCATCTTGATGACCAGAAAGATTTCCGACATAAATTCGATGGAAAGGACAAACCTCTGCCGGAGATAACGCCTGAGAAGATGAAAGCGTGTCAGGATACTGCCCGTAAAGAAATCGCTGACCACCTGAAAGTGTTGAAACCCTGTGCGTTCGAATTGCTCTATGCCACTGACAGGAATGAATTGCCTTTCAAGCTGAAAAAAGAACTCAAGGGTAAGGCTCTGATTTGGTATAACTGTCTGTGGGATACTATGGCGGGTGGACATGATGATGATGCCGCCATGGAGGATATAAACAATGGTTATGGTTTTCTGATTGACCGTCTCGGCTGCAATATAATACAGACGGACAGACCGGCAATGGTGCTGGAATATCTCCGCAAACGTAAGTTGCACGAATAAAAAAACAGTTATGGAAACAATAGATACATCTACACGGAAGCGGAGTCTGCTACAGCGAGTAATTGATTTCTACAGTATTTCATCTCCCAATTATGACAGCACTACGCCCAAGGAGCGGTTCAACCGCATCCGTCTTGCCACGTTTATATCAGCCACATGCGGATATGCACTTTATTATGTCTGCCGTCTGAGCATGAACATAGTGCGCAAGCCTATAGTCGAAAACGGTCTTTTTACGGAGACTGAGCTCGGTATCATAGGTTCGTGTCTCTTTTTCGTCTATGCTGTGGGAAAGATGGCTAACGGTTTTCTTGCCGACCGCTGCAACGCACGTCGGTTTATGGCAACGGGACTATTGCTGACAGCCATAGTGAATCTGCTGCTCGGTTTTTCGAACATGTTCATAGTATTTGCTGTTTTGTGGGGTCTCAACGGCTGGTTTCAGTCAATGGGTGCGCCTGCGGGTGTCGTATCGCTCAACCGCTGGTATGACAACAAAGACCGCGGTACCTATTACGGTATATGGAGCGCGAGCCACAACATAGGAGAGGCAGTGACTTTTATTACAGTCGCCGCACTCGTAAGCTGGGCAGGATGGCGATCCGGTATGATTGGCGCCGGAATAATAGGCATACTCGGATTCGGAATGCTGTTGCTTTTCATGCGAGACACACCTCAAAGTCTCGGGTTCATGCTCAATCAGAAAACCGCCACTGCCGAATCTTCGAAAGCTGCCGAAACGGAAGATTTCAATAAAGCGCAGAAGGCTGTTCTTAAGAATCCCGCCATATGGATTCTTGCCCTCGGTTCTGCGTTTATGTATATCAGCAGATATGCCGTCAACTCATGGGGAGTGTTCTATCTGGAGGCGCAGAAGGGGTATTCCACGCTTGATGCAAGCCTTATCATCTCCATAAGCTCTGTATGTGGAATAGTAGGTACGGTTGCGTCAGGTTTTATCTCCGACAATGTTTTCAATGGTTCACGCAATGTGCCGGCACTCGTATCGGGACTTATGAACACATTGGCGCTGTGTCTGTTCCTCCTTGTTCCTGGAGAGCATTTCTGGCTTGATGTCACGGCAATGGTGCTCTTCGGTCTCGGCATCGGTGTGCTGATCTGCTTCCTTGGCGGTCTTATGGCAGTGGATATCGCGCCCAAGGCAGCCGCAGGTGCTGCACTTGGGGTTGTAGGCATCGCCAGTTATCTTGGTGCCGGATTGCAGGATGTGATGAACGGTATACTTATCGAAGGAAACAAGACCGTGGTCAACGGCACGGAAGTATACGACTTCTCGATGGTAAACTGGTTCTGGATCGGATCTGCATTCCTGTCGGTGATACTTACCGCGCTTGTATGGAATGCCAAACGGAATGATTGATCCAAACTTATCCATAAATAAAACGTTGAAATAATATAACCCGAAATTGTAGAAAGCGGAGACGCCAAATGCGTCTCCGCGCATTTAGACAACTCTTTAAAACAGATTGTTATGGAAGCGATGAAAAGACTTTATATAGTAAGCTTCGGCGATTCCCGCAAATATCGTGTGGAATTTGAAGATGTAGCAAATGTAGACCCATTTCACCATACCAACCCTCTTGCCTCTGTCGAGGCAGATATAAGTGAATATCTCGAAGGTTTTTTCCCCGGAGAATCTCTTGCTTATTTCGATACCCCGAAAGTTACCGAAGTATACTGGAAAGACCGTGCCGAATATGAGTCCTATCCTGTGCTTGATGCTGCAGCGGTGAAGGATATTGAGGCAGAGTTGAAAAAAGAGGTTGAAAACAGAGAAGATCAACAGCGTCTTGATTGCAACGCTCCATATGCGGAAATAAATTCCGAAGTGAAATAATGGACGGGATGCAGCTTCCTTTTGCGAAGCCACTGTATGTGATGACAAAGCCTGTCAGCTCAATGTGTAATCTGAGCTGCAGGTATTGTTATTATCTGGAGAAGGCTAATCTATACAGAAACGAAGACAAGGCAGGACGCTTCACAATGAGCGAGGACCTGCTTGAGCGTTTTATCCGCGATTATATAGAGTCGCAAACAATGCCTCAGGTTCTTTTTTCATGGCACGGAGGGGAGGCTCTGATGCGCCCTCTGTCGTTCTATAAACGTGTGGTTGAACTTCAGAAACGTTATGCCCGTGGAGTGCAGATAGACAATTCTATACAGACCAACGGCACTCTGCTCACAGACGAATGGTGTGAGTTCTTCCGTGAGAACGGCTGGCTTGTGGGTGTGTCGATTGACGGTCCGCAGGAATTTCACGACGAATATCGCCGCAACAAAATGGGTCAACCCTCATTCCGCAAGGTGATGCAGGGTATAAATTTGCTTAACAAGCACGGAGTGGAATGGAACGCTCTTGCGGTGGTTAATGATTTCAATGCAGACTATCCACTTGATTTCTATAACTTTTTCAAAGAAATCGACTGCCGTTATATCCAGTTCACACCGATTGTGGAGCGACTCTATCCTCATAAAGACGGGCGGCATCTCGCCTCGCCGATGGATAACGGAAAAGTGCCTCTTGCGGATTTTTCAGTGTCTCCGGAGCAGTGGGGAGAGTTTCTTGTCACTCTTTTCGATGAATGGGTCAAGGAGGACGTGGGAAAATACTTTATTCAGCTTTTTGACGCCACTCTTGCCAACTGGGTGGGTCAACAGCCGGGTGTGTGCACTATGGCGCGGACATGCGGACATGCCGGGGTAATGGAATATAACGGAGATGTATACAGTTGTGACCATTTTGTATTTCCTGAATACAAACTCGGCAATATAAGAACCCACACCCTTGTGGAGATGATGTATGGCGAGCGTCAGCAGCAGTTCGGCATGGACAAATATGCGAAACTCCCCGCGCAGTGCAAGAACTGTGAGTTCTTGTTTGCCTGCAACGGGGAGTGTCCTAAAAACCGGTTTGCCTTCACAGCCGATGGAGAACCCGGTCTGAATTACCTGTGTTCCGGCTATAAACGCTATTTTCGTCATGTGGCTCCATACATGGACTTCATGAAGCAGGAGCTTGAAGCCGGGAGACCTCCTGCAAATGTGAACGGAATGCGTTTTTAGAGCATGTTTCTAAAAACAGTCTAAATTTAAACCGTTTCTTAGCCGAGAGTCAGAGTCACGATGCTTTTTGCGGGGAGAGTTACAGTAAGCTTTCCCCGTGATTGTTTCCACCCTTTTGTAAAGGGCTTGAGAGTAATGGTCTCAGGATGTCCGAAATCATTATAGTCGTTGATTCCAGCAGAGGTCAGTATCTCTCCGTTTATGTTCTTTGCTGATATCCCTGCGAGGTCTATGGTGATTTCAGCAGTCTCATTCAGATCTGTATTCACGAGTGATATGGTTGTCTTTCCGTCTTTTACGGAAGCTGTGGCATCGACCACAGGCACCATTCGTCCATCGCGGGCGCGAATCATGGGAGTCGCCACGTTGAGAGGAAGCAGTTTTGCATCCTGATGTGGCACATACATCTTGAAGAGATAGTATGTCGGAGTAAGAACCATCTTGTCGTCTTTTGTGAGCACCATAGACTGCAGCACGTTTGCGATTTGCGCGATATTTGTCATTTTCACGCGGTCTGTGAAGCGGTGGAAAGTGTTGAGACTGAGAGCAGCGACCATGGCGTCGCGCATTGTGTTCTGCTGATATAGATGGCCGGATTTTGTTCCCGGCTCTTCGTCCCACCATGTTCCCCATTCGTCAACAAGCAGTCCGATGCGCTTCTTGGGGTCATATTTGTCCATGATGTCGCAATGACGTTTCACAACATCCTTTACTTCGAGACATTTGCCGAGCGTCCAATAATAGTCTTCGCTGTCGAAGTCGATGGCAGATCCTTTGCGTCCGGACCATCCTGTCACAGTGTAATAGTGGAGCGAAATGCCATCCATATGGTTGCGGGCATTCTTCATCAGAACTTCCGTCCAGTTGTAGTCATAGTCGCTGGCGCCTGAAGCTATCTTATATAGCCGGTTGCCATTGAAGTTGCGGCAATATGTCTGATAGCGGCGATATACGTCCGCATAATATTCCGGGCGGAAATTGCCGCCGCACCCCCAGCTTTCGTTCCCGACGCCGAGGTATTTGAGTTTCCAGGGCTTTTCGCGTCCGTTCTGTCTGCGCAGGTTTGCCATGGGTCCCTCTTCTGCGGTGATGTATTCCACCCATTTTGCGAGTTCTTCAACCGTTCCGCTTCCAACGTTGCCGCTGAGATATGGCTCGCATCCGAGCATTTCGCAGAGGTTGAAGAAATCGTGAGTGCCGAAAGAATTGTCTTCGACAGTGCCTCCCCAGTTGGTGTTTACCATGCGCGGACGATTCTCTTTGGGACCGATGCCGTCCATCCAGTGGTATTCATCGGCAAAACATCCTCCCGGCCAGCGCAACACGGGTATCTTAAGTTCTTTAAGAGCGTTCAATACATCAGTGCGGTATCCGTTTGTATTCGGTATCGGTGAATTTTCGCCGACCCAAAGACCGCCGTATATGCATGTTCCGAGATGTTCTGCGAATTGCCCGTAGATTTCTTTAGCGATTATCGGGCTTTCTTCAGAAGGCAAGAGTGTGACTGTAGCTTCATTTGCTCCCAAAACTGGGAAAGATGCCAATGCTGCTAATGCGAATGATGAGAGTTTTAGTTTCATGAAATAGATTAATTTATTAAAAATCTGACAAATATAATATATCCCGGACATATTTCAAAATTAAAGATGCAATGGTTTCACAATGGTTGCTGATTTCTCACCGAAAACGCTCAAATTCCGAACGTGAGAAGGAGTGCGGTCTTTCATATGTTTCACGGAATTCGATGCCGAACGGGTCTGTCCAGGATATCTCAAGAGGGGAGTCGGGAGAGGATGTGTGAACTTTGAACATGCGGTATGCCTGCATCTTTGTGTTTTTGTTATATCTGTTAAGCCAGGTGGACCGCTGGATCATTGCAGTGACCGTGTAGGCGGGATTCTCGCCCATAAACATCTCGGCAGTTAACTCTTTGCCGTTTTCTTTTATAGTCAGTTTACCGAGGGGGTCATAGGACCAGACGCAGACATAAACAGTGTTTTCCGGTTCTTTGTCGTAGTCGGTTGCTTGAGGATAAAGTTTCTTGTATGCCTGATACTCACCGTCTGTTGCCAGATATTCCTTTACTTTGTTGAGGTCGAATGCCATGAACTGCCGTTCCGGTTCGAAGTCCCATGCCGAGTAGCGCCATCTTATGTCATTGCCGTCAATGGTGAATACTTCGTAACCACCAGGAATGCCGTCTGTGCCGATGCTCTTGCAGCCCATTGCCGATGTCCACCATGTAGAACCCGACGCGGATGTGATATTATGGTCAACAATGTTCTTTTCAGGCATACGTGTGAGCATCTGGCGGTGTGAGTGTCCGGTCAGCGTATGAATTTCCTTATAAGGGGCAAGAATGTCAAGGAGTGTTTCCGCGCTCTCCTTTTCGAGTCTGTATTCCACGTCATCGGTCACTCCCTTATATTTCACGAGAGGACAGTGCATGGCGATGACTATCGGAGTCTCTGGAGAAATATCGAAAAGATCCTTGCGCAACCAGTCGAACTGTTCGGGAGATATTCTTTCAAGAAAATTGCGTTTCCCAGCAATCCCTTCTGTCTTCTCCTTTTCCGTGGATTCGTTCCTGTATATGATGTTGTCAAGAAATATATAGTGCACATCGCCAGCGTCGAAAGAGAAATATCGCGGGCCGAAAGCCTTCATAAAAGGTTTTGCTGCCTCCAGATCCATATCTTTGTCAGCTTCCCAGACCTCACCTCCATTGTTATCGTGGTTGCCCATGATGTTGTATAGAGGAACCGGATATGAGACGCGGTTGAATGTGTCGCGCAGACGCGAAACAGGGAAATCATTGACATACCAGAACTCGTCCCAGCTACCGTCTCCGAGATGGAATGAAAAGACTGTATAACCTTTCGCTTCAAGATCTTTGACCTCTTTACGGATTCTGTCCATATATTCTGAAGAGAAAGTCGCCACATCGTTTCGCTGGTTGGCTAAATGCAGATCAGTCATCACTAATATGGCGTGTTTTGAATCATTACGTTTTTTCAGACGGAAATCAAGTCGTTCCGGAGTTGCCGGTGTCTCTGTGAAATCTGCCCAGTATTGTGGTATTGCGTCATCTCTCCATGCCTCATAACCGGAAGGGACCGAGATGAACACCTGAGGATTCTTTTTCTTTGATTTCAGATAGTATGCACCATTCTTATCTGTCTTTGTCACTTCGTATCCGTCGGAAACCTTAATCCCTGCAACCGGTTGTCCGTCGCATTCGACAGTGCCTGATACTGTCACCCCTTTGGCGGGTTTCACCGGAAGCGAAGATTTGAAAGCAGATTGAGCGTAAGTGAGTTGTGACACAGCGGTCAGTGTCATTGCCGCGACTGTGAGTTTTAATGGATTCATGTCAGTTAAGTTATGGATTAATAATATGTATGGATTGTGCATCGTAAAATACGGATTCCTGTCAGACACCGTTTATGTTCTGGACCGTGATTATTTGCGACCGAAGTCAGCCGGAACCTCGCCCCATCGTTCTGTCTGCCACTTCAGGATGCGGGTTGAATAATGATGGGTATTGAGCCAGGACAGAGCCCGTTCCATCATTTTGAAGCATTTTTCGTTAGCCGGTTCCCGTGTCAGCTGTGTCTTTATCTTGCGGTTTCTTACCCATGCCATGCCGGTTACGGAGTCGCTGTATATGGTATGGCTTTCTCCCGTCTGCTGCATCAAAGCCAGAGCATGGACAATAGCGAGGAACTCGCCGATATTGTTGGTGGACTTCTCAAAAGGTCCTACGCGGAAAAGTTCTCGCCCTGACATCAGTTCGACACCTCTGTATTCCATTCTGCCCGGGTTTCCGAGACATGAAGCGTCTACAGCCCACCCGTTCAGGTCAATTTCCTGAAAAGAAAAGTAATCAGGTTTGCCGCTTGCCGGAATATTCGATCTTGAGGAATTGAGAAGAATATTGCCAAGGTCTTTTTTGTCTTCTCTTACTTCCGAACGTCTGTATGCCTCGGCTGCCGCTTGCGGGGAGTCATAGCTTTTGAACATCGCGCCAGGAAAATTGTCAACCTGTTCCATCGCATCGTCAAGGTTGTCATAAACGCCGGGTACGCGTCCTTTCCATACAACATAATATCTTTTATTGTAATTTGCCATAAAAAGGGATTTAAGAGGACGAAACGGTACTTTGTCAGGATTCCGGTGTCTCCTCGCGGTAATTGTAATTCCGGCGTAAAATGTCAAAAGCTTCCGGATCGGCGCGCAGAGCATCCGTGTCGCACGCAGGATCGTATGATTGCAAAATGGCGTCGACATTGATTCTTTCGGGGAATACATAAGCCGGAGCGAGTCCGCTTTTGTCGGTCTCGAAACCGAAAAATCTGTCGATTTCTTCCAGAACCATGCGCGTTGCACGCTCTTTTCCCTGTCGGGAATAGCCGGCGATGTGGAAAGTCGCGATGTCGGAAAGCGATAGAAGTTCTCTGTTTATTGCCGGTTCTCCTTCCCAGGTGTCGATAACAGCAGTTATCTTACCGGCACGCAATGCGGGAAGCGCAGCCTCGGTGTCAAGAACAGCGCCACGTGCCGCATTGATGAGTATCGCGCCATGTTTCATCCGTTCTATTTCGTGATCGGAGATCAGATGAAAAGAGGGATGTCTGCCGGTTTTTGTAAGCGGAGTGTGTAGAGTGACCGCATCGCTTTCTCCGAGCAGAGTGTCAAGAGAGACATACTCACCCGGCATGCCTGCCTCCTGTCTGGGAGGGTCGCATATCAGAACCCGTGCGCCAAGAAGTTTTCCCCAGTGCGCCACAATCGAGCCGACGTTTCCGCAACCTGCTATGCCGATTGTGTCGGAGGCAGGATTGAATCCTTTTCTAAGGAGAGAGGACCAGACATATTGCGCAACAGCAGGGGCATTGCATCCGGGACAGTTTGCAACCTTGATTCCTGCTCTTTCACACCACGGAATGTCAATCTGATCCATGCCGATCGTAGCTGTTGCTATCATCCTTACAGAACTGTCTGAGAGCAGCGAGCTGTCGCAGCGCGTGCGTGTACGTATTATCAGAGCGTCTGCGTCACGCACATTGTCGGGGTTGAAGTCGAACTGGTCAACGTATTCCACTCTTGCGAATGGTTCAAGACGTCCCCCAATGTATGGTATGTTGTCGTCTATCAGAATCTTTGGTTTCATGCCGGTAGATAAAATCCAGTTTCCATCAATACATATGATGCGATATACAGCATCACGAAGAAAAATATGAAGGTATGTGTATGTCGCACCTGACGAAGCGCAAAGAGGTTCGCCAGCTGGACACCAGCAACGAGATATACTGTTGCCATGTATACCTGTATGTTGTCTACATCACAGACAATGCTTATGGCGGAGGCTATGCCGAGAATGATTATCGAATTGTTGAGCAGTCGTCTGCGGGTGTTGCCGGCATAGAGCTTCACGGCATTGTATAGGGCGAGCATTGTGCTCAGTATAATCGTTATCGCACAATTGAGCAAGCCTACGAATATTGTCTGTTTGCTTCCGAATCCGTCAAAGAGATTGGTGAACGTGGGCATGGAGAATGAATCCAAAGGAATAAGTCCAATTCCGATTCCAATCCAGTACGGAGCAGCGACCCCCATGATATATGCCAGCAGACTCTTGATGTTCATGCATTTAAGAACCATTGCGATAATCAGATAAGCTGGGATGAAGAAAACAAACGCATATTGGAACATAGATCCCAGAGCCAGAATCGAGCCTACGATAAACATCTGCTGGGTGCTCTTGTTCGACCGGTAACAGCCGAAAAGGAAATGCAGACATGCGAAGTTGGCTCCCATAAGGATGACTGAAGATGTCAGCACGCTGTCAATCCAGGGGTTTGAGCCGCAAAGGAATATAAATGCCGCTGGTAAAACAGTGTCGCTGCTGCTTATGAAATTGTATGTCTTATTGAAGAGATGCAGCGACAGACCGAGAATGAGAATCAGTCCAAGGTTTACAATCCATGAAACAAGCGGGTTTATAGTCCATAGGTTCGGTGATGGGAAACATATTCCCAATTCACCCTCCAGCCTTTGTGGCGTGCCTATAAAGAACTCGATCGCACTCATGGCGCAGGCGAGCATGATCGCAAGCATAAGACCTTTGTTGCCTATCATTCCTGATCTCATATCCCAGACTTGGTTTTAGAAGCTGTTTAATAATTATTCATCAGTTTCCGCAGCGGGTTTTCTACGTGAACGCAGTTTGTATTCTGAAAAGCGGTATGTATCGCTCTCTGGAATGCTCGGACCTTTTCCACTTGTCTCTACAGCCGGTCTCGGTTTGCGTTCATAGGGTTTTCTGTCACGGTCGAACGGTTTTCTGTCACGGTCGAACGGCTTGTTTCCCGATTTCTCGAATTTACGTTCACCATGGAAACGGTCTTTTGCCTCGAATATCGGTTTCCTGTCATCGAAGCTGTTCTCTTCGAAGGCTTTGTGGTCAGAGAATCTTTTATCTCGATCAAAAGGTTTGCGGTCTTTCGAGAATTTACGGTCGCCACCCTTTGTCGGCTTACGGTCGTTATGCCCGAATTTTTTAGTCTCTTTTTTCCAGTCATCGTCCGATATATGTTTCATTTTCCGTGGACGGCGCTGTTCTTCGGCTTCCTCATCGGAGAGTTTGCCCAGAGAACCGCCTTCGGCACGGAAGGAGTCATATCTGCCGTCAAACAATACATATTCGCGCAATGAGCATTCGAGGCTTCCGTTGAGAAGCGGTATCTTGATGGTTGGTTTTAGACCGATATTGCCGAATTCTTCTTTGTCCGGACCGATAATCCAGGCGTTCCATCCTGAGAAATTCTTTTTGAGAGCGGTGCCGATACCTTTGTAAAGGGCAGTGAGATCATCCGGTTTAAGTCGTTCGCCATAAGGCGGATTCATCACAATGATGCCAGGTTCGGGATTTTCGGTCCATTCGCTCATCTGGCGACATGTGATTTCCACCATATCGTCCACCTTTGCCTCGCGCACATTCTTGCGGGCAATAGCCACGGCTTCCGCATCCATGTCGCCTCCATATATCTTGCAGGCAAATTCCTTTTCCGCGCTGTCATCGTTGTATATCTCCTCGAAAAGTTCTTTGTCGAAATCGGGCCATTTCTCAAATGCGAACTGCTGCCGGAATATTCCCGGATTTATGTTGGCAGCAATCAGGGCCGCCTCAATAAGGAAAGTTCCTGAACCGCACATAGGGTCAACGAAATTGCTTTCTCCTCTCCATCCGGTCTTCATTATGATTCCTGCGGCAAGAACCTCATTAATGGGCGCGGCTGTCTGTTCAACCCTGTAACCTCTTTTTGAGAGCGGCTCGCCGCTTGAGTCAAGCGAGATTGTGATACGGTCTTCAAAGATATGCACATTGAGCATAAGGTCGGCACCCGCTACACGTATCGATGGTCTTTCGCCGTATTTGTCACGGAAGTGGTCAACTATGCCGTCTTTCACGCGGTATGTGACATATTTCGAATGAGAGAACTCATCGCTGTTGACAGTGGAATCGATGGAGAATGTGGTCTGAGGTGTCATGTATTTCTCCCACTCTATGTCGCGGACAATATCATAAAGCTCGTCAGGATCCGAAGCTGTGAATTTTTCAATAGGCTTGAGGATGCGCAGAGCGGTGCGGCAACACAAGTTGGCGCGATACATAGTCTCGAGATCACCCTCGAAGCTGACCATTCTGCGTCCCATCTCAACGTTTTCCGCGCCGAGAGATATCAATTCGTCACGCAAGACATCTTCCAAACCTTGAAATGTCTTTGCGACCATCTGAAATTTTTGTTCAGTCATATTATGTTTCCTTGGGAGTTTTTATTAAAATGTAATTGGAGTGGCACCTCGGTCTTGCTCGCTGGATTCCGGTTGTCGGGGCGTTTTGTCCGGTTGCCCGATCTTGTTCAGTTCCTCTTTGAAAGCAGGTGAGCGGTTGAATGCCTTGTGGCTCTCAAGCATTGAAATCACATCGAGATCATCGAACTGTGAGGGTTTCAGAACTACGTAACGGGTTTCGTCCGAAGCTCTGTAATGTTCCTTGATCTTTTCAGAACCGTATATCGTGCTCATTGTATCCTGAGCTTCCTTCTGCTTTATTTTTTCCTTGAGTGCTTCCTCTCCGGTAGGTTGTTTGTCATTAGCATGAAAGATAATGCCTTCGTCATCGTCTTTCTTCACAGGACTGTCTCCCGCTTCTTTCAAAGTCATGTCGAATCCAGATGCAAGGACGGTAATCTTGACCTTGTCGCCCATCTCCGGATTATCCCCGATACCCCATTTCACATCGATTGTGGGTGGAAGCTGCGAGGTGAATTGATATATTTCCGACACTTCCTGGGTTTTGAGCGGGTTGGGGGAGTCTTTCCAGCATACAAACTTGAATAAAATGCGTTTTGACGAATATATGTCGTGTGTCTTGAGAAGTGGAGAATGAAGAGCCTTGTTGATCGCATCCGATATTCTATGCTCACCTTCCCCTTCCGCCGTTGATATTATCGCAGTGCCGGCACCTTTCAGTGTCGTTTTCACATCCTGAAAATCGACATTCACATAGCAAGGTTCGGAGATGATTTCGGAAATGCTTCGTGCCGCGTTGGCAAGTGTGTCGTCTGCTTTGCCGAAAGCATTGAAGAAATTCCAATCTTTATATAGATCAATAAGATTTTCGTTATTGATTACAAGAAGGGCATCGACATGTTTCTTCATTTCTTTTGCACCCTCGATTGCCTTCAGGATCTTTTTCTCCCCTTCGAAGAAGAAGGGAACCGTAACTATACCGATGGTCAGCATTCCAGCTTCTTTGGCGATCTCCGCCACAACCGGAGCGGCGCCTGTTCCGGTTCCTCCTCCCATTCCCGCTGTGATAAAGACCATTTCGGTCTTGTCATCAAAAAGCTCACGGATCTTGTCGGTAGATGCTTCGGCGCATTGTCTTCCGACTTCAGGGACGTTCCCGGCTCCGAGACCGTTTGTTATTGCCTCTCCTATGAGCAGTTTATTGGGAACCGGAGATTTTTCAAGATGCTGTGCATCCGTGTTGCATACCACAAAGTTCACGTGGGGAATATTCTGGGCATACATATAATTGACAGCATTGCTGCCACCACCGCCGACACCAATAACTTTTATGATGGCATCGTTTGCGTCTTTTACGAATCCCGATTCATCCGTAAGATCGCGGAAATCGGGGGTCATTATATCGGTATTCATCTGAATCTAATCTGCTAATCGTTTTCGCTTCATTAAATGGAATAAGGTTTCATGTCAGTCAAGAGGATCAGAATCATCTTCTGCGTTACCGAACATGGAAGATACCCATCCGGTTATTTTGCCTCCCCATCCTCCACTTTTGTTACGATGCGGTTTTTTTGTCTCCACTTCCGGTTCGGGACCTGTTTCAGTGTTTGCATCGCCTGTCACAGGCACTCTTTCCTGTGCGGGACGTTCAAGACATTCCGCTTCATTGCCTGTGGCTCCGGCATAGAGCACACTCGCTACATCGATTATCTCGCCTGAGCTTATTTTCGTGTCTTCAAGGATGATATATTGCGGCAGCGTGCCTCTTCTTACATTTAGACTGCTCTTGTTGGAGAGGAGGTCGAGCATTCCGTTGAGTTTGGAGGCTCCTCCAATCACCACAATGCCTCCGGGGAGGTCGCTGTCTTTCAATTCGGCATACTGAATCTGTTTCAGGATATTGACCACTATCTCTTCCGAACGTGCCACTATTATGTTTGACACATCCGCATCGCGTATGCCGTTGTAATTAAGTGTGGAGACTGTTTCTTTCGGGATTGCGTTTCCGGAAGTTATCTTTATCTCTTCCGCCCGCTCCTCAAGAATATTGAGCGATGTGAGGTCGCGGGTGATGTTGCGGCCGCCAAGCGGCAGCGTTGCGAAATATACGAGATGGCCGTTTTTATAGATTGAGACAGTAGTCGTCTCTCCTCCCATATCCACAAGCATGCATCCCAGTCTTTTCTCTTCCGCGCTTAAAATCAGTTGTCCTGAGGCAAGTGCGGTTACTACTATACCTTTTATCGATTTGCCGAGCTTGTCCTGCACGGTGCGTATAAGGTTGTTCTTGATTTCAGGGCGGCATACAACAAGGTCATATTCCGCGCTGATGCTGTCTCCCACGGCACCTTTGGGAGATGTGGTTTCAAGCCGTCCTACAGTATATGACCGCGGAACTGCATCCATAACCTCAAGCGAGGAGTCTATTGCCGTAGATCTTGCCTGCTGCAGAAGACGTGTGATAATGTCATCGGTAATCTCAGTGTCATCGGGAAGATTGATTGAGACGCGAGTGGGTATGGAGCGGAGCGACAATCCTGACAGACCTACGAACAGACCTGTTATCCGTCTCGGTGCCACAGCCGGTTTGCGCTCCAGCAGACTTAATATCCGCGATATTCTCATGGATGTCTCTTCAAGATTCCGGATAACCCCATAGCGCACGCTTTCAACCCCTTTCTCCTGTTCGGAAGCTATGATGCAGAGCTGACCGTCTGGGCGAACCTTGCCCACGACAGCCACAATCTTCGAGCTGCTTATCTCAATAGCAGCGACATATCTATCTTCGGTCATTGCCTGTTTGTTCGTTTTTTCAGTTTTCGTTTTTCTGCGGCTGGTCGGAGATATCGGGAAGGGTGTGCTCCTCCATGTCGAAATCATCCATATAGTCTTCGCTATGCTGCAGTTTTTTCTTGTCTCTCCTTGTTGCCACTATCTGGTCTCTGAATTTCACAGACACGGTGTCATATTCCAGCCATCCCTTGTGCGGCATCACCTTGCGGTAGAAAAGGAAAAGATTGTGGCTTTTCTCTTTCATGCGCGTTGTGTCTCCGAAATTCACCACATGTCCCTTGATTCTCGGCACGAGAATCAGGTTGCGGCTGTCGAGGGCAACTATCATTCCGGTAAGATTCGCGAGCTTCGGATCACTGTCGATATATTTTACCAGCGGAAGCACATCCTTAGGCGTAAATGAAGAGGTGAAGTTGCCGCAGACCACCGGCACATCGGTGAAGAATTCAGCCTTTGCATCGATCTTTTTCCCTTCCCGGTTTATATAATATGATTTTCCTCCGTTGAAAACCCTCATCACCGGTTCAAGCGGTCTTGCCTCGACAAGGAGATGGTTTTCGGAGTTGATCATGCAGTGCACACTCTCGAAATTGGAGAGTGATGAAAGATATCTTTCAATCTTTTCGGTGTTTACATTATGAACAGGGATGCCGGTTATCTGTTCAGGATATCTGGCAAGTTCCGTCTCGATACCGCTTCTTGTGCGTTCGAGAATATTTGGGTTTTCGGATCCGAGTACATTGACAGTGATTCCCGTGCATTCATGGCGGCGAGCCTCCCGGTTTGCCCATACGGTCACCCAGGCGGTATATCCTGTAAGCAGGACAAGCAGCAGCCATTTCAGAACGGTGTTGGTCATCTTTGCGACAATATATCACGAATCTCCGGAAGCAGCCTGTCTATATCGGCAGCCCCCAGTGTCATAAGAATTTCAAAATTACTATTTTTTATCAGATTCAACAAATCTTTTCGCTCGCAATATATTTTTTTAGACGATTTTACCTTATCAAGAATGATGGCGGTATCGATTCCCGGTATCGGCAGTTCTCTTGCCGGATATATCTCCGGCATAATCACGCGGTCGGCTTCAGAAAGGGCTTCTGCAAACTGTGGCGCGAAATCGCGTGTGCGGGTATAAAGATGCGGCTGGAATATGACTGTCAGTTCCCTGCCGGGTAATAGTTTTCTTACCGAGCGTATCGAGTTCAGTACTTCATTGGGACTGTGCGCATAATCATCGATAAGCACAGGCGCGTCTTTGTGAGCCGTTCCGTCGAGCCATATCTCGAATCTTCTTTTGGCACCGAGGAATGTGGCAAGTCCCTCCCTTACATCATGTTCTGAAGCACCTGCCGTTATTGATGCTGCTGCTGCCGCAACTGCATTTTCAATGTTGATTTCAACAGGCACGCCAAGGCGTATGTCTTCTATTTTCAGACCCTCCGGACCGACAAGAGTGAATGTCAGACGTCCGTCTCCGAAAACGATGTTTTCGGCATGCCAGTCTCCTTCCTCTCCTCCGCTGTATGTCTGCACCCGCACTCCATCCCTTACATCCGGTTTGTATTTAAGACCGGTATGTGTGATGAGGGTTCCGCCCGGTCTGACAAGGGACGTGAAAATAGAAAATGCCTCGAGATAATGGTCTTCGTCTCCGTAAATGTCAAGATGATCAGGGTCTGTGGAGGTGACAATTGCTATATATGGGTGAAGGTGGTGGAAAGACCGGTCGTATTCGTCTGCCTCGATGACCGACAGCGGAGACTTTTCGTTCAGGACAAGATTGCTCCCCGTGTTTCTGAGTATTCCCCCCAGAAAGGCTGTGCATCCCGCATCGGAGTTGCGGAGGATGTTGGCGATCATCGATGATGTCGTGGTTTTTCCGTGTGAGCCCGCGACACAGATGGCATCCGTATCAGCGGTAATCTTGCCGAGAAGCGCGGCGCGTTTTATCACTTCGAACCCGTTGCTTCTGAAGAACGTAAGGATATTGTTTGATTCCGGGACCGCAGGTGTATACACTACCAGCGTGGTTTCCGGATTACGGAAATCTTCCGGAATTTCATCTGCAGAGTCGTTGAAAGAAAGGCAAGCCCCCTCTTTTTCAAGTTCACAGGTCAATGCGGAAGGGGTACGGTCATACCCCGCGACCTTATAACCGTGGCGAAGGTAGTATCTCACGAGATTTGCCATCCCGATTCCTCCGGCACCTACAAAGTATATGTTTGAACAGATCATTTGTCAATAATTTTGAGTATCTCGTCCACTATAGCCTCGTCACTGTCGCGCAATGCCATTGCCGCGATATTTCGGCTCATTGCTTCAAGTTTCTTTTTGTCGGCGGCGAGAGAAATAACAGTGTCGGCAAGTGTTTCGCCGGCATCCGCGTCCGTTACCATTATTGCAGCGTTTTTGTCAACAAGGGCGAGCGCGTTTTTGGTCTGGTGGTCTTCGGCAACATTGGGAGACGGCACCAGAATACAAGGTTTGCCGAGGATCTGCAATTCACTTATTGATCCCGCTCCCGCTCTTGACACAACGAGGTCCGCAGCAGCGTAAGCATTCCCCATGTCAGAGATGAATTCAGTAACTACTGCTCCTGAAAGTCCTTTGGCGGCAAGTTGCGCCCTGTTTCCGAAAAATTTACCAGTCTGCCAGATAATCTGCAGACCGCTTTCAAGAAGTTTTCTGATTCCCATCTCCAGGCTTTCGTTAAGCGTGCGTGCGCCAAGGCTTCCTCCAACCACAAGCACAGTCGTTTTTTCAGTGTCAAGACCGAAAGACGCTCTTGCGTGTGCCCGATCCCCGGTATTGTCGCAGAGATTCTTTCTCACCGGGTTGCCGGTTATTACAATCTTCCCGGCAGGAAAAAATTTCTCCATTCCCTCATATGCCACACATATCTTCCGTGCTTTAGCGGCGAGGAGTTTATTGGTCACTCCCGCATAGGAATTCTGTTCCTGGACAAGGGTCGGAACGCCGGCACGCTGAGCGGCTTTAAGAGTGGGTCCCGATGCATACCCTCCGACACCGATGGCTATGTCCGGTTTGAAATCGCGGATGATATTTCTCGCGAGTCTGACACTTTTGAACAATTTGCGTAGAACGCTGATGTTCTTGAAAATATTTTTGCGGTTGAAACCTGCCACGGGAAGTCCGATTATTTTATAACCGGCTGCAGGGACTTTTTCCATTTCCATGCGGTTGTCGGCACCTACAAAAAGTATTTCTGCGTCAATGCGCCTTTTCAGGGCGTTTGCAATAGAAAGCGCAGGAAAGATGTGTCCACCAGTTCCTCCTCCGCTGATGAGTATTTTTTTCTTCATATGGATAATGGGAAATTATTGTTTGTTCTGGTAGTCGCTGAAGTTGGCTGCCTGCATGTCTTCGGGCAATTCCTTAAGTTCCGCGCGTATGTCTTTTTTATTTCCTGTGGTTACGGCGAAACGGCTTACCGAAAGCATCATGCCTATTGCCGCCGACATGACCAGTACCGAAGTTCCTCCCTTGGATATGAATGGCAACGGTTGACCTGATACGGGAAAGAGTCCTGTTACAATCGCCATGTGTACAAGGGCCTGGAACACAATCATCACGGCGCATCCCATGATAAGGAACGCAGGGAAAGCCCGGGAGCATTTGTAAGCGATGCGTCCGGCACGTGCCACAAGAAGGAGGAACAGAATCAGCAGCAGCGAGCCACCGACAAATCCGGTGTCTTCGACTATGATGGAATATATGTAATCGGAGAATGCAAGAGGCAGACGTGCGCTCTCGCGTGAATTGCCCGGTCCCTGACCCATCAGACCTCCGTTCGCCTGGGCGAATTTGGAGAAGATCACCTGTCGGTTCATATCATCGATGGGATCTTCCGGATGAACCCCTTCGAGCCATCGTGAGATTCTGTTGCCACGGGTCTCCTCTCTGCCGCCTGATACTTCGGTTCCCCGCCCGCTGCCGGAGGTCGCCTCTATCGTTACCTTGTCGAAATCATCGGTGGAAATTTTCTTGTTTGCGTGCTTTATCATCATCAGAGAACCTGCGCATAATCCGTATATGGCAAGAGTCATCCAGAATTTCTGCCATTGTATGCCGCCGATGAGAAACATGCTTATGCTGACACCCATAAGCAGAATGGTATTGGTCAGACCATCCTTGTAAAGGAATATCGCGAAAACGACCACCACGATTGCGGAAGTTATGATACCTCTGTTCGTCACACCTCCGGGTGTCTGGTTTTTCGAAAGAATCGATGCGAGCAGGAGAACAACGGAAAGTTTAACGATCTCTGCCGGCTGTATTGTCATTCCGGCAACGCGTATCGCGCGTTGTGCGCCGTTGATTTCCACACCCGCCACAGTCGACATCACAAGCAGCCCGAGTGACAGAATGGCAAATATCCATGCGAATCTGCGCATCAGAATGTAGTGGGTGTTCTGCAGCCACAGCACAACTCCGAGACCAAGCGCGAGGAAGATACTGTGACGTATCAACGGACTGTATACGTTCGAAGCAGACACTTCGGTGCTTGACGCGCTGAAAAGTTCGACCACGCTTATCAGAAGGAACATGATGTAGATTCCCCAGATATAGGGGTCGGGGCGGGAGCGTTTGACCGCCGGCACCGCCGCGCTGCGGTTCGGGCTTTTAGCTGAAGGACGACCATCGACGGTCTCTCTTATATCAAGCCCGGGAATTATATCTTGATTAGCCATTTTTCAATTCTTGAATTCAGTTTTTTTGATTCATCGCTTTCACGCACTCTTTGAATTGATGCCCTCTGTCTTCATAGCTTGAGAATAAGTCGAAGCTTGCGCAGCAAGGAGAAAGAAGCACTGTGTCTCCCTCTTCAGCCAGATCGGCACAAGCCTTCACGGCATCCTCCATGGAATGAGTGTCAAGAATCACAGGGACTTTGCCGCTGAAGAAGTCGAGAAGTTTTTCGTTGTCTTTCCCCATACAGACGATAGCCTTCACTTTCTCTTTTACGAGTTCCTCGATTTCGGAATAATCGTTTCCTTTATCTTTGCCGCCGAGAATGAGGACTGTGGATGTTGTCATGCTTTCAAGAGCATACCATGTGGAATTCACGTTTGTAGCCTTGGAATCGTTGACATATCTGACACCATTTACGGTAGCTACGTATTCAAGCCGGTGCTCCACTGCTTCAAAGTCTTCAAGCGCAGACCTTATCTCGTCTTTCTTTATGTCGAACAGAGAAGCCGAGAGCCCTGCTGCCATCGAGTTGTAAAGATTGTGCAGTCCGGTCAGTGACAGTTTGTCGCGGGGAATCTCCCATACTTCTCCGGGAGTGACAAATTTAACCACTCCGTCTTTCACGAAAGCGTGGCTGCCTTCCTCCTCAAACTCGCTGAAAGGCATCTGCATCGCTTCAATCTGAATCTGACGTATCTGTTCCTTTACGACCGGGTCATCCTGCCAATATATGAAATAGTCGTCATGTGTCTGGTTCTGTAGGATTCTGAACTTGGCATTGACGTAATTCTCCATCTTATGGTCATATCTGTCGAGATGATCCGGAGTTATATTCATCATCACGGCGATGTCCGCTTTGAAATCATACATGTTCTCAAGCTGAAAACTTGAAAGTTCTATGACATATACGTCATGAGGATCCCGTGCCACCTGCAGAGCGAGGCTTTTGCCGACATTCCCCGCAAGACCTACATTCAGTCCCGCTTTCCGGAGTATATGATATGTCAGAAGGGTAGTGGTGGTCTTTCCGTTGGATCCGGTGATGCAGACCATCTTCGCGTCTGTGAATCTTCCGGCGAATTCTATTTCCGACAGAACGGGAATGTTCTTGTCCGTAATCTTTCTGACCATCGGGGCATATGGAGGGATACCAGGGCTTTTGACAACAATGTCGGCATCAAGTATTCTTTCTTCCGAATGTCTTCCTTCTTCAAATTCTATATTTTCGCGGACCAGAGTCTCGCGGTATTCATCTTTAAGGGCGCCCATGTCACTGAGGAATACATCCATCCCCTTGTCTTTACCGAGAATGGCGGCTCCGACTCCGCTTTCCCCACCTCCGAGCACAACCAGTTTTTTCATATAAGAAGTTAAAAAATAATGTTAATCAGCGTATTTTCAAAGTCACGAACGTAAGAGCGGCAAGCAGTATGCCGACAATCCAGAATCTCACCACAATCTTGGATTCGGGAATAGGATTCACCGGATGTTTCCAAAGCACATTGCTTCCTGCTTCAAGTGGTTTCTGAAAGTGATGGTGCAGAGGAGTCATCTTGAATATCCTGCGCCCTTCGCCATATTTCTTTTTTGTATATTTAAAGTAACCGACCTGCAACATGACGGATACATCCTCAAGAAAGAATACGAGACAGAGCACCGGAATCAGAAGCTCCTTGCGTATGAGAATAGCGAACACCGCAAGAATGCCTCCCAGTGTGAGACTACCAGTATCGCCCATGAATACCTGAGCCGGGAATGCATTATACCAAAGGAATCCTACCAGGGCGCCTATGAATGCTGCGGCGTAGACCACCAGTTCCTCGGACCCGGGGATGTACATTATATTCAGGTAGCTTGAATAAATGACGTTGCTTCCGAGATATCCCATGATAAGCAACGCGATACCTATTATCGCCGATGTTCCGGCGCAAAGACCGTCGAGTCCGTCGGTAAGGTTGGCTCCGTTGCTTACAGCTGCTACCACAATCACAACCACGAGTACGAACGTAAGCCATCCAAGGGTCTTTGCCGCTTCCTTGTCGGGTACCCATGAGGTCAGCCATTCGTAGTTGAAGTTGTTGTTTTTTACGAAAGGTATTGTAGTCTGAGGCGATTTTATCTGGTCTGTCGAGACAACGATTTCCGTTTCAGAAGAACCGTCGCGCTGCACCTCGAAATTCTCGCTCATCACAATGCTTGGCGAGAGCCACATCGTGATTCCTACGAGAAGACCGAGACCTACCTGCCCCGTTACCTTATATTTCCCTTTAAGTCCGTCTTTATTATGATATTTAAGCTTGCGGTAATCGTCAAGGAAACCGATCGTTCCCATCCACACTGTTGCCACAAGCATCAGTATCATGTATATGTTCGACAGGTTTCCCAACAGCAGGCATGGAATGAGAATGGACATTATGATGATTATTCCTCCCATGGTAGGAGTGCCGGTTTTCTTCATCTGTCCTTCGAGACCGAGGTTTCTTACTACCTCGCCCACCTGCATACGCTGCAGCCGCTCGATTACCTTGTGTCCGAACGCAAGAGCGATGACAAGAGACATGGCAAAGGATATTCCGGCGCGGAATGATATATAGCCGAGCAGGTTATGTCCTGGTAAATCCCATTCTTTGAGGAGTCCGAGCAATGCGTAAATCATATTCAGAATGTAGCTTTAATTTCTTCGCGGTCATCAAAATGGTTACGGATGCCTTTCACTTCCTGGTATGTCTCATGACCTTTCCCAGCAACAAGCACCACGCTTCCCGGTTTGGTAATTCTCATAGCCGTGCGTATAGCCTCCCTGCGGTCGGTGATGCAGAGTGTGCGTCTCATCTCGTCATTGTCAAGACCGGCTTTCATGTCTTCGATTATAGCTTCCGGCTCTTCGTCGCGCGGATTGTCGGAAGTCAGAATAAGGAGATCGGATCTGACAGCCGCCTCGTGAGCCATGATGGGGCGTTTGCCATGGTCACGGTTGCCTCCCGCGCCCACAACTGTGGTGATTTCCGCTCCCGCGCCGATTATCTCACGTATCGTGTCAAGAACATTCACAAGGGCATCGGGAGTGTGGGCATAATCCACAATGGCAGTCACGCCTTCGGGCGACTGTATTGTCTGGAAGCGTCCTGACACAGGCACAAGCCTGCTCATGTTGATCATGACTTCCTCCGGTTTCCATCCTATGAGAACGGAGGCGGCGTAAACTGCCGTAAGATTATATGCGTTGAATTTGCCGGTAAACGCCACTTCGACATCTTTACCGTTCAGAGATAGCAAAGTTCCGTCAAGGCGCGTCTCGAGAACCCGGCATTTGAAATCCGCATCGCTGCGCAGGGAATATGTATATGTCTTTGCCTTAGTGTTCTGGACCATGTATCTGCCGCATTTGTCATCAATGTTCACGAGAGCGAAGGCATCTGCGGGAAGCATGTCGAAGAACATTTTCTTGGCATTCATATAGTTTTCAACGGTGCCGTGATAGTCAAGATGGTCCCTTGTCAGGTTGGAGAATATCGCGCCGGTGAATCTCAGACCGGCGATGCGGTGCTGATGTGCTGCATGTGACGACACCTCCATGAATGCATAGTCGCATCCCTCCTCAACCATCTCGGCAAGCAGCTCATTGAGAGTCAGCGGGTCAGGTGTGGTGTGTGTCGCAGGTACGACACGATCCTGGATATAATTGCAAACAGTTGAAATCAGACCAGCCTTGTAGCCTTCGAATTTAGCCATTTCGTAAAGCAGGGTGGCAGTGGTCGTCTTTCCGTTTGTTCCAGTGACACCGACCAGTTTCAGTTTGTCAGACGGGTGTCCGAACCAGTTTGAAGCAAGCTGCCCCAATGCTTCGGAAGAATCAGCCACACGGATATATGTTATTCCTTTTTCAAGGGTAGAAGGCAGTTGTTCGCACACTATCGCGCCGACATGGGTGCTCGCAACTACCGGTATGTATTTATGACCGTCGGTTGTCACGCCGCGCACCGCGACAAACATGCCGTCTTTGACAGCCTTTCGTGAATCGCTTCTGAGGTCAACGATATTTTTGTCTATATCGCCTATGACTTCGAGCGTCTTTATTCCTTCGAGAAGATGAGATAGTTTGATAGACATATATTTACGTAATTATATTCTGAGATGAAGTGTTATAGTCTGGTTTGGTCGGATTCCGGTTCCTGCCGGTATTGACTGCGCCACGACGTATCCTGCGCCGGAAAGTCTTACATTTATGCCCCGTTCTTCAAGAATCTTGACAGCTGTAGGGGCATCGAACCCTTTGACGTCCGGCACCGCGCCTTCGGGATGGACTTTTGCCGTCTTATAGTGTTTCATGCCTTTGGCTCCGATAGAGGAGGCGAGCATGTTGTTATCGCATTTTTCAGATCCCACCACTATCGGTTTGTGCCCTTTTGCCTCCGCCGTATAAGTCGATGAATTGTTGAGACGTCCGCGGGAATACATCTTCACCGCCATATTCTTGACTACCTGTCCGGATGTGCGGTTTGCAGATGTCCCGCTCGGTCCGAGCACAAGGGCGATGCAACTGTACTGAGGATTCTCATAAGGGAAGAATCCGGCGAATGCATAACGTCTTTTGGCTGTGTTGTAGACACCATTCTCGACGGGATAGGCAGTTCCGGTCTTTCCTGCAACCTTTACGCGGTCATCGCGTACGGCGCGGGCTGTGCCGTGTTCACCCCATACCACTTCCGCGATGCATTCGCGCACCTTGCGCGCCGTCTCTTCCGAACAAATTCGGTCGCGTATATACTGGATCGGGATTATGGAATCGTTTCCGTCTTCATCAACCAGCCCTTTCATAAGATGCGGACGCACGTAGCGGCCTCCGTTCGCTATGGCATTGTAGACCGCCAGAGTGAAGAGCGGCGGGAGTTCCGTATTGTAGCCGTATGCCTGACGTGCGAGGTCAAGATGCCTCGCCTTAATGGTTATGTTGTTGCCTTTGGAATCTTTGGGAAGCAACTTGCGTATTCGCGGTGTGCACTCACCGGCGATGCCGGAACGTATCGGTTCGAAAAATCCAAGTTCGGCAAGTCGGTCATGGAATCTTGCAGGGTCTTTCTCATAGCCCCTGAATATCACCCTTGCGATTCCCGGATTCGAAGACTGCTCGATAACCTGTTTCATGGTTTTCATTCCGGAGCCGTGTGGGTCGCTTGTACGCTGGAAGGGGGCGCAGCTTACCTGATCCGTGACATGTTTCACCAGACCGTCTTCGAAGGCTATCATCAGAGAAATAGGTTTCATCACCGATCCCGGTTCAAAAGGCAGAACCGCCCGGTTCAGAGCCTCTCCGTAGGTGCCGTCTTCAAGAAGCTCGATATTCGAGATTGCTTTAATCTCTCCCGTCTTGACTTCCATCAGTATCGCCGTGCCCCATTCGGCGTTGGCACCGGCACAAATGTTGTTAAGCTCTTCTTCCAGCATGTCCTGCAGGTCGATGTCTATTGTTGTCCGTATGTCGTATCCCCTTACAGCCGGAGTTGCCACCCAGTTTGTTATTCCATTGGTGAGGGCAACTTTTTTGGCGAGTCCAGGACGACCGTAGAGAAGACTGTCAAGGTCTTTTTCAAGTCCGGAATATCCGTGAATCTGACGAGTCGCGGCGTTTTCGTTCACGCGTCCTATGCTGCGGTAAGCCATTCTGCCGTAAGGGTACATCCGAATGTTTTTTTCTTCCTTATAGACAGGATTGCGGAATCCCTTACCCTTGAAATCCTTCATGAAAGGGAATTTCTTGATTTTCTCGAAATCCTCAAGTGTCTTGTTTCTTGCGATGCGCAGCGCACGTGGACGTTTGTCGGGGTCCTTCTCCAGTTCGCGGTGAAGTCTTGTCTTCCATGAATACTTCGCGAGTGTGTCGGGATGGACGTGAAGGTTTCTGACGCGTGGATAATACACGTCGAGCGAGTCTGCCAGAGAGTCCACCTTTGCCCATGGAATGGCACGCAGATCCTTGACCTTGTTGTGGCGGAGGTCAATTTTAATATCGTATACTTTCAGATTGCATGCAAGAATGTTTCCGTTGTCTGCCAGTATGTTCCCTCGTTCAGGCATTATGGTGTCTATGCGGGAAAGTTCCCTGCGGGCACGGTCATTCCACGCCCCCGCCTCGATCACAGTGGTTTTGAAGAGCATGATCATCACCAATATGCCGAAGAATATGAAAAACAGACTTATAAGTCCGTATCGGAACAATATGTGTTTTTTGTTATTTTGTTTCATCGTCTGTTAGTTCGAAGGGAGGTTGTTCCTGAAATTCGAGGTTAAGATTTTTTTCTCGAACCATTTTCACCATCTCTGATTCGCGGATAAGCGACATATAGAGAGATTTCTCTTGAAGTTTATGGCTTTCTGCACGCTGCAGCTCCACTGTGAGCTGCTTTATCTCTGCCATTTTAGTCTTTGTCTTGTATCTGAGTCCGATCAGGGCGAGAATGGCAACAACAAAAAGTAGCATAAGCCATGCGTTTGCTTTGAAAAAGTCGATGGATAAAGAACGACCGTAGCGGAGTTCGCTCATCCAGCCTCTTTTTTGCTTGATTTTGCTTTTTTCTGCCATTATCTGTTTCTGTTTTCCGGTGTGATCAATTCTGCGATACGTAATTTTGCGGATCTTGACCTGGGGTTGCGCTCTATTTCTTCTTCCGAAGGAACAATCGGGGATCGGGTGATCTGCTTCCATGGAGAGGAGGTGCGTCCGAAGAAATCTTTCTCCTCTTTCCCTTCTATATTCCCGGTCTTCATGAAGTTCTTTACCATACGGTCTTCTATCGAATGGTAAGTTATTACAGCAAGTCTGCCTCCGGGACAAATCACTTTTGCCGTGGCGTTCAGAAACCTTTTGAGAGCCTCCATTTCACCGTTGACTTCTATTCTGAAAGCCTGAAACACCTGTGCGAGTTCTTTTTTCTCTGATTTAGGATTCAGAACAGGTCTCACTGCGTCGGCAAGTCGGAAGGTGGTGTCGATCGGTTCTGACGCCCTTGCTTTTATGATTGATTCTGCAACGGCGCGCGGACGCTTCAGGTCGGTGTAGGCGCGGAATAGACCTTCAAGCTGAGATGCGGTATATGACTCTGCGATGACAGCGGCGGTAAGTTCCGCATTCCTGTTCATGCGCATGTCAAGAGGAGCATCGGAGCGGAAGGAGAAACCTCTTCGGGCATCATCGAAATGGTGGAACGAGACACCGAGGTCTGCGAGTATGCCGTCGAGGCTCCTGACCCCATGGTATCGCATGAAATTTGTGATGTGCCGGAAGTTTGAATGTACAAATGTAAATCGAGGGTCATCCGGAGCGTTTTTCAGTGCGTCCGAGTCTCTGTCGAATCCGAAAAGATGTCCGTTGTCGCCAAGCTTTCCAAGAATGGCGCGGGAGTGGCCTCCTCCGCCGAATGTCACATCGGCGTAGATTCCGTCAGGCTTGATATTCAAACCATTGATGGAATCTTCGAGAAGCGCGGGGATGTGATATATCTCAGGGGTCATTTCTTAAAAAGCAAGTGTTGGTTAAACAGGATGTAAAGTTAGTTATTTTTTGTAAATTTTTGAAGTTAAATTTACAAATTGTAGATAAAATTTCCTTTGTGGATACTTCTTATCTGAACACATACTTTGATGCAGGTGTCGAATCGGCTTCAGCAGCCTTTTCAATCATTTCCCTTGCAAGACGTTTGAGCACAAGCAGAAGATTCAGACGTTTCTCTTCCATTATCGAGGAGGTTATTTCTTCTCCTTTGTCGATGTTGAATGAGTCGCCTCCGAATCTTATCTCTGGATGAGATAAGTTGCCTTTTATGTTGATTCCGAAGGGGAAAGGTATGGGTGAATTTTCTATGCCGAGATGATAATACATGTCTCCGTCGAAGTTGTTGAGTCCGCCGAACGATAGTCTGTAGCGGTCGAAGTCTATGTCGAAAGGATAGACTTCCATCAGATTGTCGTGGATCGAGGCGTGTATGTTCAGATCCGACAGTGCGATATCTTCGGTTCCGTGTATCAGCATCATTCTGGTGAGATGACGGATAAACGAATCCTGATGCAGAACCATGTTGTCGCCGCGCACGTATATGTCTGCCCACAATGAAGGCATGTTCAGGTACATGTCGGGGAAGAGAAACAGTCTTGCCTTGGCATTTGCAGAAAGATCGCCCCTGAGGTTTTTCATCTGAGGCATCATCAGCAGCAGAGTGTGGAAATTGCGGAAAAACTCCACAAGCCTTACATCCGACAGGTTCATGTCAAGGTTCATTGCCAGCCTCTGTATATCAGAGGTGTCGTATCTGAAATCCATGTTCAAGGTTCCGAAATCAGAGTCTACGCCAAGGTCGCTAATGTCAAGTATCCCGTTGCGCAGTGAAATGCCGGTTGTAAGGTTGTGCAGATATAGATTTGTGTATTCCGTCATCATTGCCGAGATTTTTATGTCGGCGATAATATTCCGTGGAAGAAGCAGGGCGACAGTATCGGATGGCGTAAGGGTATCGGGAATTACAGTCAGCACAGATGCCTTGGGACCATGCGTCAGTTTGAGACCATGGTTGTAGGCGCCGCACAGCTGGTTTATCCTTACGGTGTCTATGTTTACCGTAATGTCTCCCTTCACAGGCGCCACAGTTCCGGATGTCAGGAATTGCCGCAGGTTCGACAGTTCCCCTTTTGCTGAAAGTCTTGTGTCCTGGGAATTGAATTTCAGACTGTTGAGTTTTACTGAATCGAACGATGCCTCTAAGTCAAGGTCAGCGAATCCGTTATGTAGCGGCAATGCGGGTGTAAGAATAGTTCCGCTTCCTATCTTGAGACCGATATGTGATTTCCATTGTCGGATAAAATCGACAGCCTTTTCCGGTAATCTGACGGAAAGGAACTCATCGGTGTGTCCTGCCATTTTAAGGCTTCGGCTGTCGGCTGTCCACGCTGCAGCTTTTGTGTAGCGCGGCGTGGTCATACGTTTGTTCATCAATGATGCCGAAATACTGGCGGAACAGTCTTTTGCAGTGATTTTAGCGCTGCCTATATTCGCATTTATATCTGCGCTTTTCACCATGGCTCCGAAACTCTCCGCCATGCCTTTGCCCGGTTTTGCCTTTATGGAGCCTTTGAGGACAAGCCCCCCCATTGTCATTTTCACAGTGTCACGTTTTCCAGAGAGTGCGGCTGATGCCGCTTTAGCCTTTATTTCGAAAGGGGCTGCTGAGGAAATGTCGGTAAAAGAGTTTTTTCCTGATTCTTTAAGTTTTCCCGACATCTCGGCTGAGGAGATGTCGAGATCATATCCATTGGAATGCAGATGAAACATATCTGCATTCGCGTTAAAGTCGAATATGCCGTTCTGAATCGTTTGTGCTGTTATTTCCGGCATCTCGCCTCCGAAATTCAGGTCGAGGTCTGATGCGTATGCTTCGAGTCCGTATGCGCGGGCCTGCAAGCCGAAGTTGTTCAAGTTAATGTCACCGTTGATTTTAAGGTTTTTCAGTATGTCGCGTCCTTTGTCAGACAATCTGAAAGATATAATCGCGTCACTTTCAATTTTTCCGGTCATTCCGTATGGTCTCAGCTGCGGGAAAGTCATGGACAGTCTTTTGCTTTCCGCATAACCTTTTACGGCTATGCGAATATCGGGGTCTGTCAGAATGTCTGTGGCGAATGCCTGCAGCGAGAGGTCTAAGTCTTCACCGTAGATGTCGAATGGCATAATCCGGGCATATGCCGGTCGACGCATGTTGTCACCGGTAGATATTTCGGCGCGGATTTCAGAATGCCGCAAGGTCAGCGTGCGGTTGTTTCTGTCTGGAATGTTTATGTCGCCTTCGGGAATTTCCACATTTGCCTTTATGTCAGGAAGCCCGGGAGAATCAAATGAATACGGATGTTTCAGAGAGACAGCAAGGTCTATTGAAGGAATAAGCCTCAGGACTGCCTCTGTTCCCGACTCGGGAATTATTCTGACATGACTCAGGATGTCGGCGGGGTCTATTCCCTTGAATGCTGCAGAGAATCTGTCGAGTCTAAGTCTTTTTTCTGCAAGCATGTCAAGATTCACGCTTCCCTGATATCCAGCAACAGAGATGTCGTAATTCTTCAGACTCACACGCAAAGGATGGAATGCGAGATCAAGTTGCCCGGTTAAGTCGAACGGAGTCTTGTCAAGCAATTCTTTCAAGTTGTCTGATACCATTACATCCCCCTTGACCGAGAGAGTGTATGAATCTGCCGGAGTCTTCCGCCTGACTGCTGATGACTGCGACAACTGTGTGACTATCCGCGACTTCGACGGATGATTGTATATTGTTATTTTTGCGGGTGATGTCAGTTTTGCGCTGTCTGCTGAAAAGTAGGGTATCTCCCCGAAATTGTCAAAGCGGCGGAAGATGTCGAAATTTGATAAGGAATCAGATACTGTGACAAGATTCAATCTCAAAGAGTCAATCAAAATGTCGCTTACCGATATGTCTTTTTTCAACAGTCTCAGAATGTTTATGCCTCCGTGCAGTTTCCCTGTCGAGGCAAGAAAGTCTGCATTCCGCGGGATGTCCGAACGCAATTCCGATGGTATGCCGTAGAGAGTGCGGCTTACAATCTTTATAGAATCAATGTCTATGCAAAGTCGTGGAAAAGAAGACCACAGGGTATAGCGGACGTTATGTGCTGTGATGTCGGCGTCAATGCGTTTGCTTGCTTCTGTATTGATAATTCCGGTCAGCCTTTCGGGCGTAAGCCATATTGTGACGGCAGTCAGGGCGATGCCTGCGAGAAAAACGACAGTTCCCGCTATCCAGGCAAGTGTGATTGCCGCACGGGTGAGAACCGGCCGGTCACGGAAACGCCTTTTGTTTTTTTCAGGATGTGTGTTTTTGCATTCAGACATAGTAACAGCGGATTTGTCAATATAATTAACAAATCCGCTGTTACTTAGGTTTAGATATATCTTATCGGACTTCCTCTGACGATTGGAATGGAGGAACGGGGACGGCACATCTTATTTCTTGCGTGCGCGAGGTTTCTTTGCCGGAGCCGCGTCCTGTTTCTCCATAATCTCTTTCACCTCCTCAAGCGACAGAGATGCGGGTTCGATACCTTTCGGGATCTTATAGTTCACCGCTTTTCTGGCACCTTCTTTCTTATATGCGATGTATGGTCCGAATCTGCCGTTCAGCACCTCCAGTCCGGGCATTTCCGGAAAATCCTTTATAAGCCTGTTTGCTTCCTCTTCTTTTTTAGCCTGAATCAAAGCCACGGCTTCCTCTATGGTTATAGTCTGCGGCGCAAGATCTTTGGGAATGGACACAAACATTTTCTCGTAGTGGATGTATGGTCCGAAGCGACCGATTGCGGCTGTTATCTCCTTCCCTTCGAATGTGCCAACCTTGCGTGGCAGCTCAAAAAGTCTCAATGCTTCTTCGAGTGTAATGTCCTGAATGCTTTGACCTTCAAGAAGGCTTGCAAACTGAGGTTTTTCGTCGTCAGAGGCATCGCCGATCTGCACCACAGGTCCGAAGCGTCCGATTTTGACTGATACCTGTTTGCCGGTTGCCGGGTCGGTGCCGAGTACGCGTTCACCTACCTTGTGTTCGAGTCTCATCGAATTTACTTTCTCGATCGAGGGGTGGAATGTAGTGTAGAAATCCGCCATCTCGTTTTTCCAGCCCAGTTTTCCTTCCGCAATTTCATCGAATTTTTCCTCCACGCGTGCTGTGAAGTTGTAGTCAAGAATATCCGGGAAATAGCTTGTCAGAAACTCATTGACAACCATTCCGACATCCGTCGGCACAAGCTTCCCTTTTTCGCTGCCTGTATTTTCCGATAAAGTCTCTTTTTTTATGGAACCTTCTGACAGAGAGAGCACATCGTAAGGTCTCGGCACACCTTCCTTCTCTCCGTGACGGATATAGTCCCGGCTCTGTATTGTGGAGATTGTAGGTGCATACGTGGATGGACGACCTATTCCGAGGTCTTCCATCTTTTTGACCAGTGTAGCCTCGGTGAATCGTGCCGGAGGTAGTGTGAACCGTTGGGTGGCGGTAATCTCACCCGCCTTCAGGACTTCACCTTCCGAAAGAGCCGGCAGGCGTGTAAACGAAGCCGATTCAGCATCAATGCGCCAGGCTTTCATGAAACCCTCGAACTTCACAACCTCGCCTTCCGCCTTGAAACCATCCGCTGAACCGCTGACAGCGATTTCCACATTTGTTTTCTCAAGAAGTGCATCGCTCATCTGTGAGGCGACCGCTCGTTTCCAGATAAGTTCGTAAAGTCTCTGCTCCTGCGATGTTCCCGGAATTGATGTGTTTGAGACATATGTGGGTCTGATTGCCTCATGCGCTTCCTGTGCGCCTTTGGAACTGGTGTGGTAATGGCGCACCTTTACGAAGTCAGAACCGTATTCCTTTGTTATTGCCGAAGATATGTCCTTGATTGCCAACTCAGACAGGTTTGTAGAGTCTGTACGCATGTATGTGATGCGTCCGTCTTCATATAGTTTCTGGGCGATACGCATCGTAGTGTTTACGGAAAACCCGAGTCTTTTCCCGGCTTCCTGCTGCAGGGTAGAGGTTGTAAATGGTGGTGCCGGAGCGCGTTTTACCGGTTTTACGCTCAAGTCCGCGACAGAGAAAGAGGCTGACGCGCAGTGTTCGAGAAAAACACGTGCCTCATCTTCGGTTGCCATGCGACGCTTCAGCTCCGCCTTGAACGGTTCACCCGAGTTTCCTGAAAACTGGGCGTTGATTCTGAAGAAAGGTTCGGGATTGAACGCCTCCACTTCTTTTTCACGTTCGCAGATAAGTCTTACCGCTACACTCTGCACGCGTCCCGCCGACAGCGCCGGTTTGATTTTTTTCCAGAGAATCGGACTCAGTTCAAAACCTACAATCCTGTCGAGCACCCTTCGCGCCTGTTGCGCATTCACCCTGTCGATATCTATTGTTCTCGGATTCTCGATGGCGTGTATGATAGCCGGTTTAGTAATTTCGTGAAATACGATGCGCCGGGTGTTGTCGGGTTTCAGACCGAGCACTTCATAAAGATGCCATGCGATTGCCTCTCCCTCCCGGTCTTCATCGGAAGCGAGCCATACGGTATCTGCATCTTTTGCAGCTGCTTTCAATTGCTTTACAAGCTCTTTTTTCTCTGTCGGAATCTCATAAAGTGGAGAGAAATCCGAGTCGACCTCCACGCTCATACCCTTTTTCTTGAGATCGCGGATGTGGCCGTAGCTTGACATCACCTTGAAGTCTTTGCCTAAAAATTTTTCTATTGTCTTCGCTTTTGCCGGCGACTCGACTATCACAAGATTTTTCATTTCTGCAGTTTTCAGGTGTCGGTTATCAGACGTTTTCTACACTCTATAACAACCGTAAGGGATTTTTTATTATTTATAGGGATTGTCCTTGCATGCCTGGAGAGTGTTGATCATCAGCGAGCATATTGTCATAGGACCCACACCACCGGGCACAGGTGTTATAAACTCGCATTTTTCAGCAACATTCTCAAAATCCACGTCTCCACGGAGTCTCCAGCCGCTTTTTCGCGAGGCATCCTCTACGCGGGTTGTGCCTACATCAATAATCGTGGCACCAGGTTTGACCATATCGGCTGTGACGAATCCCGGTTGTCCGAGTGCCGCCACTATTATGTCGGCATTCAGACATATTTCCTTGATGTTCGGTGTGGCTGAATGACACACGGTGACGGTGCAGTTTCCGGGGTTGGATTTCTGCATTAGGAGTGTCGCCATCGGTTTTCCGACAATGTTGCTTCGTCCGAGCACCACAGCGTGTTTCCCTTTGGTCTCCACTCCGTATCTTTTCAGGAGCTGCATGATTCCAGCCGGAGTGGCGGATACAAATCCGGGAAGACCGATAGACATTCTGCCTACGTTGATCGGGTGGAATCCGTCAACATCTTTTGAAGGATCGATTGCTCGGATTATGTTTTGCTCATCGATATGACGGGGAAGGGGAAGCTGGACAATGAACCCGTCAACGGATTGATCATCGTTAAGGCGGGTTATTTCCTCGACAAGCCTTTCTTCTGTCACATCCTCCTCGAAACGGATAAGACTGCTTGTGAAACCGCATTCTCCACAGGCTTTCACCTTGTTGGCGACATAAGTCTCAGATCCACCGTCGTGACCTACGAGAATTGCCGCGAGATGGGGGGCACGTTTCCCGTCTGCCGTCATCCGCGCTACTTCGGCTGCTATCTCCTGTTTGATCTCGGCTGCCGTCTTTTTTCCGTCGATAAGTGTCATGCGAAAAAAATTTTTATTAGAATGTTGTTATAATATAGGAGTGGTTTTGATCAAGTGTCAAAAAACTGGCACCTGTTATAAAAAGAGGAGAATTTTGTTTCAAACTGCAAAATTAATAAAAAATCGGCAAAACAAAATTTCTAAGATGAAAAAGAGAATTACGTTCATATTGACGGCAATAGCCGTGATGTGTGTGTCATCGGCTCTTGCGTCTGATTACAGTCGGCAAAGTGATGTCTGGAGCGGGTCGATGATGCCATATGATTTTTCTAAAACGGAAACCACTGTTGCCTGGCAGGATTCGCTTCGCCCTGTATATCTCAGTTATACGGCACGTCATGGAGCCCGTTATCTCTCTTCTCCGAAAAAAATCAAGGAGATTTCAGATGCTTTGCATAAGGCTGAAAGTGAAGGCATGCTGACTGCCGATGGTGAGCGTTTTCTTGACATGATGCGCAGGATTTCTGCCCGTACCGACGGTAGATGGGGGCTGCTGTCGGAAGTGGGAGTAAACGAGGAGGCACGTCTTGGTGCGGATATGGCAGCAATGTTGCCGGGTCTTTTCAAAAAAGGCAGAATGGAATCGAAATCGACATATGTTCCGCGAGTAATAATGACGATGTATCAGTTTCTGCATGCACTTGAGATTCCCAACTCAAGACTTGAACTGTATGCCTCATCCGGAAGGCAGAACGATTCATTGCTGCGTTGTTTTGTGGCGGACACCGCATATGCGTCTTATCGTGACAATGGTGTCTGGAAACCTGTATATGAAAAATATCTCGAAAGCCATGTGTCCGATGCTCCTGCAAGGCGGCTGTTCAAAGCCGGTTATGAGAAAGACGCACAACGTCTGCGACATCTTGCCATGAGTATGTATGGTCTTCTGCAGGCTAATCTCGCCTCGGGACTCCCGGCTGTCACGACTGAATTTATGTCGGAACGGGAATACAGGTCGTGCTGGCTTGCATCCAATGTGCTCCACTATCTGAGAAACAATATCAATCCTTTGTCCGGTCTTGCAGGAAGGGCGACTGAACCATTGCTGCGGCAGATCATATCTGACGCGGATTCTGCTTTGTCATCCTCCGGCGAAATCAAGGCGCACGGATATTTTGGACATGCCGAGACTCTTCTCCCTCTTTTCTCACTTATGCGTCTTCCGGGATGCTATGTGATGACTGATGATTTCGAGACACTTGCCGACAGATGGCAGGTTCAGGAGATAACACCGCTTGGTGCCAATCTTGCCATGATTCTTTTGAAATCGCCGAGTGGCGGGATATATGTGTCGGTCAGGCTTAACGGGTGCAATGTGTGTCCGCTTCCCGGCAAGGGTGCCGTTGTCAAATGGGAAGAATTAAAGCAATATTGGGAGGATATTATGTCAGAACAGAATCGGGGGTCTTCCACACTTCTGGAGTCGGTATGCCTCCGGTAGTGAGCCGCCCAAAATTTCACGTTTATTTTTAAACACACTCCAAGAAAAAATAAGTCAAGACGAGCTCAATATCTAATTTTGCATCGGAATCCGCATTCATGAAGCATATTAATATAAAGAAGCATATTAATATAAAAAGGGCGGGGGTGTCTCACGACATCCCCGCCCGTTGCGCTTTAATAAACTGATTTATCAGTTCCCTAATTTTATTTACACCTAATTATCCATTATTATGATTCTGAAGCGAAATAAATTAACGTTTCGATGCAAAAATAATAACAATTTTATACATATGCCAAATATTGTATCGATTTTTTTGAAAAAAAGAGTTTTATAACGATTTAAAAATCTGCAATCGTTATAAAATATAGATTTTTAGTGACACAGGTAAAATGTAACTCAGAAAATTTTAGAAATTTGTAGAAAATAATATGCAATTCAGTTGCAGAAGTATATTTTTTGTATTATCTTTGCCAAGTAATGATTTGAATGGGGCAGGATGTGATTCGTTGTTTTCTGTCATTGATACTCATTGCAGAGAAAATTTAACCTGAATCATATGTAAGATACTTTGGAGTCAATTCTTTTCATACTCATGAATGGTTTTTCCGGTGAATCTCACCGGGTCTCATCAGTCGCATAGTCCGCTATGCCTTTTCTTCAGCTTGTGAGATTCCCTTGAAAATTCCTCTTCATGTGAATGAGATTTAAATCCAGACACTGTCTTGAAATAGCATTTTATTATCACTAATCATATGAAACGCGTAACGATCAAAGATATTGCCAGTCATTTGTGCCTTTCGGTTTCCACAGTGTCGAGAGCGCTTGCCGATGACAAAAATATCCGCAAGGAAACGAAGGAGAAGATTTTTGCGGCTGCCCGTGAACTGGGTTATGCCAGAAATGTTATAGCAGCCAATCTTCGAACCGGCAGAAGCCATACGGTAGGAGTGTTGGTTGACCAGATGGTTTCTCCGTATGCAGCCAGAATTATCAAAGGCATAAACCGCGTGATGCGTGAGCATGGCATTTATGTGGTTACATGCGATGCCGATAACGATCCGTCAATAGAAAGAGATTATCTCAACATGGTCAAAAGTTCTTTTTTTGACGGTCTGATTATTGCCCATTGCAACAATGCGGACAATAGCGGGTTGTTTAAAGAATTGAATGACAAGGGACTTCCGATGGTGTTTCTGCGCAGTTCGCTTGACGGACTTGACGCTCCTGTGGTTTGTGTCAACAGTTATGACAAGGGGTTCTTTCTTGTGGATCACCTTGTCTGCTCAGGACGCAGACGTATAGTCAATGTCAAAGGTCCATCTTTGAGCGGAGAGGTGAGAGATCTTGACAAAGCATATGTCGATGTCATGAATAAGTTCGGTATTCCGGTAATCGCGGAATTGCAGTTGTCGGCGGGAGTTGACATGTTGTCAGGTCGAGAAGTGGCAGACCGTCTGATTGACAGCGGAGTGGATTTTGATGCGGTTTTCGCCATTAACGAAATAGTTGCCATTGGAGTGATGAACCGGCTGATGGAGCGCGGTGTGAAAGTTCCCGATGATGTTTCAGTGGCGGCGTTTACCGGTTCCATGCTTTCGGAAATGGTCTATCCGTCGATGACGTCTGTCGAAGCTCCGTTGGAAGACATGGGGCGTAGGGCAGCTGAGCTGCTTGTAGATATGATCAATCATCCGGGGGTCAGACATTCCGGTATTATAATAGATGCAAGGATACGTATCCGCCAATCATCAGATATCACACAGAAACCTGCCCTTTGATTGCCGGGTGGGGATCATATCCTTCAAGAGAGAAATCGTCGTAGCAGAAGCCGAATATATCCTTTATATCAGGGTTTATCGACATACGTGGCAGTTCACGAGGGGTGCGGCTCAGCTGTTCCCTGACCTGGTCAAGGTGGTTGGTGTAGATATGCGCGTCTCCGAGAGTGTGTATGAATTCTCCGGGTTCAAGTCCGCAAACCTGAGCCATCATCATGCATAACAACGCGTAGCTTGCAATATTGAATGGCACCCCGAGAAAACAGTCGGCACTGCGCTGATACAACTGCAGTGAAAGTTTCCCCTCGCTTACGTAAAACTGGAAGAAAGCATGGCAGGGGGGGAGGTTCATGTTTTTCAGATCTGCCACATTCCATGCGCTTACGATAATACGCCGGGAGTCGGGGTTCTCTTTGATATCTCTGACCGCTTCTGAAATCTGGTCGATGAATCCGCCCTCATAGTCACGCCAGGAACGCCACTGATATCCGTATATGTGTCCGAGTTCGCCGTCAGGATCCGCCCATTCATTCCAGATTCTGACACCATGTTCCTGCAGATAGCGCACGTTTGTGTCACCCTTCAGGAACCACAGCAGTTCATAAATGATGCTTTTAAGATGCACTTTCTTCGTTGTCAGCAAAGGAAAACCCTTGCTGAGATCGAAACGCATCTGGTATCCGAATGTGGATATGGTTCCTGTGCCGGTTCTGTCTTCTTTGACATGACCGTTTTCGAGAATGTGTCTGAGAAGGTCGAGATATGGTGTCATGGTGTTTTCTTTTTATGTTGTCTTTGGCTTATGATCATGGTTGTGGCTGTTTGCTTTTGCGGAAAAGGGGAGTTGCCGGACGGTTTCTGTTCGGCTGGAATCTGATTGCTTCCTCAGGGCATACGGCAAGACAGTCGAAACAGCGTATGCACCGCGAGTTGTCAACGTAGGCACTTACAGTCTTTATGCAGGAAGACTTGCAGTTTTCTTCGCATTTACCGCAATACACGCATTTGTCCCGGTCTATTTCAATGTGGTATATATTGTGTTCGTAAAGAAGCCCCATCGCAGTGCCGAGCGGGCAGATGTGTGTGCAGAACTCTCGTCCGCGCAGCAGTGAATATGCAGCAATCATTACGAATGACACTATTCCGGCTGTTATGCCTGTTCCGATTCCCAGCCCGAGATTTATCCAGGTTGCCTCAATCGCCGAAGGGTTGATCGCCGAGGCGATGTTTCGCATGATATTCCACGGTTCTATTATATAGGGCACCGCCACCGCTCCTGCCAGAAGGCATATTGCGTATATCATCAGAATATGTATCGGCAGTCTTGTCTGTTTGCGGTAACTGAATTTCTTGTCGAGTGCCGGTATTCTGCGGCGTATCCTTATGAATAAGTCAGACAGAGTGCCTACCGGGCATACGGTCGAGCAATATATCCGTCCGAAAATGAAAGTGATAACAAGCCATGTCAGAATAGCGCCTATGGCGGTTGTGCCGGCGGACAGAATTATCTGCGCTTTTTTCGACACAACCGCCATAGGATGCACCTGCGGCCCGATGAAAAGGTAGGCAACAGTGGCGACAAAGAAAAGTATCGCCAGAAATATGCGGAATATCCGTATTTGTCTCACTTTGTCATATCATCTTTTACCGCCGCGCTGCTGTTGTTTCTGCTGCTCGCGGAGCATTGCCTGCTGCTGACGCTGCATCTCTTCAAGACGCGCCATGAAGCCGGATTTCTTACGCGGTTTCTTTGAAGCCTCCGCCATTGCCTTTCTTACGTCTTCCTCTTTGATTATGTAGCGGAAAGCGTAGGTCTGGATAATGGTGATAAGAAGAGACAGGAAGTAATAATAAGAGAGTCCTGCCGCATAGTTGTTGAAGAATACCAGGAAGAAGAGCGGCATCAGATACATCATCCATTTCATGCCCGGCATTGTGCTCGGCTGGTTCTGCATGTTGATGTATGTGTATATGATGTTGGTGGCAGTCATCAGAAGGCAGAACAGGGAGATGTGGTTTCCGAAATATTCTGTGATGAAAGGTATGTTTCCGCTCCAGGAGATAATCGCGTCGGGAGCCGAAAGGTCATGCGCCCAGAGGAAGCTCTGTCCGCGAAGCTCGATGCAGCTCGGGAAGAAGCTGAACATGGCGAAGAGAATCGGCATCTGCAGAAGCATCGGCAGACATCCCGACATCGGACTTGCTCCGGCTTTGGAATAGAGAGCCATGGTTTTCTGCTGGCGGATCATTGCGTTTTCCGCGCCGGGATACTTGTCGTTGATCGCCTTTATGTCCGGTGCGAGCACACGCATCTTCGCCTGGCTCTTGTAGCTCTTGTAGGTGAGCGGGAAAAGCACAAGCTTGATGAAGATTGTGAGCAGAAGGATGATGATTCCGTAATTGGAGATGAATTTGCCGAGGAATGTGAACACCGGTATGATGACCCCGGTGTTGATCCAGCGGAAAAGGCTCCAGCCGAGAGGAATGAGTTTTGTCATCTTGAGGTCTTCGCCCGCTTCCACCTCTTTGTCGAGATGCGAAAGGAGGGGATAGAGGTTCGGACCGATGAAAAGGTGGAAATTCACCGGGTTGCCGCTGTTCCAGTCATAGTCGTTGACCACGGCTGCAGCTGTCATGCTTTTGAGATAGTCCTGACCTTTGATTACCTCGGATGAGAAATCCGCGGTGTTGAAAGGGCGGTCAGCTATCATTACAGTAGAGAAGAACTGATTCTTGAAAGCGATCCAGCGTACTTTCGACTGGCGTTCCTCGCTGTCGTTCTTTGATTCGGAGAGGTGTTCCACGGATCCGCCGGCGAATTTATAATATATGCCGGAGTTTCTTTCCTCGAACATTTTTCCTTTCTCCTGACGGTGAAGATCCTGTTGCCAGTCGATGCCGAGGTTGCGGGCATTGCTCTGCACTATGTCCGCCATAGCGTTCTGCACGATTCTCAGGCGGACAACATAACTTTCGCCTTTGGGCAAGGTGTATTCCATTCCCCAGTATGCGCCGTCGCCCATGTCAAGAGCCATAAGCACAGTAGAGTCGTTGAGCTGTCTGGGGGTGAAACAGAGGTCGGCGGTCTCCACCGGCTGCGGCAGCGGCAACTGGAAGTTGAAGCGGTTGCGGTCGCCTTCGAAAATGACAACTTTCTCTTTTCTTTTCTCAGTCTCGTCAGAAGAATATTCGGTGTCATATTTCTTCAGTTCAGCGCGGGTTATCGAACCTGATTTCGCGCTAAGCTCAAGCTTAAGCACATCATTTTCCAGAAGCACCTTTGAATCGGAACTACCGAGGAATTTTGAGAACTTGCCGTAGCGTCCCAGCGATTCGGACATAGCCTTTACAGCTGCAATCGCCTTGCGTTGGCGGTCAATGCCCACTTTCTTTATGTCGCCTCGGGTTATGTCACCCCAGGCGAGCTTGTCGCCTTCGACCTCAACTGTTCCCCAGATTGAATCACCAGCGAGAGTGAGGTTAACCGGACCCTGTGTGAGACGGTATGCGCGGGTTGAGTCGGAAAGAGTTTCCGGGACACCGTTGTCAACGATGTTTTTCACGAGCCATTCGTGTTCAGTGGGACTAAGAGAGTCGGCGAGAGCTGCCACCGGGGCACCCTGCGATGTTCTTTCAGACTCGGTGTTGCTGTCGCTGTCAGTGTGTTTGGGCTGCAGCCACATGAAAATCAGGAAAACGGCAAGCATCATCAGCAGACCGTTAAGCGTATTCTTATCCATTAACCGGAATAATTATTGGGTTGTGGTTTTATTATTTACTTACAAAATGCAAAGTTAATCCAAATTCATGGAATTTGCAATATTTAGAATTTGTCTGTTTTTCACGATATTCATGTATGTTGCAAAATATCAGACTAATCGAACAGGCTGAGTTGTCTGTGACGTGATTGTATTGTAGATGTCCCGGTTCTTAAGTCTTTTACAACTACAAGTTTTTTCTGTGCATTCAGGATTGACAGGACTTCTTCGGAACACTCTGATGTCGCGGAAGGATTCATCTTTTCCATTTCATTAAGCATCCTTATTATGGCTCTGCCTACGGCCCATGCAAGATTTACAGGTACAGCGTTGCCGATTTGTTTATATTGATCACTTAATGTGCCTTTAAACATCCAATTGTCAGGGAATGTCTGAATTCTTGCGTATTCTCTTATGCTCAAGGGTCTTGTAAATAAGGGATGGCATCTTTCCGTTTGCTTTTGACAGGGAGAGCATGTCAGGGTCAGAGATGGTTCTTCAAGGGAAAGTCTTCTTGCCATTCCAGTTTTTCCGCCTCCCAGATACCAGCTTCCGCCCATGTAGTCTCTGGCAACATCATCCGGAAGATCTCTCCAGTCTCCGCCCGGCGGCACAAGTTCAAGAACCTTTTGTTTCTTTAATGGATATGATGCACCGTTCGATTCTGGTACATCAGTATCGTATATTTCGCTTTTGTAAAAGGCATCCTTAAGGGTCATTATGCGGCTGAAAGGAGACGGCCATTCAAATCTGGCGATAGGTGCCAGGTCATTTCTTACGGCAATAAGTATGATGCGCTCCCTTTTCTGAGGAACCTGATATTTGATTGCTTTCAATACTCTCGGAGGAATCAAAGTATACCCCAATTCGTATATTATGTTGCAGATAGTCTTGAATGTGCGGCCATTGTCGTGAGAAACAAGTCCCTTTACATTTTCACCCATGAAAACTTTTGGCTGTATTTCTTTTACGGCTCTTGCCAATTCAAAAAACATAGTGCCCCGGATGTCATTAAAACCTCCCTGTTTTCCTGCGTAAGAAAACGCCTGACAAGGGAAACCGCCTGAAAGAAAATCTATTTTTCCACGCAATGGAGTGAAGTCGATATGGCGTACATCGCCTTCAATTATGTTCCATTCCGGACGGTTCACTCTGAGTGTATTGCATGCCGATTTGTCAAATTCATTAAGCAACACATGTCTGAACCCTGCTTTTTCCATTCCCAATGCCATGCCTCCACCTCCGGCAAAGAGTTCTATTGAATTGAATACCCGCACCGGTCGTGTAGTAAATTCATCTGACCATCGGCTGTCAAGCATTTCAGCCACATCCTCGATATCTCTCAGGTCTTCCATTTCGAAACCTGATATTCCGAGGGGAGTTTTAAATGATTTATATTTTCCTTTGCCCGCCCAACCTTTTATTGTTGCGGATGAGGTGCCGAGCAGGGCAGCGAGATTGTTTTCAGAGATAAAAGTCATAATCCTCCCTTTTCGGTTATTTCTGCTGCGATTTCTTTAATCTTCTTTTCAATAAGAACACTTCCGTCGATTTTATCTTCTTCGACTACTTGTCCGAAAGCCTTTGATAATTTGTAATAAAACTTGTTGTCGCCAGTCAGGTGCTCCCAAAAATCCGCACCGCATAAAACGGGATAGTGGGCATCGATGACTTTATAGTTTGCTGACAAATCGTTTTTTTCTCCATATAAAACTCCTACAATAAGGTCATCGAACTGAAGGTGCATCTTGTCGAGTCTTGATTTATTCATGAGATACTTGAAATGTCCAAGTATTGTGGCAATGTCATCTTTGTTGATTGTCTGCGGTCCTGCCTTGCACTGGCAATATTTGCGTCTATTGTCAATTGCATCAATGAATTCGATGTCTATGCCTTCAATTCCGGAAGCGCATCCGGTCACTTCTTCAAGGCTTGAGATAAAAGTCTGTATGTTCTGACCAAAGCTTGTGCTCAGACTTGTGGCAAGAATACGTGGATATACAAGAGCCTTGGCGAGCGATTCCGGCTTTGTGTTTCCACACAGGAACGCTGCCAGATAATTCACAAGGAAAGGATTGATATTGAATTTCCTGAGTTGAAGATTGTCGAGATTCTTCAGATGGTTAGGAATTATAATCCTTCTGAAATATTCTTTCCCGCTATTGAGGATAGCCTCTTTCTGATTTTCTGTCATGACCGTTGTTGTGAAATTTTGTATTCTGCAAGCCAAATGCAACTTGAGATGGCTTGTAGAATACAAATATAATAAAAAATTTTTTCGTGTGAAACAGTCAGTAGGTGTTGTTTCTAAGAAATTGTTTAAACAGAGTCGGTCAGTCGCGGGCGGAGGTGCGGCCTTCGTAGTAGTTGATAAAGGCTTTGTTTACAAGGCGGTTGCCGCCGGGCGTGGGGTAGTTGCCGGTGAAGTACCAGTCTCCGGGATGGTCCGGTATCGCCTTGTGCATCGCTTCCACCGACTGGAATACTATCTCGATTTCCGCATGAGTGCCTTCCGGAGTGAGGAGTTCGGCGATTTTCGCCGCCACCTCTTCATCGGTGAAGGGGGCGTATATCTCTCTGACATAATTCACCACTTCCTCTTTCGGGAGGTCGTCCTGCTCCTTGCAACGATGATACACGCTGTCAATCACATATCGCATGCCTCTTTCCTCAAGCAATGCCATGGCTGCTTTGAAGGCTATGAACTCGCCCATGCGCGACATGTCGATGCCGTAGCAGTCAGGGAACCGCACCTGCGGCGAACTGGAGACAATCACCATCTTGCGGGGATTCAGTCTGTCGAGAATCCTTATTATCGACTGTTTCAGAGTTGTTCCGCGCACTATGCTGTCGTCTATGACAACGAGGTTGTCACCCGGGCGGATCGAGCCGTAGGTGATGTCATATACGTGAGTGGCGAGGTCGTTGCGCGTAGAGCCTTCGGCTATGAATGTACGCAGTTTGATATCCTTGATCGCCACCTTTTCGCGGCGCACTCTGCGTTTGAGCACGTTGGCTATGTTTTCATCCGTAAGGTTCCCTGTCTTTGACAACCGCTGGATGTCGAGGATCTTGTTTTTTATAAGTCTGTCTTCCACACCCTCAACCAGTCCGTAGAAAGCGACTTCCGCCGTGTTCGGGATAAATGAGAACACAGTGTTGTCGATATCGTCGGAAATGGCTTTCAGAACTTGATTCACAAGGTTGCTTCCCAGAGTCTTGCGCTCGCGGTAAATGTCGCGGTCGGAACCTCTGGAGAAATATATCCTCTCGAAGCTGCAACGCGCGTTATCCCCTTTCGGGAGAATGCTGTCGATACGCACGGAGCCGTCTCTGTCCACTATTATTGCCTGACCTGGAAGCAGTTCCTTCACATCGTCGATCTGAAGATTGAAAGCGGTCTGTATCACAGGTCGTTCGCTGGCTACGACCACAATCTCGTCATCCTTGTAGTAGAAAGCGGGTCGTATGCCATGCGGATCCCGCATCGCCCACATGTCGCCGTTGCCGACAATGCCGCATATCACGTATCCTCCGTCCCAAGAGGGTGCGCAGCGTTTGAGGATATTGGTGACATTGAGGTCGCGTGCTATGGCGTGGGAAAGGTCAAGGGCCTTGAGACCGGCTTCCGTGTGCTCGCTGAAGAGACGCTCGTTTTCCCGGTCAAGTGCATGACCGAGTTGTTCAAGCAGGATGAACGTGTCGGCATAAAGTCGCGGGTGCTGCCCGGTGGCGACGATTGAATCGAATATCTCGTCGACGTTGGTCATGTTGAAATTACCGCACAGCAGCATGTTTCGCGAAGACCAGTTGTTACGACGCATGAACGGGTGTACGTAGTTTATGCCCGAGCGCCCGGTGGTGCTGTAACGCAGGTGTCCCATATATACCTCTCCGACAAAAGGAGCCGTCTCGGGGTCGGATCCTTCCGCGAGTTCCTCGGAGATTCTTTGATGGGCGTTTGCGAAAATACGGCTGATGGCATCGGAGCCCTGCGCCCGTTCGCGGAAGATATATTCCTGCCCGGGAGGAGTGTCGAGTTTCACGCAGCCTATGCCTGCGGCTTCCTGTCCTCGGTTATGCTCCTTCTCCATGATCAGATAGAGTTTGTCGAGACCATAGAGCGCCGAACCGTATTTTTCCTTGTAATATGACAGAGGTTTGAGTAAGCGGATCATGGCGATTCCGCATTCATGTTTAATCAGTTCCATGTATTTCTATCAACGTCTTGTGCGGTAAAAAAATCAGGAATTGGCTATTGCCGCCTTCATGAACGACATGAAGAGCGGGTTGGGGTGGAGCACCGTCGACTGGTATTCGGGATGATACTGTGTGCCGACAAACCATGTCAGAGCCGGAGCCTGCACGATTTCCACAAGTCCTGTGTCGGGATTCTCTCCCACGCATTCGAGACCCGCCTCTTCGAAACGAGAACGGTATTCCCCGTTGAATTCGAATCTGTGGCGGTGACGCTCGCTGACTGTCTCGCGTCCATATGCCGCGGCAGGTATCGAACCCGGGCGCAGGCGGCATTCGTAAGCTCCGAGACGCATTGTGCCGCCGAGATTGGAAACGCTCTTCTGTTCCTCCATGAGGTCTATCACATTATGTCGTGTTGAGGGGTTCATCTCTGTGGAATTGGCATCTTCGAGTCCGAGCACATTGCGGGCGTATTCGATCACCATGCATTGCATTCCGAGGCATATTCCGAATGTAGGCATGTCATGTTCGCGACACCATTTCAGGGCTGTGAATTTCCCTTCTATGCCCCGCTGTCCGAATCCGGGGGCGATGATCACACCGTTCATTCCAGAGAGTTTCTCCTCCACATCGGCGGGTGAGAGTTTCTCGGAATTCACGTATGTCAGTTCAAGGCGGCGGTCGCAATATGTCGCGGAATGCATCAGCGATTCGCTGATCGATTTGTAAGCGTCCTGCAGCTCCACATATTTCCCGACGAGGGCTATCTTTACGGTTTCTTTTGCCGCATCGAGTTTGCGCAGATATTCGTTCCATGCCGCGTGATCCGGTTCTCCGATGCTTTCGGTTCCGGTGAGACTGAGCACGAGGTTGTCGAGAGCCTGCTCGTGCATCAGCTGCGGCACTTTGTATATGGTGCTGGCATCCACACTCTGTATCACCGCCTCCGGCGCCACATTGCAGAACTGAGCCACCTTTCGCCGCATGGCGGGCGGAATGTCTTTTTCAGTGCGCAGAATAAGAATGTCGGGTTGTATGCCGATCGCCTGCAGTTGTTTTACCGAATGTTGGGTCGGCTTCGTTTTCAGCTCCTTTGCAGCCTTCAGATAAGGCACGTAGGTGAGGTGTATGCTGAGAGCGTTTTTGCCGAGTTCCCATTTAAGCTGGCGCACCGCCTCAAGGAAAGGCGTTGATTCTATGTCGCCGACAGTTCCTCCGATTTCCGTGATGACAAAATCGAACTTGCCGGTATTGCCTAAACTTTTGACGTTTCTTTTGATTTCATCGGTTATATGCGGAATTATCTGCACCGTCTTGCCGAGATAGTCGCCGCGGCGCTCCTTGTCGATTACCGACTGGTAGATGCGTCCGGTAGTGACATTGTTCGCACGTGTTGTGTGGATGTCGGTGAAACGCTCGTAATGTCCAAGGTCAAGATCCGCCTCATGGCCGTCGACGGTCACATAGCATTCCCCGTGCTCATAGGGATTGAGTGTACCCGGGTCGATGTTGATGTAGGGGTCGAATTTCTGGATTGTTACACTGTAGCCTCTGGAAAGGAGAAGGCGGGCAAGAGACGAAGATATGATGCCTTTGCCTAATGAAGACACCACGCCGCCTGTGACGAAAATGTATTTTGTTTCCACGTCTAATAAGTATTAGTACGGGATGCAAAGTTAATTATTTTCATTTAAACTTACCAAATTCAGGACAACAATTTTAAGCGTTCTAAGCTGTTGTTTTATTGAATATGCTACCTGCACACCTTAGAGCTTGTTTAAAAATAAATGTGAATTTGGTCTCGCAAGCTTGGCGCAGATTTCTTCTTGAGGAGAAGGAGCATAGTTCAATATGGTGTTTAATGGAGTAGGGGTGCGGAGGCATCTTGCGATGCTGACGGAGACATGGAGTCCGATGGCATTTTCCTCATTCTCCTCAAGCTCCGTACCTCCCCAAGGTCGCTTAAGACCCTCGGTACCGGTAAATATCCATGCACGTTCCTTACATCTTAAACTCTGTACCTCTGTGCCTCCGTGTTAAATTTTCGAATCAGATTCTGCCTCTTCCATTCCATATTTTATTTATTCTCTAACCACTTATAACCACGGAACAACCACTTAAAAATACATAAAACCGTTTGAGTGTAGATGTAAAATTGGTTGTTACATGGTTGTTAGTGGTTGGAAAAATTAAATTGGTCTGGCTTATACGGAATGTTGATATTAGACATTATGTCACATTCTGGTTAATTCTGAATCACGACTTGTCCGAGTCCCTTTTCATTGAGACTTTCACCAGTTTCCCAGGAACTCCGAAGATAATCTGTCCGTTATGGTATGCAACGGCGTCTCCAAGGTTTTCATGCTCCTCTTCGGTCAGATAATACAGGCGCGATGAATATGTGTCCGTATTGACGATAAGGACATAATGTCTGTCTCCGCTATTGAAGGTATGCAACACGTTTCTGCCGTCGGAAAGGATGTCAAGTGTATTCACATATCCCTCGTCTGCAATCCTGTCCCACAGATTAACAGTCCCTTCATTCCTGTCTCCTTTTTTAAATTCATACCATTTACTCTTGAAATCAAGGCAATACAACGGTTTGGCGTTATCAGGCTCACAGAGATATACCACATTCTCCACTACCGGTATATACAGCAGCGAGTCCCCGGACAGTTCTGTAAAAGAATGCCATATTCCAAACGTGATATTTTTAAGATTGTCTGGTATCTTCAACATTGTTTTAGATCCTGAACCTTTTTTGTATATCAGTTTGGAATCACTGCCATCGTATGCATCGTTGCCTCTGTCGAGCCACCACGAATCATTCTTGGAGTCATAAAAGAAATGGTACTCGCAATCTCCGATCTTGTCTTTACTCAAGAAATTTAAGTCACGGTCAAGAAATATGAACGGCTCGTCAGAACGGGGATCAAACAGTATTATATTGTCTGACGTGACATTAAAATCCCTTATAACCTGGAACTCTTCTGGTCCTTCTCCCCTGTTTACAAAGCTGTTGATAATATTCCCGTCAGAATCGTATACATACAACCCGTTGTCTTTGAACATATCCAATACAAAGATTGAATCCCGTCTGAACACCACCTTGGACAGGTGTCCCGGAAGGTGTCCGGTCTCCGAATCTTTTAGGGTCATTACATCCACACTCTGGACATTCTCTGTCAGTGGCAACGCTTCTTCCAAATCAACCTCAACAGTCCTTGTTTCACTCTCAGATTCTTTACTGTTTGTACAGGCACAAGTAAGCCCCGTCAAAACGACTACAACAAAAATTTTTACGATTCGTGACATATTCATACTCTTAGAAACTGTTTAAATTTAATTCAAGTCTGGCAACCCCCAGGTCAGCGTTGAAAAGCTGTCTGCCGTCGCGGCATATGAATATCTGTTCCTCTTTCCCCTTTGTGAGGTTGCGAAGCCACAGCACGGCGTTCGCCGGAACGTCATACGTAATGTCGAACCCCTCGGCGGTCTTCTTTCCCAGAGATTTCCATTCATCCCTGTCGAAATAGAACAGTTCATACTCTTCACCGGGCACGACATAGTTGTCGTCATTCTGCGGAATAATGAATATGCTGCTGACATATTCATCAGAATTAATGCGGAATACCAAATCAACAGAATCTTTATCAATGAGTGTCCATGATAAAATATCCCTGTCAACAAGTTTGTTCTTCTTCTCAGAGGGAGTGTCAGTTATTAAAGACAAAGGAACGCATTGAGAAGCAAGCGAATCCACAGACACCAACACCTCGCCGATTCTGGCATCATGCATTGGTGACGTCAAAAGACGTATATACCTGTTTTTCTTATTCAAGTTCACAGGAATACGATAGAAATTGTGTGAAGGCACAGAAGTTATGCTGTCGACATCATCCCAGGGTCCGGCTGGTGTCGATCCTGTCTGAGTTTTTATTCCCACAACCGAACTCATTCCCCGGATGAGATGAAGCCAGAAAGGCATTTTTCGTTTCATTGCCACAGTTTCTTTTCTGTATGAATCGGGAATAAAATCGTGTACATTGCCATTGCTTTCGAGCAAGAACGGGTTTCCACATGTGCGATATTCACTGCCATTGCGAATGATAGGGAAATAAATCAAATCAGGTTCTATGTCTTGAAATATGGCTATGCCTCTTTTGACTTTTATTGCCATATCTATCGGTTTGTAACCCTGCGGAGTAAAAATACCAAGAAATACAGTGCCGGATTTGACGTTTACTTTGACTTTAGCTTCATTATGTCCGAAATATTCCGCAGTAACATCCTTTAACCGTGGATTCATGAGTTCATAAGGAGCATCATGCATACGCCTGTATTTTGCAAGTTTGTCCCTGTCGGGCATGAACATGTTTCTATATACCTTCCCCTTCCTGCGTCCGTCATAATGCAGACTGTCGCGTGTCGGCGGATATTTTCCATTGTCAAACATCCGAAAAATATGATCTACATTATCAAGCACTACAGTCCATTGATGAGAAGTCCCGTTATCGGGAGAAACCAGAATTGCGTCAATGGCACCGGGAATCCCGAATGCCCGCATGGCATGGAGCGTACGATCACACTCTTCCCGGCAGTATCCTACCGGAGAATCAAGTAAAGCGAGCGCCGAGCGATGTGGAATGTTCAGTTGTATATTATAACGGATCTCACCCACTGCCTTGGAAATGTATCTGGCGGCTTCTACAGAGGTAGTGGCTTTGTCAATCTCAGGAGATATGGAATCGAGAGCCTTTCGATAAGCATCCCTCCATTCTGTAACAGGCTCATCCCCTATTCTGTAGGGGAGAAGTGTCTCGTAAAGTTCTTTTCTTTCAAAATTCTTATTCCAGCTCCTGAGATTACTGACATGTTGGAAATCTGATATGTTTTGCAATAGGAAATCAGCGGAGAGTGTCTTAAGATCCATCACTTTGTTGCGTGGCATTATTTCATATCGTTTCCCTTCGGCAAGTTGCAGTGAATCCAATTGCCATCTTCCGTTTGGCTGAGGGAGTTTTTTATATAGTTGCTCGATTGAGTCGAGTCCCGGACCTGTCAAGGAATATTGTCCCAACATCCCGCGAACCAAGTATTCCGCAGCTTCTTTTTTCTCCCCATCATAGGAATTCAACACTTTCTCAATTTCCGAAGCATTTGATCCTGCCTGCGACATTGCCTGATCCGTCAACGTGTCTTCAACAGAGACGCATGAGACAAAAGCAAGCGGAATAACTAAAAACAATAACTTTTTATTATTTAAACTCTCAGACATTATAATCAGTTTAACAGATCTTCAAACTACCGCAGCATCGACTTTATGTCATATTTATAGATATATTCATTGTCTCCGAGTGGGTTGAAGGCATACAGGATCCCATCTTTGTCTACATACATGGCGGTTATTCCCTGTCACAAAACATTGATTCACCGGCAATGAGACGTATTCTCCGTCTCCGCTTGAACAAAGATGCACTCTACTTCTAACGAAACCGTGCTTTCATATTTCTATGGAATCTGGAATCCGGTAAACCATAATCCCTGTTTCTTCCTCATTGGGATTAACTGCGATTACCCTCCGTTTTTTCCTGTCTATGGCGAACTGATGAGCCGGAGATATGCCTAACTCTGCAACCCCATTACCTTCATAATCAACAATGAAGATCCGACTTTGATTATCCATATGTGGATCGCCATACAATATCCATATATGATTGGAAGTCATTTGCATGTCCATGAAACATTCCGCAAGCATACCCTGGGAGTCAACCCGCTCTTTATAATTGTCATAAGTCAAGACCTTGATAACCCTTCCTTGTTCATTATGAAGTATAATCCTTGGAAAACAACCATACGTTTCCGCAACCATCCCGTTTTCAGGACAATATGCAACCAATCTTTTAGAGATTATGTCTTCTTGGGGATTTTGGGAATCCTTGAAGTCATAACCCACCGGCCACTCTTCTATTGTTCCTGTCTTGGAGTCGAAAGAAATCATTCCGTAAACACGATCCTCACGAGGTGCGACATAGCAGCCATCTTTAATTTTGATTACTTCTCTCGGAATATACTTTCTGAAATTATCCGGAAATTCATAGTATAGACTCACTGAGTCAGGAGTCTCAGGATTAAAGCCATATAAGGCTATGGCATTGGGATCAAAAACAGACAATAAACTTTTGTCATCAAGTTCCTGACCAAATGTGCCGCTGACCTGAGACAATTCATTCGGACCATTTCCTTTCTTAATAATCTGCCTGAAATTATTGAATTCATCGTCAGATATAAGTAATAGATAATCCGACACGTATGTGTAAAACAGATATCCACCCTCTATTGCTGCTACAGAACCAATAACTGCAGGGATGGAGTCGCCAATGGATATAGGCTTACCCACAAGACTTATGTGTGTATTAAATTCACCAAATCCGACTTCTTCTGAACCGCCATCTTTGCCACAGGAGTTAAACACGGTTGCAATGAAAAACATTGCAACCGTGCTAATACATATTTTCATTAGTTTGTACATCTTGCTTCTGTGCCTGTCCCTTTATAATTCTCAATTCTCTCACATTTTGAACAATCGGTATACGATCTGTGGTAATCTATTGTTGCGGAGCTGTGACAAGGAATCAGGTCTCCTCCTTCACCACTTACCAATGCCTCGACATTCGCCATCTGAATGTCAGACATTGCATCTCTCTTTTGGGCATTGATTCCGACATACGTGGAAATACCCATGACTGCCACCACTGCGGCTGCGATGATCTTCTTTTTCATTTTGATTAAGTTTTAGTCAGTATTTTGATTACTTTATGAATCCGTGGAGAACGAGCCTCTGCGGATTCTGTCTCTCTTTGAACCAAACATCGGCATAGCGGTAAAACTGCTGCGAGATCGTGTCGGCTACATAGCTGATTTCAATATCCACATGTTCTCCGCTTTTCAAGACATCCCAATCAGCTTTTGCGCTCACGCAATGGCACGAAGGGGTGACCTCCTGCAGTGTCAGGTCTGAATCCGTATTGTTGTTAAGTCTGAAAAGCCTGGTTATTGTGTCGCCCCTGTTGACAACCCCGAGACTCCGCACGGCATTCTTACATAATGACGAGGTTTCATCCGGAAACTTATGATCCTGAGAATCGAAGATAAGCTGGGCATACAGCTCCTTGATCTTCGGATTATATACAGGATTTCCCAAAGCGATGACTTTGTTGTCTGCGTCAAGAAGAAATGTCTGATGTTCCGGTTTGGAAGGGAGAGGATTCGCCTTCCTGAAAAGTCCTGCGGAATCTATTGCCACTGGATGATGAAAGTCATTGTCTTTCATGAGTCTTTCAATCTCCTCCCGTTTGTCGGAATCCACTATCATAAGGAAGCTGACATCAACATCGGGAGAGGATTTGAAACCGTCGGTTACCTTTTCCCAGTCCTTGAGTTTCATCCGGCAGTTGGTGCATCCGGAGGAGTCAACATATGTGACGATCTTGAAATCGGCGGCATCGAAATCGTAATCCACGGGGATGTTACCTACCTGAAATCCAAGTTCACCGGGAATTACGATTTCCTTGCCGGTCCATTCTGCAACAATGCCCGCTGCTCCTTGTCTGAGCCGGAACAGGATGTCATTACCAAAAGCAATATTGGTATAAGCCGATAGATTTTAATTGTCATTAAGTTCTTAGCTACTTATTTTGAAGGGAATCCTATTTTAACAATAATCGGATTCGAATTGAATTTTTTAGAAATAGCCGATATAGCCCTTGTCGTTCATGGTGATTGTCACGGTCATGGCTCCTTCGGTATAGTCGGCAAGGTATAGAACGATGCCTCCGGCAAGTTCCCCCGTCTCCGAGGCTACAACCATTCCTATGGCATTGTTTGTTACCGTCACCTCTCCTTCTGCCTCATAATCGCATTCGACTGTGAGACACTCGTCCATCAGAAAACATGTGAGAGGTACACGTGCAGGTACACGCGGTCCTTTTTGAGGGGTCTTGGTTGGTATCGGATCAATTTGAATGGGAGTTTTGTCCCCAAGATTTGAAATTGCACCATTGTCTGCAAAAACAGCAAAAGAAACAATGATAATCAAGGTCAATACTGTAAATAATCTGTTCATGATATTATGATTTTATGAGACATCAAAATTAGCATAAAAACTAAAAATTTTCAATTCACGTTACGGATTTTAATCTTTCAATTGTAAAATTATTAAAATTTAATCATGTGAATATCAATTATATACCTAATGTGTGTTTATAAATTTCTTTCTAAAATTTACACACTAACAAGCTGTTGATCATCATTTTAATCCATATTGAAATGATTTTTCAAGAAAAAACAGGATAAAGCGGCTCACGTTTTCAAATCTTTGCCAATATCGGACCCTTAATTGAGCACCATCCGGAATCGGATCTGGTTTGCCACTTGGGAAATTACAGACAATCCATATTTCAGTGACCTCAGTCAAGAATTTATTCACTTGCTTTCAGGGGAATACTTTATTTTCAGCGTTTTAAAAATCATTAAATGAGTCAAACCTCGCAAATTAGCATTATTAAGCAAAGTCCGTTTCAAATGCCATTTAGCGGAGTCAAGTTTATTACGAGTATCATAATTCATAAGAAACATTATAGCCTCTAAACAAAATCCGGCATACAAATATCTTGCAAGCCTCAATTTCCTCAATTTCAAATTAGGATAATTATCTTTTAAAAGTTTAAAAAAGCCGTCACTATATAAATCTATAATCAAATCATAGTATTCAAGCGAATGCTCAGATCTCATGTCTGCAATAATTTCCATCTGTAATTTTGACGGGACTTGATTTGCTGTTGTTTTATTCGGAAACAAAAATATGTCTTTACATAACTTGTCAAGTCTTGACAACCTTTTCTTTACCAGATAACGTTCCTCTTTTGTTAATGATCCAATCTCTCCTGATATGTTTTTGGTGAGGCTTTCTGATAAATTTTTACAATCCAATTGAAGCGAGACAATCTGCTTCTTCAATTCATCTGCCTTCTCGATAGCAGATAGTCTATCCAAACGAAGCAAATTATTGTCGTCTGTTAGATTTTTAACGTCAATTCGCAACAATTCCGTTTGCTCGGATAATGATGTTATTTCGGAATCTTTCTTTTTAGCCACTTTTCTGCCAAACCAGATAATTAATATGATTATCCCGGTCAACCCCAATATTCCTAATGTTGTCAACAGAGTTTGATATGCGCTTTCTGATTTTATATCATAAAGTTCAGATGTATAATTTTCTGTAATGTCGGAAAGAGGTATCCCGATAAGTGCGTCATTTGAAATATCTGTCAGAACATTATTGTAATGTGTTGAAAATCTCAACATACTGTCTTTATTTCCTTCAATCCCTGCCATCAAATTTTCGAGCATGGCAACATATAAAGTATCAGACCTATAATCGAGATTGGCTTTCGCGGAATCCAAAAATTGTCTACCAGCTGTAAGATTGTGTTTTCTTAGGTATGATTCGGATAACCTGCACCAATTATAGGCTTTCATTTCATACCCGTCCGCCATCAGGTTTCTGTATATGGTTATACAGCTGTCCAACATTCCCGAATTACTGAATGCCTGAGCTTTATTAATCAAAATTAAATGACGAAAAGATGAATCATCAAGCATTAACAAAGAGTCTGAATTATTACAAAGCTCAATGACAGATTCATATTCTTTGTTGTTGTTCAAAGCCTCAGCTATATATACATTCATCCATGACGAACGCTCATGAGAAGAACCTGAAACCGCTTTCTCATATTGCAGAAATGCATCTTGGGCTTTATGGGCATAATCCAATTCCTCCTGAAACATACATATGCTTTTGTATATATCTGATAATAAACGAGCTGACATGCCTTGATAAAACCAGTCACTCTGTTCGCATGCCATGTTATAACATTTTGATATTATTGGAATTGATTGTCTTAAAGAATCTCTGCAATAAGTTGCATATCCGTAATAATACAGAGCCTGCGTTTCCTCGCTATTGTTTTTGCCTTGATAAAAATCAACAGCCTTGAGAATCAGCCTGTCATCGGCAGGGTCAATGTAATTTTTATCCTGTGCTTTTGTCAGCAGGAGCGCATAACGGGCGAAATGCTCCTCATTCAGACCGACAGTGTCGATTTTCTCTATCAAAGACAAGGCAGAGTCCGGATGTTCCGTCATCAATGCGTCGGCAGAGTCAAGAATTCTGTCGGCTTCTTTATTTTTGCGGTCACCGCACGCAACCATAGTCACCAAAACCAATGTGACTGACAAATATCTGATAAAAGCCTGCATATTTCTCTTTTGTACAAATTCTTCACAAATGTAGATATAAATCGTGAGATTTATACACCGGCAGAATAAAAATCAAGGCTGAAGCCTTGATTCCTGTTCCCTCCTGCGTGCTCTAAGTCATTTTTTGGAAAGACCTACGGAGTGCTTACTCCCGATCTCCGTAAGATGTGTAACGACATGGTTGACAGAGATGTCAAGGTTGTAGATAAAGTATAGAGGGAAACCGGCACGTTTCAAAAGTTTGTGTCGGAGAGGGAGTAGACGGTGTTCTTGATGTCTTCGGCTATTGCCGCCTGCGGTTTGCCGGCGAAGATGAGCGACTGCCAGGGTATGGGTTTGCCGAAGACCACCGTGAAATCTTTTCCGCGGGCGTTGCAGAGCTCGGAGGGGAGGAGTGCCTGCTCGATGTTTATCCGGAGTCCCAGCTTCTTGCGGCGGCGTGCCGTTTTGTAGAATCTTTGCGAGTTCTCTCCAATGAAATGCACCGGTATGATGTCGCGTTTGTATTCGACAGCCTTGGCTATGAACGATTTGTTCCATTTGAGATCGCGGACCTCGCCGTTGTCCCCGAGGCGCGAGCAAAGTCCGGCGGGGAATATTATTATCTGTCGGTCAGAAGCGTATGCGTCGTTGATGGCGCGTGCCGCCCCGCGACCCTGTGAGCCGTATTTGTTGACGGGGAGGAACACCGGGCGCAACGGTTCCACATTCATCAGCATGTCGTTGACCAGAAAACGGATCCCCTCGTCGCCGTATTTCTTTCCAAGCAAGGCGATAAGCCCTATTCCGTCGAGTCCGCCGAGAGGATGGTTGGAGGCGAATATGAAGCGACCGCCGGAAGGGATGTTCTCCATTCCGACGGGTTTGAGCGTCACGTTGAAATAATCATAGACACCGGCGGCAAATTCCGCCCCCTCTTTGGGATATGTCTTTTCAAGCACCTCGTTCAGTTCGTCCTGATGTATGAGTCGTTCAAGGGCGTTGAGCACGAAGCCCGGGATGAGTTTCCCCCTGAACCCTCCCACGCGGCTGCGTATGATGCCGGTAAGGTCGATTTTCAGAAGTTCCATGTCAATCGGGGTTTACAGAAGATTCCTCGTCCCAGAACTCCTCGTTCCAGTCTTCGTCGGTCATGTTTGAGAAATCATCGTCTTCCGGTTCGTCCTGTTCGAAGATGAAGTCATCTTCCTCCTGCACGCGATGGCGCATGTCGAGTTTTCTGTGGGTTATCGTGAAATTGTTTTTATTCTCTTCAGAATTTATTTCTCTCCATAGGAGATCCTTCAGTTCGGTCAGCCCCTGGCCTGTAACCGCCGAGATGAATACGGCAGGCACACCCTCCGGAAGCTCTTTTGCGAGTTCATCGCGCAGTTCGTCATCGAGCATGTCGGACTTGGAGATAGCAAGCACACGGCTTTTGTCGGCGAGTTCCGGGTTGAACTCCTTCAGTTCGTTAAGCAGAATCTCATAATCCTTGCGGATGTCGTCGGAATCGGCGGGAACCATGAAAAGCAGCACCGCGTTGCGCTCTATATGTCTCAGGAATCTCAGACCGAGACCTTTCCCTTCGCTTGCACCCTCGATGATTCCCGGAATATCCGCCATCACGAAAGACCTGTCGCCACGGTAGTCAACGATTCCCAGACTCGGCTCCATGGTAGTGAATGGGTAGTCGGCTATTTTCGGTTTGGCGGCGGAAATTGCCGACAGAAGGGTAGACTTCCCGGCATTCGGGAAACCTACAAGCCCGACATCTCCGAGGAGCTTCAGCTCCAGCACCACAGCCTTCTCGATTGACGGCTGCCCCGGCTGCGCATATCTCGGCGCACGGTTTGTGGCGGTAGCGAAATGCCAGTTGCCGAGTCCCCCCTTGCCGCCGCGCAGGAGTTTTATTTCCTCGCCGTCTTCCGTCACCTCGCAAAGAAAATCGCCTGTCTCCGCATCGAAGACAGTGGTGCCTACGGGCACTTCGATTATCTGGTCCTCACCGTCTTTTCCCGAGGAGCGGTTCTCGCCGCCGCTCTGTCCGTTGGTCGCAAACACATGCCGGCGGTAGCGGAGGGGGAGAAGTGTCCACATGTGGCGGTTGCCTTTCAGGATGATATGTCCGCCGCGACCTCCGTCACCTCCGTCCGGTCCCCCTTTCGGAACATACTTCGCTCTGTGGAAATGGCGAGAGCCTGCGCCACCCTTGCCGCTGCGGCAAAGGATCTTTACGTAATCTATGAAGTTTGAATCAGCCATTGTTTTGAGATTTAAAGAAGTGTTTAAGAAACACGACACCGATTACCGGCAACGCCGGTCAGGAGAGGAGTTCGTTTGCCGCACGGTAGTCATCGGGAGAGCCTATGTCTATCCATCTTCCCTCGATAGGGAAACACTCCACTTTGAGTCCGTCGGCAATCAGAGACTCTATAAAGTTCGGAGCGTCAAGATATTCACCCTTGGTGATGCGTTCAAGAAGCTCTCTCCGCATCATATAAACGCCTCCGTTTATGAAATAGTTGTAGGTGGGTTTCTCCTCGAGTCCTGTCACTTCCGACCCCTTTGTACGCATTATCGCGAAAGGCACCGACACAGTATACGGCACCGCTCCCATAGTCAGATGCGCTCCCGATTCGGTGTGCGTCCGCCACATCTTTTCGAAATCCAGATTTGTCAGAAGGTCGGAATTCATCACCAGAATATTGTCATGGCGCAGTCCCTCCACAAGCGCGAGGCTGCCGAGCGTCCCGAGTCGTTTGGGTTCAAGCACGCATGTCACATCCGCATGATTGTCCGTTTCCTTTGCGTTGCGTATTCTGAAATGTTCCTCTATCCTGTTGTGGAGGTAGTTGACTGTCACGAAAATATTTCTTACGCCGTATTCCTCAAGCATTTCGATATTACGGTCAATTATGGGCTTGCCGCCTACCGCAAGTAGCGGCTTGGGTATTGACAGGGTTAGAGGACGCAGTCTTTCACCCCGTCCTCCCGCCATAAGCACTACATCTATTGGAAGCAAAGCTTTAAGGCGTGTCAAATCTATTATGTCAGAGATATGACCGTCATCTGTCACCGGCAACAGGCACAGATGACGTCTCTTACCTTCCGCCACTTTCTCTGCGGGATCATCGTCTTTTTCGATGGCGGTGAATGACCTGTTCATAGCTTCAGCGACGGGAGTCTCAAGTGATATTCCCCTGAGCAACGCGCGTCTGATGTCTCCTCCGGTTACAGTGCCTTGCAGTCTGTCTTCGGCATCTGTAGCGAACAGAACCATCGTCTTTCCCGACAGAGTGTCGAGGCGGTCGAGCGCGTATTTCACCGAATCTACGGTGCGGATAATATGGCGTTTGATTGATTCCTGTGTCATTATATTGTTGGATAGGGTGTTTCTTTTGATTGTCGGTTTATATGGTTTCCGCCAGCAGTTCTTCGTATAGCCTCATGCTCTGCCGCAGTTCATCCGTCACCATAACCTGCAGCTCTTTCGGCGCAAGCACCGTCACACCTGAGCCATATCCGAGAAGCTCATGCACAAGCTCATAGTTCAGTTTGAGCTTGTAGGTGAAAATCGAATAACTGTCGTGAATCTCCTCCTGCTGCGAATGGTGGAGAGGAAGAGCGCGGAAGTATTTCGCCTGCTGGGGTGTCGCGCGAATCTTCACTATTCTTGGGGGAGCTTTCGAGAGAGTGATGCCTATGATGTTGTCGAAAAACTGCGACGGGTCGAGATCTTCGGGCATAGTGAAGTTCTTGCTCATCAGCCTCATCTCTTTCACGCGGTCGAGGGCGTATGTGCGTATGTCGGCGGTTTTCTCGCGCAGTCCCACCATATACCACCGTTGCTTGTAGCGTTTCACGAAATATGGGTGGAACAGGATGTCGCACTCCGCCCTTGAACGGTTGAACCCCGCGTATGTGAACACTATTTTCTCCGAAGAGCCGATAGCCTCAAGCACCGTAGGGAGGAACTCTCTTGCCGAAGGCACATCCTCCACAAGCACCCTGCCCGATGCCGCGTGGCTTTCTTTCATGGCGCTGTTTACGGCATAAGAATCGAGAAGCCAGTTTGTCAGCACCCTGTTGCTGTCGTCCTCCCCGGGGTCTATATAATACTCGCCGTTGCGGTTGCAGAGAATGTCAATATGGAAGTTTTCCTCTATGGCGCGCCTGTAATGGTAGAAAGTGCGCGGAGGAATGGGGTTGCCGTCGCTCAGGTGAGAGCGCATCCAGAGCCTGTCGATATCCTCGCGGGTGAGCCGTCCGTAACGGTTGAGGGTGTCGACAATCCATACATATCTGCTTATCAGGTCACGTGCCATATTCTGGTCCAATGAAGCTGCCGGAGCAAGTTCAATGCAAAAGTAACAAAAAAAGATGTAAGTGGCAAAAAAGAAAAAGGTCGACTCACGTCGACCGAATTTCTTCAATTAAAACAACAATAACAACTTTTTCAGAACGCTTATAGCAGTGTAAGATTTATTCATCTTACGTTACTATAACATCGTGTCGTCTGAAATGGTTCAGAGACTGGTTGAATTTTATTAGAAATTTTTTACCGGTGCCCGGAAGAATGCGTAAGGCTGTTTTCAGGGCACCGGTAAAATCGTGTATGTCGATTACCTGCGTTTCATTATGGTAAGCGATTTCTTTCCGTTGCGGAGAATGTAGAGTCCGGGAGCAAGATCTCTTAAGGCATCGGCGGCTCTGACACCGGAGCGCAGGCATATGCCTCCGGTAGTGTATATGTCAACCAAGGAATCCGGGTCAGACAATACATTTTCTATGCCGGTAGGAATATCTTCATTTTCCGGATCGCTTAAAAGAAGAAGCGGGGCTGTAGCCAGCTCAGAGGGTATATAAGCATGATACGGCGGCATATCCTGAGCGCTTTCAAGCGGAACAAAAGCGTTGTCGCCATTGATTCCCCTGAGCATATAACTGCCGGGAGCAACGCTCTTTGTCATAAGCAGACCGGTGAGTATCTGTCCGCCGGGCATATATGAGTCTTCAGTATTGGTTGCCTTGCCCGAGAATTTGTATTTGTTCAGAGTCGGAACGGATGGTTCTTCGTCATTCTCCGCAACTGCCGATGAAGTTTCGGCAGTCTTAACGAAATATGGGGTGTTGGCTCCTATTTCCGTTACAGCGGATTCAGAAATCTCAATCACCTGATATTCGATGGCATCGGTTTCACCTTCCGGGGTGAATGTCTTGTTTGCAGATATATTCACCATCGAATAGGCTTCGAGACCTTCGGGCAGTTCCGCATCGAACGGCAGTATCAGGGTTCCGCAGGCGGGGGTCTCCATCGCCCATTCCAGAGGGAGGGCAGGCTCTTCGAGATATACTGGAGGCACAAGTGTCACTCCTTCAGTGCTACCGGTGGATATATAGACATGATAAGGCTCGACAAACTCGTGTTCGTAAGTGCCGTCATGATAGAAGAAGCCGACATTGCCCTCTGCGTCTGTATGGAGGTGATGGTCTGTTCCCTTGGCGGTGCTTTTTACGAGAGTGCCGGTCAGCAAGCCGTTTGTATAAGTGTCAGCCTTGTGGGTAGTCATGCCTGAGAATGTGTAATATCCGTCGGCATCGGCGACCGGTGCTGTTTTTCTCACACTTTTTGCAGAGGGTGCCGAAGTAGTCTTTTTTGTCACAAGATACGGAGTGTTTCCCTTTATGGTGTTTTCTGCCACAGTCGATATCGTGGCGATATGGTAGAAGTTGTTGTCTCCGGGAGTTGCCGACGGTTCGGAAGTCATGATGGAATGTATCTCCAGGTCGGCTGGAACCTCCGCGTCGAAAGGCAGGATAATTGTGCCGGTGTTCTCGCATTCCATTTTCCAGCGTACATCAATCCTGCGTCCTATAAGCGTGAGGTTGAAATTGTCAGCTTTGAACCATGGACCCATTACAAGCGGTTCGGTGTCTGTGTTGAAAGAGCCGTCTGCCGAGGGGTATATCCCGATACGGACATCGGTATTGTCTTCCTCGACGTCAAATTCCAGAGAAACCTCGTCGAATTTTGTCTTTGTGCCGGTTGTGATCATCTCGCTGTGAGAGTCTCCGGCTGCCAGATAGAATCTGTTGCCTTCGTCTGACGCGATGAGCGCCGACAGTCGGTAGCGTCCTGCGGGCATACCCTTTATGTCCTGATAAACCGGGTTGGACTTGTTGTTGTAATATGTGTTGAACAGGTAGTCGCCGTCAATGCCTTCTGTTCTATATGTTTCGTTTTCATTTCCTTTAGTCACTTTGGTGTCGGCGGCATCCATCGACGATATGTTCCATCCTGTAAGGTCTCCGAGTTCGAAGCTGAAATTGCGGATTGCGCCGCTCATGTCTGCGTCTGTTTCGGTCTGAGACAATACGAGAGCGCGGAATCGTGAGAATAACTCATCAATCTCCTTGCTGCCGTTAGTACCCATCGGGTCTTCCTTGTGCTCGCTGTTGATGTGCTGCTCGATCAGATCTTCGTAATCGTGCGCATCCCACTGCGTGCGGTATTTATCGGGGAGGGTCGCCGCTATGGAGGCTATGCGGCGTATTGCGGTCTGCAGCCTGTTGTAGAAATCACATGTCTTGAACTCGCCGTCATCGTGACGGTACAGGCGGAAATTGTCGGCTTTGTACCATGTCCCGGCAATGTCTACGAACTGATCCGTAGTATCGCCGCCTCTTATGGTGATTGTGACCTCCCGGGTATCTTTTGCCACATCGAATTCCATGAAATAATCGGAACCGATGTTTGCAGCACGCTCCATGAGTTTGCCCTCTTTTTTGTCGTTTACCTGAATCCAGACGTGCTGACCCTGATCCGATGCGAGCGTCACCACAAGGCGATAATGACCCGAAGGGAGTCCCTGAATTGTCTGGCTTATCGGGGCTCCTTTGCCGTCGCGCCATGTGTTGAAAATGTAATTCCCGTTTGCCGCGGAGGTGGCATAGGTTGGATTCGAGAGTTCTTTGACCCCCATCTCTCCTTCCAGAATGGTTGACCATCCGAGAGTGTTGCCGAACTCGAAGTCAGGATTTATAATGGCGTGTGTGTAATCCGCGCCTCCTGTCTCGACCGGCTGGCTGAAAACTTTTTCGCGCAGCAGGCTGTAGATTTCGTTGAATTCCTTCATTCCGTCTCCCTCGATAGAAAGATTGTCCAGCATTTCCTGATATTTTGACAGATCCCAGCCATCGGAATAAGGCGACCCCATCTCGTTTACACGTTCTGTCGCGTCTCTTATTGCGAGAGATACAATGTCAAAGGCGGCTACCGCGTCTTCGTCCGCGATCCGGGTGATGGTGAAATTGTCGGCAGAGAATGCGCCGTCGGCTTTGACTCCGATGGTCTCGGTGCCTTTGCTGATAATAAAGCGCAAAGATACTTCCTGCATACCATCGCCCTGAGCCGGCGCGCTGGTAAGAGTGCCTGCCGTCAGGGAAGCCCCCGAAGAAACGGAAGCCTTGAGTTCATACACTCCCGTAGGCATAGTGACCTGTATTGTCTGGGATATAGCGCCTCCGTCGGCACTGAAGATGTATCTGCCGTCAACCGGATTGTCTTCGGTGACGCGTGCGTTTGTCGCTCCTGACGTATTCCATTCGGAAAGGTCTCCCATCTCGAAAGAATTGTTGAGGATGGTATATCGCATGTCGGCAGGTATTGAGCTTACTTTTCTTGCGGCGTTGGCAAGCGCGAGATATGTCATATGCACCTCTTCGCTGCCGTCTGCGGAAATCTTGCGGCTGTCATATCTTTCCTGCACCACAGAATTGTCATAAGAGTAATAGTTCATCGCCTCTGCCTTTGCCGCGGCATCGTCTATCGCCGCCTTTACCTTTTCGAGGGCGGCTAAGGTCTCCGCATCCGGACCGAGGTATGTAAGGCTGAAGTTGTCGACAAATAAAGCTGTTTTTGAGCTTGTGCTTACTTTTTCTACAATAAGAGTGATGGAACCATCCGATACGTTTATGCGTGTTGAGATTTGGTAATTCCCGGTTGCGAATTCCTTCCCGACAGTTCCTACGCTTGCTTCACCCCAGGAGTCGTTACGGGTGTAGGAGTTTGTGGGAATAGTTATGCCGTTGGCGGTGACAACACCATTGTTGTTTCCTTGCGCGAAATCGCATGCTATAATGTATGTCCCGTTCGGCAGGTCGGATATTGTCTGGGTTATTTTAGAACCGGTTTTTCCAATGCGGCTTGTGTTGTAGAGTTTATACATTGAATAGTTTTCTCCCACATTGTTGTCTTCCAGCTTCCCTTTTCCGTTGTTGTCAGTAGACAGCACCCATGCTTGGTTTTCGTTTGAATCGTTGCGCCCGAACCTGTATCCTTTCATCATGAATGTCGCATCGGCAGGGTTGTCTTCGGAAGCAAAGAGCAATGAGTTCCGGAGATCTTCTTTGGTCAGCAACTCCCATAGCTGATTCTCATCGGATGCATCCGGAACGGCGGCGGCTACAACATCGCCTTCTGCCGTGATTGCATAGGTTTTATCATTGCGGGTGCAGGTAATCATGTGTCTGCCGGCATCGTCTGTGGTTATATTCCAGATTTTTTGTGATCTGGTTTCGGAATTTCCTCCATCTGTATACATCATGTATGAACCTGATTCCATTGTCTCGGATTCTATTGTCAGATTTCCGTCACCAAGATTTGTATTCAGTATGAAGTCATGGTCGGTATCTCCGGCTTCAAAGGTTACAGCCCGTCCCGTTCCGGAAAGTGTTGCCTGAGTATCCCATATGCCGCCTGCCTGAAGGAATTTGCCGGTGGCTACATTTTTCAGATAGTATTCGCCGGGGCTTACGGTTTCTGAGTTGTTCTCGATTGTGAAATTGATCACGATCGGGAAGTGGTCGGAGATTTCAGAGCCGTCGGGCCAAGTGAAATCCATGTCGTGCAGATAACCGTGTGCTGTCAGTTTTGCGGGAGCGTCGGTGTTGTTGATATAGAATATCTTGTCCACAACCTCCCCTTTCTGGTGACCTAAAGCCGGGTTTGTGACCATAAGCGCGTTGTCGCCGACATTCGGATACTGGCCGTCCCACATATAATCTATCCAAGGGTCGTGTATCTCAAAACGTTCATCGGCATTAATGCGGTCTATAAGAAGCTCTTTGAGGCGGTCGCGGGTATATCGGCAGTTGGTGTCTCCCATGATTATCACAGGTCGTTTGTTGTTGCTCTGGAGGATGTCTGCCACGAGCTGGTTTATCTGCGATTCTCGGGCGGCATTGTCCTGCGCCGATGTCTCCGCATCCATGTGGAGGATATATACGTCTATGTCGAGACCAGCCCCTAATGAAACAGTGTAATAGCGGTATCCCTTGTCGATAAGCAGGTCGGATCCGTTTTTGGTGACACCATATTTGTCATTCCATCCCTGCCATCTTTCACCTGAGACTCTGATGCTGTTTTTGTAAATGAGATTGAGTCCATCGGTGTCGAACGATTTTTTGACCCGGTCTTCACGGATGGAAGTTCCGTTAAGTTCCACATATTGCAGAGCCTGGATTCCATTCAGGGAAGTCGGGATTGTCTCGCGGAATGTTCCGGCTGTATACTGTCCCTTTATTTTGGACATAAGGATGTCATTGTAATTGAACGCCTCTGAGACAGCGAAGAAATCCCACCCTTTGTTGGCGACCAGCTCGCTCATCTTTGCAGTGCCGGTTTCCTGCGGACCTTCGGGGTTCATGTTGATTTTGGTGATTCCGGTGATATTCACCGTCGGAGGCAGACCGTCAACATTCAGACAGGCTGCCTTGAAAGTCTTTTTGGTGGCAATAGCCGGGATTGCCATCAGAAGACATAGGAAAAGAATTAGCTTTTTCATGAAATTAAGTGTTAACTTATTTATTTTTGGTATATTTTACATGTCGATTTTCCTTCCTCTGACCCGTCAATATTTTTCAGGACGCTACATACTTTAGATTTTCAATCAGATAGGTTAACTGAGATGCAAAATAAGTGTATTTTTGACAATTATCCTAATGATTCTCAAAAAAAAAGTTTGACTTGCCAATAAGAATATGAAAAAATCTTCAACGCTTATATTCCGGTCAGGTCTTTGTAGATGTCGAGGGCGGTGAAGAGATCCTCTTTGCTGACGGAGATGTCGCGGTGTGGCGTGCCGATGGCGCTGAGCAGGACAAATTTCCAATCTGAGCTTGCGGAATTCTTTTTGTCGTGGCTGATGATTTCCGCCAGTTTGTCGTAATCCTTGCAAGTGAACGGAATCGGCGGGAAATAGTGCTGAAGTATGCGGTCTTTGTAGAGATAGATTTGGTCAGACTGAAGGCTTAGATGCATGTGGCTGAGGATGAGGGCGACTAAAATTCCGTTGGCGACTGCGCAGCCGTGGGTGACGGGGGTGTGGCGGGTAAGCATCAGCGATTCTAAAGCGTGTCCGGCGGTGTGCCCGAAATTCAGAATTTTACGTAATCCGGATTCGTGAGGATCTTCTTCCGTGACGCGGGCTTTGAACCTGACGCATTCCGCCATGGCATCCTGAAGAAGATTCGTGTCTGAAAGAATCTTGTCGTCAAGAACCTTTTGATACAATTCACCGGATGAGATCATCGCCGTCTTCACTATCTCTCCGAGGCCCGAAAGTATCTCTTCGCGAGGGAGAGTGGCGAGTGGCTCGGAGGAGATTATCACGCACTCGGCGTTTGCGAATGCCCCGATTTCGTTTTTCAAACCGTTGAAGTCTATCCCCGTTTTTCCACCGACCGCTGCATCCACGGCGCCAAGGACGGTGGTAGGTATGTTGACGAATCGGATGCCTCGTTTGAAAGAGGCTGCGGCAAATCCGCCAAGGTCAGTCACAACGCCCCCTCCGAGATTTATCAGTAAGGAATTTCTGGTTGCTCCCCCTTCCGAAAGACTGCTCCACACCCGGGTAAGCGTGTCGAGATTTTTATTATCCTCACCCGCCGGTATTTCGATTATGCGTGCTTCCTCTTTATCGGTAAGCACATTCAGGATTTTGGGAAGCACGTGTGTCGCCACATTGCTGTCGGTGAGCAGGAAGAGACCGCTGTGCGGAATCTCTTCGAGCGTGGCTGCAAGTGCGGCGCGGAGGTTTTCGGTGCGAAGGGGAAGCATCATTATAGAAGACAGAAGGGTAGTGGAGGGGTCAGAGGGATTCGAGATAATCGGCGAAAGCCGGCATAGAAGGGAATATTATGTCCGCCCCTTCCTTTTCGAAAGCTTCGTGCGGTACCGGACCGGTGGTCACGGCAACGGTGAAGATTCCGGCAGCTTTCCCCGCCCGGACTCCCAGAGGGGCGTTCTCTATCACGATTGCCTCCTGCGGCTGTATGCCGGCTATTGCCAGCCCTTTGAGGTAAGGCTCGGGATCCGGTTTGCCGTTTGTGACATCAAGGGCTGTCACTCTGTCGCCGGGAAGAAAAATACCGGGATAATCGCGGTTTACACCTTCAAGGAGCTTAGCCTGCGCAGAGCCGGTTACGAGCACGCGGCGCAGATCTCGTTTTTTGAGTGCGTCAAGCATCCGGTCAGCCCCTGCCATCGGCTCGTTTCTGCCGATCTCATAGAAATATTTGCTTTTAAGCTCATACAGCTCCAGGGCACGCTCTTTGGAGATGCCGTGTCCGTAAGCCCGCATATACATCATGTTTACGAGGTCCGCTCCACGCATACCCTCATAGAGGTAGACGTCTTCAGGATTTCCCGGCACACCCTCCTCTTCAAAAAGTCGCCGGAATGCCTCTGCATGATATTTCATTGAATCGTAGATCACCCCGTCCATATCGATCAGGGCAGCTTTTTTACCTTTTAATATATCGTCCATATCCTTATAACGGCATTATCCTCCGGTTTGATATAGAAGGTGTGTTTTGTTTTAAACAAGCTCTAAAAGTTTCCGACTTGCGCTACCAGCTGGCAAGGGAGCGCGGGCTACGGCGGGACGCTCTGGTGGCAAGCATATTGCTGCCGGGAAGCGGACGAGAAGGAACGTCAAGTTCGTGGAAGATTATATGCAGTCCGATGGCGCGTGTCATAAGCAGGTCGTCGTGACACCCCGCAATCGCTCCGTAGCTGCCGTTTTGACGGCGTTCATAACTCAAATACTCGTCAAGACATGCCGGGTCGCGCTCGATATACATCCCCTCGCGTATCACCTTCACCAATGTGGCTATAATCATGGGTTTTGTGGCTATGTTGGTGTGAAAGCCATATCTGACAGGAACACCGCGCGTCACCGCCTCCTCGCTGCGACTCCTTGCATAGAGGTTGGGGTAGGAGTCACGCAGTCTGTTGAGTATGAACGATGACAGGTCACCATCGGTGTGGCGGTCACGGTCATGCGTCTCAAGAGTGTTGCTCTCAATAACAAGCAATGCGTTGCCGTAGAACCGCGAGGCATCCGCCGCTTTCTCTGTCAGCAGGTCGAAATCTGTGTGTCCGCGCCATTGCGCCACAATCTCCGGTCTCTCGCCAAAAGCCATCGGCATCCTGTCGAACACCGCTATCACGCTCCAGTCTGCCTTTGCCGACCTTCCGCCTACATCGACCACGGTGACATATCTGCTGTCGATGTTTTGTCCGCTTTCATCGGGCATTTCCCATATCTTCCACCCTCCGGACGCAAGGGGAGAGAAGCCATTGTCATCGATTTCTCCGGAATGCGGAGGCACACCGCATCCCTTCCTTAAAGCCTCCACCTTATATTTGTCGAACACCCGTGCCCCCGAATGAACGAACGCCTCAACATCATCGCTCGGATATTCGGCAGCCATGAGTCCGTGTTCGGAATATTTCGACCTCTCGGCGATATACCAGTTTATAGCCTCGAGTGTCGCCCCTTGCTGCCAGAGCCACCACAGATATGCCCCCGGCTGACAGCGGTCTGATTCCGCCGCCTCGCACTCCCTCCCTTCATACAGGGCAGCGGCAAACCTCTCTCTTTGCGCCTCATCGCTGAATGGCAACGAATAAAGGTCGATATCGAACCAGGAGATAAAAAGAGCCTCGAACTGCGATATGCCCCTTTTTGCCGCTTCATATTCACGATGGAAGAAGTTGCCGGTGCCGTTTGCCGTGGATTCGTATACAATCATGGTCATCGGGGCATAGAGCACTCCCGAACATGCCGAACGAAGAATATCCTCCGGTGATTTGCCGTCGGTCTTTTTCCATATTCCCACCTCAGAGCAGTGCACGAGATTATAGTCGCCTCCGCGACATGAGTCGGGCCGCTCTGCCGTGCCTATCTTTATCTTGCAGTTGCGTGACGGCACGCGGTATATCGCCCCCGACCTTCCCACTCGTTCCATTTTCTTCCTTTTTCTCCCGCTTCTATCGGGGTCTTTCCGCTCTTCTGCGTCAAGCATCTCTGCAGGATAAGACTCGATCATGCGGTCGAACATATCCTTGATTTCATCAGATCCGACGCCCTGATGGGCGATGATGAGTGAGTTGAGGCTTGTGCTGTGCATAAGCTGCAGCCATGCCATATACAACTGCGAACAGGTGGATCCTCCCCATTGTCTCGCCTTAAGAAGTATGAGTCTTATCGGTTTTCCGTCGAGACGCATCTTTTCGAGACATTCCACAAACTTGCGTTGAGGGCGGTTGAGTACAAACGGCACATCGTCACCACCCCCTTTACGCTTTATATATACATATTTCGCCGCCCAATACGGAAAATCATGGAGTGACCGCATATGCTCATAGTTGCCGGGAGTCAGTCCGATTCCTTTCATCGAAACGGGCAGCCATATCGGACTTTTGTCTTCGGCTCCCGGCATCACAGTCTCGAAACGTTCACCGGTGGAGCCTTCACCCGACAGGGGGTCAAATCTCCGGTGAATGCGAGCAAGTCTTCTTTTGTTTTCTTCCAGTATCTTGTCAGTCATGTTTCTTAAACGCGATGTGATTATTCGTGAAGATGACAAGTAAAACATCTTGTCAGGCACGCAGCCGATATATCATTGCGCGTGCCGATTTCGGTGTCAGGTAAAATTCGGGTGCCGGAGAGTTGACGACGCGGAATGTGGCTTCAGTCAGTGTGATGCCCGGTTCCTCTTCGAGAATGCGTTTTACGCGGCGGCATATTTCATGATACATCTCCCTTTTCTTAGTATTCATCGATTCTATCCGGTTTCCTTTGAGCATTGATGATATCACAATCATCGCACGCCTTTCGCTGACCCAGAATCTTGAGGCGGGCATCATCGCGGCGCGAGTGAAAACCTCCTGCAGCGGCACTGTGCCCAACAGATGCAACTGTGATTTGAACGCCTGTAACAACTCTTTGTCTCTCTGGTCGTTGAATTCCACAACAGATCCTTTCTTTTTCATGTGTCTTTTAAGTTTATAGTGATAAATTCTGAATTACACCGCAAATATAATAGCATTGTTAATAATATGCAAGTATATTTATTAACATTGTCAACAAATAAAACTTGGCACATGAATTTTACGTATAATTTTGCATCATCGAAAAAGGAAAGTTTTAAACCAACCGATTATGCTGAAAATACTTAAAAGAAAAGATGAGCGGCAGGATGAGAGCCGCGAGAAAGGGAACGTTGCCGTTTTGGAAGAGACACCGCTCGGCAGAGAGATGCTTGAACCGGTCGTGGAGAAAGAGGAGGATACTGCTGAAAATGCCGATGAAACCGAACAAGTTGAGACAGAAGGAGAGGCACAAGAGGATCGTAGTTGCGGAATTACGGTTGAGTTTCAGATGGCGGCAGAGTCTTTTGCCAAGGGTGGAGGCGTGGATCCGGAACGGCTTGAGGAGGCGTTGGCGTTCATGCAGAAGACGGGAGAGGCTTGGCGCGATGGAGCTTTGACTGTGGATTTGCTTGAGACTGTTATCAAAGGTTTAGGCTTTGACGCAGCCGTCGCAAATGCTTTCGCCGAGGGTGAGCTGCAGGGACGCAACACCCGGATTGCCGAGGAGTTCATGAAGCCCGAAGATTCCGACGGTCTGCCGCACCTCTCGGGTCGCGGAAATATCGGAAGCGGTCGGAAGAAAGTATCTTCAATATTCGATCTTGCCCGTAGCGCGGGGTGAGACCGAATGTCAGATAATTTGACATAAAATAATCACTAACTTACAAATTTTAAAGAAAATGAATGCAGAAAATCTCAATGTGACAGCCGGAACGGCTAATCTTCAGACTCAGGTGCCGGGTGCCCCTGCAACCGTCTCCTCGGCGGCGGAAGTGACAGGTGGTGTTGCCGCCGGATCTTTTGTGGAGACAGACATCGATGACGAACTTTTTCAGTTCAACTCAGATGACACTCCGCTGATGAATTTGATGCTTCGCGCAAAGCGGGTCAAGGTAAACAGCCCGGAAGTGGAGCATTACATGATCGATGAGTCGCGCAGCCTGATAACTGTGGCGGAAGATGTGGAAGAGCAGAACAAGATGCAGGTGACACTCCCTCTTCTCGCACAGGACCAGAATCTTCCGCGTCCTTACTCGACTCTTCTTGTGAAAGGGGTCGACGGCTATACGCCCGACGGCGACTCTCGCACTCCAGGCAAAGAACTCATGCTTTTTGTTGTGGCGGTGGATCCGACGACCAACAATCCTGTGGTACGTGCGGTAAATGGTCGCAAATCGCAGAAAGAAGACGAATTTTCGAGTGTGCCGCGAATACCGGCTGGTACGAAGGTGGTGATTCTTGCAAACTCGCTTTACGAGACGCAGAAGGAGGTTGACCCCGATCTGATTGTGCCTCAGCCCACGAAGATATATCTTCAGAAAAGGGGTATGAACCAGGTTGTTTCCGACTATTTCGAATCGCAGCGCAAACGGATTCCCTTCTCCAAGGCTATAATCGCGGAGCAGGCGATAGCCAACTTCAAGGTGCGCGGCAACCGCACTCTCTGGGCGGGGCGCGCCGGCAAATTCAAGATGAATGTGCCCAGAATGGGATTGCAGTATGTATATTGCACCGAAGGTCTGCGCTGGCAGTTCAAACGTGAGCTTATGCACAAGGGGAAATGGACCGTAGAGGATGTCATAGCGTTGGCGAAGATGTTTTTCACCGGAGAGGATGTTCCCAAGACGGCTCTCCTGCTTGCAGGAAAGAATCTGTTGGAGCAGATACAGTGCATCGACTTCTCGAAACATCCTGAGATACAGATTTCGACCAAGGTCAACAGTGTCGGCTGGACTGTGACCAACTTCCACACCGTGTTCGGAGACATTGAGATCAAGCGTGAACCCACGCTCGACCGTCTCGGATGGAGCAATTCCGGCGCATTGATCGGAGAAAATCGCCTGGTGCATTATGTCTATTCATCAGAACACAGTTTCAGTGATCGTGTCGACGGGGAGGAAGCGACTCGCAACGGCATTCTTATCTGGGATGCCCTCGCGCTGAAAGGAAGCTGTCATATCTGGATTGACGGAGACTGCGACAAACCCACGGACGGCTCGTTCGCCTTCCGCATGTGGAACGGAGAGGAAGCACCGTCAGACGCAGTTTCGGGAGATATATTCTATCTCACTTCCGACTGTCCGGGAATGTCACCCTCCGCGCGTATCGGGCAGATATGGCAGGCGGTGAAGACAATGGGTGACGATGGATCCGAAAAAATCGCATGGCAACCTTATTCCGGCGAGATTGAGGTCAGCTGAAACCGCGAGTCATGAACAAACATATAAGGTAACATGAAAAAGACGTATGGAGTAAACGGGATGATGGAATGGAATGCCATCATCCCGGTAGGACGCACTTCGGTAAGAGTGCATTTTACCGGTGGAACCGTCACCGGCTACGGAGTGTCGCCCGCGACATTCACCACCGACAACCCGGCTGTGATACACCTGATAGAGAACAGTCACTGGTTCCGTCACCGCAAGATAATGCTTCTCAAGACAGAAGGCTCGCCGGCAAGGAGGAAATAGAGACAAGACAGTTTTAAACAGTTTTTTTATTTATGGAATAATATGGAAGTCAAGATAAGCGAGATGGTGTCGGGAGTGTTGAAATATCTCGATGAAAACGAAGAAATGATAGTTGATAAAACGGAATTCGGATACCCCGCGACATCTCTCACGGATCTTGTCGCAGAGGTGTTGCCCGATGTGGCTGAGAGAACCATAGCCGAAGCCGAACGCGGAGATATTGACGAGTGGCTGGAGATGGAGGGAGATTTCGAATGGGTGTCACCGGGCACGGGAGAGATGGAGCTTCCTGAGGATTTTCTTCGTCTCGCGGTGTTCCGTATGAGCGATTGGAAACGCTCCGTGTCTGTGGCTGTTTCTTCGGATTCACCGGTATATTCCCTGCGTTTCAATCCGGGGTGTGACCGCAAGAGGATAAGGAAATCACCGATGGTGGCTGTCGTGGAAGGGAGAGGGCGCAGGAAACTGGAATTTACCGGTTCCACCGATGCCGGGGCGTATGTCGAGCTTGCGGGTTATGTGCCCCGACCTGCAGGCGATGATCCCGAAAAACTCCGGATACCCCGAAGTCTCGTGAAGAGAGTCGTCATGAACGCGGCGTCAAAAGTCAGGGAAATCCGAATCTGACAAGACCCCGTCCCGTTTGCCGGGATGGGGTCTAACTGTTCAAAAACATATGGTAAAGTTTGCAAAACACGAAACGCGCATATATGAGGGTTTGCACAGGTTGATTAATCTTCGTATATTTGCAGCATTACTTATCGGCTTATAATCTAACACCAAATGTTAAAAAAAATCAGCGTAATTGCATTTGCGGCAACGATGCTCACCGTGTCGGCTGCCGAAGACTGGGAGAACCCCGCGAAGTTTGCGGAAGGACGTCTCCCTCACCGTGCTACAGCCTATCCCTATCCTACGGCGGCGGAAGCTCTCAAAGGGGATTTCAAGGCTTCAACCTGGTATGAGAGCCTTAATGGCAAGTGGAAATTCAATTATTCGGCAAAACCGTCGGAGAGACCGAAAGATTTTTATCTTACCGGTTATGACGTTTCATCCTGGGGTGACATCAACGTGCCTGGCAACTGGGAGATGCAGGGATACGGAACGCCGATCTATGTGAATGTAGGTTTCGGATTTCTTAACCGCAATCCCCCTTTCACCACCCATGACGACAACCCCGTAGGCAGCTACAAGCGTACATTCGATATCCCCGCATCATGGGACGGACGCAAGGTATTCCTTCATTTCGGCGGTTCCACATCAGGAATGTATGTATGGGTCAACGGAAAGAAAGTGGGATATGTGCAGAGCACCAAGAATCCTGCAGAATTCGACATTACTCCATATATACATCAGGGGAAGAACGACATAGCATGCGAGGTATATCGCTGGACCGACGGAACCTATCTCGAGGACCAGGATTTCTGGCGTCTTTCCGGTCTTGAGCGTGATGTGTATCTTTATTCCACCGCGGACCAGCGCATCGGTGACTTCTTTGCCCGCGCCGGTCTTGACAGCGGCTATAAAAACGGTACGCTCGACCTTGACGTGGATCTCCTGAACTATGCTTCCGGAAACGCGCCTGTGAATGTCAATGCCGAGTTGTTTGACGCGGCTGGCAAGAAAGTCTGGTCCGCCACTGCAAAAAGCGACATCGTCTCCAATGGAGAAAAAACAGTGAATTTCAAGGGCTCTGTCAGAAATGTTGCCAAATGGAGCGCGGAGATTCCCAATCTCTACACACTTGTAATCACACTCGCCGACAAATCCGGAAAGACAATTGAGTCAACATCGGCAAGAGTCGGCTTCCGCAGCGTAGAGATAAAGAACGCCCAGCTCATGGTAAACGGCAGGCCGATAGAGGTTCATGGCGTGAATCTGCATGAGCATCATCCGATACACGGACATACTGTGGACCGCGAGACAATGATGAAGGATATACGCATGATGAAGCGCAACAACGTCAATGCCATCCGCACCTGCCACTATCCGCAGTCTCCCATGATGTATGACCTCTGCGACGAATACGGTCTCTATGTGGTTGACGAGGCGAATATCGAGATTCACGGCATGGGTGTGGTGCACAATTATCCTGACACCACCAACCATCCCGCATATCATCCCGCATGGCGCGACTGTATGCTCGACCGCGAGATGGCTCTCGTGGAGCGCGACAAGAACCATCCTTCTGTCATAACCTGGAGTCTCGGCAACGAGGCAGGCAATGGAGAAAACTTCCAGATAGCCTACAGATGGATCAAGGAGCGCGACAAGACACGTCCCGTGCAGTTCGAACAGGCTGACGAGACCTGGAACACGGATATAGTCTGCCCGATGTATCCGTCGATACGATATATGAAGGAATATGCGGCACGCAAGAATGTGACACGTCCCTACATCATGTGCGAGTATGCCCATGCAATGGGTAACTCTTCCGGCAATTTCCAGGAGTATTTCGACATAATCCGCAGCAGCCCCCACATGCAGGGTGGCTTTATCTGGGACTGGGTAGACCAGGGCTTCCTGCGTCAGGACGAGGACGGTCGCAGTTACTGGACCTACGGCGGCGACTACGGCGCACGCAGCTATAAGAACGATGGCAATTTCTGTATAAACGGTGTTGTCAATCCCGACCGTACCGCGCATCCCGGTCTCTATGAGGTGAAGAAAGTATATCAGGACATACGCTTCGCTCCCGATGTGAAGAAAGGAACCATAACAATAGAGAACAATTTCATACACAAGGATCTTTCTGACTATGATTTCAACTGGCAGATTCTCCGTGACGGCAAGATCGTGAAAAACGGTACGTTCGCAAAGGTGAACGCCCTGCCGGGGAAGACGGCTGTGGTGAAGATGCCTCTTGACGGTGTGGATCTCGGAGACGGCGCGGAGTATTATTTCAATATCTTCGCCAATGTGCGCACCGGCGACGACATAATACCGGCTGGTCATGAGCAGGCTCGCGAGGAGGTGGAGCTTTCCGGTCACAAGACATACAGACCCGCTGTGGCTGCGGCTGCTCCGACGGTTGACGAGACATCGAACGGCTGGACGGTAAAGGCGGGGAATGTGGAGATATTCTTCAACAAGGAGGGATGGATCAGATCATATGCGGCTGACGGACGCAAGCTTCTGTCGCAAGGCATCGCTCCTTCGTTCTGGCGCGCACCCACCGACAATGACTGGGGTAACAACGCCCACAAGCGTCTGAACGCATGGCGTGTGGCATTCGACAATTCAAGAGTCACCTCCGCCACTCTTGTCAAAGAGGGTGATGTGGTCAAGGTGGTGTCGATGCGAGACATGCCGGATGTAAACTGCGGTCTAAAGACTGTCTATACAGTCTATGGAGACGGAACGCTTGGTGTGACAGAGTCTCTTGTCACTCACGCGGACGCACGTATCCCCGAACTGATGCGTTTCGGCACTTCGATAGCGATGCCCAAGGAGTATGACAACTTCACCTGGTATGGTCGCGGACCGTGGGAGAATTACTCGGACCGCAAGCATTCCTCGTTTGTAGGTGTCTACAGCGGCAAGGTCGCAGACCAGTATTATCCCTATATCCGTCCGCAGGAATCGGGCAACAAGACCGACGTGCGCTGGGCGGAGCTTACCGACAAGGACGGTTTCGGTATCCGCGTTGTGGGCGAAGGGTTGCTGAATGTCAGCGCGCTTGACGTGACACCCGAGGCGCTCGACCCCGGCATGGACAAGCACAACATGCACCAGAACGATGTCTGGCCCGATGCCTGGAACGTCTACCTCAACGTGGACCTCGCACAGCGCGGTCTCGGCGGTGACAACAGCTGGGGTGCCGCTCCTCACGCCCCCTACATCCTTACTCCCAAGGATTACAGCTATACCTACTATCTGACCCCCGTCACGAAGTAAGGCAGCTGCAGGAACTGCAGAATAAATACATAACCGAATAAAAATGGTCAGCCGCTTCCTTCGCGAAGCCGCTGACCATTTTTATAAGTAAGTATTGGAAATCAGAGAGTCTTTGGATTTAACTTTCATTCACGTGTAGATGGTTTTTCGAGGGAATTTCACCAAGTCTCATCGGTCACATAGCCCGCCATAGTTTCGCAGTCAATCTGCTCAATGCCGGGGCGGATATAAAGACGGTGTCTTCGCTGCTTGGTCATGCGAGCATCAAGATGACCGAAGAGTATCTGCACGTCATTGACCAGCGCAAGCAGAAAGCCATCAACAAGCTCGGCAAGGTCGCCTTTGATGTTGATTGAAGCTGATAATCCCCCGTGGCATTTTTGACACTTTGGCACTTTGGCACTTTGGCACTTTGGCACTTTCGCTTGTTATAGTGTTGTATAGGCGACCAGAAATGACTATGTTTCATTTTTGACGTGGATTTAGTGGTTGGACATCGGGAGGGAACCCCGGTGTCCTTTTTCTCTGTTGTCCAATCCGATGAAAATGATTATCTTTTCAAACTAAAACGGCATTTTGTCATGTCAGGTTCGAATGTAGGGGGTATAAAAATAAATGCCACGCAAAACTGCATGGCATTTATTTCTATAGTTTGAGACCGGATCAGATGTGGGGACCTGCCGCAACGAGAGCCTTGCCGGCTTCGTTGGTCTCGAATTTCTTGAAGTTGTTGATGAACATCTCGGCGAGTTTCTTAGCCTTGTCATCCCATTCTTTGGCATCTGCATAGGTGTCGCGGGGATCGAGGATGCCGGTGTTTACGCCGGGAAGTTCGGTAGGAATAACGAAATCGAAGTAGGGAAGAACCTTTGTGGGAGCCTTCTCGATGTCACCGTTGAGGATGTCGTCGATGATACCGCGTGTGTCAGGAATTGAGATACGTTTGCCAGTACCGTTCCAACCTGTGTTCACGAGGTATGCTTTAGCGCCGTTGAGGCTCATTTTCTTCTCAAGTTCCTCTGCATATTTTGTGGGGTGCAGAGAAAGGAATGCCTGACCGAAGCAAGCCGAGAATGTGGGAGTAGGCTCTGTGATGCCACGCTCTGTTCCGGCGAGTTTAGCGGTGAAGCCGCTGAGGAAGTAATATTTAGCCTGCTCGTTGTTGAGGAGGGCAACAGGAGGAAGAACTCCAAACGCGTCTGCGCTGAGGAAGATCACCTGTTTTGCTGCCGGACCTTTGGACACGGGCTTTACGATGTTCTCGATGTGGTAGATAGGATAAGAAACGCGGGTGTTCTCTGTCACGCTCTTGTCAGCGAAATCACATTTGCCGTCAGCCTCTACTGTAACGTTCTCAAGAAGAGCGTCGCGCTTGATGGCGCCGTAGATGTCGGGTTCGTTTTCCTTGGAAAGGTTGATGACCTTAGCGTAGCAGCCACCCTCGTAGTTGAAGACACCGTCGTTATCCCAGCCGTGCTCGTCGTCACCGATGAGTTTACGTTTCGGGTCAGTGGAGAGGGTAGTCTTGCCTGTTCCGGAAAGACCGAAGAAGATGGCTGTTGAAGTCTCTTCCATGTTGGTGTTGGCTGAGCAGTGCATTGAAGCGATGCCACGGAGAGGATTGAAGTAGTTCATCATGGAGAACATACCTTTCTTCATCTCGCCGCCATACCAGGTGTTGATGATTACCTGCTCGCGCTCTTTGATGTTGAATGCCACTACTGTCTCTGAGTGGAGACCGAGCTCTTCGTAGTTCTCGCATTTAGCCTTTGATGCGTTGAAGACAACGAAGTCGGGAGTGAAGTCTTCGAGTTCCTCTTTTGTAGGACGGATGAACATGTTGGTCACGAAGTGAGCCTGCCATGCAACCTCCATGATGAAACGTACTTTAAGACGTGTAGCCTCGTTGGCGCCGCAGAACAGGTCTACAACGTAAAGAGTCTTGTCGCTGAGCTCTTTAACTGCCTTTTCGCGAAGCTCGTCCCATACTTTTGTGGTGATCGGCTTGTTGTCATTCTTATATTCTTCGGAGGTCCACCATACGGTGTTTTCTGTAACCTCGTCTTTTACGAGATATTTGTCTTTGGGAGAACGACCTGTGTAAACGCCTGTGAATACGTCTACTGCTCCGAGGTCGGTTGTGATACCTTTTTCATAACCCTCGAGGTTGGGGTTGGTCTCATCCTTGTAAAGCTCTTCATAAGAGGGATTGTGAATGATGTTCTTCACATCTTTGATCCCATACTGGGACAAATCCAATGTTGCCATAAATTAAATAATATTTATTTGGGTTTTATATAAGTTTTTTACCTTGTAATGCTCTTTTTACCACGATGCAAAATTAATCATTTTTTTTCAAAAAAAATAATATTAAGGAAAAATTTCCGTAATATTTAGCGCCTCTATGGAAAATTGTTTTCCGGGAGGTTCCGTTTTTGCCGGATACGTTCTGTGTTTTACCGGCGGAGTTCTGTATTTTAACAATCTATAGCACCCTTGTTCTTGCAGGAATAACAATTATTTTGCAATTTTGCAATCATTTATGAAAACTGCAGACAAGATAAAGAATATATTTCAGACAACGGGCGATTCTTTGGCATCGATTTTTAAGGTCGCGCTTATGTCGCGGCGACTTTCGCCGTCGGCAAGCCGCAAAGACTCCACGCTGATTATTATGGGGAACGGACCTTCGCTTAGGGAGGCGATCGACAGTCATGGCGATGTGTTGGAGAAATATGATCTTCTTTCTGTTAATTTTGCTCCTTTGTCTGCCGATTTCTTTAGTCTCAGACCGGAAATGCATCTCCTCGCCGATGGTGTCTTTTTCCAGCCTGACGCGCCGGGGAATGTGGCGGAGATGTGGTCCGCGCTGTCAAAAGCAGACTGGCGGATGTCTCTTTATGTGCCGGTGAAATACAGGAGTTGCCTGGCGCTCAAGACCCTTCCTTCAAATATAAAGGTGAGATATTTCAATCTGACTCCCGCTTCCGGATGGGGGTGGCTTGTGAGGAGGTTGTTCCGGGCGGGGCTTGCCATGCCCCGCCCAAGAAATGTACTTGTGCCTTCGCTGATGACGGCGATACGCGAGGGGTATTCAAGGATTGTGCTTACCGGGGCGGACCATAGCTGGAGCAAGTCTCTGTGGGTCACCGACAACAACCGTGTGGTCACTGTTCAGCCGCATTTCTATGAAGACAACGAAAAGGAGAGGGAGAGGGTGGAAAGCCTGTATAAAGATATAAGAATTCATCAGATATACGAGAGTTTCTCGATTGCGTTCCGAAGTTATTTCGCCGTTAAGGATTTCGCAGATTCGGAAGGTGTGGAGATTCTTAACGCGACACCAGGCTCTTTTATCGACGCTTTCCCACGCACCAGGCTCGAACTTCTCGGTTAAGGCGTCATTGAGGGTAGTGCGTTGTCTAAAATATACGAAATTACAATTTTGTCAAACTTTTTTCTCTCCGGATTTTTATTAATTATAAACGTTTTATTATGCTGATTGATATCATAGGTTATGCCGCCGCCATATGCATGGTGTTCGGCTATTTCCCTCAGGCGATTTACACCATCCGCACGCGTGATACCGACGGTATCGCGTTGCCTACTTTCCTTTTGATGTTTCTGGGATCGGTATTTTTCATGATCCAGGGTTTCATGCTCGGTAATGTGCCTTTGTGGATAACGAATCTTATCACCGGAACGTCATCTGCGATAATTTTCGGAATCAAGATGTATAACGACTATTTCAAGAAAAAGGATTGAAGTCAGATTCCTTGGAAGTGTCAGTGAGTCGGATTGGTGAATTCGAAGGTTATAGCCTCGAAGAAATCGCCCTCGCGCATCGGACATTCGATCTCGACCTCAAACCATCGCCATCTGGCTCCGAATAATCCGCGAATATAAGGTCCTGTAGCTGATGCTATCAGATGACGTGTCTCACGATGCTGAGATGCATACAGCCGCATCTTGACCTTGTCTCGTCTGAAAACACCTCTTAGCGTCAGGCTCCTGACGCTTTTTTCATCTTCGGGATAATCGAGATGCAGAGGCTCGGTGCGCAGGTGTATGGTTTTGCCTGCCGGAGAGGGGAGGTTGTCTTCAGGCTTAGGAAGCTTGCTGAAGTCCGCGAGGGTGCCTGCGCTCATCCGTAATGTCACGTAATTGTCGGATCCGGTGATTTCATCTGCCGGTACAGAACCTATAAGCCTGAAGTCGCTGTCTGACATCACCTGCGTGTTGATATCTTCTTCGGTATATCTGTCATAATACCAGCATCGGCGCGGGGTGCCGTCTACGGTCATGCTCCTTATTCCAGCGACTTCCCCATCCTCAGGATACATTCCGGCTTGTTTTGTGGCATATATGTCGATTGCCGTTATTCTGTTGCGGAGTGCTGTGAACGAGGGCGTTGCGTCCAGACGGTACATCAGTCTTGCCGATACGTTGCGCACCTGTACCCGGGTGTGAAGATACTTGCCTGAAAGTTGATGTGACATCACCGGAAGGAGCGGTGCAGTGCGGAAACATGAAAGAACACCGCAGTCGTGAAACCCGGAACAGGTGTTGTCGGAATATCTGTATCTCCACGCGATACGGAAAGGAGATGTGAAAAGATTCGATGAGTCCGAGGCTTTACGGTATCTTTTGAGTGCTTCGTGAACAGCTGTCGACCTGTTTTTCCTGAGCAATGCGCTTTCCGGTTCTGTGACTCCATGATAGTTGTCGTCAAACCATGCCAAGACTCTCGGAATGTCGCTGTCGCTGACGTTAAACGCTATTTCCGTTTCATTCCATCCTCCCATAAGTGGATGCTTTTCACCGTTTTCATCGGTGATTTCGGCGGGTTGTCGCGGACCGAATCCATCCAGTGTCTCTCCCCGTAGACGGAACTTGATGCCGCAGTCCGGAACAGACTGCGTATTATTACCGTTTCCTCCGCTTCCATCGGGGTTTTCTGTCGTTGTCTCGCTCCTGAAAACTTTTATGTTTTCCAGTTCGATACGTTTTCTGATTCTCATATGGCAGTGATATGTTTGCAGTGGTGATGGTTAAGAGCTTTTAGGAACTGTTTAAATAAACAGTTTCTTACAATAATATGCGGTGGAATAAAACCTCGTGGCGAAGATAACGGTAAATCTTCGCCACGAGGTTTTATCTGTTGCAATTATCAGCCGGCTCTTATGAGCCATGACTTCGAGAGCCGCGCTCTAAAGCCGGTCGTTGCGGATTGTGCTGATTCCGGGAATGAAATTTGACAGCGTCTTTGATATCCGTTCTGTTAGGTAGTCTTTCTTATTGTATTTCAGCAATTCCTTCCCTTTGAGATATGCCGCTTTGCGGTCTTCCTCGCTCATCTGGGCGCGTTGTATTTTTTTCATCAGTGCTCCCAGACGTATCATCTTCCTTAAAGTCGGGATTCTGGTGTTCTCGAAGATATGTCTGAGAACGATGAAATCCTCATCGAAGAGATTCCCGTTGGATTTCCCTTTGTTTACACCCTCGCGTGTTGTGCTTCCAGAGTGGAAACGGAAGTGGTTGAGTTTGCGGTAAATCTCGATTACATCACCTTTGGTTGCCATGATTGACCAGAAAAGCCAGTCGCCGGCATTGCGCATCTTCATGCAGCTCTCGAATTCCGAGCCGTCTCCATATGCGTCGCGCCTGAAGAGAGTGCCGCTGGCGTTATAGATGTAGTTGATCCATATGAGATTGTGAGTGATGTATCGAATGCCGTCGAATACGCGGCATTCACCCTGACGTTTTTTGAACCGCTTGTCATACCACCGGTCGTTGTCAATCTCTATCTTCGAACTGTTTTCGTCAATGGTGATTGAGCCGCCGAAAGCGATCACCGCCTTCGGATTGTTCTTCATCATTGCAACGCAGGTCAGCAGAAAGTCGGGTTCGCAACTGTCATCGCTTTCGGCAATCCATATATATTTACCCTGTGACAATTCGATTCCCCGTTGCCATTGGCGGAACGGACTTCCGCTGTTCTCTTTGTTTACAACCAGATGCGACACACGGGGGTCTTTGGCATATTCTTCAAGAATTTCCACTGAATTGTCGGTGGAAGCATCATCAAGGAGAATGACTTCAAAATCTTCGAATGTCTGGTTAAATACTGATTCCAACCGCTCCCTGAGGAACCGGGAGTGGTTGAAATTAGGTATTATAATGGAAACAAGAGGAGCTTTGTCCATAATTGATTGTAGATGTGTTGATGGTCAGCGGTGATTCGGAACAGTGCGTTATTCGGCGATCAAAAGGAAATGGTTTTTCTTCCCTTTCTGGATATGGAGATATTTTCCCCCGAGAAGAGCCGATGCGTCTACAGTTGCCGCAGGGTCGGTTATTTTCTCTTTGTTGAGGCTTACGCCGCCGCCTTGCACCATCTTGCGGGCTTCTCCCTTTGACGGGAACACCTGTGTCTTCACCGCAAGGAGGTCAAGCACGGGGATTCCCTCCTCAAGCTCCGCCCTGGAGATAGCGAATCGGGGAACACCGTCGAAAATGTCGAGAAGTGTCTGCTCGTCAAGAGCCTTCAGTGCCTCTCCGGCATTGTTGCTGAAAAGAATCTGGGATGCCTCGACAGCGGCTTCGTAGTCTTTTTCGCTATGAACCATTGTGGTGACTTCCTTTGCAAGACGTTTCTGCAAGGGACGTGCGCCGGGATTCTCCTCATGTTCGCGGACAAGTTGTTCGATTTCTTCTTTGGAAAGGAATGTGAATATCTTCAGATATTTCTCGGCATCGGCATCTGAAACGTTGAGCCAGAACTGATAGAATTTGTAGGGGGATGTATAGCGTGCGTCAAGCCATACGTTTCCGCTTTCTGTCTTGCCGAATTTGCCTCCGTCAGCCTTGGTGATCAGCGGACAGGTCAGGGCGAATGCCTCACCGCCGGTCTTGCGGCGGATAAGTTCCGAGCCTGTGGTGATGTTGCCCCATTGGTCCGAGCCGCCGAGCTGGAGCTTGCAGTTCTTTTCCTGATAGAGGTGAAGGAAATCAAAGCCCTGAAGAAGCTGATATGTGAATTCAGTGAAGCTCAGACCGTCGCGGGCCTCGCCGTTGAGGCGTTTCTGAACGCTGTCTTTTGCCATCATGTAGTTGACGGTGATGTGCTTGCCGATTTCGCGTGCGAAATCAAGGAATGTCACATCTTTAGTCCAGTCATAGTTGTTGACCAGTTCTGCGCGGTTGGGAACATCTGAGTCGAAGTCAAGGAATTTTGCGAGTTGCTTCTTTATTGCCTCCTGATTGTGACGCAATGTCTTTTCATCAAGAAGATTTCGCTCGGCTGATTTCCCTGAAGGGTCGCCAATCATACCCGTCGCGCCGCCTACGAGCGCAAGGGGTTTGTGTCCGCAACGCTGGAAATGACGAAGCATCATGACTCCGCAGAGGTGACCGATATGGAGTGAGTCTGCCGTCGGGTCAATACCGAGATATGCGGTGGTCATCTCTTTGTTCAGTTGTTCGTCTGTGCCCGGCATCATGGTGTGTATCATGCCGCGCCATGTCAATTCTTCAATGAAATTCATATGTCTGTTTTTTTGTTTAATAACTGGTAAAATCATGAACGTAAAAAGACTTCCGGTTTTACAGTTCAAGATACCGCACAAGGGTCGTACCTACGGCGCGCAGTGTGTTTTTATCGATATTTTCGAGATTGTCTTTTGTCGTGTGCCAGTGGGGATTGAAGCCTGTGCGTGGATGATATTCGATGATGTCGACTGCCGGAATACCCTGTTTTATGAACTCCACATGGTCATCGGTGACAGCTCCTCCCATCTGGCGTGGGAACAGGCTGCCGTATCCGCTGGCGGATGCCGCGTTCCAGAGTTCGGTTACAAGATCCGGCGCTGACTGCTGCGAGAAATATTCTATCGGGAAGAGTGCGCCCGCGCCCCCGACCATGTCGGCTACAATCACGCGTGCCGGCTGATATCCCGGCTTGACCGGATTATGCACGAAATATCTTGTGCCCATCGCCCAGGAATCATCGTCTCCCTCTGTGCCCCAGTCTTCGGCATCTACGAAAAGAATGTCTATCCCTTTTTTCGGATTGGCGGCGGAGATCTGCCGGGCGATCTCAAGCAGCACGGCGACTCCGCTGGCTCCATCGTTGGCTCCGTCGACGGGCTGTTTCCGTTTGTCGGGATCTGGGTCTTCATCAGCCCAGGGTCTGCAGTCATAGTGGGCAAGAAGAAGAGTCCGGTCTTCCTCTCCGGGGTTGTATTGCCCGAAGATATTGCGTGCATGAAGAATGGTTCCGTCGAATGCTTCAAGATCCATCTTCTGCTCGATGACCTCGGCTCCATGACGCCGGAGTTCGGCTGCCATCCAGTCACCGGCTTTGGCGTGAGCCTCGGTGTTCGGAACGCGCGGTCCGAATTCCACCTGTCTGCCGAGGTATGCGTATGCGCTGTCGGCATCGAATGCCACTGCGTCGGGTGCTTCGGCAACCATAGCCGAGGAGTCCGCATAGTTGCCGGATCCATCGGCGGAATCTGCTCTTTTCGCACCGCATCCCGCAAGGAACATCAGAACTAATATTGACGTAAATACATTTTGCATATTGCAAAATTACTCATAAACTTCCGAATTTCTAAATTTTACGTTAATTTTGTAATATGAATCTCATTGAGAAATACGTTCTGCCGGGTAAAAAGATGGCGCTTTTCTTCTATATCAGGGGGGCGCTTCATAATCTTGTGCCCCGTTTCTGGCTCAATGCCAGTCGCAGAAGGGTGTTGCGTAACTGGGAGAAGCGTGCTGATGCAGACTATCTCAGATGGCGCCGCGACATTTATTGCCGTCTTGAAAAGCCTTGCACGATACCGGAGGAAGCGGGTGTCGCGCTTAAAGATGTGAGGATGGGTAATTTTCAGAGCCGATATGCGGTTGATGCCCAGCGATCTTTGCGTTACTTCCCTGGAAATGCTCTCCTTGCGTTCAAAGATGGGGATGTATGGGAGAATCCGGTGGTGCCGACACTGATCAAGGCACGTAGACTCAATGGAAAGAATGAGGAAAATGCAGTGATTCTAAATCTCGACTCGATACGCCACTGGCTCAATCCTCATGACAATATCCCCTTCGATAAGAAGATTCCGAAACTTTTTTTTAGAGGAGACATTTTCAATAAGCCGGCGAGAGTGAAGTTTTTTGAGCAATGGGCAGACAACGGAATGTTTGATCTGGGCGACACCAATCGCAATCATCCTTCACGATGGCAATCCGAGTTTGTGTCGATACCTGAACATTTCAAATATAAATTCATTCTTGCCCTTGAGGGATACGACATGGCGTCGTCGCTTCAGTGGATAATGGCTTCGGGTTGTGTGCCTGTTATGCCCAAACCCACTGTCGAGGGGTGGCTGATGCATTCGCAACTTGTGGCTGGCAGGCATTATATCGAGATAGCCCCCGACTTTTCAGACGTGGGCGATGTTATGCGGTATTATATCGGGCATCCCGATGAGGCGCGCATGATTTCCGAGGAGTCTCGAAAATGGGCATTGCAGTTCAACGACAGAAAGAGAGAGAAGATCATAAGTCTGCTTGTGGTCGACAAATACCTCTCGTCAATCGCGAAGCCCTGACGATATGTCCCGGCTTAGAGAATGAGTTCCCCAATAAATACTGATTATAATATCATATGTTATCAATTATCGTAAGCACGGTTTATCCGGAAAGACTGGAGCGGTTCAGAAGGAATGTCGCCGAAACCATCGGAGATATTCCCTATGAGATAATCGCTATTGAGAATGTAAAGAATCCGCGTTCGCTGGCAAATGTATATAATGAAGGTGGCTCGCGTGCCCGTTTTCCTTACCTTCTTTTCATGCATGAGGATGCGGGGTTCATTACGAGAAACTGGTTTGAGGACATCCGCCGTAAACTTGACGAGCCGGATTGCGGCACTGTCGGATTTGCCGGATCAAAACTGATGTTCAATATGCCCGGAGGATGGGGCATGGGTCTGAAATGGATGTATGTCAATGTATTGCAGTGTGGAGAAGTGGCGCGTGCGAACTATGATGCAAACACTCCGTTTGTCGAGGTTGTGACAATCGACGGACTTGCGATGTTCGTGCGAAAGGAGGTGTGGGCTGAGAATCCGTTTGATGAGGAGTCGCTTCCAGGTTTCCACTGCTATGATGTGGATTTTTCACTTAATCTGTCGTTGAAATATAGGAATTATGTCTGTTTCTGTGTCGATGTCTATCATGATTCGGCTGGAAATTTCGACCGTGTCTGGCTTGATCAGACATTGAAGATATATGAAAAAAAATGGAAGCATATTCTTCCACGTGCCGTGGACAACATACACCTTACTCCCTCGCAGATTAAATATGAGGAGGAAAGACAATGTTTCCGCTTTCTGAAGATTCTCGAAAAAGATTCAGTTTTGAGGAATTTCTATAAGCGTCGCTTCATGAATTATCCTCTCACATTACGCCATTTTGAGCATCTTGTGAAACTTGTTCTTGGACTTGCTCAAAAAAGACGCTGATGATATGAAGATTTCGGTAATAGTAGCTGTATATAACAATTTCAAATGGCTTCGTCTTATTCTTGATGCGATGCGTATGCAGACTTATCATGATTTCGAAGTCATAATAGCCGATGACGGCTCTTCTCAGGATAATGTGACCAAGATAAGGGGATATATAAATTCCCATCCTGAAATCAGGATACTCCATTCGTGGCATTCCGATGAAGGCTGGCGCAAGAACAAGGCTCTGAACAGTGCCGTCAGGATTTCGTCAGGCGATTATCTTGTCTTCATCGACGGTGACTGCATCCCGCATCCGGATTTTGTGGCAGACCATGCAAGACTCGCTACCGAGGGTGTGGTGATGGGAGGACGCCGTGTCGAGACGGGTAAGTATCTGAACAATATGATTGAAAGTTGGAGTACACTGCCCGCAAATTATTTCGCTTTGGCGCGCAAGAAAATTGTGGGTTCTCTTTTCAAGGAGTCTTTGGGCAAGACATTGTCGCAGCTCAGACGCACTTGGCGGTTCCCTTATGTCTTTGGCAAACCGTTGGGTCTCAAGGAACAAGGTATACTTGGCGCGAATTTCGGGATATTCCGTTCCGATTTCGAGAAGGTAAACGGTTTTGACGAACGATACACGGATCCGGGCACCGGTGAAGACTGCGATCTTGATGTGCGTCTGGAGAATGCAGGTATCCGCCATCTCAAAGCATCGCACTATGCGCTTATGATGCATCGCCATCACGACCGTCTCGACTGGAGCTCGGAAAAGAATGCCGCCCTCTACGCCTCGGCGCGCAATAACAAAACCACTTATGTGGAAACCGGTCTTCGTCAATAATTTGATAAGAAACATTAATTTCCCGGAAAACATATCTCAATCGCCAATCAAAAAATGAAAACCTCCCTGATAATATCCACATATAATCGTCCTGACGCGCTGGAAGTGTGTCTTAAAAGCGTTGCGATGCTTAATCCCCTCCCCGATGAAGTGATTGTTGGTGATGACGGGTCGCGTGAAGAAACTGAAACGCTTGTGAGCCGTTTTTGTAAAGATTTTCCTGTGCCACTCAAATATATCCGTCAGGAAGACGAAGGTTTCAGGCTGGCGATGATTCGAAACAAATGCGTGGCTGCCGCCACAGGCGATTACATAATCCAGATCGACGGTGACCTGTTTCTCCATCAGCGTTTTGTCAGCGATCATGTGCGGGAAAGCCGGAAGGGATATTTTCTCAAAGGGGGAAGAGTCCAGTTGGGCGAAGCGCTTACGAATGAAATATGTAAAGAACGAACGCCGAGAAAGATAACACCTTTCACAGCAGGAATCGAGGCAAAGAGGGCAAACGCCGTCAGGTCTGTGGCGGTGGCGGATTATCTTGCACCGCGTTATCGTAAGAACAGGGAAAATGTGTTGGGGTGCAATATGTCTTTCTACAGAGATGATTTTATGGCGGTAAACGGCTATGATGAAAGTTTTGAGGGATGGGGAGCGGAAGATCTTGACATCTCTTTCCGTTTCAAGAACATGGGACTGGGCAAAAGATACCTTAAATTCTGTGCTCTGGCATATCATCTATGGCATCCGGAAGCACAGATGGACAAAAGTTCCGGCAACCACGCCGTGGCGAGGAAACACCGGGACGAGGGTGTTGTCCGGGCTTTAAAGGGTGTTGACCGCTATTGACTTCCGGAGTCCCTCAGTTGCCTGCCGGCAGGCTGTTGATCTGTTCGTTGTTTAGTACCTGCTCGTAATAAGAGAGATATTTGCGTGCCATTATGTCGGAGTTGAAGGTGGTTGCCGCATAATTGTGCAGAAGTCTTTCATCGGCGTTGAAATCACGGATTGCAGCCGCGAGTTCTTCGGGCGATTCGGAAAGCACGCCGGCGTCAGGGATTACAAGCTCGGGCAGCGAGCCTCTTGTCGCACCGAACACCGGTGCGCCGAAATACATTGCCTCGACCACAGCTAACCCGAACGGCTCGTCCCATAAAACGGGAAATACCAGACCGCGTGAGCTGTTTGCAACTCTTCCTTTCTCGTCATTGCCTACCATGCCGTGGAATCTGACATTCAGGTCCGGTGTGAAGCGGAATCCCATTTTCAGGTTAAGTCTGTGACCGCCGAGCACATCAAGCCGCTCGCCCGACATGCGGGCTATCTTTATCGCTCCACGTAGGTTCTTCACTTTCCAGGCTGCTTTGCCGAGGAAAAACACCCCTTTGCGCCGAAGCCCGGGTGTAAAACGGGGATAGTCTTCCCAGTCAAGTCCGTTGTACACATATGCGGAGCCTCCGTGTCTCGACGCATGGTTTGCCGATACGAAAATGGCATTCGGATCCGGAAGCCTGCCGCCGGGTATGTTGCCGTGAACAGTGACTACATAGGGAATGTCGCGTTTTCCGGTCAATGCGCGGCTTATGCCATCGGCATAAGCCGCTGCCGGGAGTGGCGGCAATGCGTTCTGGAAGTGAATTATATCGAGGTTATCCGGAATCTGTGCCCATACCGACATGCCGGGACGGAGTTCAACGACTCTTGCGAAATCCGCTGCGGTGCCTTTCCCCGCTATGAGCGTGACCTCGTGTCCGGCACGGTGAAGAGCCTTAGCCAGGCTCCACACCACTCTTTCTGTTCCGCCGTATCTTTTCACTGGCAAAGAGCAGCCGATATGTAAACCGATTCTCATGATGATCTGCTTCTTGGCGTGCGTTTATCCCACGCACGCTCCGGGTGCTACCGGACCGGTGGGTCCGACCACTACAAGGTTTCCGTCGCTGTTCACTGCCGACAGTATCATTCCCTGCGATTCAATGCCCATCATTTTGCGCGGCTCGAAGTTGGCTATGAAGCAGATCTCTTTCCCTACAAGCACCGAAGGATCCTCATAGGAGAGGGCGATGCCGCTCAGGATCGTGCGTTTCTCCATGCCGTCTTCAATGAGGAACTGGAGCAGTTTCTTCGATTTCTTCACTTTGGAGCATTCCAGAACTTTTCCCACACGGATGTCAACTTTGTCGAAGTCTTCGTAGCTGCAGGTCTCCTTGACCGGTTCCGGTTTCCAGGATGCGGCTTCGTTGGCTTTCTTTGTGTCAAGAAGTTTCTGTATCTGTGCCTCTATGGGGGCGTCTTCGATTTTCTCGAAGAGAAGGTGCGGCTCTGATATTACAGTGCCTTCGCTTAGAAGATCGAATCTTCCCGCCATATCCCAGCTTATTTTCTCAAGTCCGAGCATTTTGCATAGATCCGCGCTCATGAATGGAGTGAAAGGCTCGAACGTGATTGCGAGATTGGTGCATATCTGAAGAGCGATATTCAGGATGGTCTTCACGCGCTCCGGCTCTGTCTTCCATAGCTTCCACGGCTCGGTGTCGGCGAGATATTTGTTTCCGGTCCTGGCAATGTTCATCGCTTCTTTCAGAGCCTCGCGGAATTTGAAGTTGTCGAAGTTCTCGCTCAGTCTTGCCACCGATTCCTTTATTTCGCGTATCGCCTCTTCGTCGATTGCCTGCAATTCGCCGCATGCCGGCACTTTGCCTTCGAAATATTTGTGGTCAAGAACCATTGCGCGGTTCACGAAGTTGCCGAGAATGGCAACGAGCTCGGAGTTGTTGCGCGCCTGGAAGTCTTTCCATGTGAAGTTGTTGTCTTTTGTCTCAGGTGCGTTTGCCGTGAGAACATAACGCAACACATCCTGCTTGCCGGGGAAGTCGGCGAGATATTCGTGAAGCCATACCGCCCAGTTGCGTGAGGTGGAGATTTTGTCATCCTCAAGGTTCAGAAACTCGTTGGCGGGAACATTGTCGGGAAGATTGTAGCTTCCGTCAGCCATGAGCATGGCGGGGAACACGATGCAGTGGAACACGATGTTGTCTTTGCCGATGAAATGGAGCATGCGTGTCTCGGGGTCTTTCCACCATTTGGTATAGTCGTCACCAACGAGGTCGATTGTGTTGGAGATATATCCGATAGGCGCATCGAACCAGACATAGAGCACCTTGCCGTCGGCTCCCTCTACGGGCACGGGTATTCCCCAGTCGAGGTCGCGGCTGACAGCGCGGGGCTGGAGACCCATGTCGAGCCATGACTTGCACTGACCGTAGACGTTGCTCTTCCATTCTTTGTGCTCTTCGAGAATCCATTTCTCAAGCGGTTTCTGCCATTTGTCAAGGGGGAGATACCAGTGTGATGTCTCCTTGAGAACGGGAGCGTTGCCGGTGATGGCTGACTTGGGGTTGATGAGGTCTGTGGCGTTAAGCGATGTGCCGCATGCCTCGCACTGGTCGCCATAGGCATTCTCATTGCCGCAGTGAGGGCAGGTGCCTGTCACATAGCGGTCGGCGAGAAATTGCCCGGCTTTCTCGTCATAGAGTTGCATGGATGTTTTCTCGATGAATTCACCCTTTTCATAAAGGCGGCGGAAGAAATCCGATGCGGTCTTGCGGTGGGTTTCGGAGGTGGTCCTGCCGTATACGTCAAAAGATATGCCGAGACCTTCGAAAGAATCCTTGATGATGCCGTGATACCTGTCGACTATATCCTGTGGCGTAACACCCTCTTTTTTAGCTTTGATGGTGATCGGCACTCCATGCTCGTCGCTGCCGCCGATAAGGAGCACTTCTTCTCCTTTGAGACGCAGGTAACGCGCATAGATGTCGGCGGGAACATATACACCGGCAAGATGTCCGATATGAACCGGACCGTTGGCATAGGGGAGAGCTGTCGTTATTAAGGTACGTTTGAATTCTTTCATATCTCTTTTTATGTTTTCCTGTTTTTGTGTTGAAAATCATGAACAAGTCCTGTCGGATTTGTTCAGTGCAAAATTAGCAAAAAAAATCCTCATTGCCAATATATTCACGAATGACTGTCATTCTCTTTCCTCCGGTCTGGCGTATGCGCCGAGTGTAGTATTGCCGGCTGCTGTGGCGGTGAGACGGTCTGTCCCGTCTATGTCTGTGACAAGCGGTCCTGTCACGAACTGCGGATTTCCCATGCCGATCACCGGGGAATCTGGCAAGACGTGATAGTTGAAATAGTATTTCGCTCTGTCTGTGAGGAAAAGCGGGTCGCACTCCCATATGCAGTCGATGAAGTTATCGTCGTTTTCTCCCCCTGATTTGAGCGATACGTTCCGGAAAAACACCTGTGAGCCTGTAAAATCTCCCTCGTTAAGATCTTTGGCGAGTCCATAGATTATTGAGTTTTCAAACGAGGCTTCCATCAGCGGGTTGGGGTTTGTCGCCGATTCCGCTTGGTCGGGAAGACAATGGTAAAGACTCAGCAGCGGTTCTGATATTGCCGAAAAAAGATAATTGTTGGCGATGGTGCACTGGATGAAGCTGTTTTTGCCGCCGTGGAGGCTGACCACGGCGTCCGCGGCTTCCGAAAAGCACACTCCGTATGCCTCGATTGCGGCGTATCGGGCTTCGAATGCGTGGGCTTGAGAATTGTGGAGCCATGAATTGAGAATCCGGAGTTTCAAGATGGAGGTGTCTCCGCATGAGTCCACGCGAAGTCCGGAGGCGGTGGAGCGCATGTCGGTATATTCTATGCGGTTGTTGAATGATTCCCTTGATATCCTGATTCCCTCCCATTGCCCGGCAAGGATGTCGTAACTGACATTCGGCAATACGTCGTCGAGTCTGTCGCCGCGCATATGTATAAGTTTGCCGGGTGCTCCGGTCGCTTCTATTCTTCCGTGTATTATCATCGATGCCCCGTCATGAAAAAGAAGACGGGTGTCGGGTTCTATGGAAAGCGTGGCTCCTTTGTCTACTACGAGGGAGTCGAAGACGATATAGGGAAGGTCGGCGGTAAAGCGGGTGTCTTCGGTGATGCGGTGGCATTTCAGACGCGTCACATTCTGACCGTAGGCTTCCAGCAAGACGGTCTGGGTGACTCCGTTTGTCACGAATTCAAGCTCATCCTCTACCCTGTATGGCTCCTTGTTCTGAGTCTCCGGTATAAAACATTCGATAAACATGAATATCGAATCTTCTTTCCATATCTCTACATCATGGAAGTCTTTGCCGCTCACTCCGTCTACGTTGATGCGGAAGTTGGAATCCGGATTCCTGAGACGTATCGAGGAAATGACGATTCCTTTTTTCGCGCGGTTCGCCACAATCAGCCGTGCGGTCGGGGTGCCGAGGTCGGTGAAGACGGTGTCGAAGCTGACGGTGTCGCGTGAAAAGGTGAGTATGTCGTTGGGCGACGTGGAGACGGCATCACTTATACAGGAGGTGGCGGTTAAACCAATCCACCATATCATTGTCATAAAAAACAAGAAAGCTTTCTTCATAATATATTAAAAACGCTTCAGTGCCGTTGATATTATAGAAAACCGCCGAGAGGCAGATATAAGATATTAAAGATACATGAAATATATGATTATTGCGGGGGAGGCGTCCGGAGACCTCCACGCGGCTAATGTTATAAAATCGCTCAGGAAGATAGACGCATCCGCCGATATCCGTTTTTTCGGCGGTGACCTTATGGCTAAGGAGGCGGGCAGAGACCCGGATCTGCATTATGATCAGATGAATGTGATGGGCTTCAGCGAGGTGCTGCGCAAGTTGCCTGTAATCCTCCGTAACCTGCGTCAGGCGAAGGCTCTGTTGCGTGAGTTCCGTCCCGACGCGTTGATTCTTGTGGATTATCCCGGATTCAATCTCAAGCTGGCTAAGTTCGCGCATAAGTTGCATGTGCCCGTGCATTATTTCATCTCACCAAAGGTCTGGGCTTGGAAGGAATGGCGTGTAAAAAAAATAAAAAAATATGTTGACCGACTCTATTCGATTCTTCCGTTTGAGGTCGGTTTCTATAAGAAACATCATTATGATGTGACATATGTGGGAAATCCTTCGGTACAGGAGATTGCCTACAGCCTCGGTCACATCCCCCCAAAGAAACATTTCATGGAGCGTCAGGGACTTGATGATCCACGTCCGATTATCGCTCTGCTTCCAGGGTCGCGCCGGGGAGAGATCCGCAACAATCTCCCTCTGATGATTGCGGCGGCAAAGCGTTTTCCGGAATTTCAGTATGTTGTGGGCGCAGCTCCGGCTGTGGGTGAGAAATTCTACCGGGAGGTGGCTCAGGATCCGGGACTTAAGGTGACGTTCGGTTCTACTCACACGCTTCTTAAATATTCTCAGGCGGCTGTGGTCACATCCGGCACCGCCACTCTCGAGACCGCGCTTATAGGCACGCCGCAGGTGGTGGTATATCGAGCCAACGGGGTGAAACTTTCCTACCGGATAATGGAGAAACTTCTCAAAGTCAAATATGTCTCTCTTCCCAATCTTATCGTGGGAAACAGCGTGGTGCCGGAGCTGCTTGTGCATAACTGCACGGTAGAGTCGATAACGCGTGAGTTGTCGCCGATACTTCAGCCTTCACCGCGCCGCGAGTGGCAGATAGCCGGCTACCGCACAATGCAGAGAAAGCTCGGCAACTCCGTGGCTTCGGAGTATGTTGCCGAGCTTATAGCCGATTCGCTGGGAGTCTCGGAGAGAGTCCCGGCTGAGGATGATGCTAAACCGCAGACACACAAACGGAATCGCCGCAGAAAACAACCTCGACGCGAAGAGTCCGCGTCTTAGCGTCATATTCCCATTCTCCTCCTGTTACTTTTTTCGGTGATTTTATGCCTGTGATTTCCAATGAAATGGTCTGTCTGGCGGGCATACCTTCATAGCTTCCTTCAGAGTCTATGGTGACAACAGTCTCTTCGCCGTTCTGCCATCCTTTGAACGTGGTGAGGCGATAATGTCCGTTTTCTATCGATTCCGGATCTTTCCTGTTGTCTTCGAAGAGGGTATAGGATGTTTCTTCACGTGTGGGGAAATATTTGACTGTAAGCTTGGAAGGGTCATATTCCGTTACGTTGGAGATAGGCTGCATATACTGCGGAACAAAACTTCCCGCCTTCACGAACAGGGGAAGTGTGCCGAGCGGTGCCTGCACCGTGGCTGTTGAGCCTCCCTTGTATCTGAGACGTGTGTCGTTCCAATTGATCCATTCACCTTCGGGAAAGATTACTTTGCGGGAGCGTGCTCCTTTGTTGAGCACGGGCGCGACAAGAATTTCGCTGCCCCATAGATATTCGTCCTGCACATTAGCGAGTCTGTCATCGCTGCCGCCGGTGAAATTAAGCGGGCGGGCGAGAGGGAATCCTTTGGTGGTGTTCTCATAGGCGAGGGTGTAGTTATACGGAAGCCATTCATAACGCATCCGTATAAACCGCCTGATTATATTCTCCTGTGCGGGATAATGATATGGTTCCGGACGGAATTGGGCGTGCGTGCGCAGAACGGGTGAGAAGACTCCCGCCTCAATCCAGCGCACATAAAGCTCGGGATCATAGGGGTGTGCGGGGTCTACCGCGAATCCGCCGATGTCGGAACCCATGTAGCCCAGTCCCGACAGTCCGGAGTTAAGCATGAGATTTACCTGCGGCTGCAGACCGCCCCATGACCGCGAGACATCCGTTGTCCACGGGAACACCGAATACCGTTGCAGCCCGGCTGTGCCGCCGCGCATGAGAAGCATCGGGCGAATGTCGGGAAAATCCTTCCTCATGCCTTCATATATAAGTCGACTCCATTCATTGCCGTAGACGTTGTGATATTGCGATGCGGTCTGACCGTTGGCATGCATGATCGTGAGCGGATGCACTTCCGGCTCCCCGAGGTCTCCCCACCATCCGGCAAGTCCTTCGGCAGTAAGAGGCTTAAGCCGGTTCCAGAGCCATTCCCTTGTGTCAGGATTGGATATGTCAAGCATACCGGCGTCACCTACCCATGTCGAGACATCATGTGTGTTGCCCTCGGAATCTCTGGCGAGCATCCCTTTCGAGGATAAAAGATTGTAATTGTCGATAGCTCCGTTCTTGTTGACATAGGGCTGTGAGATAAGGATCGTGTTGACACCCATTGCGTTCAGGGAGTCAAGCATCTTCCTGTGGTCGGGAAACTGCTCCTTGCTCCAGGCAAGACGCCCCATGTCTTTTTCCACTCCGTACCAGTAAAGGTCAAAGACGATGCCGTCAAGCGGATAACCACGGGTCTTCAGTGAATCTACCGCGCCGAGTGCTTCCTGCTGGTTATGGTAGCCGTATTTCGAGGTTATATATCCCAATGCCCAGAACGGGGGGAGATTCTGGCGTCCGGTCAGGAGCGTGTAGTTGCCTGTGGTTCCGGCGAGTGTCCCGTTGCCGTTGATGAAATAGTAAGAAAGAGGCAGGGGAGTGTCGGATGTGTATGTTATCCGGTCTCCGAGGTGGAGTGTGGATGCGTTGTAGTCATCGAAAAGCACACCATATCCGCGGTCTGACGCGAAATAGGGAATTGTTATTCCCATCTGTTTGATACGCGGGTCTCCTGCCGTGTAACCGTAGTTCTGCCTGTTGTACATCACAAGGGTGTCGCCGTTGAGTCTCAGCGAATGTCCGCGCTCCCCGGCTCCGTAATAATTCTCTTTCCCTATGGGGGCGAAAGATATGTTTTTTGTGTCTTTTGCGTTGCAGACTCCCGATGCTTCGGAAAGGAGTGTGTCGCCGGCAAGGTCGGTGAACACTGTTTTTCCGGTGCGGCGGTTTACCCTCACGATGGTCGTGGAGCTTGTCAGCATAAATTCGTCAGGGGTGACGGAGGCGATTGCCCCGCCCTGTGCCGGAGCGAGAACTGCCGCCTGCGACTTGGGAATGTCAAGTCGTTCTTTCCCTGAAGGAATGGTGGTGATGCGGAAAATGTCTCCGTTTATCGGAGTGACTGCAACGGTCTTGCCTCCTGCTTTCACAAGATATGTTTCCCCCTGTTTCGTTATTGGTCCTGACGGGTGAAGAACCTCCGCCATAGACAAAGCGGCAAGGATACACCCTGCCGCCGATATGGTCAATATTCGTTTGTTCATTTATGAGATGCAGTTAGAATTCAAGGTCGCCGTTCTCGATGACATGCCAGGGAAGACCTGACGCGGCGAGCTTTTCAAGGAATGGATCGGGATCGAACTCCTCTACGTTGTGCACGCCGGGCATCACCCATTTGCCGGTGAGGAACATATACGCTCCTACCATTGCCGGAACACCGGTGGTGTAGCTGACTGCCTGTGCGCCGGTCTCTTTGTAGGCTTCCTGATGCGAGCAGTTGTTGTAGATGTAATATGTCGAATCCTTCCCTTCTTTGTCAAGACCGCTTATGCGGCAGCCGATGGAGGTCTCGCCGGTATAGTTCTCTCCGAGCGAGCCGGGATCGGGCAATACGGCTTTGAGGAATTGTATCGGCACTATCTCCTGCCCGTTATACATCACCGGGTCGATTCTCGCCATGCCTATGTCCTGGATAACGCGGAGGTGTGTGAGATATTCCTGACCGAAGGTCATCCAGAAACGGGCGCGACGGATCGAGGGGAAGTTGAGGACAAGGCTCTCAAGTTCTTCGTGATAGAGCAGGTATGATTCGCGCTCGCCGATATTGGGATAGTTGAGTGGCTTGTGGATTTCGAGATTCTCTGTCTCTACCCATTTGCCGTCTTCCCAGTATTTCCCTTTCTGGGTTATTTCGCGGATATTGATTTCGGGATTGAAGTTTGTGGCGAATGCTTTGCCATGGTTGCCGGCGTTGCAGTCAACGATGTCAAGATAACGCATCTCCGAGAAATGGTGCTTGGCTGCGTAGGCTACGAAAATGGCTGATACTCCCGGGTCGAAACCGCATCCGAGAATGGCGGTCAGACCGGCTTCCTCGAAGCGTTTGCGGTATGCCCACTGCCATGAATATTCGAAATGAGCCTCATCCTTGGGCTCGTAGTTGGCGGTGTCGAGGTAATTGACACCGCATTTCAGACATGCCTCCATGATGGTGAGATCCTGATAGGGGAGGGCGACGTTGATGCAGATGTCCGGGCGGTGACGGTTGAAAAGTTCCACCAGCTCTTCGACTGAGTCTGCGTCTACTCTGTCTGTGACAATATTCTTCGCACCGATCTCTGCCGCGATTTTGTCGCATTTCGATTTTGTACGGGATGCGAGCACAATCTCATTAAAAACTTCCGGATTCTGTGCGCATTTGTGGGCTACCACTGTGCCAACGCCTCCGGCGCCGATTATAAGGACTTTTCCCATTTTTTTATTGTTTACTTGATATGTTTGCTGCAAATATACGAAGAATTCGCGAAACTATGGCAATAAATGGGGAATAAAGTAATGTGTTGAGAGTTAGGAAAGATCGGCGTTGTTCGTCCGAATGGTGCTTTCGGCGGGAAATTCGGTTTTTGGAAGGGTTAGGAGATAGAATCGCTACCTATCCGTTGCCTTTTTTCTATCCGGAATCCGGTCTTGAAGACGGTTTTGCCGATGGATGATTATCCCTGTCTTATGTCATGGAACCCGCTTGTCAGGCATCTTTGCTATTATGCTATTATTAAAGTTTTTGAGCTGTAAAGCCTCTAATTTCGAGAAATTTGCTAACTTTGCAGTATTATGGGTGATTATATGCCAACCTCGCTAAAGGGCACTAAGAACGGGCTGTTTATTACAGTGGTTGTCATGGTTTTTCTGTTTCTTGCACAGAAAGGCTATGGAAGTGAGCATGTAATTTCAGAAGTTCTGCGTATTGACAACTCGACGGGGCTCAGTAGTCAGAAGGTGTATTCGCTTGCTGAAGATGCGTCAGGAGCTATCTGGATAAGTACCAAGTCGGGGGTTGACAGGTATAATGGCAGGATTCTAAAGAATTACTCGCTTGAAAGCAACTCATTCTATGGCGATAGAGCCGGTCGCATTATTCGGCTGTATCACAATGAAGGCGATTTGTATGCCTACGAAAGTACGGGCAAAATTCACAAATATTCACCCGTATATGACTCGTTTATATTGACGAGCAATCTTTCCGACTTAAGTCACGGCGATGTTGTGCTCAACAAGATGCTTGTTAACAATGACGGCAGTATATTATATGCAACCAATAACGGTCTGTTCAAATACGTGTCAGATAAGGATTATCGCCCCATTCTGCCCGGCTCGGCTGTCAACGACATTATTATTGCAAAGGGCTATTTGTTTGCGGCTACTTCATCGGGCTTAAAATTCATGCGCAACGACCATGCGGTCAAAGATGTCGGGCTGCTTAAAGATACCAATATACAGAGTCTGTATTTCGATGAAGCAAGCGACGCCTTGTATATCGGGGCTTTTAACAAGGGCTTATATATGCTGAATTTGTCGGATTTCAGCGTTGCCCAGATACATACCACAAACAGCCTGTTACAGAAACCAATCCGCTCGATTGTCAAACTGAGCCCGGAACGGCTTGCCATAGGCATTGACGGCAGCGGTGTTCTGGCTTATAATGCAAAGGACAACTCACTCACCACGTTTGTCAACACGGAACTCGCACCTGAATTTTCATTTACCGGCAACGGCATATATGCACTGTTGAATGACGGCAACGGCAATCTGTGGATTGGCAGTTATACCGGAGGGGTGACAATGGTGAGTCTGTCGCAGTCGCCCATACATATAATTACACATATAAAAGACAATCCCAACTCTCTTGTCAACAACAATGTGAATTATATCATAGAGTCGACAGACGGAAATATATGGTATGCAACTGACCGCGGAATAAGCATTTACAATCCCCGTACCGGAATCTGGAGAAATTCATTATCCGGAATAGTCGTTGTGTCGCTGTGTGAGGACGGCAACGGAAATGTACTGGCAGGTTGTTATGGCGACGGCGTATACCGTATGGATTTGTCGGGAAACATCAAGGGGCACTGGACACAAAGCGATGGAGCCTTGTCGTCGAACTATATCTTCGCAATACAGACTGATTGTCATGGCAAGATATGGGTCGGCTCTCCTCACGGCTGCCTCGTAGCCCTTAATAGCGACGGCTCGTTATATCATAGGTTTGAGATAGACGGCGTTATGTCAATCAGTGTCGTTGACGAGAAGCGTATAGGTGTCGCTACCGGCAACGGATTTTATATCATCGATGCCGACACGAACAGCTATAACTGGTACGCCAATTTTCAAGAACAGTCAGAGCACGACGTAAGTGCATATATAATCCCGATGATGTTCTCAAAAGGTACCACAGTATGGCTTGGAACCGAAGGTGGTGGTCTTAACCTGTATGATTATAAGAACAGGAAAATCATACGCGAGATAAAAATGTCAGACGGATTGCCCTCAGATGATATATACGGTCTTGTGCATGATGACAAGGGACGCCTTTGGGCAAGTACTGGCAACGGCCTCGCAATCATAGGCGATTCAACAGTTTCCAGTCTTAACTTTATCAACGGAATTGCCAGAGAATATAACAAGTCCTCGATTTTAAGGACATCTAACGGTGATTTGATTTTCGGCAGTACGGCAGGCGCAGTCAGGCTGTCGCCCGACAAAATCAGTGTAGCTGAATACTCCGCACCATTGAGAATATCCCGATTCACTATTGACGGCATCAGCGAAGAGGAGTCTGCCAAGATTATACCGGAGCTTTTTGAGATGCTGCAAAACCGGAATATAGAGCTCAGTGCCAGTCATAACTCGTTTGATGTTGATTTTGAGGCAATAAACATAGACTATCGCAATGACATCGCTTATCACTATATCCTTGAAGGGTATGACCACGATTGGAGCGAAATGACCATGGACGGTACCGCCCGCTTCCGGAATGTGCCGCCGGGCAATTATACCCTAAAAATAAAAGCGTTGCGTAAAAGCGACGGACGAGTCATAGATGAAACCTCTATTGACATCACTGTCGAAGAACCGTGGTGGAATACAATATGGGCGAGAATATGCTATCTGGCTATAATAGCCTTTATTATATATTTTATAATTAGGTATAAATGGTATCAGTTGCGAAAAGAGCATGACGAAGACAAAATCAGATTTTTCATCAATACAGCCCACGACATCCGCACTCCATTGTCATTGGTCATGTCGCCCATTGAAGAGCTGAAGACACAGAACGGCCTTTCCGAAAAGGCTAAATATCTGCTCGATGTGGCGGGCGCAAATATACGAAAGCTTAATGCTGTCACCGCTCAGCTGCTCGATTTTGAAAAGATTGATTCGAGAAAAGCAAAGGTCAACATCGAGCCGATCAATCTTAATTATCTATTGTCGGAGGAACTGAGTTGTTTCAATAATGTTGGTGAAAAACGCGGCATCACGCTTCACCTGCAAGTTCCCGATGAGCAGGTTGTGGTTTCAGCTGACAGACATCTGCTTGAACTTATGCTTGATAACCTCATGTCGAATGCCTGCAAATATACCAATCAAGGTGGCAAAGTGGAGGTGTCACTAACCGCAAACAAGTCAAAGGCTGTCATCAGGATTACCGACAATGGTATAGGTATACCTGAGAAAGAGCAGAAAAACATATTCACAAATGTCTATAGAGCCGAGAATGCGAGAGCGTCACAAGAAACAGGCAACGGTTTCGGTCTGCTTCAGGTCAAGCGTATAGTGGAAATGCTCAACGGCAACATAGGCTTTACATCCAAAGAGAATGCAGGAACCACTTTTACAATCTCATTCAAGCGTATCTATGACGAGCCTGTCATTCACTGGAATCCGAATAATCTGAATGAGGCCTTGAATGAAATACGCATACCTTCTCCCGTAGTATCCGCTGTTTCTGAGAGTAAGGATGAGACATTGTTGATTGGCGAAGACAACGATGATCTCAGGAATTATTTGACAGCAACATTCTCGGTTGAATATAATGTCGTGTCAACTATTTCGGCTGAGGATGCCCTAAGATTCCTTGAGAATCACTATCCGGATATTATCATCTCAGACGTAATGATGCCCGGACTACAGGGTGACGAGCTGTGCAGCATGATAAAGAACAACCCTGACACCGCCGGCATTCCGGTCATTTTACTTACTGCGAAAACCACTCATGACGCGATTGTGAACGGCATTGAAAAAGGAGCCGATGACTATATCGCCAAGCCGTTCAGCCTTGACATCCTCAAAAGCAAGGTCAGAGGTATGCTCCACAATCGCAAGCGTATCCGTGAATATCTTATGAGGCTCGCACTGATGAGAGCCGAGGGTGACGTAGTCGAAGTGAAGACAATTCCACAAACCGTCGAGGAACCGACACTAACCGAGGGCAATCGGACAAGCGAAATGCCGGCATCTGACAAGGCATTTGTTGATAAGGCAGTTGATATAATTATCGCAAATATGTCAAACACCGAGTTTGACATTGAACATCTATGCCGAGAGATGGCAATGAGCCGGACGCTGTTCTTTGGTCGCCTGAAGTCTTTGACCGGGAAGGCTCCGCAGGAATTTATCCGCATCCTGAAACTTGAACGAGCCGCCGAATTACTTAAACAAAATATGCCTGTGGCAGAAGTTGCAGTGGTGACAGGTTTTGCTAATTCTAAGTATTTCAGCACTATCTTTAAGAAACACTTCGGGGTGTCTCCAAGTAAATTTTGCGAACAGAATTGAACGAGGTTTAACGTGTTTATGTCTGATTTTATGGATAATAGCATAATATGTCAGAAAACAAACCTCAAAATGTCAGTAATCAAACCTTGATAATAACGAACGGTGGTAATTTTGCAAAACCCATATAAGGTCTATGTGGGAGCAAATAAACTAACCAATCAATACCATGTTTTTTTTCAATATCAAACATTTGTTTATCTCTGTGTTCGCAGTAGCGGCATTAACAGGGTGTGGCGGCTCGGAAGATAAACCGACACCAACACCACCGGTAGTTGAACCTGTTGATGATGTGGTGTTCTTTGACGATTTTGATTCATTCAATTCCGCTTACTGGTCAAAAGAGACGCACGAAGCCGGATGGACAAATCAAGAGTTACAATCCTATAGTACCAGTCAGGTCAAAGTCGGCAAGGACGAAGGTAAGACTGTACTAATTCTTACAGCCAAGCGCACCGGCAACAAGGTGGTGTCCGGTCGCGTGAACACCAAGAACAAGAAGTATTTCAAGTATGGAAAGGTTGAGGCAAGTATAAAACTGCCTGAGACCGCAAATGGTCTGTGGCCCGCATTCTGGATGATGGGCAACAATAAGCAGGAGTGGCCTGCCTGTGGTGAAATAGATATAATGGAGATGGGAGATGCCCAAGGTATCGCCGACGGGACAAGTACCACGCGAGTAAATACCGCGCTCCATTTTGGCCCTGATGTTGCCGGACATAAACAGAAATATTTCGCCGGAGATGCCGGTTCAAATTTACAGGACGGCAAATATCACACATATACGCTTACTTGGAATGAAAATAAGATTGATGTTTCAGTAGATGATGTCAAATTTCATAGTTTTGACATTACCGGTAGCCCTTATTTTCAAAATGACTTTTATATTCTGTTTAACCTTGCTGTTGGCGGATCATTCACCGGTATCTATGACATCGAAGGCATTACAGCCTTAAAAGATGGTCAGACGGCATCGATGTATATAGACTGGATTAAAGTAACTAAAATTAACTAATCAATACACATGAAACAGAGAACTTTAACAACCAAGCTCCTGTGCGGTTTTCTGCTTGTCGGTGCGGTATCCTTTGCTATGCCGCTTCAGTCGTATGCAGAACCCAGAGCAGCTGCGGCAACGCCATCTCAGAAGATAAAGGTGACCGGTGTCGTTGAAGATGCTGAAGGCCCAGTTATCGGTGCCTCAGTAATTGAGAAAGGAACCGGCAATGGAACACTTACCGATCTTGACGGTAACTTTACGCTGATGGTATCACCGGGTGCTACCCTAAAAATCAGCTTTGTCGGCAATGAGCCTGTTGAGGTCAAGGCTACAGAGGCGCCAATGAAAATCACGCTGGAGCAGAGTTCGCAAATGCTCAGCGAAGTGGTGGTCACTGCTCTTGGAATCAAGCGCGACCGAAAGGCACTCGGTTACGGTCTTGACGAAGTAAAAGGTGATGCCTTTGAAAAAGCCAAAGAAACTAACGTCATCAACTCTATGGCAGGTCGTGTGGCAGGTCTCGTTGTAAGCCAGACCGCAGGTGGTCCTTCCGGATCAACCCGCGTAATTCTGCGTGGTAGCACTGAAATGACCGGTAACAACCAGCCATTATATGTTGTCGATGGTGTGCCTCTTGACAATACAAACTTCGGCAGCGCAGGAACATCAGGCGGATACGACCTTGGTGACGGTATCTCAAGCATCAATCCAGATGATATAGAAAGCATGTCGGTACTTAAAGGTCCTGCCGCCTCCGCTCTATATGGTAGCCGTGCCAGTCACGGTGTGATTCTCATCACCACCAAGAAAGCCGGAAAAGAAAAATATTCGGTAGAGTATAATGGAACACTGACATTTGAAAAACAGCTCTCTAAATGGGATAACGTACAGCAGATCTACGGTATGGGCAGCAACGGCACATACAGTATTGACGCAGTATCAAATACCAATAAGAGCTGGGGACCGAAAGCAGACGGAAGCAACGTCCTTCGCTACTTTGATGGCGTGGAGCGTCCATATCTTATAATACCTGACAATACCTCCGGATTCTTCAGAACCGGTCTTACCGCAAACAACACGGTTACAGTCTCATCCAATTCAGGCAATACAGGCATTCGCTTCACACTGACCGATATGCGCAACAAGGATATTGTCCCCAAGACTCACATGAGCCGTGACATTTTCAATCTGCGTGCCAATACATCTATGGGGAAGGTTGACCTCGACTTTACCGTAAACTATACCCACGAAAATGTAAAGAATCGTCCTGCTCTTGGCGACAGTAAGTCTAACGTCGGCAAGAACCTGATGACCCTTGCAACCACCTACGACCAGCGTTGGTTGCGCACATATCAGGATGCTAACGGAGAGTATTCCAACTGGAACGGTATGGACCCCTATAATATAAACCCCTATTGGGACGTCTACAAGAATTTCAATGATTCAAAGAAGGACCTGTTTCGTTTACACGCATCTGCTATTTATAATGTAACATCACACCTCAAAATCAAAGGAACAGCGGGAGCTGAACTCAACTGGTTTAATTTCAATGATTTCAAGGCTCCGACAACTCCCGGCTATGAGGCAGGTTACTTACAGCAGAGCCAGTTCAAAAACCAGATGTATAACTTTGAACTCATAGCGACCTATAACAACCGCTGGGGTGACTTTGACTTCACAGGAACTGCCGGTGGAAACATCTATAAGGTCGATAACCGTACAAATATAACCACAGCCCAAGAAATGCAGATTAGGGATGTGGTTGCCCTTATGAGCTTCAACGAGACAAGCCTTCAGGAAAACAGCTACCGCAAGCAGATTAACTCGCTGTTCGCGGCTGCCAATCTCGGATGGAAAAACCTGTTATATCTTGACGCTACTATCCGTGGTGATAAATCGTCGACTCTGCCTACTGGGAATAACACCTATATTTACCCCTCGGTGTCGGGTAGCTTTGTGTTCTCTGAACTGATCAAGCGTGGTGACATTCTGCCATACGGTAAAGTTCGCCTGTCATTCGC
>Ga0137308_100218_pt1 | contig 106119 bp, 98 predicted proteins | sample Inofrocosms_June_FD_97181 | JGI IMG/M metagenome (GOLD analysis project Ga0137308, IMG submission 97181) | Mouse cecal microbial communities from Vienna, Austria - N-Acetylneuraminic and N-Acetylglucosamine D2O microcosms_June | ecosystem: Host-associated > Mammals > Digestive system > Large... | reverse complement strand
ACATGCAGCATCCCCCACCCCTGTGTATGTTCCGAGGGGACGCAGCTCTCCCGCAGCTTTAATTTTACTTCCACGTTGGTCATATCCGGATATTTTGACAGCAGGCAGGCAATGGCTCCGGATACCACAGGGGTGGCCATGGAGGTACCGCTCTTCACCGTATAAGGTTTCCGAAACCGGTGTCTGTAATCCACGCTGCAGCTTGTAATATAGGTTCCGGGCGCCACCAAATCCGGCTTTATGACGCAGTCCTCGGTGGGGCCCCTGCCGGAATAATCCCACTTTGCCCTGCTCTTCCCTCCCTGCCTGCCCGCAATATCCACCGCCCCCACCGTGATCACCTTCCGGCTGCTCCCGGGTACTGCCACGGTTCCCGGATCAGGCCCGTAGTTTCCCGCCGATACCACCACGACCAGCCCTGCGTCCCACAGCTCCTCCACCCCTCTCAAAAGCCGCTCTTCCTCCGCCTTGTCAAGCCCCGGCTGGGTTCCCACGGAAATATTGACGATCCGGATATTGTATTTCTTCCGCTCTGCCAGCACCCAGCGGATTCCCTCCATCACGTACTCCACCATTCCGTTTCCCGAATCGTCCAATACTTTTACCGGCAGTATGGACGCCTCCGGCGCAATCCCGGCATAAACACCGTTTGACAGCTTTCCGTTCCCGGCCAGTATCCCCGCCACATGTGTCCCGTGCCCGCTGTCGTCATAGATCTGCTTCCGCCTGTTTACAAAATCTCCGAATCCTATGATACGCCCCGCAAGATCCGGATGCACAGTCAAACCGGTATCGAGAACGGCAGCCCCGATCTTCCGGCCAAGGTATTTTCTGTCCAGAATATCTTCACACCAATATCCAACGGCATTTTTTACCCACTTCATAAAAAAGACCTTTTTAACAGAATATTCACCTCTTCGTTCTTTTGTGAGTCCTGCGCAATACAGAAAAACTACCACCGGCAGCTTTTCTGCATACAATGATATGAAAAGGGAGCCGGCCGCGGCTCCCTGTAAGTCACTCTAAAATCTCTTAATCTTCTTCGTGGTGTTCTTTTCAAACTCCACGTCACGCACTTTCAGCTTAAATACCCGCTTATAGAGCGGAGCCGTCTTATTATACTCATCAATGATCTTCTGAAGCTCTCCCTCCAGATCCTTGATCCGCTTCTTCGACGCATATTCCAGATCCGGGAAGATCTCCGCCTCGATCAGTCCTTCGCAGTCCCGCACGAGAACCTCCTGCACCAGGCGGTTTGCGCCTAACTTGTTCTCGATCTCCTCGGGGGATACGTTCTCCCCGTTCCGCGTAATGATCAGGTTCTTCTTGCGTCCGGTCAGGAACAGGAAACCATCCTCATCGATGTAACCCAGGTCTCCTGTTTTCAGCCATCCGTCCTCCAAGGTCTCGGCCGTCTCCTCTGGCATCTTATAGTACCCCTGCATCACGCTGGTACCTTTTACCCAGATCTCCTCGTCTACGATCTTCGCCTCACAGTTTGGCATGCATTTTCCGATGGAGCCGTCTTTTTTCTCACTGTTGCTGTTGGTGCTGATCACCGGCGCGCACTCCGTCATGCCGTAGCCCTGCAGGATAGTAATGCCGTACTTCTTGAACAGGGCGATATAGTCTGGATTTAAGTAGGCGCCGCCGCTGCACACGGTATGAAACTGCTTCCCGAATACCTTCGCCTTCACAAGCGGGGCCGGAATAAAGGACGCTTCTTCCAGTTTTTTTGCAAGGGTTTCCACCATCAAGGGCACCATTAGAATCATGTTCGGTTCAAAGAGCTTGATATTTTTGGCTACTCTTAAAAGCGAATCGTTGATACAGATGATCGCGCCGATGGACGTCCCTTTGAGAATGTCCATACTCAGGCAGTAGGCGTGGTGGATGGGCAGCACGGTCATGATGACCATTCCCGGTTCATATCCCATATCCTGGGCGGTCGCGTTTTCCGCCAGATTCCGGTGGGTCAGCATCACGCCCTTGCTCTTTCCGGTGGTTCCGGAGGTAAACATGATGGTCGCCAGATCCTCCGGCTTCGGCTCAAAATCTGTCCTCTCCGGCGCCTTTGCGGCCAGCTCCCACAGATGGAGGGCATTGGGAACGGAAGTCTCCCCTTCCATGGCGATGAGATGCGTAAGCCCGGGGCACTTCTCCGCCGCCATCCGGGCAACATTTGCCTTGGTCTCGTCATACACCAGCGTCGTCACATCCGCCCGGTCAATCAATTCGCAGAGGTCTTCCGCCGGAAGGTTTGCGTCCAGCGGAACCGCCACGCTGCCGCTGTTCACGATGCCGTAGTAGGAGGTGATCCATGAATAGGAGGTTGCCCCTATGAGCGCGATATGCTTTCCCTGCTCCCCCAGTTCGGTGAGGGCTGCCGAAATCTGTTCACTGTCCCGGCGAAGCTGTGTATAGGTCTTCGCCTCCACCTTTGTCTTCTTTTTTCCTCCCTGGTCAGCGTCCTTTACTTTATATCTGACGGCATCCTGGGTGCCGTATGCTTCCTCTGCCTTCACCAGCAGATCATAGAGTGTACTGCGCAATTCGTTCATATGTCTTTCTCCTTTTCAAATAAGGAAATCCCGCAGGTTCCTACGCCAGTTTTGAAAGATAATCCACTGCTTCTTGGACGGTACGGATATTGACCACTTCCTCCTGGTCGATCTCAACATCCATCTCATCTTCGATCTCACCGAGCATGCTCATAAAGTCGAAAGACGTAAAGCCAAGGTCTTCGATAAAGCGTGACTCCGGCTTGATATCTTCCTTCTGAACCTCCACATAGTTTACGATGATCTCTGTCAACTGATCAAACATGTTTCCCCACCCTTTCTTTTTTTGTATTGAATTTTCTTATGCTGCAGAACAACTACACCAATTTGATGATATCGCCGATCTTCATGTTCGGTGTCTCGATTCCCTTGAACATGATCTTGCAGAAATAATAGTAAAAATATTCCAACTGCTCCCTGGTATATGCTTTCGTCTGATGCTCAAAGCTGAAATCCAGTCCGTTGTCATCCGGCCTGTGCATCACTGTAAGATACAGCCCGTCCGCATAATAACCGTTGCAGTATCTCTTCGTCTTATACTTGATGCCGCCTAAGTCGGTCAGTCCCTTTTCCCTCAGCGTAGCCGGCTGATAGGTAAGTGACATGCTCTCATATCCCATGCCCAGCGGCGTTTTGTATAATTCTTTTCTATATCCAAGATACTCTGTAGGATTGAAATTCACATAGCGGAACACTTCATTCTGTCTGTCCCGGATCTCATGGATGCCCTCCAAAAATGTCTGATCCTCCGAAATCACGGTTCGGAACGGGAAGCTGTGGATACGCGTACCGCCTGACTTTTTCTCCTGGAGCGTCGCTCTGCGGGCATAGGCAACCTGCAGGGACACGTCGTCATTCTGGTTGATCTTCTGCAGGTAGGTACGGATTCCCATCACAAGCAGGCACTGCAGAGAAATGTGTTCCTGCTCGCAGAAAGACATCAGCCTTGCAGTCGGCTCCTCCTCCAGATGGAAGATGTCGATTGCCGCCGCGAAGCTGTCCGATCCGGTAGGCGCTGCCCGAAGATTTGGATTCCCGGTTGCCGCCCTGGCGTCCTCAAGCCTCTGCGGACCGGTGATTCCGTTGTAAATCGGTTCCGATGCTTCGATGAGCCTGCGGAAATATTCCCTGTCCCTGGCCTGCGCCTTGCTGCCGGCCTCATATGCCATATCCTTCTCAATCTGCGCGGTATAGGAACGCATATCCGCCGGATACGGAATCCCTTCAAAATTCGCGTTGCAGTACAGCTCGATCACGTCTTTCATAAACCCGATCAGCGACTGGGCGTCAAGAAATCTGTGATCCCCCACCAGATACATCCCTTCATATCCGTCCGGAGTCTTGATGATGGTGACCTTATTCATCGGCTCGTCTTCCTTGTCAAAGGGAACCCGCGTCCACGCCGTCATCTCAGCCTCCGCCTCTTCCATGGTCTTTCCGGTGAAATCCACGAACTCGATCTCCCGGTCTTCCTTGTCGGCAATGTACTGATACCATTCCTTCTCTTTCTTGTCAAAGACAAGCCGCGCACGCATAGACTCACACCGCTCGTATGCCTTATAGATGGCTTTTCTCAGCTCATCTATATTCAGTTCGAACTCGATGGTCAGGCTCGTGCCTACATTCAGGATCTCTTTTCCCGGGCAGTACTCGGAATAATAGTTGTGGAATTTCTGTGCTACCGTCAGTGGATACGTCTTATAACCTTTTCTTGTTTTCATTCTGTTTATTAATCCTTTCACGTTCAAAAACGTCCGTTCATTGGCTTCAAATACCGCTGCAATCTATATCCGCATCGTCTCTTTATACAAATGCAGGTATGTCTCAGGTTATTACTGCATAATCTCTTCCGTAAATTCGGTCAGCGCCTTTTCATAATTCTCCATGTCTTTATAATAGCTCTCTGCATGGGCCGCCCCTTCGATGATCACCTTACGCTTCGGAGAGCTGCAGTGGTCATAGATCTCATGGCACATACTGCACGGTACGAAGGTATCCGCCGAACCATGGATAAAGAGGATCGGTACCTTTGCCTTTTCGACCTCGTATTTGGCGTTGCACTCGTCCATGCCGTAACCCGCCAGCTTTTTGTTCAGCAGGTCGGCTCCCTGGATTGCCGGAAATGCCGGTAAATGGTACATGTGGTTCAGCACATAAGTGAACACCTCCTTGGGGGAGGTAAACCCGCAGTCAGATACAATCCCCTTCACATTGGCCGGCAGTTCCAGGCCGCTGGTCATCAGCACCGTAGCGCCGCCCATGGAGGTGCCGTAAAGCATGATCTTCACATCCTCACCCAGCTTCTGTATCATCCAGTTGATCCAGCCCAGGGCATCCTGCCGGTCCAGACATCCGAAGCCGATGTATTCCCCCTCGCTCTCACCGTGGGCCCTTGCGTCCGGCATCAGCATGGCATAGCCGCGTTTCAGGAAATAATCCGCGATGGCTACGTGATTGCTGAGCCCTTCCCCGGTATAGCCGTGAAAACAGATCACCGCTTTCTTTACATCGGAAATATTCCCGTCTTCCCCATCTTCCACCGCCGGAAAGTATGTAGCGTGGAGCTTCAGCCCGTCGAAAGATGTGATGGATACATCTCTGTGGGTCTGCGCCAGTACATATTCCTTTCTCTTTTCCATAAGCGGATAATATTTTGCCCAGTCCGTCCCCGACATCTTGATGGTTCTGTCGGTCTTCGCGTTTCCGCGCTTCATGGTCCTGTTATAAAAATATGCGGTTTCCCCGATTCCTGCCGCAGCCAGGATTCCCGCTGCAGCTACAATGTTTTTCAATGCTCCCAATGGTTTCACCATCCTTTTTTTGCTGTTCCCATGTGTCTGTCTTATTTATTTTTCTTCGCTTCCTTCGCCGCTGCCTTCTTGACCGCCGTCTTTACTACGGTATTCACAACCTTGTCGGCCGCTTTTTTTGCGATGCTCTTTTCCTGCGCAGCGCCTTTCTTCAGCTCTATGATCTCCTTTAACCGCAGCGCCTTCTCAATATTGCCCTCCACCCGCAGCTTCTGGTCCGTAAATGCCGCAATGGGATCCATCTCTCCGTCTGCGATCTTGAGAAGCACCTCAGACGAACAGATAAACATGGCGTCTCTGTCATAATATTCATAGGGCTCTACATGGAGCACACCGTCCTTTACCTCCACATAGAAAGCGCCGCCGGCTTCCTCGTCCTCAATGTTAAACTGAAACGCAAGATGCTCGTGTATGTCACTCACATCCGCTCCCATAAATTTCCCCTTGATCTCATAAAATAAATCTGCGTAAGTCATCCTTTTCCTCCTTGATTTCCCACTGTTGCTGCCAGATGGCTGTTCCTATATCCCAGCCGTCTGCTTAAAATGCAATCGACCAACGGTCGAATTGATTTAAGTAAACATTACCACATTCTTCGACCATTGGTCAACTATATTTTTATCCAATTTAAGGGGAATTTTTCCATGTTTTTTGTGGAATAATTTTCTTTTACCCGATCAGAATCCTCTTCCCTTCAAATGCAAAGCCGTAGCAGCGGATTCGTTCTCCTGAGATCCCTTTTGCAGTCAGCACCGCAGCATATTGCTTTTCTTTGATCTGCGCCAGGGCGCTCTGAACCGTTTCCTCCAATGTAGTCTCTATACTCCCGCCTAAAATACTACAGGTTATTCCAAACCTCCCGTATATCCTCCATTTCCACCTGCTTCTCAATCTGGTTCACGATCTGATCGCTGCTGACGCTGGCGATCTCGGCCTGGCTGGAATCCATCCAGACATAGCAGATAAAGCACAAGATCCCAAGCGTCAGCCGGAAGAGGAATGTGTCTCTGGGATATGCGGATTCCTGGTCGTCATACAATTCATGATAAATACTTCCGTATCTGGGATGGACCGCGGGAATAAAATGGTTGTCGTCGTACCGCTTTCTTGTCTGGCGCAGAAGCTCTCTGCGGCGTGCCTCGGGATCGTTCATAGCAGGCTTCCTTTCGTTTTTCGATCTTTGTATCCCGGGGGCTTGAGTCCGCCGGATACTTGTATCGAATATATATGTACAATCCCCGATATTTAGAACTTTTCCCCTCTGGAATCCTGCATGAAGTGACACCGTCAAAACAGGATCAAAACCCCCAGCTTCTGTCTGCATTTTTTGTCCGCGCATATTTCCGGATGTATACATTTCCCACAGTTTCCGCCCCTGAAGCGGCAGAAACTGCCAGCCCGTCTTACCGGTCTGACAGTTCCTTTGTAATATCCTCCCATGTGATCCCCCGTTCCACCATCAGCACCATCAGATGGTACATAAAATCCGAGACCTCATACTTGATCTCTTCCGGATTGGGGTTTTTGGAGGCAATGATGATCTCCGTGGCTTCCTCTCCCACTTTTTTCAGTATCTTATCAATTCCCTTTTCAAACAGATAATTGGTGTAGGACCCTTCCTTTGGATTCTGCTTGCGGTCCACAATAGTCTTATACACGGACTCGAATACCTGTAAGGGGTTCTTGGCGTCAAAATCATTTCCTGCAATGGACTGGAAAAAGCAGGTCCTGTTCCCGGTGTGGCAGGCCGCGCCGATCTGCTCCACCTTCGCCAGCAGCGTATCCTTGTCGCAGTCCACGGTCAGCATCTTCACATACTGGAAATGCCCGGAGGTTTCCCCCTTGATCCACCGTTCCTGCCGGCTCCGGCTGTAGTAGGTCATCTTGCCGGTTTTGATGGTATGCTCAAATGCGTCTTCATTCATATATGCCATCATCAGCACTTCATTGGTCTTATAGTCCTGGACGATCACCGGGATCAGGCCGTCGGAATTTAGTTTAAACTCCGCAAAATCCATAATGCTTTCAAAGGAAGTCATCCGGATGCCTTCCTCCAGGCAGACATTTTTAAACGCGTCAAAGTCCATGTCCTTCTGACTGATAAAGAGGCCGGAAACACCCTTGACCCCGTCGGACTTCAGGATCTTGAGAATCTCGTTCTGCTCCATCGTATCTGTCACCACCACGCAGGGAATCTCCGTAATGTTTACAACGGAATTAAGGTCCAGCCTGTGCATGAATATCATTTCCGTACAATATTTCTCAATCTGGTGCTGGTGCTTGAACAGCGCGTCGAAATCATTCAGCGACACGGCGATCCGTTCCTTTCCGTACCGCAGGGCAGCCTCCTCTAAAAGCTTCAAGGTTCCGGGCTTGGACAGGTTCAAAAGGGCCCGCTTCGCGCCGGCGTACAGAATCTTTTTTACATCCTCCTGACGGCGGATATTTCCGCCTGCCACCATGGGAATGCTGATGACCCGGTTGATCTTTTTCATCAGGTCAATGGCTTCTTCATGGTTCTCATCCGAATTGGACAGATCAAACACAATCAGCTCGTCTGCCCCCCGTTCTCCATAATGCTTTGCAAGGGAAACCACGTCATCCGATATCACGGTTTTATCGTCAAACCAGCGGACGGCCTTGGCGCCGTCGATCAGGATACATGGGGTTAACCTTTTATAACTCATAGTATGTTCTCCTTCTATATTTTTTCCTACAGGCTTCCTTTCGTAGACCAGACGCCCTGCATCCGCGGCTCCTCCATGACTGCCCCGTCCAGCGCCTTTCCAAACGCCTTGAACAGCGCCTCCGCCATATGATGGTTATTGCCGGCATCCAATATCTTCAGATGCAGGTTCATAGCCGCGCTGTAAGAAACGGCGTAAAAAAATTCCCGGACCATTTCCGTGTCCAGCGTACCCAGACGTTCCGCCGTAAATTCCGCATCCATCTTAAAATACGGCCGGCCGGACAGATCCACGGCGCAGAGGGCAAGGACCTCATCCATCGGCAGGATAAAGCTTCCATAGCGCCGGATTCCCGCCTTATCTCCCAGCGCGCCGGCAATGGCCTGGCCCAGGACGATCCCGGTATCCTCCACCGTATGGTGGCAGTCCACCTCCAGATCCCCCTTCACCTGCACCTCCAGGTCAAACAGCCCGTGCCGCGCAAATCCGTCCAGCATATGGTCAAAAAACGGGATTCCGGTATCAATCCGGTTCTTCCCCTGCCCGTCCAGATTGATGGACAAGGTGATCTCTGTTTCCTTTGTTTTTCTCGTACAGCTTCCCATCCGTTCTTTCATACGCAAATCCTCCTTCTTCCGGCCGCTTTCATACCGCCCTGTACAGAAAGTCGGCCGTCTGCAGGCTTTCTGTATGCGGCAATTCCCATTCTCTCTCATCCGCCCCTTAAAAACAGCGGCACAGCCCTATTCTTCGAACCGCACCCTGACGGAATTTGCATGGGCCGTCAGCTGTTCCGCTTCCGCAAACTGCTCAATATCCTCGCGCACCTGTTCCAGCGCTTCTCTGGAATAGGCAATGATACTGGATTTTTTCAGAAAATCGTCCACCGACAGGGGCGAGAAAAACTTGGCCGTCCCGTTGGTGGGCAGGATATGGTTCGGTCCCGCGAAATAATCTCCCAGAGGTTCGCTGCTGTACTCCCCGATAAAGATGGCTCCCGCATTGCGGATCTTGGTCATGACCTGATAGGGGTCCGCCGTCATGATCTCCAGGTGCTCCGAGGCGATCTCGTTGGCCGCGTCGATGGCGTCCTCCAGCGTATCCGCCACCAGGATATGCCCGTAATTGTCCAGTGACTTCCGGATGATCTCCCCCCTGGAAAGCTCCTGGATGAACCGGTCTGTTTCCCGGGATACCTGCTCTGCTAACTCCCTGCTGGTAGTCACCAGGATTGCCGACGCCAGCTCATCGTGCTCCGCCTGGGACAACAGGTCTGCCGCCACATACCGGGGATTGGCCGTCTCATCTGCCAGGACAAGGATCTCGCTCGGCCCCGCGATGGAATCAATGCTGACATGCCCGTAAACCGCCTTTTTCGCCAGCGCCACATAGATATTGCCGGGGCCCACGATCTTATCCACTTTGGGGATGCTCTCTGTCCCGTAAGCCAGCGCCGCGACTGCCTGAGCTCCGCCCACTTTGTAGACCGCCGTCACCCCCGCCTCTTTTGCGGCAACCAGGGTGGTTGGATTCACTTTTCCGTCTTTTCCCGGAGGCGTCACCATGATGATCTCTTCCACCCCCGCCACCTTTGCGGGCATCACATTCATCAGCACGGAGGAGGGATACACCGCCTTTCCGCCGGGTACGTAGACGCCTACCCGCCTTAACGCCGTGACTTTCTGCCCCAACATGGTGCCGTTCGGCTTGCTGTCAAACCAACTGTACTGCATCTGCTTCTGATGGTAGGCTTCAATATTGGCCAGCGCCCTGCGGACGATCCGCAGCAGGTTTTCATCCATCTGCGCGTAAGCCTCCCGCACCTCTTCCTCTGTCACCAGGATATTCCCCGGGTGGATGTCCGCCCCGTCAAATTTTTTGGTATAATCAAATACAGCCTCATCCTGTTTCTCCCGGACCGTGTCCAGAATCTCCTGGACACGGGCCTCATACTCTCCATAGCTATTGGGACTGCGTTTGAGCAGGTCCTCTAACAGGTTTTTCTTGGTATTCTCATCCAAACTCTCAATCCGCATGTTTTTCCTCCTGTAAAAGCGTTCTTAAACTGGTGATCAGCTCCCGCACCCGCTCATTTTCCATCCGCATGCTCACCGGGTTGACGATCATCCGCGCGGACAGCGGGCAGACCTCCTCCAGCACGACCAGCCCGTTTTCCTTCAATGTAGATCCCGTCTCCACAATATCCACGATCACTTCCGACAGCCCCACGATGGGCGCCAGCTCGATAGATCCGTTCATCTTAATGATCTCCACGGTCTGATGCTTTTTATTGTAAAAATAATCCTTTGCGATGTTGGGATACTTGGTCGCAACACGGATCAGCTCCCGGTGCTTTAGAAGCTCCGCCGTCTCCTGATATCCGCAGACACACATCCGGCATGCCCCGAAGCCCAGATCCAGCACCTCATGGACCTTTCTGCCTTCCTCTACGATGGTGTCCTTTCCCACCACGCCGATATCCGCCGCTCCGTACTCCACATACGTCGGAACATCCGGTCCCTTGGCCAGAAAAAATTTCAGCTTCCGCTCTTCATTTACAAAAATCAGCTTTCTGGAGCTCTTATCCTTCATCTCCTCACAGGTGATCCCCAGCTTCTCCAGCATTTCCAGAGTCTTTTTCGCAAGCCTCCCCTTCGTCAGCGCAAATGTCAGATACTTCATTCCGTGACCCTCTCTTTTCCGTAGTCAACCGTCTTTTCCTTTCCGGTCCTGAAATTCACCAGCTCCACCGTGCCGTCCTCCTGCAGATACAGCATACTCACCGCCTGGGTGCGCATTCCATATTCCCGGAACTTCTCCTTATTCTCCGACGCCCCCCGCTTGAGCATCTCAATGCAGCGGCCCTTTTCCCGGAACTCACACGCAAAGGACAGTGCCCATTTCAGCGTCTTCTCCGTATAGACGATCAGATTGTTGTGCTTGGTTTCTATGGTAATCTTCTGGCGGCTCAGCGCGCTGGTCAGCTCATCCACGATCATGGCAAATCCGATAGAAGGCGTCCGCTTGCCGAACTTCTCCAGCAGGTGGTCGTATCTTCCGCCCCGCACTACCGCATCTCCGGTTCCATACGTATAGGCCCGAAAAATGATGCCTGTATAGTACATATAGCTCCCGCTCATGCTCAGATCAAAGGAAATGTGCTTCTCCACGCCGTAATGGATCAATACCTGGTAAATCTTTAAAAGCCGCGCAATGGCAGCCTTCGCTTCCGGAGTCGGCGCAAGCCTTGCGGCCTCTGAGAGCACCTCCGCTCCGCCCATCAGCTCCGGGAGCGCAGAAAATGCCTCTTTGATCTCCTCCGATACGTCTTCCTGGTCCAGAATCTCTTCCACTCCGAAATAATTGCGGTTGTTGATCAGCGTAAAGATCTCCTCCGCAAGCGCTTCCGTAAATCCTGCCGCTACCATCAGCCCCCGGATAAAATTCACATGTCCGATGTTCACTTGAAATTCTGTCAGCCCGGCTCTTTTCAGTCCGTCCACAACCATGGCCAGCATCTCCGCATCCGCCTCAATGGAGTCCTCGCCGATCAGCTCCGCCCCAAGCTGGGTGTTTTCCTTGAGCCTTCCCTGATAGCTGGAATGGTTGATAAACGTATTGCCCACATAGCACAGCCGCAGCGGACAGTCCTCCTCCTCGAACAGCGTAGCCGCAGCCCGGGCGATGGACGGTGTGATATCCGGACGCAAGGCAAGCGTATTGCCCTCCCGGTCAAAAAACTTATATAATTCCCTGGAAGAGATGGTTCCGATCTCCTTCCGGAACACGTCAAAATATTCAAACGTCGGGGTCTGGATGTCCTGATAGCCGTACAGGTGGAGCAGTTCATGAAGCTTTTCCTGAACCGCCAGTTTTTTCCTGCATTCCGTACTGTAAATGTCCCGGACTCCCTCCGGTGTATGTAATTTCTGTTCCATAATTATAGAACCCTTTCTTTACTTCGCTACAGTGCTAAAATCTTCTGTCATTATACGAAGTTTCGATTCGAATGTCAATCCCTGCTGTCCAAATCCTTCTGAATATAGTCCAGGTAGGGGACAAAGCAGTTATTTTTCAGTGACATAAAATATTCCTCATTCAGTTCGTCAAACCGGATACTTTTGCGCCCTCCCTCCTGAGCACGGTCCCAGAACCTTCGAATTTCCGCATATTTCATATAATACAGCCTGTTTTTTCCGCTGTAGTAGATCAATAAAAAAGAAATCCCGCCCTGGCGTTCAAACTTTTCCATAAAACGGATCTGGTGCTCATGCACATTCTGCAGAGGGAAGGTATCCACTGAGCATTCCTTGGCATCAAAGCAGACTGGAATCCCCTGAACCGCCCCGATATAATCCACTGTACTGATCTTGTCAAAATATGCCAGCGTGATATGCCGGTGTTCCTTGTCGATCTGTACCGGAGTAATGGGGGTGGGAATCTTCTGGATCAGCGCCAGATTCCATTCCTCATACCGTTCATTTGTCCGGTTGATCAGATCCTCCAGGGTAGATCCCCTGAGGCCGCGCGAGTTCCATGTTGCCATATTGTCCTGCTCCTTTATCCTTCTGAATAATTTTCATCTTTTCCTGCCTGCTGCCCAGTGACAGCGGCCGACCTATCTTCGTCCTCTGCCGTTTCCTCAAAAAATCTCCGAATATCCCGTCTTTTCCCGGCAGATGCGCTGAAACAAGTCCGGCGGAGGCGCCTGAAACTCTCTGCCCGACAGATATCCCAGCGCGCCTTCCGTATTCGGCATTCGAAGCCTCCACGCATGAAGAAGCTGAGATTTCAGGCCATACTGCTTTTGATAAATGTCGTTGATCCTGCGGATCCCATACTTATAATCCCCCAGGATCGGATGCCCCTTTGACGCGAGATGGGCGCGGATCTGGTGGGGCTTTCCGGTCACCAAATGGACTTCCAGAAGCGTACATTCCCCGCCTGACGCAAGGGGACGGTATTCGGTCTCGATCCGGACGCCTCCCGGCATCTCATGCTCCGCTATCCGGACATAATTTGTCTTTTCCTCCTTCACCAGATATCCTTTGACGGCTTCCGGCTGTTTTACTTTTCCATAAACCAGGCAGAGGTAATATTTTCCAATGGAACGCTCCTTAAAAAAGCGGCTCAGCTCCTGCAGGCCTGCCAAGCTCTTTCCGGCAGCGAGGATCCCGCTGGTGTTCCGGTCCAGCCGGTTGCAGACCGAGGGCCGGAAAGTCTTTAATTCTTCTTTTGTCAACGCGCCTGTGTCCAGCAGATACCGGGTCAGATGCTCCACGGCGGATACGTCCTCCTCCCGGGCCTTCTGGGACAGCATCCCCGCCGGCTTGTTCAGCAGAAGCACATGGGTGTCCTCGTAGAGGATATCCAAAGCTTTTGCCCTGCCTGCATGTACACCCTGAGCGCGGTCCGACGCGTTCCCCGAAAATTTTTCTATGGTTTCTTCCGAAAGGAACAGCTTTACTGCATCTCCCTGAGAAAGTTTTTCGGATCCGGACGCCTTTTTTCCGTTTAATGTGATATTCTTTTTCCGAAGCATTTTATACAGGAAGCTTTTGGGCGCCTCCTTCAAAAATTTTGCCAGCAGTTTGTCCAGCCGCTGGCCCGCCTCATTTTCCGTGATGCGAATTTCCCGCACGTCTCTCCTCCGTTCCTGAAAACGATTCTTTCCTGCAAGGTTCTGTCCGAAAAACCGGTTTCTGGTTTTTACACCCATGCAGCAAAGGCCCCATCTGCATTTCTACAGAGAAAGATTCATGATCACATGCGCAATCTGCCCTTCCTCTTCTTTCGTATCTGCCTTTTCTACGGCCGCGATATTCTCCAGCCCTTCCACGATGGAGAGGAATTGCTTATACTGGTCGTACATCTTAACAGAAACCTCGGGAAAATCGTTCTGGCGCAGCATCTTCCGCAGATAAGCCGCTGTCTCCTGCAGGTCCGCTTTTTTTCCGGTGGTATATCCGTAGACCTTTTGATGGGAGATCACCATGCAGTCGATGGGCATGATCTTCTCCGTGCTTGTCACCACCAGGTCATAGATCACCGTCAAATGCGGCGCTTTTGTCCCGATCTCGTCAGGCAGAGCCGGATCCACCGTCTTATAAGGGATCCGCGTGATGACCCCCACCAACGCCTTGCAGGCGGGAAGGCATCCCACCACGGCGACCACCGTCAGCAGGTTCTTTTTGGAATGGGTCTGGCTGTAGCCCAGCAGAAATACGGCGATTACGATGGCAAAATATACCACTGTACGCAGGATCTCAATCTTTAGTTTTTCGCGCAGATAACCCGGCGTTCCTTTTTCATATTTTATCATGGTTTCCCTCCCATAAAAGCTAATATCAGACGATGAGGCAGCAGCTTGGACGCCGCGTGGGCGCACTTCATGGGCAGCCCGTATACGGAAATATCCTTTCCTGCCCGGCTGTCCAGCAGAGCCTTCCTCACCACACCCTGGGACCGGACCTTCACCAGCTTTTTCAGCGGATTGTCCAGTTCCCCAGAAACCCGGAAAAATTCCGTATCCACCGGCCCCGGGCAGACTGCGGTGACATAGATCCCCCGTCTTTTCAGCTCCGCCCTCAGGCTTCTGGAAAAGCTCAGCACGTACGCTTTGGTCGCCGCATAGACCGCAAAAGAAGGCTGGGGAGAAAAGGCAGCGGCGCTTGCCATCTGGATGATCCTGCTGCCTCTGGAAAGACAGGGCAGGCAGCAAAATGTGATCCTGGAAAGCGCGGTGCAGTTCAGCTCGATCATTTCCGCCTGCGCAGTCTTATCTTCCTCCAGAATGTCTTCCACCGTCCCGCTTTTCCCGAAGCCGGCGCCGTTCACCAGCATCCGAATATCCGGAGCTTCCTCCCGAAGTAGCTTTTCCAGCTTCTCATACACCTCTTCCCGGAGCAGATCCCCCTCCAGAATCCGGATCGGGACCCTGGAAAGCTGGTTCAGCTCCTGGAGTCTGTGCCCTCTGCGGGCGATCACCCAGATCTCATCCAGATTCCGATAAAAATGTCCCATCTGCTTTACAAATTCTCTCCCGATGCCGGAAGATGCCCCTGTCACTACCGCAATTTTCATAACCTGACTGCCTCCTTGCACGATTGCTCCCCCTTCATCTTTTTCCGCTTCTCTTAAGTTCTCTCCTGCCTTCCTGATGTTCTCTTTTGATTTCCGGATTCCTTCTTTTGATCTCCTGATCTTTTCTTCCCGAACGCTTCCCTTTCCTTCTCGCTTCCGGCTCTTTCTTTTGAGCCTTCTCCCCGGACAGCTTCTTCGGCCGAATCAGACATTTTTGATCAAATCCGATCAGGTCCGTGCGTCCGGCCTTGATGAGCGCTTCCTTCACCAGGTCATAATTGGCCGGATTCCGGTATTGGATCAACGCTCTCTGCATGGCCTTCTCATGAGGATTCTTCGGTACATAGACCGGCTTCATCGTCCGGGGATCCAATCCCGTATAATACATGCAGGTGGATATGGTGGACGGCGTGGGATAAAAATCCTGCACCTGCTCCGGCATATACCCCATGTCCCTGCAGAATTCCGCAAGCTCCACGGCCTCCTTCCAGGAAGAGCCCGGATGGGAGGACATCAGATAGGGAACCAGATACTGCTCCTTCTGAAGCCTCCGGTTCATCTTCACAAACCGATCCACAAATTGCTGATATACCTGATTCTTCGGTTTTCCCATCAATTCCAGCACCCCGTCCGACACATGCTCGGGAGCCACCTTTAGCTGCCCGCTCACATGATGGCTGCAAAGCTCCCGCAAAAAAGCCGGATCCGAATCCGCAAGCAGATAATCGAACCGGATCCCGGACCGGATAAAGACCTTTTTCACTCCCGGAAGCTCTCTCAATGCACGGAGGATGTCCACGTATTCCCTGTGGTCCGCCTGCAGATTTTTACAGGGCTTCGGGAACAGACACTGTTTCTTCGGGCAGACGCCAAGCTCCCATTGCTTTTCGCAGGACGGATGACGGAAGTTCGCCGTGGGACCTCCCACATCATGGATATATCCCTTAAAATCCGTTTCCTTTGTCATCTGTCTGGCTTCCTCCAGCAGGGATTCCCGGCTCCTGCTCTGTACGATCCTTCCCTGATGGAAGGTCAGGGCACAGAAGCTGCAGCCGCCGAAGCATCCCCGGCTGCCGGTCAGGCTGAACCGGACCTCTTCAATAGCCGGTACGCCGCCCAGTGCCTGATAGGACGGATGAAAGGTTCGCATATAAGGCAGTCCGTAGATATCATCCATTTCCATCTGCGTCAGGGGCTTTGCCGGAGGATTCTGTACCACATAGACATTTCCCGGGTAAGATTCCGCAAGCCGCCTTCCGGAAAACGGATCCGTATTGCAGTACTGGATATAGAAGCTTTTGGCATATTCCCGCTTATCCCGCCGCATTTCCTCAAAGGACGGCAAAAGCAGTGCGTCGTATACCGAATCCAGACTCCGTGTCCTGACTACCGTTCCTTCGATATAAGTCAGATCCCTGACAGAAATGCCCGCCTCCAGAGCTTCCGCGATCTCCACGATGGAACGCTCCCCCATGCCGTAAGAGATCATGTCTGCTCCGGAATCCAGAAGGATGGAATGCTTCAGCCTGTCCGACCAGTAATCATAGTGCGCAAGCCGCCGAAGACTGGCCTCGATCCCGCCCAGGATCACGGGCGTATGCTTGTAGGTCCTGCGGATCAGATTGCCGTAGACCACTGCCGCGTAGTCCGGCCGCTTTCCCATGACACCGCCCGGGGTATAGGCATCCGCTGCCCGCCGTTTTCTGGAAACCGCATAATGGTTGACCATGGAATCCATATTTCCCGCAGACACGAGAAACGCAAGCCTTGGCTCCCCGTATACTGTGATACTTCTGTCATCCTTCCAGTCCGGCTGGGACAGGATGGCCACCCGGTAGCCGCGGCTTTCCAGGAGCCGGCTGATGATGGCATGTCCAAAGGAGGGATGATCCACATAGGCATCCCCGATTACATAGACAAAATCCACCTGGTCCCATCCGCGCGCCTCCATATCCTCCCGGCAAAGCGGTAAAAATTTCTGTTCCATCTTTTTACTCCATACAATCCTTCACCATGCAAAAGCGGCAAGCCAGCCCTTGCATTGGTTTTGCAAGTGAAACGCTTTGTTCCGTCAGACTCTTTCTGCTCTCCTGCAGATTTCATAGGTTCCGTCCCAGATTTCTCTGTAATCCCGGATATAATAATCCGACAGCTTTCGTTTCTCGGCTTCACAGGGGGCGGAAAACAGATCATCGACTGCGCACACACTCATGCCCGCGCGCTTTCCGGCCCGGATCCCGTTCGGAATATCCTCAAATACCAGACATTCCCGCGGCAGAACCTCCATCTCCATGGCTGCTTTTAAGTAGACATCCGGGGCAGGCTTTCCGTTTTGTACTTCATCGGATGTAATGACTGCAGAAAAATAATCCCGGATATGCAGGGCGTCCAGAGCCGTAAATGCCAGCTCCCGGGAATTGCTGGTGGCGATCCCCATGAGGATTCCCCGCCGCTTCATCCGCTCCAAAAATTCCCCCGCCCCCGGCTTTAACGGCACACGGGTCCGGTACAGCTCCCGGGTCATCTCGGTCCATTCCCTGCAGATATCCTCCACGGCACAGTCCAAAACCGGAAACTGATCCAGAAAATACTGCGACGTCTGCACATAGCTCATTCCCTCGATATCTTTATGAAAGGTTTCCGGCGGGGTGATCTTATGCTTCTTCATATATTCCCGGTCCACCTCCGGCCACATCCACATCGAATCCACCAGAGATCCGTCCATATCAAATATAACTGCCTTTTTTTCTTTTAACATAGTATATCCATCTCCTGCGTATTTAATGTCCGGTATTCTCCCGGTTTCAGCGATTCGTCCAGCACAAGCGGCCCCATCCGCAGGCGTTTCAGATACAGCACTTCCTTGCCGGCTGCCTGAAACATCCGCTTGACCTGATGGAATTTTCCCTCCCGGATGGTCAGCTCAATCTCTGAGATCTCTCCGGCTTCCAGAATACGAAGTTCGGAAGGAAGGGTCCGTTTTTTTTCTCCGATATCAACGCCCTGGCGGAAGCATTCCACATCCTCCTCTGTGACTCTGCCCCGGATCCTTGCAAAATAAACCTTGTCCACATGCTTCTTCGGAGACAGCAGCCGATGGGCCAGATCCCCGTCATTGGTGATGAGCAGAAGCCCTTCCGTATCCTTATCCAGACGCCCTACCGGAAACAGGTCTTTGCGCATCCGGCTTTCGATCAGATCCACGACGCAGCGTTCTTTTGTGTCCTCAGTCGCGGAGATCACGCCTGCGGGCTTGTTCAGCATATAGTATTCAAACTCCCGGTAAGCCGCCGGCTGTCCGCCAAACAGCACCTGATCCGCTTCCGTATCCACCTTATATTCCGGCTCCCGTATGGTCTGTGCATTGACCTGCGCCAGCCCTTTGCGGATTGCTTTCTTCACTTCACTCCGGGTCCCCAGCCCCATGTCTGCCAGAAATTTATCCAGACGCAGCTTCATACTTGTCCCCCTTCCACGCAAAAAACCTGCCGCCGACAGCTTTTCCGCATACGATGGCATCCAAAATCCCCGCCGCAAAATATCTATGACATCCACCGCCACCCCGGCAGGTATTTATTTTTCAGAACCTGGGAGGCCAGCTTTCCGAAGCCCAGCGGATATCCGTCCACACAGACCAGATACCAGCCTTTTTCACTGGGCGAAACCAGATCCTCCACATCCAGAGTCTCCCCCTTCAGGTAACGGATCACACGCTCATCCTCCACGGAAAAATCCAGAATGTTTCCGTAATCTTCCTTTTTCAGATACATGGCAAGTGCCTGTCCCGGTTCAAAACGGTTCTTCTTCAATTCCCCCAGCAGCAGCCCGGAGCGTAAGAAACGGATGCCCCGCAGCTCCTGCATTCCTTCCGGCATATAATAGACCCGTTCCTCCCGGATCTCCAGCCGTCTCCGGTCCAGCTCCAGACGCAGGCTCCCCAGAAATTCTTCCAGTTCCTCCGGCAGCTTCCGTTTTCCCGACGTCCCGCTTCTTCCTGGGGCTCCGGCATGATCATCCCAAGACTCTTTTTTTCTCAATAATGCGATAAAATGCCCTTCCCCCTGCATCTTATGGGGAAAGATCCGGACTGTCTTCTCAAATTCCGGACGTTTGCTTTCCGTAAATTCCGGACGCCCGGGGCAGAAGCCCTCATACCCTTCCATTTCACAGATCTCAAGCTCCGGGCATTGGCGCGTCAGATATTCTATGATCCGTTCATTTTCCTGCGGATCAAAGGTACAGGTGGAATAGAGAAGCATCCCTCCGGGCCGGAGCATGGCCGCGGCCTGAACCACGATACTGCGCTGAAGCCTGGAAAAAAATTCCGGCCCATGCTCCTCCCAGGCTTTGATCATCTTCTTTTCCTTCCGGAACATTCCTTCCCCGGAGCAGGGAGCGTCGATCAGGATCTTGTCAAAAAATTCCGTGAAATGAGACACCAGCTTTCCCGGCTCCTCGCTGGTCACCAGCACATTTCCGATTCCCAGCAGTTCCAGATTTTTCAATAATCCCCTGGCCCTGGAATTGCTGATATCGTTGGCCACCAGCATCCCGGTCCCATTGAGCTTTGCCCCCAGCTCCGTCGCCTTTCCGCCGGGCGCCGCACAGACATCCAGCACATAGTCTCCCGGCTCCACGGGAAGCCTGCTGGCAGGGGTCATGGCGCTGGGCTCCTGAAGGTAATACAGTCCCGCAAAATAATACGGGTGCTTTGCCGGCTGCACCCGGTCCCCGTCATAGTAAAACCCGTTCGGTATCCAGGGCACCGGAGTCAGCGGCCAGGGAGCGATCTTTAGAAACTCTTCCGCGGATATCTTTCTTGTATTCACTCGAAGCCCGTAATGGCGCGGTTCCTCAAAGCACTGCAGGTATGTTTCATATTCCTCCTGCAGCAAAAGACGCATCTTTTCTTCAAATGCTTCTGGTAATTTCATGGTTATTCCTCTCTGGATGCGGGCAATTCCCGTAATTCCCGTATTATTTCGAAATTAATGCAATGATGTACTAGTAGGCGCATTTCACCCTGCGGTCTTCCACATATCGGAGCGGGTAATATGGATTCACACTGATCTCCTGATCCCCTATAACCAGATAGATCCCCAGATGCAGGTGTACCGGAAAATTCCCGGTAGTCCCCTCCACCTTACTGTAGCCGGTATCCCCCATAAATCCCAACAGATCGCCGGCCTTCACGGAATCCCCTTCTTCGATATCCGCATAGGAATCCAGATGGGCATAATAAAAATAAGCGCCCCCGGGAGCCGTGATCCCCAGCCGGTATCCGCCCTTTTCCAGCCATCCCTTGTGCTGGATGACCCCGTCCGTCATGCTGACCACCGGGTAAAGCCCCCGCTCGTTTGTGGAAGCCATGATATCTGTCCCCTCATGCCCCCGCTTTCCTCCGTAATTCCTCTCAAACATCCAGGAATCCTCGTAGGTGACCTCTGCCTGGACTCCATTGGACGGAACCGGTATCGGAAAATATTGCAGATCATTCCAGACTGCTTTGCAGGCGTCCCGGTACAGCTCCCACCCCTGCTTCTCGGACCAGATCTTTTCCAGCCTGGAAAAGGTCTCCGCCGAGCAGGGATACTGGAAAGCCTCCTGTCCGAAATGATTTTCCAGCCAGTAGAGACCTAAGTCTCTGCCCGGATCCTCCGACATCCGGATATGCTCCAGCATTCCGGAATCCATCCTCTGCCTGCGGTATCCTTCTGACGACAGGATGCCTTCATTCAGTCTGCTGTACCGGCTCCTGGCGGTCAGGATATGTATGTTCACTACAAGAAAAAAACAGAGGATCATACAGTACAGCGCATACCGGACGGCCATTTGGTGAGCCGTCCGGTGCCCGCGCATTGCCCGGCGCTTCTTCCGAAAATAGATCCTTGCTCTGATATCACTTGTTTTCAAAAACGCATTGCCCCGGTTCGTTTTCTTATACTATATGAGGCAGTGTTCAGATTATTTACATCTCTTTAAAATTATTTTCAGGACATTCCAGATCTTTTCTGCCGAGGCGATCTCCAGCCGTTCGTTGAAGGAATGTACGTCCCGCATATTCGGGCCGAAGGAAATGCAGTCCAGCTCCGGCTTCTTGCCGCTGAGCAGCCCGCATTCCAGTCCGGCATGGATCGTTGTAATCTCCGGACGGACTCCAAACACCTCTTCAAAGGCATCCGCGGCGATGGGACGGATCCGGGAAGATTCTCTGTAGGTCCATGCCGGATATCCGCTGTCGATATTCCAGTTTCCGCCCAGCAGGTCCGTCAGGCAGATCAGACGGTCCTGAAGTTCCTGCAGCTTGGTGGAAATGCCGCTTCTCACCAGCACGAGGAATCGAACACCTTCCTCCCCGTTCCCTACTATACCCAGATTATCGGAGGTTTCTACCAGCCCTTTCAGGGAACGGCTGTATTCATCCACCCCGTTGGGGCAGTTCACCAGGAAGCCGACCACTTTTTTCATGGATTCTCCAGTAAATACCGTGTATTCCTTTTCCCCCAGCTCCGTAATCCGGATATCCAGCTCCGGCTCATCCGCGCCAAATTCCTGCCTCCATTCGTCCTTCATGGCTTGGATCATCCGGATCGCTTTTTCCGGTTCCTGTACAACAATGCTGCTTTTGCTCACGGACGCAATCACATTTTCTCTGGTGCCGCCGCTGATCTCAACAAGAAAAATCTCCTGCTCCCTGCCAAGACGGTACAGCATCCGGCCCGCCAGCTTGTTGGCATTGCCCCGCTGCCGATCAATCTCCACGCCGGAATGCCCTCCCTTAAGGCCGCAGATCTCCACCAGGAGTCCGCTTCCCTTTGCGGTAGTCTTCTGCACCGGGATCTCACAGGAAAAACGGAAGCCCCCGGCGCATCCTGCGGTCAGAGTGTCGTCCTCCTCGGAGTCCAGATTAAGCAGCATCTTTCCCTGGAGCCTGGACAGATCCACATTGGCCGCGCCGTCCATGTTGACCTCCTCGTCCACCGTAAAGAGCGCCTCCACCGGCGGGTGCTCCAACGTCTCATTGTCCAGGACTGCCAGCGCCATGGCGATAGCGATTCCGTTGTCCGCTCCCAGTGTGGTATCCTTTGCCGTCACATATCCGTCCTCCACCATCAGCTCCAGCGGATCGGTCAGGAAATCATGATCCGAGTGTTCCGTTTTTTCACAGACCATATCCAGATGCCCCTGGATGATGATAGGCTCACTGTTTTCATATCCCTTTGTTCCCGGCTTTTTGATGATCACATTATTCCATTCGTCCTGATACACTTCCAGCTTCCGCTCATTTGCAAACCTCACGCAGTAATCGCTGATTCCCTTTGTATTGTAAGATCCCCTTGGGATCCGGCTAATCTCCTCAAAAAAATGAAATACTTCCTTTGGCTCGATGTTTTCTAATACCGCCATGTTGCTTTCCCCTTTCTGTCTCTTTTTTGATAGCAGCTGTGAGTCCCGGCCTCTTTTGGACTGCTGTTCACAGCCGTCTCACGCAAATGCGCCTCTTTTTCCATTTTGTCACAGCACACATAAAAAATCAACCAATTTCATATATCTTTAGTAATTATTCGTTGCTGCTCATACTTACAGTGTGAGCATGAACAATTATTCAAAACGGAGGATTCCGGATGAGTCGAAATCTGAAAGGACTTGGGATCGTTCTCTTATTCCTGATCATGCTTGTCTCTCCAAAAGCCGTTTTTGCAGGCGCAAGTGAAGGGCTTCTGCTTTGGTTCCAGATCATTCTTCCCACACTGTTTCCGTTTCTGCTTGTCACAAACCTGCTGCTTGTCACCGGAAACATGCATCTGATCAACGCGGCCTTCGGCACCTTCCTCACCCATGTCTTCGGTGTCTCTCCCAACGGCAGCTTTGCCGTGGTCACAGGCTTCTTATGCGGCTATCCCATGGGCGCCAAGACAGCGGCGGATCTGACCGAAGCCGGCTATATTTCCCCGGAAGAGGGCCGGTATCTCCTTTCCTTCTGCAACAATTCCAGCCCGGTATTTATCCTGAATTATGTGGTATGGAAAACACTGGAAACGGACGCTCTCCTGATCCCAACCCTTTTGATCCTGATACTTTCCCCTGTCCTGGTCAGCTTTATTACAAGAAAGAGCTTTTTACATAAAAAAGAGGCGTTCCATAACCTGAAAAAAAACGGCTTCACCAAAAGCGCCTGGTCCTTCCAGGAGATTGACCGCTGCATCATGGACAGCTTCGAAACGCTTGTAAAGGTGGGCGGGTATATCATCCTGTTTTCCGTCTTTCTGTCGCTGTTCGAGGCCCTTCCTGTGATTATACCGGGAGTTTCGGCTCTGCTCCCCCTTCTGGAGGTCACAAACGGCTTAGGTCTGCTCCGTGAAATGCAGCTCCCGCTGCAGCTTTTATACCCGGCCGTTCTGGGGCTGACTTCCTTCGGCGGCTTCTGCGCCGCCGCGCAGACCCAGTGCATGGTGCACAAGGCCGGCTTTCCGATCCTGCCCTATCTCACGCAAAAACTGGCAGCCGCGCTGACTGCCAGTCTTATGGGTTCTCTCTATCTGTACCTAAGATGAATGTCACTCCACTCCGCCGCCCTGCTCATATCCGCTTCCATCCTCCTGGGGGATTGCCAGCTCCGCGCGGTTGTTCCGCACCACGTCGTAGCACTCCTGCAGGGAATTGATCAGTCCGTCGTACTTGGTCGTATAGCTGTCCAGCGTGTGGCCGATGATGCTCTCCGCATTGGCCATCAGGTCGTCGGTATACTGGATAGCGCCGATCCGGATCGCGTTGGCGTCCGCCGTAGCGTTGTCTACAATCTCCTGAGCCTGGGCGGTTGCCTGAGTCACGATCTCATTGGCCTGTGCATAAGCCTGCTGCATGATCTCATGCTCGCTGACCAGCTCATTGGTCTGCATCTGCGCTTCCTCAATCAGGGCATCCGCTTTTGCCTGGGCATCCGCCAGAATCGCATCCCGGTTCGCAATGATCTTCTGATAGCGCTTGATCTCATCCGGCGTCTTCATCCGCAGTTCCCGAAGAAGCTCATCCAGATGTTCTTTATTTACGATGATTTTCGTGGTAGACAAAGGCTGATACTTGCAATCTCTGTCAATGTATTCTTCAATCTCTTCAATAATCTGCTCAATGCGGCTGCTCATAATCTACACGCTCCTTTTCTCTTTCCGTTCCTCTCCTGCCGTTCTCCGTCAGGCTTCTATCTTCTCTATCATCTGCTCAATGCGGCTGCTCATCATTAATAAGCCTCTTTTGCTCTCATCTTCTTTTCCAGTTCCCTTTTTACCGCCTCCGGAACAAACTGTGACGTATCTCCGCCGAATGCGGCAATCTCCTTCACCGTCGTAGAACTCAAGTAGGAATATTCTATGCTGGTTGTTAAAAACATCGTCTCCACACCGGGTCCAAGCTTATGGTTGGTCTGGGACATCTGCAGTTCATATTCAAAGTCCGTGATCGCACGCAATCCCCGGATGATCAGCTCCGCTTCCATCTTCTTCGCGAAATCGATCAGCAGGCCGTCAAACGGTACGATCTCAATATTGTCGAATCCTGCCGACACTTCCTTTAACATTTTAACACGTTCCGCAACAGAAAACAACGGCATTTTCGCATTATTATTCAGCACTCCGACGATCAGCCGGTCTACAATCTTGCTGCTTCTTTTCATGATATCCAGGTGTCCGAATGTGACCGGGTCAAAGCTTCCCGGATAAATGGCTTTTAACATATCTCTTCCTTTCCGGCTTTTTCCATAAAAACGTGCTTGTTCGTCTTATAAACTTTTTCCTTCAGCAATGTAAATCCCAGCTCGTCCACATAGGAAAAATCTGTCTCCCTGGAGGCTTCCACGATAATCACCGTGTCCTCGTACACGAGTGCCGATCCTGACAGATATTCCAGAACTCCCCGCTCCAGCTCCTGGTTATAGGGCGGATCCATAAAGATATAGTCAAAAACCTTTTTTTCCTCCATCTGATACAGCGCCGTCATCACATCACGGTTCCATGTTACGGCTTTATTTTCCAGCTTTGTAAACTTTAAGTTTTCCTTGATGCAGGCCATGGCTTTTGGATTGTTTTCTACAAAAACGGCCTCCCGCGCGCCACGGCTGAGCGCCTCAATGCCGATTCCCCCGCTTCCGCTGAACAGGTCCAAAAACATGCAGTCGTAAATATAGGGCGCTATCATATTGAACAAGGTCTCCTTGATCCGGTCTGTGGTCGGCCGTGTATCAATGCCGTCCAGAGTTTTCAGTTGTAATCTTCTTGCGCTTCCCGCTATGACTCTCATACAGGCACCCCTTTCCACGTACAGCATAACTTTTCAAAACAGCAGACCGCAGAGCAGTCTGCCGTTTCTAACCATCATACATTTTTCAGCGATCATGTGAATTTTAGCAGAAAAAAGCACTCAGGTCAATCCTAAGTGCTTTTTTCTTTTGCTATTTCGCAATTTTTTTGCTATTTGCCAGCCATCTGCTTTTCCTGCTGTTCGATCATTTTCTTGACCATATAACCGCCGACAGAACCATTCTGTCTGGATGTCAGGTCACCGTTGTATCCGTCTGTCAACGGTACTCCCAGTTCGTCTGCTACCTCGTACTTAAACTTGTCAAGGGCTCCCTTCGCCTCCGGTACTGCTGCTCGATTAGATGAACGACTTGCCATTTTTATTTTCCTCCTTTTGCAACTTTTTGTAACTTTATCGTTACGCTTTCGTTTTTTTGTAACAAGTTGTTTTTTTGTTACAACCATATTATATGGAGGAATTCATCTTTTACACTGGAAGTTGCTTCCAAAACTTTTCCACCTGTACGGTTGCAATCCGAAATATCGGTTTTATGCAACTTATTGCAATAAAACCGATATTTCGGATTAGCAACCTACGCATAAATGAGCAAAATGCGGCTGCATTAGCAGACGCAAGAGTGCGATAGCACGGATTTTGCGAATGGATGCGTAGGTTGGATGATCTTTAGATCATCCAACCGTACAGATGGAAACTTTTTTATAAGGTTGTTTCCAGGGCATTCTGTGAAATCGCCTGTTCAAGCGCTTTTTTTAATCCGATGTTTTCCAGCGCTTCCAGCCCGGGATCCTCATCCAAAAGTACGTTTGCGGCTTCGCTCGCCGTCTGCAGTATTTTCGCGTCCTGATACACATCGCCCAGGCGGAAATCCATCACACCGCTCTGCCGGATCCCGAACAGATCTCCCGGACCGCGCAGCCGCAGGTCTTCCCCGGCAATAAAAAATCCGTTGTTGGATCTGTTCAGGATTTCCAGTCGTTCTCTCGTTTCCTCTGATTTTGACGCGCTCATGAAAATGCAGTAAGACTGGTGCTTTCCCCGTCCCACACGGCCCCGGAGCTGGTGAAGCTGGGCAAGCCCGAAACGCTCGGAATTTTCGATCATAATCACAGACGCATTGGGAACATCAATCCCGACCTCAATCACCGTCGTGGAAACCAGCACCTGTATTTCATTTTTCGCAAAGGCCTCCATGATCTCGTCTTTTTCCGCCTGCTTCATTTTTCCATGCAGATAAGAAACCGCAATTCCTTTTCCCAACGCTTCCCGGACGATCTCCGTATAATCTGTCACATTCTCCACTTCCAGGCTGTCGCTTTCTTCCACCATGGGGCAGATGATATAGCACTGTCTTCCGGAGCAGATCTGCTTCCTCATAAAGCGATAGGCTGTCTCCCGATATCCGGTATCCACCACACAGTTTTTGATCGGAAGCCGGTTCTTTGGAAGCTCACCGATCACGGAGATGTCCAGATCCCCATATAGGATGATCGCCAATGTCCGCGGAATGGGCGTGGCGCTCATGACCAGGATATGGGGGCACACGCCTTTTCCGGCCAGCCGTTCCCGCTGCCTGACGCCGAAACGGTGCTGCTCGTCCGTCACTACCAGCGCAAGGTTTTGATACTCTGCTTTTTCCTGGATCAGCGCATGGGTCCCTATGATCAGATCCGCTTCTCCTGACGCGATCCGCCCGTAAGCCTCCTTTTTTTCCTTTCCCTTCATGGAGCCGGTCAGAAGCTCCGCGCGCAGCGGGATCTCATACTCCGCAAGCATTCTCCGGATATTCTCAAAATGCTGTCTTGCAAGCACCTCCGTGGGCGCCATCATCGCCGCCTGATAGCCGTTCAGTCCTGCATACATCATGGCAAGCAGGGCGACAATAGTCTTCCCGGAGCCCACATCTCCCTGTACGAGCCGGGACATCACATGAATTCCGGACATGTCCTGACGGATCTCCCGCCATACGGATTTCTGCGCGTCGGTCAGCTCATAGGGCAGCCGTTCCAGAAATCTCCCGATCAGCTCCGGATCCCGGAAGCAGTATGGATTGAGAACCCGTTCCTTTTGAACACTCATCATACGCAGGGAAAGAATGAACATAAGAAACTCTTCGAACACAAGCCGTTCCCTTGCATGGTAAAATTCTTCCTTTGTCTCCGGGAAATGAATCCCCCGGACAGCCTCCTGGTACCCGGCAAGCCCATACCGCTCCGCGATTCCCTCCGGCAGGCTTCCTTCTCCCAGGTCGGTCATCTCCACCGCCTGACGGATCGCTTTTAAGACTGCGTTGTTGGTCAGCCCGGAGGTCAGAGGGTATACCGGCTGCAGAGAGGATCTTTTTTCTTCATATTTATTACTGGGATAAAAGATCTCTGGGTGCTCCATGACGAGCCCGTCCTTTTTCCGGACGATCCTGCCCCGCAGCGTGATCACTCCGCCCCGCGAGAGAGTGTTTCTCAAAAAAGGCATGCGGAACCAGATGACCTTTAAGGTTCCTGTGAGATCCTTCAGATAGAGGGTCGTGATCTGCATTTTCGGACTTCCCGACACCTGGACCCTTCCATAGATGGCTCCGGAAACCGTCATGGTATGTCCCTCCTCGATCTCCCCGACGGCCACCGGATCCTCATATACCTCATATCCCCGGGGATAATAGCGGATCAGGTCCCCGACCGTATGGATCCCGATTTTTGAGAAAGTTTTCTCCGCTTTCTCCCCGATTCCCTTGATTTCCCTGATTCCTGATCTTTCGTCCATTCTCTTCTCCCTGATTTTTTAAGGAACCGCGGAAAAATAACTGATATGGACCGCATACAGTTCCTAATCCGCCTGTCAGGCAAAAGCCCGCAATACGAAACCGCAGGCCGCGCCTTTCCGCATCACGGGCTTTTTCAATTTCTTCTATGTCAGAATGTATACCCAGGGGTATCCCTTGATGACCATGCGGCCGTTTCACAAGGTATCATTCCATACCGTTCCCTACTCCACAGATATCACGTAGTAATAAATGGGCTGTCCTCCGCTGTGTACATCCACGTCCACGTCCGGATACAGCTCTGCGATCTCCTGGCCGAACCTCTCGGCATCCTCTTCCCGGATATCCTCTCCATAATAGAGACTGATCATCTCCGAGTCCTCATCTGTCATCTTCGCCAGCATCTCCTTGGCCGTTGCCTCCACGGACTGGCCCACGGAAAGGATCCCCGCATCGCCGATACCCATGATGTCTCCCTCATGGATCTCCTTGTCGTCAATGTGAGTATCGCGGACCGCATAGGTGACCTGTCCGGTCTTCACATTGGTGATCTCCTCCAGCATGGTCTCCTCATTGGTATCCACATCCGCATCCGGCATATAACTGATCACCGCCGTGATCCCCTGGGGCACCGTCTTCGTCGGAATCACGATCACGTCCTTATCCTTCACCAGGGAGCGGGCCTGATTTGCCGCCAGCACGATGTTCTTATTGTTCGGAAGGATAAAGATATGGTCCGCGTTGACCTGATCGATGGCTGTCAGCATATCCTCCGTGCTGGGATTCATGGTCTGTCCGCCTTCTATAATATAGTCCACGCCCAGTTCCCTGAATATGGAGTTCATTCCTTCCCCGATCGACACGGCAATGAATCCGACGGATTTGCGAGGTTCCTTCGGCGCTTCCTGCTCCTTTTTCTTCTTTGCCGCTTCTGCCTGCTCCGCAGCCACCTTTTCCGCGTCGCGGATCAGCTTCTCCTGATGTTCCTCCCGCATATTGTCGATCTTCATACGGGAAAGCTGGCCGTAGGTCAAGGCCTTCTGGATCGCAAGTCCGGGATCGTTGGTATGCACATGTACCTTCACCACATCCTCGTCCGCCACGCAGACAATGGAATCCCCGATGGATTCCAGATAGGCCTTGAAGGACTCCTCGTCCTGTTCGGAAAATTCCCGTTCTGTCATGATGATAAATTCCGTACAATAGCCGAACCGGATATCTGCCTGTGCCTGTGCTTCCGGCTTTACCATCTTCACAGCCGGCGCAGCCTCGATCGCGCTGTAATCAATCTCTTTTCCCTGGAATGCATCGCAGGCGCCGTTCAAAACCTCCACCAGGCCCTGGCCGCCGGAATCCACGACTCCCGCTTCTTTCAATACAGGAAGCATCTCCGGCGTCCGCTCCAGCACTTCCTTCGCTGCTTCAATGATCTCCGGAATAAAGGTCTCCAGATCCTCCATTGTCCCGGCAAGCTCAGCCGCCTTCTCGGAGAGCCCTCTGGCCACCGTAAGGATCGTCCCCTCCTTGGGCTTCATGACCGCCTTGTATGCTGTTGCCGTCGCACGTTCACAGGCCGCCGCCAGAACCGGTACGTCAATCTCCTGATGCTCCCGGATCTCCTTGGTAAATCCCCGCAGAAGCTGGGAGAGGATGACACCGGAGTTTCCCCGGGCTCCGCGCAGGGAACCGGAAGAGATTGCCTTAGATACGGACTTCATGTCAGCCTTCTCCAACGCACCCACTTCCTTTGCGGCAGACATGATGGTCAGAGTCATATTGGTTCCCGTATCGCCGTCCGGCACCGGGAATACATTCAGTTCATTGATCACTTCTTTTTTCGCTTCCAGATTCGCTGCTCCGGCTAGAAACATCTTCGTAAACAGCTCCGCATTTATCGTTTTCGTTGCCACGACAAGTATCCTCCTTAATCTATCACTCTGACACCTTCAACGAAGATGTTGATCTTCTCTACCGTCATACCTGTAAATTCTTCCACCTTATACTTGACATTATTCACCAGGTTGTCAGAAACTGACAGGATATTCACACCATATGACACAATCACATGAAAATTCAAAGTGAGGTGATTCTCCTCGGAAATCGCAATCTGGATTCCATGGGTCAGGCTTTCCTTCTTCAGTAATCTTACCAGTCCGTCCGTCATGCTGACAGCCGCCATCCCGACGATGCCAAAGCACTCTACCGCAACGGAACCGGCATACTTCGCGATCACGTCAGGATTGATCGTGATAATCCCCAAATCTGTAGTCATACTGCCTTTCATCATATATGAACCCCCTGTTCTTTGTCGAATCTCCCGGGGGACAGACTTACACTAAAAAAGCCCCGGAAAGTATTCCTATTATACTCTTTTTGGATAAACTTTACAATACTGATATTTTAAAATGGAACGCAAAACAAGATTTTTCTATTATTATTCTCCATTTTTCCATTTTTTTTGCAAAAACCCAGTCAGAAATGCAAAAAATGCTTGCAATCAACGGCTCTATCTGCTAGAATATGGGTGTTGTGAGTCCATCGGACAATTTTCAGATTGTTAGGAGGTGCAGTGATGGCAAAATGTGCTATTTGTGATAAGGGTGCCCATTTCGGAAATAATGTAAGCCACTCTCATAGAAAAACACCAAAGATGTGGAAGTCAAACATAAAATCTGTTCGCGTTAAGACAGAAGGCGGATCCAAGAAAATGTATGTATGTACATCCTGTCTGAAATCCGGACGTGTAGAACGCGCTTAAGAACTGTATTTACTTTATATTTGATGACACGGAAAAAACCAGTATCTCCTGCAGATGCTGGTTTTTTGTTTCCATGAAGCAATGAGCCGAGCAACCATGCCTGCATGGATATCTTATTCAGGAACCGGCGTGAAATGATCTGCAGATTTTGACAAGCGAGACGCGCATATCCTTTCACGGCAGTTCCTTACCGATCATTTACAAAATAATACATAGCCTGCCGCCAGACACACACAGAACAGCATCACCCTTAAGATCGACGTGGAAGGGATCAGCAGGATCAAAAACATTCCCATTGCAGCACAAAGTAAGGCAAAACCAATCATCCGCTTCATAATCAAAATCCTGACTGCTATTATTACACTTACATTATCTTATGCTGCATGTTCCGCGGTTATGCAACGCTGTATTAGCTTATGATTCGTTATTCTATTCTTCCAGATCTGCCGCGGCATCCAGGATGTCCGCCACATCTTCCTCTGTCACCTTATCTTCTTTTCTGGTCGTAATTTTATCCAGCACCTCCGGTACAAGGTCAAACAGCTTCGTAATGGTATCCTGGTTCTTGATATTCACCAGCCGGGTTGTCCCGTCCTTGATGACCAGAACCGCGCTAGGTGTGATTTTTCCTCCGACTCCGCCCATACCTTTATCCTTTTTATCGCTCAGATTAGAACCTGCTCCGATTCCGAAGGACACATCGATCAAAGGAAGAATCGTGATATTATCCACGCGCACCGCATCCCCTACTACCGTTTTGCTGGAAACGAGTCCGTCCATTCCCTTCATCAGGGATTCTACCGTCGTTTTTAAATTATTTGTTTCAGACATCCTGTTATTCCTCCTTCAATTTTTCGAATGATTTTATTTCTTTAATTTCGAGATCAACCGTCTGGCATCCAGAACCGTTCGCCTCACGTTCCGGCTCCAGAGCAGATTCCAGCCCATCACTGCCGCCGGCAGGATACGAAAGGCTCCCTTCACGGATACCTCGCCTTCCAGAACCTTTTCCTCAAAATCGGGACAGCAGTAAACATGCTCTCCCCAGTATGGATACAGCATACTGGCGCCCGCCAGCACCTTTCCCGTCAGGGAAGGATCCTCGAATCCAAACCGGATTTTCCCCCTGCACTGCTTCGGCCTCAGCCGGAACAACAATTTTTTCAACTCGGAAAAACATTTCAGAAATGCGGACTGATGTACGCCGTCCGATAAAAAATCAGTTACAAGCTCCGTCTTTGCCGACAGCATCTCTATTTTAGCACACATTTTATCAAAAGTATATTCGATCTTATCAAATACAACCGTGATTTTGTCCGACAAAGTTTTTTTCGGTTTCTCTTCTGATTCTCCGGTATCAGCATCCGGAGGCACCGTTTTTTTATTCTTCTTTTTCGGTTTCTTTTTATTGGTGTCTGCCGATTCCTCTGATTTATTTTCCGCCTTTTGATCTCTGGATTCTGCCGATGATTCTGTCGCGCTTTCTCTTACCGGCTCTTTTGGGATATCCTCCGGTCCTTGCGGCAGATTTTCCGTTTTTATATCTTCGGCTGTCTCTTCTTCCGGCGGCTCCGATTTTGGTTCCTCAGATGCCTCTTCTTCCGCCTTTTCCGATCTCACTTCCTCAGATGCCTCTTCTTCCGCCTTTTCCAATCTCACTTCCTCAGACGCCTCTTCCGCATCCGCAACCTCTTCCAGCACCTTCTCCCCCATTTCTTCCAGGCCGTCGGCTGCTTCTTCTATTTCTTCTTCCGCGTCCCCGGTATCACCCAGCTTGATCCAGGCCGCCCGGATATTCCAGGACAGATTTCCTTTCCGGTACTGCAGCCTGCCGCTGATCAGCCGGAAAAAAATCCCGAAGCTTACACCGGCCTCCAGCTCCGAGAGCTTTCCCGGGCAGCTGGCCTCCGCCTGGTAGCGCAGGGGCGTAAAGATCACGGCTAGCAGCACCAGGATCAAAAGCCCCAGGATCGCCAGCAGTATCCAGCCTATGAGTTTTAAGATAAACAAAATCACCTGCAACATGTTATGCCAGCCCTTCCTCAAATCTTCCCTGCCGTTCGGCAAGGAATCTACGGATATCGGTTTCCCCTGTCTCTTCCAGCACCTGGCGGACGATCTCCTCCACCAGATACACGGCGGCATCATACCCTTCCGCAATGCCTACTACAAAAACCTCCGCGTCATCGTACCACGGCTGCTGCAGAAGAAGCGCCGGATAAAATTCCAGAAGGTTTTGCTCCCCCCGGGCCAATGTAAGGATATATAAGGACGGCTGCAGGGTACGATCCATCAGCTTTTTTAATATCTTATTTTTCTTTCGCTTCAATCCGTCACTCACATACAGATCACAATAACATTTTATCCTCATGATTTCCTTCCCTTTTGACCGGATACTCCGCATAAATCATATTTTCCGCAGCTCCGGCAGACGTCCTTCCAGCCTCTCACGCTTCGGCACGGCCCATAGGCTTACCACTACGGATAACGGCATTTCTGTTAATAATAGTAAGCATCCAATATCTGCTTCGCGATCGGCACCGCCTTGGCGCCGTCATTGCCGTCATATCCTTCCACGATCACGCTGATGACCAGCTCCGGATTGTCTACATTGGTAAATCCCATGAACCAGGAATGCATCTTTTCCCCATCGTCCATCGCATACTCGGCCGTACCGGTCTTTCCGGCTGCCGTATAGCTCTGGCCGCTCAGCAGCATCCCGGTTCCCTCGTCTACGACCGCGCGCATATAATCCTTCAGCTGTGCCGCCTCATCAGAAGAGATCAGCTTCCGATAGCTTTTCGGCACATTTTTCTTGATCTCTCTGCCCGTATGGTTGGTCACCTTTTCCACAAGATAAGGTTCCATCAGGATTCCGCCGTTGGCAACCGCCGATGTGATCAATGCCATATGGTAGGGGCTGACCAGCGTCTTTCCCTGTCCCATGGCAGTCATCATGACTTCCGCCTCCCCGGTGCTCTGATCTACGGAAAAAGAGCTCTTCGTATAATCCAGCATACACGGAAGCTTCTTATTGAACAGCAGATCCTCCGCCGTTTTCGCATAGGAACTGCGGTTCAGGGACAATCCGATGTTGACGAAAGACGCGTTGCAGGAATTTGCAAAGGAGCCCCGCAGGTTCTCGAAGCCATGCACCGTACTGTCAAAACAGCGGATCGTTACGTCATTGGATGTGATCTCCCCCGCACATTCGTAGGTATAATTTTCATAATCCGGGTGCTCCCGCATATACTCCAGCGCCGTCACCACCTTAAAGGTAGATCCCGGCGCGTAGGAGCCCTGGGTGGCGCGGTTGAGCATCGGGCTGTTGTCCTCATCCGCGTTCAGATACGACCAGTTCATCTCTATCTGATTCGGATCATAGGACGGCTTGGACAGCATCACCAGGATTTTTCCGGTGGATGCCTCCATCACGACCACAGCCCCCTTATTGTCTCCCAGCGCCTGATAAGCCGTCTGCTGTAAGCCTGCGTCTAAGGTGGTCACCACCGTATCTCCCCGGTGCTTCTGATCCTGAAATTCGTCCTTCATCTTTTCCAGGAAAAACGCGTTGGAGCTCAACAGTGAAAAATTCTCCACAGATTCCAGCCCGGTCTTTCCCAGCTCTGGATGGTTGTATCCGATCACATGAGCAAACAAATCCCCGTAAGGGTACTGCCGCATCTCTGTACCGTCCTCCGCCACCTCCGTATGGGCAAGGGTATTTCCGTTCCTGTCCGAAAAATCTCCCCGAATGACCAGATCCGCAAAGTTATCTTGCCGCGCGTTGTAAGGGCTGTTCACGATATCCTTTGCCCGAACCGCGGTAAAATAAAGCAGATACCCCATCATTGCAAGGAACAGCAGCACAAAAAAATAGGTGATCCTAGCGAATTCTTTGTTTTGGAACTTCTTCGAATTTGGATTTTCCTTTTGTCGTTTTTTTATTTCTCGATCCTCTCTGCTCATCTCTTAATGCTCTCTCTCTTCCTGGCTCCTCCTGTCCTGCCCTGGTCCGTCTCTGTCCCGCGCCCTGGCGTCTCGCTCCCTCCGGATCTGTTCCGGAGCGGCGGCCCGGGTTCTGCCGCTGGGATCCTGGGGAATCCCCGCTTTTTCGTCCGCCTCCGTTCTGGCCTGCCGCCGTCCTTTCCCGGGCTTCCCTGGCTGCCCGCTGGCGCCGCCGTCTGGCTGCCATCTCCCGTTTCATTTCCAGTTCCTCTTCCTCGTCCTCACGGATGATGTAAAGTCCCTGAATGATCCCGATCATGATCATAGAACTCAGGATCGAGCTTCCTCCATAGCTGACAAGGGGCAGCGTCACCCCTGTCGAGGGAATGAACTTGGTCACTCCGCCGATGGTCAGAAACACCTGGAAAATGTAACAGGTTCCAAGCCCCAATGCCACCAGCTTATAGAACGGATTGCGCAGCTCCATGGCAATATTCAAGAACATCACATAACAGCTCACACAGATCAGGATCAGGCAGAGCGCAAAGATCACACCCAGCTCTTCCGCAATCGCGGAAAAGATAAAATCCGACTCTGCTACGGGAATCATATCCGGACTTCCCTGGCACAGCCCCATGCCGAACCAGCTTCCGGTCCCGATGGCAAACAAAGACTGGGCCACCTGATAGCCGCCTTCATTATAAGACGCGAAAGGATCCTTCCACGCCGCCACACGTACTTTAATGTGGGCAAACAGATGATAACCTGCCACCGCTGCCAGACTGCCTGCCCCAAGCCCTGCCGCGGCATACAGCGGCTGCTTTGTCGCCACGTACAGCATGACCAGGTACACCACAAACAAAATCAGCGCCGCGCCCAGATCCGTAGACACCACCAGGATCAGCACATGAGCCGCTGCCACCGCCGTAGTGATCACCACATTTTTAAATTCCGTAGAATTTTTCAGGCTGGCCGCCACATAAAATACAAACAAGATCTTTACAAATTCGGAAGGCTGGATCCCGATCCCGCCTATGGTAAATCCCAGCTTCGCCCCGCCTGACGTGGCAGCGAACACTGCCACCAGCAGAAGCGCCGCAAATCCGACTCCCGCATAGATATAGACCCAGTCCGCCAGAAATTTCAGCTTTCGGATCAGGACCGGAACGACCAGGCCGAACGCGGTCCCCAGGGCGATAAAGATGAATTGCTTCACCGCGCTTTCATAGGACAGCCGTGTGATCATGATCAGTCCCGCGCTGAGCAGCATGCACATGTTGTTCACGATCAGCCTGGATACATTCGGATACAGGATCGAATACAGAAGGATGACCGCGACTAAAAGCACCACCTGTACCGCAAAGAACAGCAGGAGCTTGTGTTCCTCTGTTTTCAGGTACATCACCGCATAGGCCAGAAACTGCATCATGAACATCAGTACATTCTGCAGAATATAGGCCCGTTTTTCATCTTCCTCGTAACTCTGCGCAAAGATCGAGAAACAGGAAAATGTATAGGCGGTCATCAATAGGATGATCATATACTTTGAGACTTCAACAATAATATTAACCACTATAAAACTCCCCTTCGGAAATGCCCCCGCGTAAAGCGGCTGCCTGACTGGTGAGGATCACTTCCTCTTTCCGTATCGTTTTTAAAATCCGGGTGACTTCCGGCTGTTTTTTTCTGCATCCCGTCTGAAAATGCCTGGATGCATTCCTGCAGGATCCGACTCGTCTGTTCCCCATCTTCCACGGAAAACTGCAGCCTGAGCCGGGAAAGGCCAATTTCCTTCAATGCCGCTTTTTCGTCAAACAGACATAGCGGAACTGAATTATAAATGATATTATAGCAGTCCTCACAGCGGTTTTCCACTAAAAACGGATTTCCGTACCGATCCGTCAGTTCCCTTATATTTTCGTTCGGATTCCCTCCTCCGGAATACTCCGCTTTCGGTTTGGCCTGCTTTCGGCATCGATCTACGGTTTTCGCAAGGCACTGCGCAGTCACCATGACCGGAAGGTATCCATAGACCAGCATCTCCATATGCTCTGCTCCCAGATGCAGGATCTCGTTCCGGTTCAATTCCACAGGCACGGTAAATTCCCGTACCCCCTGTTGATTCCAGAATGCCTTCGCAGCCTGGTTCATAACATACACATTATGATCCAGGATCACATTTCTGTCAATTCCCGAAATCCATCCGCCCGCTTTTCTGTCCCTGCTGCTGTTCCCAGCCTGACCGGGCGCCTGCAGTAACCGCTCCTTTTCTTCCGCGCCGTTCCAAAGCGCAAAGCCTTCATAATTCCGCAGGAGGATCCCGTCAAAATGGATCCGTTCAAAGCATCTCATCCGAGCTTCCCACATCCGAACCGTCTGCTCGCGGAAAATATGCGGCACCCCAAGGAATACCTCCCGCCCCTGCGCCCGAAGCCAGCCGCAACGATCCGCCAATGCATCTCCGGCGCTGAGCATCCCCAAGGCTGCGCTGTCTATATAGACTCGGGAAACTTCGGGAAACGCGCACACCTGATCCAGCTGAGACATGGTCTGTACCAGCGCCGAAAACTGAAATGACCCTGTCTGGCTTCCTTCTTTTTCCGTCAATAGCCCTGTTCCGATCCGATCGATATCCGGCTGCCTGTCTTCCTGATGCGCTGACTGCATATCTGGTCTGTGATACTGCATGCATATTTTTTTGCGCAGTTCCTCCAGTACCCGTCTCCGCAGCTCATTGATCTGCTGCATCGGCAGAAATACCCCTTCCTCCAGATCCATCTCCAGATTATCAAATTCAAATTCCGTATTTCCGGTCTTTTCCAGCTGCTTTCGGATACGCGCTTCATCCAGCGGGCTTTTCTCCGCCTGTTCCACTGCAATCTCCGAAACAGCCTGCGCAGACACTTCGCCCATGCATACCGTCATCATGGCAGGTTCTTCAGAATAAAGTCTTAAGAAACCATAAATTTTTTCTTTTCGTTTTCCCTGCTTCTGGAAATCCCGGAGCTCCTCGAGCAGCTTTTCATTTCTGATCCGGTTCAGGACAAGTCCTTTTTCCAAATGCTTCCCCTTCGGTAAAGGAATCGTGATCCGGCTGCCCTTCTCATGATCTTTACCAAAGGTATGATCTCCCTGCTGAGGAAATGCAAGAACATCCCCCCTGTGGATCTGAGTCAGCGCCTTTGCAGTCACTTCCCTGCCCTTTTGATCCATGACCTTTACGGCAGGCACCCCGGCATGGTTCGGACGGTCTGACGCAAACATATCCCTGCCGTTCTTCTGCTGATAATAGCCTGTATGGAATCCGCCCCGATTATACAGATCCAGCAGCATTTCCTGATCCTCTCCGCAGACACGGAACCCCTGTCTGCCTGACTTCTGATACAGATCCACATACTTCCGGTACATGGACGTCACTCCGGCAACATATTCCGGACGCTTCATCCGCCCTTCAATCTTGAAGGAATCAATCCCCGCGTCGATCAGATCCGGGATCAACTCCAGCGTACAGATATCCTTCAGGCTCAACAGATACCCTTTTTTGCCTCCCGATGCATAGCGCAGGCGGCAGGGCTGGGCGCACTGCCCCCTGTTCCCGCTCCTTCCTCCGATCAAACTGCTGAGCAGACACTGGCCGGAATAGCAATAACAGAGTGCGCCGTGGACAAAGCATTCCATTTCCATCCCGACAGCATGTTTCATTTGCCGGATCTCCTCCAGGGACAGCTCCCTCGCCGGAACGACACGCACGGCGCCGCATTCCTTCAAAAACCTGGCGCCCTCTGCCCCGGTGATGGTCATTTGCGTACTGGCATGGATATCCAGATCCGGGAAGCAGGTACGCACCACCTGAAACACGCCGATATCCTGTACAATCACTGCATCCAGCCCGCCCCGGTACAGGGGTTCCAGGTAGCGGTAAAGCTGCGGCATCTCCTGATCCTTCACGAGTGTATTGACAGTCAGATAAAATCTTCGCCCGTGCAGATGCGCTTCGTCGATTACTTCCAAAAGCTGCTCCTCGGTAAAGTTCTCCGCATATGCACGCGCACCAAAATGAGGGCCGCCTGCATATACCGCATCCGCCCCTGCCGTCAGCGCTGTCCGGAAGCTGTCATATGACCCTGCCGGAGCCAGTACTTCCACACATCGCCCTCTGTTCATTTTTAAATCTTCTCCGCAATATTGGATGTCCCGTCTTGAAATCATAGCCTCCCGCACATACTACCGAAAAAATCTCTATCCCAAACCGCCGCGAACCTGTCAATCCTCACTGCCGCGCCCGCGCGCAAAAACGGGAATTTACTTTCTTCGATTCTTCATCTCGGTTTCCAGTTTCACGATCTGCATCTGCAGGTCATTATTTTCTTCCTTCATCTTCGCCAGTTCTTTTTCCGCATTCTCCAGCTTGATCTGGACAGATATCAGCTCGTGCTTCAAGTCGTACATCTCTTTGTCTTTCAGTTCAATGTCGCTTTCCAGGGAATCTCCCTGCTTCTTCGCTTTGAAGTAATCATCCGCAATATTCAAGGCAAGGAGTACATTGCGAGTGTCTGCGCTCTGCTTGCGGTAACCATCGCTGTTCGCACATTCCGTAATCTTATGGTTCAGATAAGAAGATACCTTCTGCAGATATTCTTCTCCCTCAAATCCGCTTAAAGTATAAACTTTTCCTCCGATGAGTACTTCTGTAAAATGTTTTGCTGAACTCATAGCTTCCTCCCCTTGCGTTTCTTACTTGTTATTATAAACTATCCGACAGCAAAAACCAACTGTTTTTTCCATGAATTTACAGTTCACTGGCCAGCCGGTATCCCTAGATGGGCGTAAGCCAGCTCGGTCGCCACGCGTCCCCGCGGGGTCCGCTGTATAAATCCGTTTTTCAGAAGGTATGGCTCATAGACATCCTCCAGGGTTCCCGCATCCTCGGAGATGGATGCCGCCAGAGTATCCAGTCCCACCGGTCCCCCCTGAAACCGTTCGATCATCGTCAGAAGGATATTCCGGTCAATATTGTCCAGACCGTACTTATCCACATCCAGAAGATCCAGGGCATAATCCGCCACAGACTCCGTGATCACACCGTCATACTTGACCTGAGCAAAATCGCGCACACGCTTTAATAACCGGTTGGCAAGACGCGGAGTCCCTCTGGAACGCTTTGCCAGTTCCCTGGCCCCCTGTTCCTCGATCTCCACCTCCAGCACACGGGCGGAACGCAGGATGATGGTCGTCAGCTCTTCTTCTGTATAGAATTCCAGATGATGGATGACCCCGAACCTGTCCCGCAGCGGAGCGGTCAGCATCCCAGCGCGTGTGGTCGCCCCCACCAGGGTAAACTTCGGAAGATCCAGGCGGATAGAGCGTGCCGTCGCCCCTTTCCCGATCAGGATATCAATGGCATAATCCTCCATTGCAGGATACAGGACCTCCTCAACCTGGCGGTTCAGACGGTGGATCTCATCCACAAACAGAATATCGTTTTCCTGCAGATTGTTCAAGATCGCCGCCATCTCCCCCGGCTTCTCGATGGCCGGCCCGGAGGTAATCTTGATATTTACCCCCATCTCATTGGCAATGATCCCTGCCAGGGTGGTCTTTCCCAGCCCCGGCGGTCCGTAAAACAGCACATGATCCAGGGCGTCGCCCCGCTCCTTCGCCGCACTGATATAGATGCCCAGCGTCTGCTTTGCCTTCTCCTGCCCGATGTAGTCCTTTAAACGCTGCGGGCGGAGATGATTTTCTATTTTGATATCTTCTTCCAGATTTTCTGTTGTTATGATCCTCTTTCCCATATGTCTCCCCTGTTATGTAACCCCGTACTGCGATTTCCTGCTTGCAGGTACTGCGGGAAAACAGCTCAAGCAGCTTGATCTGTCCGCGCATGTTGTTTTATTTAGAAATTTTTCAGCGCGGCCTTCAGCACTTCCTCCACTGTCGCGTCTTCCAGCCGCACCTTCTTCACGGCCTTTAAGCTCTCCGTACTTCCATAGCCAAGCGCCACCAGCGCCTGGACCGCCTCGGACTGTACCGACGTCGCCCCAGAATCCGCTGCTGCCGCGGGAATCTCTTCCTCTGCCGGATGCAGCATATCGTCCAGATCCAACTTATCCTTCAATTCAATGATCAGCTTCTCCGCCGTCTTTTTCCCGATTCCCGGAGTTGCGGAGATTGCCTTCACATCTCCCGCCAGAACCGCAAACCGCAGATCATCCGCAGAGAGCTGGGACAGGATTCCCAATCCCCCCTTGGGCCCGATGCCGCTGACTCCGATCAGCAGTTTGAAGATTGCCAGATCATCCCTGGTCAAAAAGCCGAAAAGCTGCATGGCATCCTCACGGACATTCAGATAGGTATGGAGCTTGACCTCGCTTCCCATCTGGGGCAGAAGTCCCATAGAACGCTCCGGCATAAAAACTCCATAACCCACGCCATGGACATCTACGATCACCTTATCCCTCTCCATCACTGCCAGATTTCCTCTGATATATGATATCATCCCTGTACTTCTCCTTTTGTATCTCTAAATCATGACTCGAACCGGAAGTTTCCAAGCCGCTTTAATACCTGCTCTGCCACGGTACCGATCAGCAGCCCCGTCACCACCCCCGCGATCAGAAGTACCGGAAAGTAATACCCGACCCGGTAAGTCTCCACGGCTGCCATCGCTACAAGGAGCTGACCCATATTGTGGAATACGCCGCCCGCCGCACTGACTCCCATCACACTGAACCTCCCGGTTCCTTTCAGAACAGCCATCACAAAAAGGCTCAGGATCCCGCCTGCCAGACTGTACACGATGCTGAACAGGTTTCCGAACAGAAAACCGGACAGGATGACCCGTACTACAGAAAGAAGCAAGGCTTCCCTTGCATTCCTTTTATATAGAAGGATCACAGTCAGCAGATTGGCGAGTCCCAGCTTGATCCCGGGAATCCCGAACCGGATTGGGATCAGACTTTCCAAATAGCTGAAAATAAGGGCCAATGCCGTAAATACACCGAAATATGCCGCTCTGTTTTTCAAATGGATTCCTCCTGCGTTCACTGTGCCAAATTCTATTCTGCCCCGGTCAGGTCACCGCGTCCACTTCCCGTTCCTCACCGCCCACAATGGAAATCACCACTTTATTGGGCAGGCAGATGATGCTCTCCCCCTCCCGTGAGATTGCCTTCTGGTTCACACACAGCTTGTCCGGGCAGTCCGCCCATACCATGTCCGCCTTCCCGTCCTCAATCACCAGACGGTTTCCATCCCCAATCTCAACCGTACGGTCTTCAGAAATAGGCCAGGAGCCAAATACTTCCCCATCTATCGTAACCTCTGCCATGCCATCCTTCTGCTGCGGACGTGAAAAATGGATTCCAAGAAAAATGGCTGACACCGCCAGCACCACTGTGATCAATATCCAGTCATTTCTCTTCATAACGCCTCCTGTTGCTCTGTCATTTGCTCTGAACATCATACCATATCCCTTTCCAGATTGCAACACCTTTCGAATATCTGTTCGCCCAAAAATAAAATATCAAACCGGCGTGAGAATAAAATGATTGTATTTCTTCTTTTCCCCGGATATAATGTAATTGTTGCTTTGCAAAAAAATCCACCTGTAAGGAAAATATCTATGAAAAAAGTGAGTTTTTTTTCTCTCATCATTTTGCTTCTTCTGCCGCTTGCCTCCTGCTCTTCTCCGCGTAAGGATGAGAAGTTGAGTGTCACAGGCATTTATTTTGATACGGTGATCCAGATTGACGCATGGGGTGTCAGCACTTCTGTTTTGGATGAATGTAAGAAAATCTGTGAAAATTATGAGTCTCTTTTCAGTAATAAGGTCAAGACCAGCGAAGTCTCCCGGATCAACGCCTCCGCCGGAACCCCTGTTAAGGTATCACAGGAAACGGTCGATCTGATCTCTCTGGGACTGAGATACTGTGAGCTTTCCAGCGGGAAATTTGACATCACCATCTCGCCGCTGAGTGATCTTTGGAATTTTACGAATCATACGGAGCATACGGTTCCTGATGCCGAGGCAATCGAAGAAGCCCGCTCCCATGTAGATTACAGAAAGGTTCTGGTGGATAAAAAGGCCTGTACGGTCACTCTGCTGGATCCTCAGGCTAAAATAGACCTAGGCGGTATTGCCAAGGGATACATTGCCGACCGTCTGAAAGAGTATCTGAAAAAAGAGGGGGTAGAGCATGCCCTGATCAATCTGGGCGGAAATGTGCTCACCCTTGGGGCATCCTTTGACGGCAGCCCCTTCCGCATCGGCATCCAGAAGCCCTTTGATGAACAGAATGCGCCCATTGATATTTTAGAGATTCAGGACCGCTCCGTAGTTTCCTCCGGGGTTTATCAGCGGTACTTTAAAAAGGACGGCAGGCTGTACCACCACATCCTGAACCCGGAGACAGGCTATCCTTATGCCAATCAATTGCTACAGGCAACGGTCATCACCGACTCTTCCGCAGACGGGGATGCCTTAAGCACCTGCTGTTTCGCCCTGGGACTGGAGGAAGGCAGCGCACTGATTGAAAGCCTGAAGAATGTACAGGCCATCTTTGTGACCGAAGACTACCGCTTACACTATGTGGGATATTAAAAGCTGTATGCGGCAGTCTGATTCATCTATTTCTATCCCAGCGCCACATCCAGCGCCATCATGACCGTAAAGCCTGCCGCAAACAGAACCGTTCCGAGATTGGAGTGGCTGCCTTCGGACATTTCCGGGATCAGTTCCTCCACAACCACATAGACCATGGCGCCTGCCGCAAAGCTTAAAAGGTACGGTAGGAGCGGAATAATGAATCCCGCCATGAGAATCGTCAGGACTGCGCCAATCGGTTCCACCGCGCCGGAAAACGCGCCGTAACGGAACGCTTTTCCTTTGCTGACTCCTTCCGCCCGCAGGGGCATGGAGATGATCGCGCCTTCCGGAAAGTTCTGTATCGCGATCCCCAGGGAAAGCGCCAGCGCCCCCATGGCCGTGATCCCGGCCTCCCCGGACAGCCAGCCGGCGTAGACCGCTCCCACCGCCATACCTTCCGGCAGATTGTGGAGCGTCACCGCAAGCACCAGCATTGTGGTTTTCTGCAGGCTGCATTTCGGCCCCTCCGCTTTGCTGCTGTTCATGTGCAGATGGGGAATGGTCCGGTCCAGAAGCAGCAGGAAAAAGATTCCTAGCCAGAAGCCGATCACCGCAGGCAGAAAAGCCCACTGCCTCATGTGCGCCGCCTGCTCCATAGCCGGAACCAGCAGGCTCCATATGGAAGCCGCCACCATCACCCCCGCCGCAAATCCGGTCAGCGCCCTCTGCACCAGAGGATTCAGCCGATCCCTCATAAACAGCACGCAGGCGGACCCAAGCACTGTCCCAAGGAACGGTATCATAAGACCCAAAAGTGCCTTAGTCTGCATCGCATTCCCCACTGAAATCCCACCCATAAAAAGTCCTCCAATCATTACATTTTGTGTTAGTATTCGCTAACCACCTTTCAAATATACTACTTTTGCTGCCTTTTTGTCAATACTATTCCCTATACATCCCATTGAGTATCAGCGTCACGATCCCGCAGAGCATCCCGCCGATCGGATAGACAATCCAGCATTTCTCCCACATCTCGTACCCCAGCCCGGCGATGAAGAAAAGAATCGTAGCCATGATCATGATGCATCCGCACCAGACGGCAACCAACTGATCCTTACGGCTCTTAACCGATGAGTTCTCTTTGTTGTATTCTTCCACATTGTATTTTGACTTCTGCATCCCCGCATATACAATGGTACAGATTCCGACTGTAAAAAAGAACATGGGTACACTGTCATAAATCTCTTTCGTACATCCTGCCGGAACCGGAAATCCTTCTGACATGGCCGCTGCCAGGGCTCCTGCAAAGAGAATCCCGATTCCGGCAATGATCCGCACCCGGAATCTGTTTTCCGCAAGTTCCAGCTCTTCCTCCTTGTAAAAAGGGTTGATATGCGGATGCTTTTTTGCAAACCTGCTGTGCTGCATTCCGCCCTCTATGATGATCAGTATCCCTGTCATGGCAACGAATAAGAATATCGTGTTCACAAAATAATCCGGCTTTTGAAATGCTTCTCCCAGGATCTGCAGAATCAGGCCGAACAGGATCACTCCGATTCCGGCCACAATCTTTACGGAAAACTGGTTCATATGCCGGTCATATCCCATTGTATCCTCCTGCAGACTTTCCTGCACGTTCCCCCGCAGCAAAACATCCATCGTGCAGCCAAACATATCACAGAGCTGGAGCAGCTTCTCCATCTCCGGATAAGAGTTCTCCGATTCCCACTTTGAGATTGTCTGCCTGGATACACTCATCTGCTCTGCAAGCTGTTCCTGTGTAATGTCATTTCTCTTTCTATAAAACTGTAGATTTTCTCCAAAACTCATTGCATTTCCTTCCTTTCCTGAATCCACATTCTCGCTTTCGCAGTATTTTTATTTTACAGCAGTCCGGACTGTCTGTCCGCATTATAGGGAAAATTCCATGTAAATACAAGCAGATTGCTGTTGCTTTTGAAGAAAATCATGTAAACTTGCGGTTGCATCATACAAAATCTAAGGAAATGTCTAAGAAATCGTCTGAATATATTCAGGAAGGCTTTTCGTTTGCCAAACGTGAAACTAAAATCGGAGGAGTCAGAAAACATTTTCTGACTCCTCCTGTAAATGTCTCAATATTTATGATACCGGTATCTTCCGCGGCGTAATGATCTTCCGCGGACACTTATCCGCGCAGACGCCGCAATTGGTACATTTTTCCGCATCAATATGTGCCAGGAAATTGGTCACCTTGATGGCGCCCGCCTCGCAGTTGCGCTCACACAGCTTACAGCCGATACAGCCCACAAGACATACATCCATCAGAGACTTTCCTTTGTCATTCGAATTACACTGTACAAACGTCTTCTGGTCATAAGGAACCAGCTCGATCAGCTTCTTCGGGCAGGCCGCGATACATTTTCCGCAGGCCTTGCACTTTTCCTTATCCACCACCGCGATCCCTTCCACGATGTGGATTGCGTCAAAGGGACACGCCTTCACGCAGGAGCCGTAGCCAAGGCACCCATAATCGCAGCCCTTCGGCCCGGTATCCTGCATCATGCTGGCCATGGTACAGTCCTGGATGCCATAATATGCATACTCATCCTGCGCCTTTTCACAGGTTCCACCACATTTTACAAATGCGGTTTGGCGCGCCTGGTCTCCGGCCGCCTGACCCATGATGTCGCCGATCTGTGCCGCCACCGGGGCGCCGCCCACCGGACAGGCGCCGACTTCTGCTTCACCTTTGACAATGGCCGCAGCCAGTCCGGAACATCCCGCGTATCCGCAGCCGCCGCAGTTATTTCCCGGAAGGACGCCAAGGATGGCTTCCTCACGTTCATCCACTTCAACGGCAAATGCTTTGCCGGAGATTCCAAGGAAGACGCCGATCAACAATCCGGTCCCGCCGACGATCACGGCGGCCAGTAAAATTCCTGTCATGCTCATGCTTTTTCTTCCCTCCTTAAATCAATCCGGAAAATCCGAAGAACGCGATCGCCATCAGGCCGGAGGTTACCAGCACAATGGGAGTTCCCTGGAATGATTCCGTAATGTCATTGTATTCGATCTTCTCCCGGATCCCTGCCATCAGTACAATGGCTACCGTAAATCCGACTGCTGTGCCGATCCCGTAGATCAGACCTTCCAGAATGCTGTAAGACTTCTGCACATTGGTCAGAGCAACCCCCAGCACCGCACAGTTGGTCGTGATCAGCGGAAGGTATACGCCCAGCGCATTATAAAGAGGAGGCATTGCCTTCTTTAAGAACATCTCCACAAACTGCACCAGCGCCGCAATGACCAGGATAAATACGATGGTCTGCAGATATTCCACATGCGCCGGTACCAGGATGCCTTTATAGACGATACTTGTCACGAGGGAAGCAATGGTAATAACGAAAATTACCGCTCCACCCATACCGCCTGCAGTCTTTACATTTTTGGAAACGCCGAGGAACGGACAGATTCCCAGAAACTGGCTGAGTACGACATTATTTACAAATGCGGAGCCAACCGCGATCAATAATAATTCTTTCATCTTCTATCCCCTCCTACTCTGTTTTTCCCGCATCCGCAGATTTTCCCGCTTCTGCTCCGCAGACTGCTTTCTTGCCGCAGGACGCACAGTCCGTACCGCATCCGATGAGTTCCGCCCTGGGATCGCCTTTTGCCTCTGCGCGCTTCTTCGCCTTGTTCTGCAGGGCGGTCAGTCCTGCCAGTACGAAAAAGGCTCCCGGCGCCAGGATAAAGATCGTGATCGGTTCATAAGAGGAAGGCAGAACCTGCATATTGAATGCCTTGCCAGAGCCCAGCAATTCCCGCACAATACCGATAGCGGTCAGACCTACCGTAAAGCCAAGCCCCATTCCGAGACCGTCAAAAATGGACGGGAGCACCGGATTCTTGGAAGCATAGCTTTCAGCTCTTCCCAGGATGATACAGTTTACTACGATCAGCGGGATATAGAGTCCCAGCGACGCATACAGGCTGGGGACAAATCCCTGCAGCAGAAATTGTACAATAGTCACGAAGGACGCGACTACAACGATAAACGCCGGGATACGCACCGAATCCGGTATGATCTTCCGCAGCATGGAAATCAGCATGTTGGACAGTACCAGAACGACTGTGGTGGAAAGTCCCATCCCGATTCCGTTGATTGCCGACGTAGTGACCGCCAGCGTAGGACACATCCCAAGCATCAGCACGAAGGTAGGATTTTCTTTGATCAGGCCATTGTACAGCCTCTCCGTATACTTATTCATTGAGCACTACCTCCTAACACATTCTGAAAATAAACCAGCGCAGAGTCCACGGCATTGGTCACGGCATTGGTCGTGATGGTAGCGCCGCTGAGCGCGTCGATCTTATCATCCCCGTCCTCTCCGCTTTTTGTATAGGAAAACTTCTCCACCTGCTTATCCTTGAACTGGTTTTTAAACTCGTCTTCATCCGCCTTCATTCCCAGGCCGGCTGTCTCGCTGATCTCCAGCATCTCGGTTCCCTTTACCGTGCCGTCGGAAAGGATCCCTACGGAAATCTTGATATCTCCGCCATAGCCTTCGTGGGAGGTGACTGTGATCACATATCCCATCACTTCTCCGGAAGCATCCTTAGCTTCCGCCACTTCTGTAATATCATCTCCGGAGTAGCCTGCTTCCAGCAGCGCATCCGCCGCCTTGGCCGGATCCAGCGTCTCATCCACCGTAAACTCCGCCGCGTCTGCAAGGACCGTCTTATAAGCCTCCTGCTTCGCATTTTCCTGGGCCTGCGCAATCGGAGCCTTGGTGATCTCATAGACCAGCCCGAGAAGACAGCCCGCTACAATCGTAATGGCCGACAGGATCAGGGTATTCTTTACTATTTTATTCATTATTTTTCTCCTCCTTTACCAAATGGTTTTGGAAGAGTAACCTTCTCGATCAACGGAACCAAAAGGTTACTGATGATGATCGCATAGGATACGCCCTCCGCGGAACCGCCGAACAGACGGAACAGTCCGGTCAGCACTCCCAGGCAGATTCCATATACGATCTGTCCTCCCTTGGTGATGGGGGAGGTCACATAATCGGTGGCCATGAACCAGGCTCCCAGCATCAGGCCTCCTCCGCAGAGATGCGCGGTAATATACTGGGGATCAAATCCATGCCCGCCGAACAGCGTGATGAAAGCCGCGAAGGTCACAATATATGTACCCGGGATCCGAAGATCAATGATTCCCATCAGGAGCAGGAACATGGCTCCCAGCATGATCGCCAGCACGGAGGTCTCTCCGATGGTTCCCCGAATGTTCCCCACCAGCATGTTCATGGAGTTGACCGCTTCCCCTGCCTTTAATTCCGCCAGCGGAGTCGGCCCGGTCACACCGTCATATACAAAATAGGTCATCCGGCCGGTAAAGGAGATCAGAAGGAAACACCTTGCACCCAGCGCCGGGTTCATGAAGTTCTGTCCCAATCCGCCGAACAGCTGCTTCACTACCAAAATCGCGAACACGGAGCCCAGTGCCCCCATCCAGAGCGGCAGTGTGGGCGGCAGATTTAATGCCAGGAGCAGACCTGTGACTACGGCACTGAAATCCTTGATCGTGATCGGTTTTTTCATCAGTTTCTCGTAAATGTATTCTGTCAGCACTGCCGCGCCTGTGGTAACCACCACAAGCAGCCATGCATTCTCATGCCGGAAATTATAGATTCCGAAGAAAGTAGCAGGCAACAGTGCGATCACTACCATCAGCATGATATTGCTGGTTGTCACCTTATCCCGGATATGGGGGGAGGATGATACGTTTAATTTTCCATTCACTGTTCTTTCACCTCTCTATTTCTTCTTTTTATTTGCCAAAGCAATTTTTCTCATGGAACCGATGGACTGCTTCAGCGGGCGCTTTGCGGGACAGACATAGCTGCAGGAGCCACACTCCACACACTCCAGCCCATTCTGTGCTGTAAAGGTTTCCTCATCGTGACGCTCCGCATAGTCCGCAAGCCTGGACGGAATGATCCGGCTGGGGCAGACCTCCACGCAGCGGCCGCAGTTGATGCAGGGAGTGGACATGGCCTTAGCCACAATGTCCTCCTGGAATGCCAGAATGGCGGAAGAAGTCTTTGTCACCGGCGCATCCAGCGTGATCATGGCAAATCCCATCATGGGGCCGCCGGAGATCAGCTTTTCCGGTTCCCTTTTGAATCCACCTGCCGCCTCGATCAGCTCCCGGTGGTTGGTTCCCAGGAGAACCTTGAAGTTCCCCGGCTTCTCCACCGCGTCTCCGCTGACGGTCACGATCCGCTCGGTCAGCGGCCTGCCGTTGATCACCGCGTTGTGAATACCGATCAGTGTCTCCACATTATCCACGATGCAGCCTGCGTCTGCCGGAAGCATAGTGGAATTGATGGCACGCTTTGTCAGCGCATAGATCAGCTGGCGTTCTGCGCCCTGGGGGTACTTGGTCTGCAGCGCGCAGACCTTCATGCGGGGTTCGTCCTTGATGGCTTCCTGCAGCTTTTCGATGCAGTCCTTCTTGTTGTCCTCCACGCCGAAGATTCCCTGGGCATGCTCGAACATGGACAGGATGACCCGCATCCCGCTGACCAGCTCCTCGGTGTTCTCCAGCATCCTTCTGTAGTCGGCTGTGATGTATGGCTCACACTCCGCGCAGTTGGCAATGATATATTCAATTTTGTCCGGCTCCTTCGGAGAGAGCTTCACACGGGTCGGAAAGCCTGCGCCTCCCATACCGACGATGCCTGCATCCCCGATCCGGGTCAGGATCTCATCACGCGTCATCTCCGAGAGCGGCTTCACCGGAGCGGCTTCTGCTTCCTTGTACTCTCCGTCATTCTCGATGACGATACAGTCCACATTGCTGCCCGTCGGATTGAAATGCTTCTCCAACGCTTTCACCGTCCCGGACACGGACGCATACACAGGCGCGGATACAAAGCCGCCCGCATCTGCGATCTTCTGGCCTTTTAACACATGGTCGCCCTTTTTCACAGCCGCGATGGCCGGAGCGCCGATGTGCTGGGAAAGTGGATATACCAGATCACCCTGCGGCAGCACTTCCGTAATCGGCTGGTCTTTTGCCAGGCTCTTGCCGTCATTGGGATGGATCCCACCTTTAAAAGTTAAAAGTCCCATTCTTTTACCCTTCCTTTCTTTGATCCGCTGCTATTCTAATTCTTATGAGCCTGAGAATAGCAGCTCTTTTTCACATGATATTATTCTACAGTACTTTGTATACAAAATCCAGTAAATTTCGTGATTTTATTGTATCTTTCCGCGAACATCTTGTCGCTCTTTTAACATAAAAAGAGCGGAAACGCTTTTTGTCTCCGCTCAGTTTTGTTTTTCCAATCATTCACTGAATCGTGCCGTAGTCCTTATTCCGCGTCTGCCATTTCAGACATCTCAATGGCCTTCATACTCAGGCTGATCTTCTTCTCCGCCTCGTTGAGATCCACGATCTTCGCCTGAATCTCCTGTCCGATGGAAAGAACATCCGACGGCTTATCCACATGCGCTCTGGAAATCTGAGATACATGAAGCAGTGCGTCTACTCCGGGCGCAAGCTCTACGAAGGCGCCAAAATCTGTCATACGCGCCACTCTTCCGGTGATCACGGAACCAACCGCAAAATCCTCGGAAGCATGTGCCCACGGATTGGTCTCCGGGAACTTCAGGCTGAGTGCCACCTTTGTATCGTTGATATCCTTAACAAGAACCTTCAGGTTGTCGCCGACCTTGAAGACCTTCTTCGGATTCTCGACTCTTCCCCAGGACATCTCGGAAATATGGAGCAGGCCGTCAACGCCGCCCAGGTCCACAAACGCACCGAAGTCCGTTACATTCTTCACTACACCCTCGATCGTATCTCCAACCTGCAGACGCGCGAACAGCTCTCTCTGCTTCTCTGCACGCTCCGCAACCAGAAGCTGCCTTCTGTCACCGATGACACGGTTTCTTCTCGGATTGAATTCACTGATCACGAACTCAATCTCTTTTCCGTCGTATTTGCTCAGGTCTTTCTCATAAGAATCTGAAACCAGGCTTGCTGGAATGAAGACACGCACACCCTCTACCTCCGCGCATAATCCGCCGCCAAGGATCTGAGTCACCGTTGCCTTCAGCACCTCTTTATTCTCAAAGGCTTCCTTCAGCCTTTCATTACTCTTTTCAGCCGCCAGTCTCTTATAAGTCAGCAACACCTGTCCTTCTCCGTCATTCACCTTCAGCACCTTCACTGTCATGGCGTCCCCTACGGAAACCACCGTTGTCAGGTCAAGAGAAGAATCATTGGAATATTCATTCTTTGTAATAATACCGTCTGCTTTATATCCAATGTTAAGAATGATCTCATCGGGTTTTACATCGATTACTGTCCCTTCTACAACTTCTCCATTGTGAATTGTCTTGAATGACTCGTCTAACATCTGTTCAAATGATAATTCTGACATTACTTGAACCTCCTCAATTATTTTGTTGGGCGTGGACGCCCCCGCTGTAATACCTACTGTTTCCACTGACCCTAATTGATTCAAATTCAAATCGTCAAGTGTCTGTATGTAGTACGTATCCTTACATGCTTTCGCACATATTTCAAATAACTTCTGGGTGTTAGAACTGTGCTTGTCTCCAATCACAATCATTGCATCCACCTCTTCCGCAATACGCAGGGCCTCCATCTGACGTTCCTTTGTTGCATTGCAGATTGTATTTAAAACAATTATATCATAACTCTTTTCGGAAATAATTTCAACTAAATCTTGAAATTTATTGTAATTAAATGTCGTTTGGGCCACGACACAGGCTTTTTTTTCATGATTTTTGGAATTATTTCCCTGTTTTGAGAAGAAATGCTCGATTATTTTGGAATTTTCTTCTATCTCTTCCGCATTTTGGATAATCACCGCGTTCTCCCCGGCCCATCCTCTTATCCCCTTCACCTCCGGATGATTCGGATCACCGATGATGATCACAAAATTTCCCTTTTCACTTTCCTCCCGGACGATGTTGTGGATCTTTTTCACATAGGGGCAGGTTGCGTCTACGATGGAAATGTTTTTAGCCTCCAGCTTGTCGTAAATCCGTTTTTCTACTCCATGGGAGCGGATGATGACCGTGCCCCCGGCGAGGGCATCCAGCTCTTCCTCTGTCCGAAGGACTGCAGCCCCCCGCGCCTGGATATCCTTGATCACTTCCTCATTGTGGATGATAGGGCCGAAGGTATAGATCCGTTCGCCGCCGCAGTGCTCCAGCTCCCGGTATACCGTATCAACGGCACGCCTCACGCCGAAGCAGAAGCCGGCGGTTTTTGCTAATTTGACTTTCATGAATATCGGTTCCTTATATCTAAATTTTTTCCGACTATGCGGTTACTATATGAACCGGCGCAGCCGAATTTACCTGCATAATCTGACAATCGTCTCTACCACCTCCGGGATAGTCATATCCGAACTGTCCACCAGAACGGCATCCTCCGCCTGACGCAGCGGCGCGGTCTCCCGGTTCATGTCCCGCTCATCCCGTTCCCGGATATCCTTTGCGATCTCCTCGTAATCGCAGGTCAGCCCTTTTTCGGTCAATTCATCGAATCTGCGCTTCGCCCGGGTTTCCACGCTGGCGGTCAGGTAAACCTTCACATCCGCATCCGGCAGGATGTTCGTTCCGATATCCCTGCCATCCATGATCACGTCTCTTTCTCTTGCCAGAGAACGCTGCAGCTCCAGAAGCCGCTCCCGCACCTCCGGAACAAGTGAGGTCATGGATGCCATGTTGCCCACTTCCTCGGTCCGCAGTCTGGAAGAAATGTTTTCTCCGTTCAGATAGACCTGCTGTACCCCTTCCTCATAGCGGATGCTGACCTCCGCTTCCCGGGCTGCCGCAATGATCCCTGCCGTATCCTCCGCAGCGATCCCCTTTTCCAGAAAGTGAACCGCCAGCGCACGGTACATGGCTCCGGTATCCACATAGATATATCCCTTCTCCTTCGCCACCAGCTTTGCGATGGTGCTCTTGCCCGCACCTGCCGGGCCGTCAATGGCTACATTATATCCCATCCTTGCTTCCTCCTATTCACTAAAAATAGCATTCCCCGCCGCGTATCCTGTGGACCAGGCGATCTGCAGATTGAAGCCTCCGGTCAGCGCGTCCAGGTCCAATACTTCCCCGGCAAAATAGAGATGTTTTACATGCCGGGATTCCATGGTGCCGGGGTCCACATCCTTCACACTGACTCCGCCCCGGGTGATAATGGCCTCCGAAAATCCACGAAGCCCGGTCAGAGTCATCCGAAAATTCTTGATCAGTTCCACAAATCGACGCCGCTCCTCTTTGGAGATCTCATGGACTTTTTTCTCAGGTGGGATGTTGCCAAGCTCGATCATGACCGGCTTCAGCTTTGCGGGAAACAGCTTGTCTACCGCGTTTTTAAACTGCTTATTCTTCTGTTCCTCAAAATCCCGCAATACCCGCTGGTCCAACTGCTCTGCCGTCAATGCGGGCTTTAAGTCAATTTTCAAGATTAGTTCTTTTTTTACAGGCCTCCTGGATGCCGTCTTTTCCTCCAGCATTTCTCCAAGCGCCTTCCCTGCCCCAAGCTTTCTTCCCACCACACTGCTGGCGCTTAAGATCACCGGGCCGCTGACCCCATAATGAGTGAACAGCATTTCCCCGAATTCCTCATACAGCTTCTTTTTCCCGTCGTAAACTGCCGCTGTGACATTGCGCAGGGAAAGTCCCTGGAGCTCTTTTGCGTACCATTCCTTCACCTCCATGGGCACCAAGGACGGCGCAAGCTCCGTCACTTTATGGCCTGAGCTTTCCGCAAACCGGTACCCGTCCCCCGTGCTTCCGGTAGACGGATAGGAAAGCCCTCCGGTTGCAATGATGCAGGCATCCCCTGTCTCTTTTTTTCCATTCTGAAAGAGGAGTCCCGAAAATGCGGCGCCGTCTGTCAGCACCTCCTTCACTTCACTGTGCAGATGCACCCGCACGTTCCGCCTCTCCATCTCCTTTTCCAGCACGCGGATCACATCGGAAGAATGGTCTGACAAAGGAAATACGCGATTCCCCCGCTCTGTTTTCGTGCGCAGTCCAATGCTCTCGAAAAACTCGATGGCCTGCTCATTGGTAAATCCATAAAACGCGCTGTATAAAAACTTGGGATTGCTGACCACAGAAGCAAACAGCGTATCCAGGTCGCAGGCATTGGTCAGATTGCACCGCCCCTTGCCTGTGATGAACAGCTTCTTGCCAAGCTTCTCATTCTTTTCATATACATGGACTTCATGTCCGTTCCCGGCGGCAGTCAGCGCCGCCATCATTCCGGCAGCCCCGCCGCCTGTCACCAAAACTTTACTCATGATATTCACATCAGACTGCCTTTGTATATTCTTTCAGCCAGTTTCTCTCCTCTTCCTCCAGATGCGGCCCGATCTTCTCGTATACCTTCTGATGGTAGTCATTGAGCAGCTTCTTCTCCTGCTCTGTCATCAACTCCAAAGCTATGGCATCCAAATCAATGGGCACATAGGTCAGGATCTCAAAATGCAGGAACTGTCCGTACTCATTCTTCTCCCCTTCGGCCACCATCAGCTCATTCTCAATACGGATCCCATGAGAACCTTCTATATAAATCCCTGGTTCATCCGTGATCACCATACGGACCTCCAATGCCGGATATTTGGATTTTCCGGGCACCCGTTTCCAGTGGAAATTCACGGGCGGCTCATGGATATTCCCCAGGTATCCAACCCCATGGCCGGTCCCGTGATTATAATTCAGCCCCTGTCTCCAAAACGGCTCTCTCGCCGCATAGTCCAGGGTCAATCCCGAGCAGCCATACAAGAACCTGGCATCCGCCAGATGCAGCATACCGCAGACTACCGTGGTAAAATGCCGCCGCATTTCCTCGGTGATCTCTCCCAGCGCCACTGTTCTGGTAATATCCGTGGAGCCTTCCCAGTAGTGTCCGCCGGTATCCGTCAGAAAAAGTCCCTCGGTCTTCAATTCCACATCCGTTTCCGGCGTGGAGGAATAATGGGCGCATGCCGCATGCTCCTTATACGCGCTGATCGGCCCGAAGCTGGGTCCCATATAATGCTCCTGCATCCCTCGAAATTCCTCCAGCTTTGCGGAAGCCGTCATCTCCGTGATGTGTTCTTTCCCGATATTCTTTTTCAGCCAATACATGAACTTCGTATGGGCAATCCCGTCTTTGATGTGGGCATTTCTGATATTCTCCGCTTCCGTCTGATTCTTGACTGCCTTCATCAGCACGATTGGATTCTCTGCCTGGATCTTTTTGACCTCCCCGGAAATATTGCTGAACAGGGCATAATTCATCTGCTCCGGATCCAGCATCACCTTCTGTTCCTTGGTAAATGCTTTCATACGGCCGTAAATCCCGTCATACGGATACAAGGTCACATGGTTTTCCCGAAAATGTGCTTTCATTTCATCGGAAAACTTCCGCTCATCTGCATACAGCTCTACCCCGTCCTTTCCGACTACCGCATAGGAAAGAAGCAGCGGAAAATACTCCACATCATTTCCACGTATATTCAAGAGCCATCCGATATCGTCCAGGCTGGTGATCACCAGCACATCTGCCTTCTGTTCTTCCATGGCCTCCCGCACCCGCACCAGCTTATGCTCTACCGATTCCCCGGCATATCGGATGTCCAGCAGAAAGGCCGGTTTTTCAGAAAGCGCCGGGCGTTCCTCCCAGATCTCATCAATCAGATCCAGATCATACCGGACACTGCCGCCCTTGTCTGCCGCGATCTTCGCATATTCCTGTCCCTTCGCGACGCCTACTGTACGGCCGTCAAATCCGATCACTCCGGATTCCGGCAGCTCCTGCTTTAAAAACGTCTCCATGGTCGGCACATCCGGCTCCCCCATCCTCTGCAGGATAATCCCGCTTCCCTGAAGCTCCCGCGCCGCCTGGATAAAATATCTTCCGTCCGTCCACAGATATGCCTGATCCTGAAGAACCACTGCCGTTCCTGCGGACCCGGTAAAGCCTGTCAGATATTTCCTTGCCTTAAAATGCTCCCCAACGTATTCACTCTGATGATAATCCGCCGTGGGAACGATATAGATCTGTATGTCCTGCTTCTTCATCAGTTCCTGAAGTTTCTCAATTCTTTCCCGAACTGTCATTTTCCTGCTCCTTTATTTCTCTAATAAAAAGCCGAAGCCGCTTTTCGTGTGGAGGAAACCGGCCCCGGCTTTTTTCACTATTTTGTCATGGATCACCTGTCTTTATACCGGATAAGCCCCGTTCTCCGTGTCCGCTACCTTTGCATCCACCTTCGTCTGCTGAGCTTCCCTGTACTTAAAGAAATCCACTGCAACCTGCGGGAACAGCGCATAACTGAGCACGTCCTCGTCCTGCTGAATCCACTGCGCGCATTCCTTACGGAGCGTATCCAGCTCGTCCGGAATCAGATCTGCCGGACGGCAGGTGATGATCTCGGCGTCCTCTCCCACAACCTTCTTCTGGATCTCCGCATTGAACGGTTTTACGGTTGCGCCGTATTTACCGGTCAGCACGTCCTTGGTCTCCTTGGTGGCCATCTTATAGCGCTCGCCCATCAGTACGTTGAATACGGCCTGAGTTCCCACGATCTGGGAAGAAGGAGTAACCAACGGCGGCTCCCCAAGGTCTGCCCTTACACGAGGCACTTCTTCCAGCACGTCGTAGAACTTGTCTTCCGCACCCTGTTCTTTCAGCTGGCTTGTCAGGTTGGAGAGCATACCGCCCGGTACCTGATACAGCAGTGTCTTGATATTGACACCCATGTTCTTCGGGTTCAGCAGGCCGCTTGCGAGAGCTTCATCCCGGATCGGACGGAAATAGTCCGCGATCTCAGCCAGAAGGTTCTGATCCAGCCCTGTATCGTAAGGCGTCCCCTTGAAGGTCTCCACCATAACCTCTGTGGCCGGCTGGGAGGTTCCCAGCGCGAAGGGCGACATTGCGGTATCGATGATGTCCGCCCCTGCCTCGATGGATTTCAGGTAGGTCATGGAACCTACACCGGAAGTATAGTGAGTATGCATCTCGATGGGAATCTCCACCGCTTCCTTCAGAGCGGTTACAAGCTCCGTTGCCTGATACGGGCAGAGAAGGCCCGCCATATCCTTGACACAGATGGAGTTTGCACCCATATCCTGGATTCTCTTTGCCAGATCCATCCAGTATTCCAGCGTATACGCGTCGCCCAGTGTGTAGGACATGGCAACCTGCGCATGCGCCTTTTCCTTGTTGGCTGCCGTTACGGCTGTCTGTAGGTTGCGGATATCGTTCATACAGTCAAAGATCCGGATGATGTCGATGCCGTTTGACGCGGATTTCTGTACGAAGTACTCTACCACGTCGTCCGCATAGGGGCGGTATCCCAGGATGTTCTGCCCGCGGAAGAGCATCTGCAGCTTTGTATTCTTAAATCCGTCGCGGAACTTCCGAAGCCGCTCCCACGGATCTTCCTTCAGGAAACGCAAGGATGCGTCAAAGGTTGCGCCTCCCCAGCATTCTACCGCATGGTATCCGACCTTGTCCATCTTCTCCACGATCGGCAGCATCTGCTCTGTCGTCATTCTTGTAGCGATCAGGGACTGATGCGCGTCACGCAGAATAGTCTCTGTGATTTTTACCGGTTTTTTTGCTATTTCTGCCATTCAATTTGTCCTCCATTTTATTTTACACCAAATATCGCCATAAAGGTTCCGGCTGCCACCGCAGTACCGATTACCCCGGCCACATTCGGTCCCATTGCATGCATCAGAAGGAAGTTGGTCGGATCTGCCTCCGCACCCACCTTCTGGGAAACTCTGGCTGCCATCGGAACCGCGGATACGCCGGCGGAACCGATCAGCGGATTCACCTTGCCTCCGGTCACCTTGCACATCAGCTTTCCGAACAGGACTCCGGCTGCCGTTCCGAACGCAAACGCCACCAGTCCGAGGATTACGATCTTAATCGTACTCCAGTTCAAAAATGCCTCTGCGCTTGTAGTCGCGCCTACAGATGTTCCCAGCAGGATGACTACGATATACATCAGCGCATTGGAAGCCGTCTCTGTGAGCTGTCTTACCACGCCGCACTCCCGGAACAGGTTACCCAGCATGAGCATACCAACCAGGGGAGCCGTTGTAGGCAGGATCACACAGACGACGATGGTTACTACGATGGGGAACAGAATCCGCTCCAGCTTGCTGACCGGACGGAGCTGCTCCATCTTGATCTTCCGCTCTTCCTCTGTCGTCAGAAGCTTCATGATCGGAGGCTGAATGATCGGCACCAGGGACATATAGGAATATGCCGCCACGGCGATGGGCCCCATGATCGCGGTCTGCTGCAGCTTTCCTGCCAGGAAAATGGAGGTCGGCCCGTCCGCCCCGCCGATGATGGAGATCGCTGCCGCTGCCTTATCCGAGAATCCCATTGCCATGGCACCCAGATAAGCCGCAAAGATACCGAACTGTGCTGCCGCTCCTAAAAGGAAGCTCTTCGGATTGGCGATCAGCGGTCCGAAATCGGTCATCGCGCCGACGCCCATGAAGATCAGGGACGGAAGGATAGCCCATTCATCCAGCACATAAAAGTAATAGAGGAGTCCGCCCACTCCGTTTGAGGAGTCCTCGGCATGGAGCATGATATCCGGATAGATATTGACAAGCAGCATACCGAAGGCAATCGGAACAAGGAGCAGCGGCTCAAATTCATGCCTGATTGCTAAATATAGGAACACGCAGGCAACCACGATCATGATGACATTCCCCCAGGTCAGGTTCATGAATGCGGTCTGCTCAATGAGGTGTCCTAACGTATTTGAAATATATTCCATTTGTTAAACCTCCGTATTTACACTAGTTTAATGTAGCCAATACTGCTCCTGCTTCTACGGCATCGCCGACTGCTACATCAATACTAGCAACTGTTCCTGCCTCCGGGGCAACAACCGGGATCTCCATCTTCATGGCTTCGATAATGACAACCGGGTCACCGGCCTGTACGCTCTGTCCGACGCTGGCCTCGATCTTGAATACCTTGCCTGCCGCACCGGCTTTCACCTGGATGCTGCCTGCGCCTGCCGCTGCCTTGGGCGCTGCGGGAGCCGCTTTCGGAGCTTGTGCCGGAGCCGCCGCTGCCGCAGGTCTTGCTGCCGGAGCCGCGCCTGCGCCGTTCTCTTCTACCGTTACATCATAAACATTTCCATTTACTGTGATCGTATAATTTTTCATTTTTATTTTCCTCCTTATTTCACCTTACGGATGCATTCCATTTATTGGATTTTCTTCTCTTAATCGAACGTACCACGAATCCGTCGGTGGTCGTTCCCTCCGCCGCTGCGATCGCTGCCGCAATCACGGCGATCAGTTCACTGTCATCGGCCTGTACCTCCGCTGCCGGCTCTGCCGCTGCTGCCGGGGCCGGTGCAGGCGCTGCCGGAGCAGTCTCTTTTTTACGGAACTTCTCTTCCAATGCCGGAATCTTCTCAAACAGTGAAATAATAAATGAAATGAAAATCAAAACCACGAATACGGTCCCCATTCCCAGAACCGTATTCAGCCCGGCTTTTTTCAGGATCTCGGTTGTCGAATAGTGCGCGTTGACCGTGATGCTCTCCATCTGCCCGCCCTCGTCAAAGGCAAACTGCAGATCGGCATCTCTTTCTTCCCCTTTCAGGGGAGCCGAAAGCACCGCGCCTGTGTTGGTGACCTCCATCGTGAAATCACCGATTTCCAGAAATTCACCGCAGTCCTCCCTGCCGGACTTCCAGGCGTCAATCATAGTCCGGAAGTTTTCTCCCGAGATCGGAAATCCTGTCATCATCAGTGTATAATCCAGGTTGTAATCAGGCATGGACTGATACTGTTCAAACTCCTCTTCTGACATCTTGCTGAAATTATCGATGATCCCCTGGGCATACTGCTGCAGCCTTTCCTGATCATACTCTTTTTCCGCTGACTTGCTTCCGCATCCTGCCAGGCAGAAGATCAGGATAAGGACAAGTCCTGCTATACTTAATTTTTTCTTCACTTCGCCTCACCTCACTAAACCGTACCGTGCTTTTTGTCGGGACGATCCTCTCTTTTTGTGAACAGCATCTCAAATGCGCCGATCACATATTTTCTGGTGTCTGCAGGTTCAATGATCGCATCCACATATCCCCGCCTTGCCGCAGACATGGGGCTGGACTGGAGCTCTTTGTAAGCCGCCGCCTTTTCTTTGAGCACTTCGGCATCCGCATCCGCGTACATGATCTTCGCCGCAAGCGCGGAATCCATCATGCCGATCTGTGTATCCGGCCATGCGTAGACCAGATCCGCTCCGATGGACTTGCTGTTCATCGCCACGTAAGCGCTGCCGTAAGCCTTGCCCACAATCACATTCACCTTCGGCACCGTCGCGTTGGCAAATGCGTAGGTCAGCTTCGCAACGCTCTTTGCCATATCCTTTTCCGCTGCTTTTGTCGCTTCATAACCGGTCACATTGGTCAATGTCAATACCGGAATGGAAAACGCGTCGCAGAAATTCAGGAAATCCGCCGCTTTCTTACAGCCGTCTACAGTCAGCACCGTGTCAAAGCTCTCCGCGTTTCCGTCCGCATCGTAGATTTTGGAACGGTTGGCAAGCGCGCCGACGGTCATGCCATTAAGACGGATGAAGCCTGCGGCCATCTCTTTTGCATATTCCTTCTTCACCTCGAAGAACACCTGGCTGTCCGAAATCTGCGCAAGCGCGATGCCAGTATCCTCGGATGCATTGGCAATATCTGCGCAGACACGGTTCAGGTCATCCATACATTCCTCATAGGAATTATCATCTTCATTATTGGCCGGAATCATACTGATCAGAGTACGGATCTGGCCCAAAATCTCTTCTTCTGTTCCGATTCCGTCCACCAGGCCGGAGGTCTGGCTCTGATATTCGGCACTGGACGTATCGCATTTGGAGATCTCATTTCCCTCCAGGGCATTCGGGGAATTCACAAACAGTCTGCCGTCCTTGCTTTCCATAAATGTGAAATCCGTCAGTCCGGGAACAACCGCAAGCCCGCCGCCGCACATACCGAAGATCGCCGTGATCTGCGGGATCACACCAGATGCCATGGACTGCTTAAAATACAGACTTCCAAATGCCTCCAGCGCGTCGGTAGCTTCCTGAAGACGCAGCCCCGCACAGTCTACCAGACCGATCACCGGCGCCCCCATCTTCATTGCCATATCATAAATATTGGCAATCTTTCTTGCATGCATCTCGCCTACCGCGCCTTTCAAAACGGTCGCGTCCTGGCTGTATACATACACCAGATTACCATCGATCACTCCATAACCGGTGATGACACCGTCGGATGGAGTCTCTTTTGCCTGCAGATTGAAATCGGTATTTCTGGCTGTCACCGCGCCGCCGATCTCAACAAAGCTTCCCTCATCAAGCATCGAGGCAATTCTTCTGCTTGCTGGGTTCCCAGTTGCATTGTAGCTCATATTTTAGCCCTCCATATAAAAAAATATTTAAAAAATAAACCAAAATTTATGCCTATTTTAGTATAAACTAAATGTTGGAAAAATACAATGAAAAAAAGTAGAAATTGGCAGAAATACGGAGGTGGCGGAATAGATTATAATTATAACAACGGGGATGCCGTTATGGCATCCCCTATCACACAAAATATTTGTTATGGGCTTTTTTATTACAGCCTGCTTGCTATGGCTTTGATGAAGTCCTCGCTGTTGAGTACGGTTGGGTTCTCTATGGTAGTGATCAATGCCAGGTCTTTGGTCATTTCGCCGGACTCTATGGTGTCGATGGTAGCTTTTTCGAGTTTGCCGGCGAAGTCCATCAGTGCCTGATTGCTGTCAAGCTCGCCGCGTTTGCGGAGAGCGCCGGTCCAGGCGAAGATGGTGGCTACGGAATTGGTGGAGGTTTCTTCTCCTTTTAAGTGTTTATAATAATGACGCTGGACGGTGCCGTGGGCGGCCTCATATTCGTAGTAGCCGTCGGGGGATACGAGGACGGAGGTCATCATGGCCAGGGAACCGAAGGCGGAGGAGATCATGTCGCTCATGACGTCTCCGTCGTAGTTCTTGCAGGCCCAGATGTAGCCGCCTTCGGACTTCATCACGCGGGCTACGGCATCGTCGATCAAGGTGTAGAAGTAGACGATTCCTGCCTCTTTGAATTTGTCTGCGTATTCCGCGTCGTAGATCTCCTGGAAAATATCTTTAAAGGTGTGGTCGTATTTTTTGGAGATCGTGTCTTTGGTCGCGAACCAGAGATCTTGTTTGATGTCCAGAGCGTAGTTGAAGCAGCTTCTGGCGAAACTGGCAATGGACTGGTTCAGGTTGTGCATTCCCTGTGCTACGCCGGGACCTGTGTATTCGTGCACCAGTTCGCGGTGCTCCGTTCCGTCTTGGGCGGTGTAGACCAGTTCCACCTTACCGGCTCCCGGAATCTTCATTTCTGTGTTTTTGTATACGTCTCCGTAAGCATGCCTTGCGATGGTGATAGGCTTCTTCCAGTTCTTGACGCAAGGCTCAATCCCCTTTACCACGATGGGGGCACGGAATACCGTTCCGTCCAGAATGGCACGGATCGTACCGTTGGGGCTCTTCCACATTTCCTTCAAGTCATACTCCTCCATACGCGCCGCATTAGGCGTGATGGTGGCGCATTTTACGGCAACCTTGTATTTTTTCGTGGCATTTGCGGAATCTACGGTTACCTGGTCGTCTGTCGCGTTGCGGTGTTCCAGCCCAAGGTCATAGTATTCCGTATTCAGCTCAATGAACGGTTCCAGTAGATGCTCCTTGATCATCTTCCAGAGGATCCGGGTCATCTCATCCCCGTCCATTTCCACGATCGGCGTTGTCATTTTAATTTTTTCCATTGGATAACTCCTCCTCGTTTATTCGTATTTGTGCTGATTCGTTCCGTTTATTCTTCCGTCCCCTGTCTCCGCAGGTTCTGCATCACATGGAGTACATGCTCATTGGCAAGCTGTTCCGCCAGATTGGCATCGTTGTCCCGGATAGCCCGAAGGATCTGCTTATGCTCCCGGATCGACTTCCTGGCACGCTCCTCCGAGACCATGGAGGAACGCCTCGCCATCAGGGAATACCTGTGAAAATCCGTCAGCACATGGCTTAACATACGGCTCTGGGAGGCTTCATACAATACCCTGTGAAATCTGCCGTCCAACTCCGTCACCTGATCCCCACTGCTGCCGTACCGCCTGGAATGAAATTCCGAGAGAAAGATGATCTCCTCCAGCTCTTCCAGCTGCGCCTCCGTAATATGCTCCGTCGCCCATCTCGCACAGAGCCCTTCCAGCATGAAGCGCATCTCATAGATATCCTGAATGTCTTTTTGCGTGATCCCGGTCACAAAGGCACCCTTATTCGGGATGATCGTAACCAGCCCTTCCAGCTCCAGCTGGCGCAGCGCTTCACGCACAGGCGTCCTGCTGACGCCAAGCTCTTTTCCAAGAGCAACCTCCCGAAGCTCCTCATGCTCTTTATATGTACCATTGAGAATATTGTCCCGGATGCTCTGAAACACGTGACCTCTCAATGAATTCTCCTGATGTCCCTCCATCATTTCCTCCTATCAGGGTGTAAACAGTAACATGTATCATTGTATACACTAATACAATTTTTGTCAATATATGGAACACAAGAGAAAATGATAACGCACAAAAATTGTTACAGTTCACGGCCTAACCGGCCGTGAACTGTAACCAAAAATTACAGGCCGCAATGAATCCGCAGCCTGTAAAAAATCGAAGCTCAGACGATAACCCGGACCTTCAGCACCCCTTTGATCTCTCCCAGCCGCTTCACAACTTCATCGGAAATCGCCGCGTCCACATCAATCATCGTGTATGCGTAGGCTTTCTTGCTCTTGTTTGTCATCAGTGTGATATTCATATTCTCTTTTGCAAGAAGAGACGTAAACTGTCCCAACATATTTGGGATATTATGATGCAGGATCGTGACCCGGCTGCCCTCTTCCTTGGCTCCCATATTGCAGTCCGGATAATTTACAGAGTGGGTGATGTTTCCGTTTTCGAGATAATCCCGCAGCTCCTTCACTGCCATTTTCGCACAGTTGTCCTCGGATTCCTCCGTGGATGCGCCCAGATGTGGAATCACGATCGCGCCTTTCACGCCTGCGATCTCCGGGGTCGGGAAATCCGTCACGTACCGTTTCACCGTACCGGAAATGAGCGCATCCACGATAGCTTCGCTGTCTACCAGGATATCCCGGGCAAAGTTCAGGATGATGACGCCCTTCTTCATCAAACTGATGGCCTCCCGGTTGATCATGCCCTTCGTGCTGTCCAGCGCCGGCACGTGGATGGTGAGGTAATCACATTCCTTGTAAAGCTCATCCACCGTCTTTGCGTGATGGATATTTCGGGAAAGCTGCCATGCGGCATCTACCGATACATAGGGGTCATATCCGTACACATCCATGCCCAGATGGATGGCCGCGTTGGCAACCCGCACGCCGATGGCTCCCAGGCCGATGACTCCCAGCTTCTTGCCGTCAAGCTCTCTTCCGGCAAAGGCCTTTTTCGCTTTTTCGGCCTCCTTCGCCAGGTCGCCATCCTCTTCATGCTCCTGCACCCAGTTGATGCCTCCGATGATATCACGGGCCGCAAGCAGCATCCCGGCCAACACCAGCTCCTTGACACCATTGGCATTGGCGCCCGGCGTATTGAATACTACGATTCCCTTTTCCGCACATTTTTCCAGAGGAATGTTGTTCACTCCGGCCCCGGCACGGGCAACCGCCTTCAGGTCCTTTCCAAATTCCATCTCATGCATGGCGGCGCTGCGGACAAGGATCGCATCTGCCTCGTCTGCGCTTTCTACCCTGACATAATTCTCGTCAAATCTTTCAATTCCAACCGGCGCGATTGGATTCAGGCAATGATATTTATACATCTTACAGATTCTCCTCTTCAAACTTCTTCATAAATGCAACCAGCGCTTCCACGCCTTCATAGGGCATGGCGTTGTAAATGCTCGCGCGCATGCCGCCGACGCTTCTGTGGCCTTTGAGATTTTCCAGGCCTGCTGCCTTTGCTTCTTTGACAAATCTGGCATCCAGGTCCGCGTCTCCTGTAACAAACGGCACATTCATGAGAGAACGGTCCTTCGGTACGACTGTCCCCTTGAACAGCCTGCTCTGATCCAGGAAATCATACAACAGCTTCGCTTTCTTTTCATTGCGCTCCTTCATCACTTCCAGACCGCCCATCTTTTTCAGCCACTGGAACACCTTGCCGCAGATATAGATTCCGTAAGCCGGCGGTGTATTATATAAGGATTTCGCGTCCGCATGTGTCTTGTAGGTCAGCATCGTGGGAGTTCCCGGCAGGACATCCTCTGTGATCAGGTCTTCCCGGATGATCACGATTACGACACCGGCCGGGCCGATATTTTTCTGAACCCCGCCGTACACGATCCCGTATTTCGTCACGTCGATGGGTTCGGATAAGAAGCAGGAGGAAACATCCGCTACCAGAATCTTCCCCTTCGTATTGGGAAGCTCATGATACTTGGTTCCGTAGATCGTATTATTTTCACAGATATAAACATAATCCGCGTCCTCGGAAACCGGAAGGTCGGAGCAGTCCGGGATATAAGAATAAGTCTGATCCTCCGAGGAAGCGATCCGGTTGACCTTTCCGTACTTTTCTGCCTCCTGAGCCGCCTTTTTCGCCCACTGTCCAGTGATGATATAATCCGCCGTTCTGTTCTTCATCAGGTTCATCGGGATCATGGCAAACTGCTGGGAAGCGCCACCCTGCAGAAACAGCACCTTATAGTTGTCAGGAATCCCCATCAATTCCCGCAGATCCGCCTCCGCGCCTGTGATGATCTCCTCATAGGCCTTGGAACGGTGGCTCATCTCCATCACGGACATGCCGGTTCCTCTGTAGTCCAGCATCTCGTCTGCTGCTTCCTGAAGCACTTCCTCCGGCAGTACCGCCGGCCCCGCCGAAAAGTTATATACTCTGCTCATGTTTCATTCCTCCTTTTAGTAAGGATCACGCAGTCCATACGTAACCCTGTTCTTGACCGTTACAGATCCTCTTCATCAAATGCTTCGCTGATCGCCGCGCCGGGCGCAACCATCGGCCATACTTTATCGTCGCAGTCGATCTGACAGTCAATCAATACAGGCCCGTCTGACTGCAGCGCCTTTGCAAATGCCTCCTGAAACTCCTCCTGGGTAGTGACGCGGATCCCTACTGCCCCCATGGCCTCGGCCAGCTTGGCAAAATCCACCCCGTCATTCAATACCGTGGCGGAATACCGCTGTCCGTAGAACAGGTTCTGCCACTGGCGCACCATGCCCAGTACATGGTTGTTGATTACCACCTCAATGACCGGGATCTGATACCGGGCCGCAGTGGCGATCTCATTCATATTCATCCGAAAACAGCCGTCCCCGGCAATATTGACCACGGTCTTTTCCGGGCAGCCCATCTTGGCTCCCAGAGACGCCCCCAGGCCGTAGCCCATAGTCCCCAGACCTCCGGAGGTCAAAAATGTCCTGGGCCTGGAATACCGATAATACTGTGCCGCCCACATCTGGTGCTGTCCCACCTCAGTCACGATCACGGCATCCCCTTTTGTCTGCCGGTAGATCTCCTCAATCACATAGGGACCGGTCAGCGTATCCGGATGATATTTCATCGGGTATTGCTGTTTATATTCCTGGATCCGTTCCATCCATTCCGTATGGGACAGCCGGGAGAGCTTTTTGTTCACCCGTTTCAGAGCTTCCCGGATATCGCCCGTCACTCCGGCAGTGATGAGCACATTTTTATTCATTTCCGCAGGATCCACATCAAACTGCAGGATCTTCGCGTTCTTTGCGAAGGTTTGCGTATTACCCGTGACACGGTCGCTGAAGCGGGCGCCTAATACGATCAGAAGGTCGCACTCGCTGACTCCGAAGTTGGAGGTCTTTGTCCCGTGCATACCCAGCATCCCGGTGTAACGCTCATCGGTACCCGGAAACGCGCCTTTCCCCATCAGGGAATCGGTCACCGGCGCATCCACCTTCTCCACAAACTCCCTCAGCTCCTCGCTGGCTCCGGAGAGCACGGCACCGCCGCCTACAAATACAAATGGCTGCTTTGCTTCTTCGATCATAGCCACTGCCCGGTCGATCTCCTCCTCGGATATCTGTCCTCCATCCGGAGCAAAGGGCTGGATCTCCTCCCTGGTATACTCTGCCTTGTTGGCCGTCACATCCTTTGGAATATCAATGAGTACCGGACCCGGCCTGCCGGACCGCGCAATCTGAAATGCCTTCCGGATGGTGTCCGCCAGGGTGTCCACATCCTTTACGATATAATTGTGCTTTGTAATAGGCATCGTGATCCCGGTGATATCCACCTCCTGGAAGCTGTCCTTTCCAAGCAGGGATACGCCTACGTTGCAGGTGATCGCCACAATGGGGATCGAATCCATATACGCGGTGGCAATCCCGGTTACCAGGTTGGTTGCCCCCGGGCCGCTGGTGGCAAAGCAGACCCCGACCCTGCCGGTGGCACGGGCATATCCGTCCGCGGCATGAGCCGCCCCCTGCTCGTGGGAGGTCAGGATATGCTCTATTTCATCACTATGCTGATATAACGCGTCATATACATTCAGGATCGCGCCGCCCGGATACCCGAATACCGTATCCACGCCCTGCTCCTTCAGGCATTCAATCACAATGTCTGCTCCTGTCAAATACATTGCAGGTACCTCCTAATCATTCGTTTGTTTTCGGGATCTCCAGGATGGCGCCCCGGTTGCCGGAGGTCACCATGGAGGCATATCTTGCAAGATATCCGGTCTTCACATTGGGCTCCTTGGGCTGCCATTTTGCTTTTCTTACATCCAGCTCTTCCTCGGACACATCCAGCTCCAGCTTCAACTCCGGAATGTTGATCCTGATCAGATCCCCCTCTTCCACCAGAGCAATCGGGCCGCCCACTGCCGCTTCCGGCGACACATGGCCGATGGAAGCGCCTCTGGAGGCTCCGCTGAAACGTCCGTCCGTGATCAGCGCCACGGAGGAGCCCAGTCCCATACCGGCAATGGCGGAGGTAGGATTGAGCATTTCCCGCATTCCAGGACCGCCCTTGGGGCCTTCATAGCGAATGACCACCACATCCCCCGCATGGATCTCTCCGCCCTTGATCGCCGCGATCGCGTCCTCTTCACACTCGAAGACTCTCGCAGGCCCTTCGTGAACCAGCATCTCTTCCACCACCGCGGAACGCTTGACCACGCTGCCGTCCGGCGCCAGGTTCCCTTTCAGAACCGCAAGTCCGCCTGTTTCGCTGTAGGGATGGTCGATGGGACGGATGACCTCCGGATCCCGGTTGACACATCCGGAAATGTTTTCTCCCAGCGTCTTTCCGGTTACGGTCATACACTCTGTATGGAGCAGATTCTTTTTATTCAGTTCGTTCATCACCGCGCTGACACCGCCGGCTTCGTTCAGGTCTTCCATATAGGTGGGGCCTGCCGGTGCCAGGTGGCACAGGTTCGGCGTCTTTGCGCTGATACCGTTTGCAAAATCAATCTCAAAATCCATGCCGATCTCATGGGCAATGGCAGGAAGGTGAAGCATACTGTTGGTGGAGCATCCCAATGCCATATCCACGGTCAGAGCGTTCAGGACCGCTTCTTCTGTCATAATATCCCGCGGGCGGATGTTCTTTCTCACCAGCTCCATCACCTGCATGCCCGCATGCTTTGCAAGGCGGATCCGTTCGGAATAGACTGCCGGGATGGTCCCGTTTCCCGGAAGCCCCATACCCAGCACCTCAGTCAGGCAGTTCATGCTGTTGGCCGTATACATGCCGGAGCAGGAACCGCAGGTAGGGCAGACATTGTTCTCAAACTCACAGACCTCTTCCTCCGTCATGGTGCCTGCCGCATAGGAACCCACCGCCTCGAACATGCTGGACAGACTCCGCTTCTGCCCCTTCACATGACCAGCCAGCATGGGACCGCCGCTGACAAAGATGGTGGGCACGTTGATCCTGGCCGCTGCCATCAACAGTCCCGGCACATTTTTATCACAGTTAGGGATCATCACCAGAGCGTCAAACTGATGGGCCATAGCCAGCGCCTCGGTGGAATCCGCAATCAGGTCTCTGGTCACCAGGGAATACTTCATTCCGATATGTCCCATGGCGATGCCGTCGCAGACCGCAATCGCCGGAACCATGACCGGTGTCCCGCCTGCCATAGAGACTCCCATCTTGACTGCTTCCGTGATCTTATCCAGATTCATATGCCCCGGCACGATCTCGTTGTAGGAGCTGACCACACCTACCAGGGGCCTCTCCAGTTCTTCCTTCGTATATCCAAGCGCGTTGAACAGGGAACGGTGGGGCGCCTGCTGTACCCCCTTTGTAACGGTATCACTTCTCATCTTCGTATCCTTCCTTTCATCTGATATATCCGCAGATCCGATCTCCCATCTCGGCGGTGCCGATCCGCGTCTTTCCCTCTGACATGATATCGATGGTGCGGTAACCTTCCTTCAACACCTGCGCAACCGCCTGCTCAATGGCATCTGCCTCCTTGTCCAGGTCAAAGGAGAAGCGCAGCATCATGGCTGCCGAAAGTATGGTGGCTATAGGATTAGCGATCCCCTTCCCCGCGATATCCGGCGCGGAACCGCCGCTCGGTTCATAGAGTCCGAACCTGCTCTCATTCAGGCTGGCGGAAGCCAGCATCCCGATGGAGCCTGTCACCATACTGGCCTCATCCGACAGGATATCTCCGAACATATTCTCCGTCAGGATCACATCAAACTGCTTCGGGTCCTTCACCAGCTGCATGGCACAGTTATCCACCAGCATATGCTCCAGCGTCACCTCCGGATACTCTGCCGCGACTTCCTCCACGACCTTTCTCCACAGCCGGGAAGAATCCAGCACATTGGCTTTGTCCACACTGGTCACCTTTTTCCGCCGCTTCATGGCGATGTCGAAACCCCGCCGCGCGATCCTGCGGACCTCGTTTTCGTTATATGTAAGGGTATCACGGGCCGTCAGGACACCGTCCACTTCTTCCGTAGAACGCTCCCCGAAATATAATCCTCCGGTCAGTTCCCGCATGATCATCATATCAAATCCGCCCCGTGTGATCTCTTCCTTCAGAGGACAAGCCCCTTTCAATTCTTCATACAGAACCGCCGGCCGAAGATTTGCAAACAGGTTCAGCTCCTTCCGGATCTTCAAAAGTCCTGCCTCCGGTCTCTTAGGCGGCTCTAACCTGTACCAGGGTGAAGTCTTCGCGTCCCCTCCGATGGAACCCATCAATACGGCATCGCTCGATCTTGCAAGTCTGATCGTCTCGTCTGTCAACGGAACTCCATGTACATCAATAGATGCCCCGCCCATCAAAAGCTGCGTATAATTCATCTCATGTCCGTAAACTTCTGCGGTCCGATCCAGGACCTTCATTGCTTCCGTCACGATCTCCGGCCCGATTCCATCGCCCTTGATCACACCGATATTTAATTTCATATCCCATCTTCCTTCCATTATTATAAAAATACTGACTGCTGTTGAAGACCAACGGTCAGGCCCCAAAAACACTATTTGTTTATCATACAGCATTTTTTCGGCTGTTTCAACCCTTTGAACTGCAAAATATATCGCCCAAAGCAGTGCCACTTCCTGTAAAAATCCACAAAAAATCCCAGTCAAAGACCCCTGAAAGCGATACTCAGAAAACGAAAAGGACAAAAAAGAAACCGGAGGCTTCTGCCATCCGGAGTCTTTTTTGCCCTCTTCTATTCCGCTCCCGGTTTTTCAAGCTGAGCGATCGCTGACTTCTGCATGGGGATCCGGCAATTCTTGTTGCTTCCGAATTCCACGATCACCGCTTCATCCGAAATATCAATGATCACACCGTAGAAACCGCTGGTCGTCAAAACCGTATCTCCGATCTCCATGGTGGCAAGCATCCCCTGAACCCTCTTCTGTTCCTTTTTCTGCGGACGCATCAAAAAGAACCAAAATACGCCGATCACAACCGCATACATGATAAAAATGCTGCCCAGGCCTGCCGCTCCACCTGCTCCGCTTGAAGCTAATATTCCATTCATTTTTTGTTTCCTCCTAACTTTTGTACTCCGGAAAATACTCTGCATAGATATTCTATCTCTATGGAAATTCCTGTACATGCCAAATCCTCTTCCGGCGCAATATACTTATCATACACAAAAAACCTTGATTCTTCAAGAGTAATTTTCCATTTTCATGCTTTCTTTTACAGTTTTAGTTACAGGTCACACCTTGACCAGGCGTGCCCTGTAACTCAGGCCGTCATTTAAAATTGCCTACGGCAATGGACGGCCTGAATCCCAGCTTTTATGTGCATCCTCCTGACCAATCAGCGTAGTGATTGGTCAGTGTGTGACATGTAACCAGTTTTATCTTACTGTTCCTGAACCCCCGCAAGCTTCTTCTTTTTATAGCTCTGATACTCTCCCGCCTCAATGGCATCCCGGATCTCTTCCATCATCGTATTGTAAAAATACAGGTTGTGGAGGACGCAGAGACGCATTCCCAGCATTTCCTTTGCCTTGAGAAGATGCCGGATATAGGCGCGGCTGTAACTTCTGCATGCCGGGCACCGGCACCCCTCTTCGATCGGGCCGGAATCCGTCTCGTATTTTGCGTTGAACAGATTCAGCTTGCCGTGGTTGGTATATACATGCCCGTGCCGCCCGTTCCGTGAAGGGTATACGCAGTCGAAGAAGTCCACGCCCCGTTCTACTGCTTCCAGAATATTGGCAGGTGTCCCTACTCCCATCAGGTAGACCGGCCGTTCTCTGGGAAGCAGGGGAACTACAGCCTCCAAGATGCGGTACATCTCTTCATGGCTCTCTCCCACGGCCAGGCCGCCGATGGCATATCCGGCCAGATCCAGCGACGTGATCTGCTTCGCATGCTCCCTGCGGATATCCTCATAGATCCCCCCCTGGTTAATGCCAAACAGAAGCTGCTCACGGTTGATCGTATCCGGCAGCGCGTTCAGCCTGTCCAGCTCTGCCTTACAGCGTTTCAGCCAACGGTATGTCCTGGATACGGAGTCCTCCATATAGGCACGGTCCGCCACGCTGGAAGGGCATTCGTCAAATGCCATGGCAATAGTGGACGCCAGATTGGACTGAATCTGCATACTCTCCTCCGGACCCATAAAGATCTTTCTCCCGTCAATATGGGAATGGAAGTGGACCCCCTCCTCCTTGATCTTCCTTAATCCTGCCAGCGAAAACACCTGGAATCCGCCGGAATCCGTCAGGATCGGCTTATCCCAGTTCATAAACCGGTGCAGTCCGCCCATCTGCCTGACAATCCGATCACCCAGACGGACATGCAGATGGTAGGTATTGGACAGCTCCACCTGCGTTTTGATCTGACGCAGGTCATCGGTCGAAACCGCGCCCTTAATGGCGGCCGCGGTTCCTACATTCATGAAGACCGGCGTCTCGATAGTTCCGTGAACGGTGGCAAGGCGTCCCCGCTTCGCCATCCCGTCTGTTTTTATTAAATGATACATTTTTCCCTCTTTCATAAATTGAAACTTGCACAGTATATTGTTTTAGATGACGCCGTTCAGGATCGCTGCCGTGAACTAATAATGAATGATCACAGGTGTTCCGACCGGCAGCATATTATAGAGAGCCCCAGCCTGATCAAGCGGCATATTGATACATCCGTGAGAGCCTGCGCCGCTGGCATACAAGGAACCGCCGAACGCCGGCTGCCAGGTTGCATCATGAAATCCGATCCCGCTCCAGGTCACCCGCATCCAGTAGGCAACCGGGGTTCGGTATTCCGGCTGCCCTGTTGCCGGATCAATCTCGCCTACCAATGTAGAATTCAGCTCCTTATCCAGAATACTGTACACACCGCTGGGTGTCTCTCTAGCCGGGGTCGGAACGCCAGTTACCACATCTGTCTCCAGGGCGACCACACCGTCTACGATGAACCACATATGCTGTCCGGACAGGTCCACCTCCGCATAGGTGCTGCCCCAATCCTGGGGTCCCCTGGATGCCGCTCTTTGACCATCCACGTAGATTGGCTCCCTTGTCACCACTTCTCCATTCTTAATACTGTTGACCAATGCCGGAAATTCCGCTTCCTCGTCTACCGACCATCCATAAGTACCTCCGGACACCTCTACAGTCTTCCCCCAGGGAGAGGTGATCGTCCTGGTCTTGCCCACTGTATCGTACTGCTTCCCGAACTCTCTCAGCCATTCCCGGACGGCTCCCTCATTGAAAGTCACCTTCATCTCCGCATCCGCTGTCACCCATTCGGAAATCAGTGTCTTGTCTACCACCACCGGCTGATCCATAGAGTACGTGATGCTTGCCTTGAGATACTGGTTCATCTCATTGCATGCAGCCTTCACATCTCCGGATTCCGACGTATACTTAGGCAGGGCATAGCAGTTCTCTCCTACCATGTCCAGCTCCGGCTGAAATTCCGAGATATACTGATGGATCTTTTCACGGAGAAGCTCCTGATTCACCTCTGTTCCCGTCACTTCCGGCTCCACCACATATTCCGTACCGTCAAACCTGGGATATGCAGACGTGGGCGGGATCTGCTCCGCCTTAACCGCCTGGAGCCTGCTGATCTTATCCTCCAGCGCATCCCGGTCATAGGACACATCCACCGTAGCCTTGGAGGAATTTTTCACAAAAAATGCCTGTGGCCAAAGAAACGCGTTCTGCTTTTTTAAAACATTTTCAATGTCCTTATTCTCATTGTATTTCAGAGAAATCTCTTCCCCGCTGATGCTGTCTGTCTTATTGTCCTTTTCCAGGATCGTCAGACTGTAGCCCTGCACCTGCTGTTCTATGTATTCCTTCACGTCTGCCGCCGTCTTCATAGAAAAATCATGGCCGTTGATCTCCGTATTCATATAGAAATGACTCGTAAAATATACGGAGACTCCGATATAGGCCGCCGCAAGCACACCGACGAACACGCCGGCCGCAAGCAAAGGAATGGGAACTCCAGACTTTTTTGGTCTCCTCCCTGCGCCTGATGACTTGGCAGGATTGCCGGAATTCCGTTTTGCGCCCTGTCTTCCGGCTCCGCTTTTTTGTGGGCCGGATTTTCCTGCGGTTCCTTTGGATGCTCCGGTCTTTCGCGCGGCGTCCTTCTGGGGACCGCTCTTTCCCGGGCTGCTTTTTGGCGCGTCGTTTTTTCCTGTACTGCTCTTCTGTGTTCCGGTACCGGTATTCTGCGCTCCGGTTTTTCCGGTACTGGCCTTTTGCGCTTCAGATTTTCCGGCACCATTCTTCTGCGCTCCGGTTTTTTCCTGGCTGGTCTTTTTATTTCCAGTATCCTTTTTTCCTGGATCATTTCTCATTTTGTCTGAATTCTTTGCGCTTTCTTTTTTCATATCTTCCTGATCCCGAACCTCCGAATTCCATTCTTTGCTTCCTGATGTCTGATATTGAATGTCTGTTTTCTTCCTGCTCTCATCCGCGCCTGCCGGATCGTTTTCTGACAAGCGGCTTTTATTGTCTGGCATCGACGTATTTTTTTCCACCCGTGCCGGATCTTCCCTTTTGTTTTCATTGAAGCTCGTGTTTATGTCCTCATCTTCATCCAGATAATCATCTTCATCATCCAGATAGTAATCCTCATAATTTATCTCTTCTCCTGAGTAAGAATCATCTTTCTGGTCTTTGGCATTTTTGCTCATCTGATACTTCTCCCTTAAAAATGAGTTACTGCTCTCACCTGAGGTACTCACAGCAACTTTTCATCCATCTGCTTCCTGAAATGTGGATGGATTTTAGACACTGGAATCATCTACCTATAGACATCCAAATTTTATTATATAACGAAAGGCCGGGAATGTACAGCACAAATCTCCTTAATTGCATTTTTTAAAAATTACGTAATCCATAACCGTTGCAATCTCACTGAGATTTGTGATTGCGCCATACGTTTTATTCCTATATAATATGGGTATCCTATCTATCATCGAAAGGAGATTTTTACATGAGTGGTTCAACATTTGGAAATATATTCCGCATTACAACCTGGGGGGAATCCCATGGTGCCGCCATCGGCGCCGTAATCGACGGCTGTCCGGCCGGACTCCCTCTGGAAGCCTCCGATATCCAGGCTTTTCTGGATCGGAGGAAGCCGGGACAGAGCAGGTTCACGACCAAGCGTCAGGAAGGCGACCAGGTCGAGATCCTCTCCGGCACATTTGAGGGACGGACGACGGGGACGCCGATCTCCCTGCTGGTGCGCAACCAGGACCAGCGTTCCCGGGATTATGGAAATATTGCTTCCGTATACCGTCCGGGACACGCCGACTACACTTATACGCAAAAATACGGCTTCCGGGATTACCGGGGCGGTGGGCGTTCCTCCGGACGGGAAACCATCGGACGGGTGGCCGGTGGCGCGGTAGCTTCCCAAATTTTAAGGGAATTGGGAATCGAACTGACGGCCTATGCCAAGGCCATAGGACCTGTAGAAGTTCCGGAAGAGGAATATCGGTTCGAAGAGATTTTTCAGAATAAGCTGTACATGCCCAACAATCAGCGGGCGGATGAGGCTGCCTCCTATTTGGAATCTATGATAAAGAACCTGGACTCCTGCGGCGGGGTGATCGAGTGCCGGGTCACCGGGCTTCCTGTCGGGATCGGGGAACCAGTTTTTGACAAGCTGGATGCCTGCCTGGGAAGGGCAATCCTCTCCATCGGCGCAGTCAAGGCCGTGGAATTCGGAGACGGGATCAAAGCCGCACGTTTGAATGGAAGCCAGAACAATGATCCCTTCTATATGGAAGACGGCACCGTGAGGAAAAAGACAAATCATGCAGGCGGAGTCCTGGGCGGGATGAGTGATGGGGATACGCTGGTGCTGCGGGCATCCGTAAAGCCCACCCCCTCGATCGCACAGCCCCAGCAGACAGTTACAGAAAACGGGGAAGATACGGAACTTGTCATCCACGGACGGCATGATCCGATCATCGTACCCCGGGCCGTGGTCGTAGTGGAATCCATGGCCGCGCTGACTCTTGCGGACCTGCTGCTGCAGAATATGGGCAGCAGAATGGAGCATCTGAAAAAAATATATACCTGAAATATGCAGCCCTGAGGGGACGCCGGCCCAAGCCGTTCACTCCCCCTCAGGGCCGCACTCTGTTTAATCCGCCTTTAATTCCTTCCAAAGCTCATTCATCAGATCATTGCTCTCCGGCTCTAACTGCAGGCTCACCTCACAATTGTCCGTCGCATCCTCCGCGGGAACCAATGCCTCATCCGCGCGTTCCTCCTCCGACAGGCTCTCTACGACCGCGTCATTGGGGGTCGAATAATAAATATATTCAAAGTTTTTCTTCGCGATATCCTCCCTGCAGAGAAAATCCAGGAACTTCTGCGCCGCATCCAGATCCTCGCAGTGCTTCGTCACACACCAGGCATCCAGCCAGACATTCGATCCCTCCTTCGGGATCACATAGGCCAGGTTCTCATTGTACTGATGTCCCAGATAGGCCTCTCCGGAATACACGATGGCCATCACCGCGTTTCCGGCTACTACTTCATCCCTGGCTTCATCTACCAGATAAGCCTGCACATCCGGCTTCTGCTTCAGCAGTAGCTCCTGGGCCTCCCGAATCTCATTTTCATTGTTGGAATTTAACGAATATCCAAGGTACTTCAATGCCGCCATATAGGTATCCCGCATACTGTTCTGCATGATGACCTCCCCGGCATAGTCTCCGTTGAACAGCACATCCCAGCTGTCCACCGGCTCCGAAACCCTGGTCGTATCATAAAGGATCCCCAGCGTCCCCCAGAAGTAAGGAACCGTATATGCATTCTCCGGGTCAAATGCCGCAGCAAGCTTCCAATATTTGTCACCGATATTGCCGCTGTTTTCCATCGCGCCCCGGTCAATTTTCTGAAGCTCTCCTTCGTCTATAAACTTCTGGAGCATATAGTCCGTGGAACAGAGCAGATCATACTTGATTGCTCCAGATTTGTACTTGGTATACATCTCCTCCGGCGTCAAAGATTCTTCATATTTGATCTCGATCCCGGTTTCCTCGGTAAACTGATCCAATACATCCGGATCCATATATTCCCCATAGCTGAATACCGTAAGGCTCCCCTTTCCTCCCTCTTTGCTTCCGCAGCCTGTCACAGACAGCATGGAGCAGGCCAGAAGGCCGGCCAGACAAACATAGCTCACTCTCTTTTTCATTTCCCATATCCTTTCTAAAATTAAAATCTTATCAGATCCCGCAAAATCTGAAAACTCCCTAAGACGAACCGCCGCTTCTTCCTTCATTTTCACGATTCATAACTGACCGGCTTCTGCAGCTCCGCCTTTTTGGCAGGCCAGTAATTGGCCGCCAGAAGCACCACAAAAACAAACACAAAGATCATCGTAGACAGCGCATACATCTCCGGCTTGATCCCTTTTCGGATCTCTCCGTAGATCATGGTGGACAGTGTATTGACCCCGGCCCCCTTCGTAAAATATGTGATCACGAAGTCATCCATGGACATGGTAAATGCCATGAAAAATCCGGCCACGATTCCGCTGGCCAGCTGGGGCAGAATGACCTTGAAAAAGGCATACACCGCATTGGCCCCCAGATCCCGGGCCGCCTCATAGAGGCTCACATTCATCTGCCGGATCTTCGGCATGACGCTCAGGATCACATAGGGGATATTAAAGGTAATATGCGCCAAAAGCACGCTGCCGAACCCCAGTGGGATAAAATGCACGAACCAGAGCATCAGCGCGATTCCGGTCACGATGTCCGCGTTCAGCAGCGGGATATTGGTGCAGATCATCATGATCTGATAATTTTTCTGTCGCATGGCATGGATCCCCAGAGCGCCCAATACACCGATCACCGTCGCGATCAGCGCCGAGGCTGTCGCCAGCACCAGTGTTGTCACAAGCGCCTCCATGATCTGCCCGTTGGAAAATAATTTCCCATACCACTGCAGTGTAAAACCGCCCCAGGTCACCCGGGACCTGGAATTATTGAAGGACAGCATGACCAGCACCAGGATCGGCGCATATAAAAACAAAATGATCAGGCCGATGTAAAACCGGCTCAGAAATCCTTTCAGCTTTTCTACCATATTGCCGACCCCTTTCCTTCCACATCATTTTTCGTAGTAAATGCCATGCTGATCAGGACAAAGATCATCAGGGAAACCGACAGTCCGGATCCCAGATTCCAGTTGGAGCTCTTTGTAAATTCCTGTTCGATGATGTTTCCGATCAGCTGCAGCTTTCCTCCGCCCAGGATATCCGAGATCACGAAGGACGTCATGGACGGAACAAATACCATCACGATCCCGCTTAAGAGTCCCGGTATGGACAGCGGAAAGATGATCTTCCGGAATACCGTAAAGCCGTTGGCTCCCAAATCCCTTGCCGCCTCCATGATATCCTCATCGATCTCCGCCACCGCGTTGAAGATGGGGAGCACCATATAGGGAAGATAGTCATACACCACCCCGATCATAATGGCCGTCCCCGTATTGGCCAGCGGCAGAGCATCAAGCCCCAGCTTCGTCAGCAGAAAATTCAGGATCCCGTTGTTGGACAGGATCATCTGCCATGCCAGGATCCGCAGGATGAAGTTCATCCACATCGGAAGGATCAGGATAAACATGGTAAATCCCTGTCTTCCCATGCCTAAGTATCTCAGGGCCAGCACGAGCGGATAGGACAACAGGATGCAGATCAGGGTACACCCAATGGCGATCTCCAGCGAAAAGACCATTGCCTTTAGATGGATCGGTTCAAAAATGGCAACGATATTTTCCAGGGAGAATCCACTCTCCCGGCTGGTCAACGCATATTTAAAAATCACACCTAGAGGGATCACGGTAAAGCCGATGACCCATACAATGTAGGGGGAGGACAACCATGTCCGCCTGTTTACGGATTTTGCACGATTTATCATCTTATCACAACCTCCTGCTTCCTCTTTTTCCACTTGCCTCAGACATAACCGCCTTCCAGCAGCTCGTATAGGATCCAAAGCTGCCTGGACAATTTTTTATATGTCTATTCGGATATCCCCGGCGGTCTGTTCTACGCATCCTCCCGCACGGCCTCCGCATCCTCGGAATGGGGCTTATGCATGATCTGGATGTTGTCCGGCAGGATCGTCATCCCCACCACAGAGCCGATCTGGGCCGGATTGACGCTCTGGACGATCCAGTCATATTCCCCGGCGCGCACCTTGATCTCGTAAAATGCCCCCTTGAATATGATGGAAACGACCATCCCTTTGAGATACCCGTCCTCCTCCTTCACGATCACCAGATCTTCCGGACGGATAACCACATCCACCAGCTCATCCCTGGCAAACCCGGTATCCACACAGGGAATCGGCACATTCTGGATCTGTACGAGGCAGTCCTCTTTCATGATCCCGTCGATGATATTGCTGTCCCCGATAAAGTCTGCCACAAACGCGTTCTGCGGTTCATCGTAAATGCTTTTGGAGGTTCCCATCTGCTGGATGATCCCTTTGTTCATGACAACGATGCGGTCCGACATGGTCAACGCTTCCTCCTGGTCGTGGGTCACATAGACAAAGGTGATCCCCACCTCCTGCTTGATCTTGATCAGCTCCCTCTGCATGCCATGGCGCAGCTTCAGATCCAGCGCTCCCAGAGGTTCATCCAAAAGCAGGATCTTCGGCTCATTCACGATGGCCCTTGCGATCGCCACCCGCTGCTGCTGCCCTCCGCTTAGGGAATCCGGCATCCGGGTCTCATAGCCGTCCATATTGACCAGCTTTAAGGCATAGCGGATCTTATCCTTGATATACTGCTGGGTCTTCTTTTTCAGCTTTAACCCAAAGGCAATATTTTCCGCCACGTCCATATGAGGAAACAGGGAATATTTCTGAAAGACCGTATTCACATTCCGTTTATCCGGAGAAAGTCCGGTGATCTCCTTTCCCTCAAATAAAACCCGCCCCTCATCCGGCTTCTCAAATCCGCCGATAATACGCAGGGTCGTAGACTTCCCACATCCGGAAGGCCCCAAAAGTGTAATAAATTCATTCCGCCCGATCTCCAGATCCAGGTGGTTCAAGATCTGTTTCCCATCAAATGATTTGCTGACGGAATCCAGCTGCAGTATCACATCCTTCATTGACATCCTCCTTAAAAGCTTGGGGGGCTGCTGATCCATAGAATGGACGAAACCTTTTTACAAGCCGAACTTATCCTGTGTTTTCTGTTAGCCGGAAAGATAAAGGAATCGCCTTTCCGTACCGTATACTTTTCATCTCCGTAATGTACCTGGATCTTGCCGTCCAGCACGTAGCCGAATTCCTCCCCCTCGTGGGGTTTGTCAACCGGCATGGACTGTCCCGGCTGGAGCCGTACCAGGATCGGCTCCAGACTCCTGCTCTGCGCCGTCGCGATCAGCCAGGTGATGCTGTTGCCGTCCTCGTCTTCCTTCTCAAAATAATCCTCTTTTGGAAATACGATCTGCAGGTCATCCTCATCATGGAAAAAATCCGAAAGATTCGTTCCCAGGCATTCCACGATATCCAGAAGGGTAGATACCGAAGGCGCCGTCAGCCCTCGCTCCAGCTGGGAGATGAACCCCTTCGTCAGCTCTGTCCGGTCCGCCAGCTCTTCCTGTGTCAGGCCGTTCTGATTGCGCAGATTACGGATTTTCATGCCGATCTTTTCTTCAATACTCATAGTCTCCGACTTCCTTTTTATTTGTACAGTTCCTTAGGATTACTAAACTTTTTATTTACCATAATCAATTATACATATACTAAGTCAAAAGTCAACATAAAAAAAACAGGCTTTTGCGATTTTACTTGCAAAAGCCTGTTTTTTATGTACTTTATAGCTGGAAGCATCCCCCGCCGATAAATTCTCTCAGCAAGGATTTCGCCGGCACAAAATCGCTTTCGATCCCCACAAAGTAATCAAAAAACTTCAGCAGTCTCTTCGCCTCCGCATATTCCGCGCTGTCCTTCTCCACGCCGAACAGCCGGGGCTCCACATACTGCTTGAGCACCGCCAGCTCATAGAGCAGTGAGGAATTAAACATCACATCCGCTTCCTCCTGATAAGGAAAGATATTCGCCTCCTCCCCTCTTCTCACCGACCTCCACATGGCGATAGTCTTCTGGGCGGAATTTCCACGGGTTCTCGCGTCCCGCACGATCCGGCGGATCAGCCGCCCGTCGGTGGACGGGATCCGGTTATGCTCATCGACATTCAGCTGCGTCAGCGCACTGATATAGATCTTAAACTTATTGGCATCGTCCAGCGTTTCCGTCAGCTTTGGGTTCAGACAGTGGATGCCCTCAATGACCAGGATATCATTCTCCCCGAGCTTCTTCGGCTTCGTGGAGCGGTTCTGCTTTCCGGACTTGAAGTCAAAGACCGGAAGATACACCTCCTCGCCGTTGAGCAATGCCTGCATATCCTGATTGAACAGGTCCACATCAATGGCTTCCAGACATTCAAAATCATACTCCCCGTTGGCGTCCCGGGGCGTTTTTTCCCGGTCCACAAAGAAGTTGTCTACCGCGATCGGGTGCGGCACCAGCCCGTTGACCCGAAGCTGAATGGACAGACGATGGGAAAATGTAGTCTTTCCCGAGGAAGATGGTCCTGCGATCAGAACAAATTTTACATCCGGCCGTTCCGCGATCATCTTTGCGATCTCCGCGATCTTCCGCTCCTGATGCGCCTCCTGGACCAAAACCATTTCCTGCATGTTACCCTTTGTCACCGCGTCGTTGAGCATTCCCACCGTATCAATCCCCTGCTGGTCCCCCCAGGCAACGGATTCGCAGAGTACCTGGAACAGCTTCCTGTGAGGCTCGAAGGGCGGCACCGCGTTCGGCTGATTCATGGTCGGCATCTGGATCACAAATCCGTCCTCATAGAGATGAAGCGAAAAATATTTCAGATATCCGGTATCCGGAACCATATATCCGTAAAAATAATCTTCAAAATTTTTGATGCTGTAGATATTCACCCTGGATACCCTGCGGTATTCAAACAGGTGTTCCTTATCATACATCCTGTGCCTGCGGAACAGGTCAATGGCATCGTTGGTATGTACGGAGCGTTTTTGGATCGGAACCTTCTCCTCCACCAGCTCCCGCATCCTGGCATCCACCTTTTCCAGAAATGCCTCGTCCACCGTCACATTTCCTTCCACCGTGCAGTAATAGCCCTTGCTTACGGAGAAATGGATCCGCACCCGCTCCACATTGTCATATCCGCCTACATTATGTACCGCCTTCACCAGCAGCAGGCACATACTCCGCTTATAGGTCTCATGTCCGATATGGCGCGCCGTCGTGATAAATCCAAGCTCGCAGTCCTTTTTCAGATGCTTATTCAATTCCTGGAGCTGATACTTGTTGACATACACCAGAACGATGGGATGCGGATACAGATGCTGAAATTCCTCCGCAATCTCCCGGTATGTTGTCCCTTCCGCATATTGTCTGGTTTCTTCTCCGATCGTAACCGTATACATTTTTTTATCCATAGATTCCATCCCTGCCTTTCATCAGTCTTTTCCGTCCTCTGCCTATTGTATGGAAAACAGATGCGCCGCCGGAGCAGTCCGGATCTCCACCCCGTCCAGCCGTTTTTCCAGGAATTGCTTCATATCCTCTATAAAAATAGATTCCGTCCCGTAGTGCCCTGCGTCGATCACCGCAAGTCCCTGCTCCCACGCGTCCAGTCCGTCATGGTGGCCGATATCCCCTGTCACGAGCACATCAGCCCCTTTTGCGATAGCGGGAGCAATGGCGCTTTTTCCGGAACCGGGCGAAACGGCAAGGCGCCGCACCTCCCTGTCCAGATTTCCGGATACCTTCACAAAATCCAGTGCCAGCCGCTCCTTCACATACCCACAGCACTCCCGCAGCGTCATGCTTTTTTCCAGACTGCCGATGCGCCCAATCCCTTCTTCCCTTCCGCCAATCTCCGCAGTCACGTCCAGAACCCGCGGATCACGCAGCCCCAGGATCCTCCCGGAAAGTTCCGCCATTCCCAGCACATCATAATTGGTGTGCATGGCATAATAGGAAATGTCACTTTGGATCAGTTCCAGAATCCGCCGGCTCACAAATTGTTCATCAGTCACAGATTTTAACGGGCTGAATATGAGCGGATGGTGGGTGATCAGCATATCCGCGCCGGAGGCTTTTGCCGCCCGGATCACTTCCTCCGTGGCGTCCAGCGCCAGATAGATCCGGGCCACTTCCTGATCGGATCTTCCTGCCTGCAGGCCTACATTGTCAAATCCCAATGCCGCTTCCTTTGGGTACACTTCTTCGATAACATCCATAATCTCTTTACACTGCATAGTACTCCAACCCTTTCCAGATATAATCCAACTCCTCTTCCAGTTCCATTCTACGGATGCGGATCCGCTCTCCGGTCTGCCCCCGAAGCCCTGCCAAAATATTCTGCCGGATTGCCTGTTCCCGATCCAGATATTCTCTGAGAACCGGATGCCGCATTTCCAAAAGCAGCTTCCCGTATCGGATCTCGGCTTCGTCCCACACGCAGAGCGTATCCTGCTCCGGGCTTCCGGATTCCATCCAGCCTCCGCGTTCCCTTTCCTTCCGCGTCTTCAAACGATCCGGTTCCAGGCTTTTTTCCGCGCCTTTGCTCCGGCCGCCGCGTCTGCCGTCCTTGGGGGGCGCAGCCTTCATCATTGGATAATATTTTCCGTCGTCCTTTACCATATCCTCCTGAATAAACAAAAAACCTTCCTCTAAAAGAAAGGCTCTGACTTTTGCGATCTCGGACTGGGGCTGGAGAACCAGTTCCTTCAGAGACCGGGTAACCTCCGGATATGCGCTCAGGATCCGGATCATCAGCGGCCCGCCCATTCCTGCAATCACGGCGGTATCCACTTCAAACGGTTCCAGCTTCTCAAACCCGTCCGATAACCGAAGCCGGATCTTCTCTTCCATGCCGTTCTCTTTCACATGCGCCTCTGCCTTTTTCAGCGGCCCTTCATTCACATCCATGGCAATGGCCGACGGGGCCATCCCTTTCCGCAAAAGGTAGATCGGGATATAGGCGTGATCCGTACCTATATCCGCAACCCGATGCCCGGCAGTCACAAGGGAAGCGACCGCCTGCAGTCTGTCTGATAATTCCATCTGTCCATCCTCTGCGGTCCGCGGTCCGCCGCCCGCTCATATTTTCTCCGGCAGTCTCTTACTTCCGGCAGACACGCGCCGCGCCGCCCCTCAAAATCTGCTTTTATTCCGTCTCTTATCCGGGCAAGGCTTTTTAATCCAGGTAATCCCGCAACTTCCTGCTCCTGCTGGGATGACGCAGCTTTCTCAGTGCTTTTGCCTCAATCTGACGGATCCGCTCTCTGGTCACATCAAATTCCTTGCCTACCTCTTCCAGCGTCCTTGCCCTTCCATCGTTCATGCCGAACCGGAGCCTGAGCACCTTCTGCTCCCTCTCGGTCAGCGTATCCAGCACCTCGTCCAACTGCTCCTTGAGCAGGGTCTGGGCCGCCGCCTCCGCGGGAACTGGTACATTGTCATCCTGGATAAAATCTCCAAGATGGCTGTCTTCCTCTTCTCCGATGGGAGTCTCCAGGGAAACCGGCTCCTGAGAGATCTTCAGGATCTCCCTGACACGGTCCACCGGCATGTCCAATTCCTTCGCGATCTCCTCCGGGGTGGGTTCACGCCCCAGCTCCTGCAGGAGCTGTCTGGACACACGGATGAGCTTGTTGATGGTCTCCACCATATGGACCGGAATCCGGATCGTCCTCGCCTGGTCTGCGATGGCCCTGGTGATCGCCTGACGGATCCACCATGTGGCATAGGTGCTGAACTTATATCCCTTGTGGTAATCAAACTTCTCCACAGCCTTGATGAGTCCCAGATTGCCCTCCTGGATCAGGTCCAGAAACAGCATTCCGCGGCCCACATACCTCTTGGCAATACTGACCACCAGACGCAGGTTTGCCTCCGCCAGCTCCTTCTTGGCATCCTCATCCCCGTCTTCCATCCGCTGGGCAAGCTCAATCTCACGCTCGGCACTCAAAAGAGGAACTTTTCCGATCTCTTTCAGATACATGCGCACAGGATCTTCGATGCTGACTCCATCCGGAACCGAGAGATCAATGTTCTCAACATCCACGTCCTCTTCCTCGGACAGGATCACGTCCATGTCAATGTCCACATCATCGTCACTGCCGCTAATCCGGAGCACATCGATATTGTTGGATTCCAGGTATTCAAATACCTTGTCCATCTGTTCCGCATTGAGCTCCATGTCACGGAAAAAGTCGTTGATCTCCTGGATCTCCAGGATGCTCTTCTTTTTCTTGCCGAGAGCAACCAGGTCTCTTAAACGCTCCAAAAATTTCTGTGTGTTCTCTTCCATGTGTCCTTCCTTCCTCTGCCTGCACAGCGCCAGGCTATCTTGTTATATTTTATCCTTATTCTAAAGAAATATGCAGTTTCTCCAATTCCCCAAGCTGTCTTTTTTCTTCCATGAGCCGCTGCAGACCCGCCATATCCGTCGGTTCCAGATTCTTCATCCGGACATCGATGCTGTTGGACTTCACCCGCAGGAGAGAATCCTTAATGGCACGTACCTTTTCCTCCGGCGTGGTCAGCCTGCTGATCCGGGTATTGAACAGCGCGGCTGCCTCCCGGTGTTCTTCCTCCTCCGTAAAATGGTTGATGATCTTTGCCGGATTCAAACTGCCTGCCCTGTACTGCTCATACAAAAGCTCCGCCACCGTGCGATACTGAGACTGTGTAAAATCCCCGGGGCTGATATGTCTGCTGATGATGCCGAACAGCCTGCTGTCATCGATCATCCACGTAAGAAGCACCTTCTGGGCCGTAAGACTGCCGTCCTCCTTCTTAAGGGGCTGCCCCGATGCCGTTTTGGGACGTTCCACCGGCTTTGCCATGCCTTCCCTGACTGCGGTCTTGGACACCAGCTTTTTCAGACTCTCCTCGCTGATCCGATAAGCCTTTGCAACCGCTTCTATGTAATTATTCCGTTCCAGCTCGTCCTGGAAACCGATCAGCCGTCTTGCCGCCTCCTGGAAAAACGCGGTCTTGCCCTCCGGAGAGTCCATATGATACTCCCTCTCCAGGATCTCCAGGGTGAACATAAACCCGTTCTTTGCCCCCTCAATCCTCTGCTCAAATTCCTCCGCCCCCAGGTTCTTGATAAATTCATCCGGATCTTTATAGGGATCCATCCGGATAACCTTTGCAGAGATTCCTGCTTCTCTCAGGATCGGAACTGCCCTGAGCGCTGCCTTCGTCCCTGCCTCATCACTGTCATAGGTCAGGTACACCTCCTGGACATAACGCCGGATCAGGGAAGCATGCCCCGCGGTCAGCGCGGTACCCAGGGAAGCCACCGCATTGGTAAAGCCGGCCTGATGCATCGCGATCACATCCATATAGCCTTCACAGAGCAGAAAATAGGGCTTCCGCGAGGACCTGGCACGGTTCAGCCCGTACAGATTCCGGCTTTTGTCAAAAATGGGGGTCTCCGGGGAATTCAGATACTTGGGCTTCGCATCTCCCATGACGCGTCCTCCGAATCCGATCACCCGGCTGTTCACATCCATGATCGGAAACATGACACGGTTCCAGAACTTGTCATAAACACCATGCTTTTCGTCGATGCTGATGAGGCCCGCCTGGCGGATCATCTCCTCCTGGTATCCCTTTGACCGGAGATAGCGGTACAGGTCATCGCTGTACTTATTAGAATAACCCAGCCCGAATGCGCGGATGGTCTCATCCGACAGCCTGCGCTCCCTCAGATATGTATAACCGGCCTTTCCCTGCTCCGACTTCAGCTGCACATAAAAATACTGCGCCGCCGCTTTATTGATCTCCAGCAAAGAGGCTTTTAAGCCGGCCCGCTCCTTCGCCTCCCTGGAGTACTCCGCCTTCGGAAGCTCCACCCCGGAACGCTCCGCCAGATATTCGACAGCTTCGATAAATGTATAATTCTCATATTCCATCAGAAACGTAAAGACATTCCCTCCGGCGCCGCAGCCAAAGCAGTAATACATCTGCTTCTGCCTGCTGACGGAAAAAGACGGAGACTTTTCATTATGAAACGGACAGAGACCGAAATAGGAGCTGCCCTTTTTCTGCAGCTTCACATATCCGGAAATCACATCCACGATATCATTTTTCATCCGTACTTCTTCGATCAAATCTTCCGAATAATACATTCTGACCTCCCAAAAAATTCCCTATATGTTATATATTCGACAAAACTTATAAATTTCCTTCCTGTAATTCAAGAAAAAAGTCACGAAAAAACTACTTCGACCATGCTTCCGGCATAAAATACTCCTCATACTTCTTCACCGCGTAATTATCGGTCATTCCGGCAATATAGTCGCACACGATCTGTTCCCGGCAGTTTCCCGGAAGATCAATGGCATGAAGAAACTGCTCAGGCAGCAGCTCCAGGTGTGTAAGATAATACTCATACAGCCGGTGGATCAGGTCCACTGCCTTATCCTCCTCCCCCTTTGCCTTGGGGTTGAGGTATACATGATAAAACATAAATTTCCGAAGCTCCTTCATGGCCTGCCCCACTTCCTCGGACATGAGGATCTCCGGTCTGTCCATGCTGTGCACGATCACGTCATGGACCATGGTATCCAGCCTGCGTTTTCCGGTATCCCCCAGTGTATTCCGGATTTCCTTCGGAATTTCCTCTTCTGTTAAAATACCGCCCCGCACAGCGTCATCGATATCATGGTTGATATAGGCAATCTTATCTGACAGGCGGAGCACCTGCCCCTCCAGCGTGTGCGGCGTACCGGCCGTCTTGTGGTTCAGAATGCCGTCCCGTACCTCCCATGTCAGATTCAGCCCTTTTCCCTGTCTCTCAATATACTCCACAACACGGACGCTCTGCTCATTGTGCGCAAAATGATACACCGAATTCAGCGCCCTCTCCCCCGCATGCCCAAAAGGCGTATGTCCCAGGTCATGCCCCAGGGCGATCGCTTCCACCAGATCTTCATTTAAACGAAGCGCCTTGGCAATCGTACGCGCATTCTGCGACACCTCCAGCGTATGTGTCAGCCTGGTACGGTAGTGATCGCTTTTGGGCTGTAAGAATACCTGCGTCTTCTGCTTCATCCGCCGGAACGCCTTGCAGTGCAGGATCCTGTCCCGGTCACGCTGAAACACCGGGCGTATGTCACATTCCTGCTCCGGGCGCTCCCTCCCTCTTGACTCCCTGCTGAAGGACGCGTATGGACTCAAGTACTCCAATTCCCTTTCTTCCAGTTGTTCTCTGATCGTCATCATCCGCTGCCTCTTTCAAATCCTGAACTCCCTATTATATTATATTCAAAACCTGTCGGGAATTTCCTCTAATTTTCCAAAAGAGGAAATTCCCGGCCTGAATGTAAGCTTATGCCGACAGTTCCCGGTTATCCTTTCAGACGCTTTTCAATCGCGTCCACCACAGTTTCCAGAACTTTGATCCTTGCATAATATTTGCAGTTGCCTTCCACCACAATCCAGGGGGCGTATTCCGTGGAAGTCCGGATCAGCATCTCGTTGACCGCATCCTCATACTGATCCCACTTTTCCCGGTTGCGCCAGTCCTCATCCGTGATCTTCCACTGCTTTTCCGGATTTTCCTGGCGTGCCTTAAAGCGGCGCTCCTGCTCATCCTTATCGATCTGCATCCAGAACTTCATGACAACAGCGCCCGCATCCGCCCAGTCCTTTTCCATATCGTTCATCTCCTTATAAGCCCGCTGCCACTCCTGCTTCGTACAGAAGCCCTCAATCCGCTCCACCATCACGCGGCCGTACCAAGTCCGGTCGAAGATCGCGATGTGCCCGTCCTTGGGCACTGCCCGCCAGAACCGCCACAGGTAATGATGGGCTTTTTCAATATCATTGGGAGAAGCCGTAGGATTCACGACAAATCCGCGGGGATCCATCTTCTCGGTGAGACGCTTGATGGCGCCGCCCTTGCCGCCGGCATCCCAGCCTTCAAATCCCAATATCACCGGAATCCGCCTCCGGTACAGCTCCCCGTGCAGGAGCTCCATTTTCTTCTGCAGCTTCTCCAACTTCTTCTTATACTCTTCCTTCGTATAGCTTAAGGTCAGGTCCCCATTCCGGAGGATGGACTCCTGAAGGTCGTTCACATTTTTCGCGGCCTCCTCCGCCACCGCCGATACCTGTACGTTTTCCTCCATGGACCGGATCGCCTTCACCGCATCGGCCTCTGCCTTTTTATGCTGTACCTTTTCGATCTGCTGTGCCAGCGCCTTAATGACCGCCGAATAGATCTTTACCGTCGCGAAACGCTTATCCGTGGCTTCCACGATCATCCACGGGGCATAATCCGTGTCCGTCTTCTGCAGCATCTCTTCCATGATCGCCTGGTATTCGTCGAAGCGCTTGTTCCTCTCCAGGTCCCCTTTGCTGACCCTCCATGCGGTCTCCTTGTTCTCTTTCAGCTTCTGGAAACGTTTTTTCTGTTCCTTTTTGCTGATATCCAAAAACAATTTAATCAGGACGCAGCCATCGTCCGTCAGCTGTTTCTCGAAGGAACAGATCGAATGAAAGGCATCCGGAAGCTCCGTCTTTTTGTTCTTTTTTTCAAAACGGTCGATCAGGACCTTCCTGTACCAGCTTCCGTCAAATACGGCAATCCTTCCCTTTGCCGGAGTCTTTGTCCAGAATCTCCACAGGAACGGATGCATCTTTTCCTCCTCTGATTCACGCTGGATCGCATGTACCTCAAACCCGCGCGGATCCAGACTCTGGATTAGCTTCCCGATCTGCAGCCCCTTGCCTGCGGCGCCAAAACCTTCGAACACGATCATCACCGGGATCTTCAGGCTCTTGCACTGTCTCTGCAGTTCTCCCAGTCTGCTTTCCAGAAGCGGCATTTTATCCTTGTATTCTTCTTTTGACATTTTCTTCGACAAATCCACTTTTTCCAGCATTTTCTTTTCCTCCCGTATTTTTTTGTTTTTTGCTGTTGTTGCTTTGTCAATCGTATTTGTTTCTGATCAGCTATATTTTCTGACAATTTCGTTCATAATATCCCACTTTTTTTCCATATCCTCTACCAGCTTGAACTGTGTCCTGCAGCGGTCCAGATTATGCCCCTCTCTGTGGATCTTGAAATAGACATCTCCCTCCAGATAATCCGCCAGAAAACGGATCCCGCACTCAAAGGTCATCACCTTTGCCCCCATGGGAAGCATCTCCAACTCCTTCGCTGTAAGACTGCCCGCGCATCCCTCGACAAAGCCTTTTGTGTACAGCTCGAATAACTCCATATCACATTCCACCTTGTCCAGATCCGTCTCATCCTCTGCCGCCGTGCTGGCCCCAAAGCGGATGGAATCCCCGAAGTCATTGACCGCAAGCCCGGGCATCACGGTATCCAGGTCAATCACGCAGATTCCCTTTCCCGTGGCATCGTCGATCATGATATTGTTCAGCTTCGTATCATTGTGGGTTACCCGAAGAGGCATCTCCTTCCTCTCGAGCATCCCTCCCAGCACACCAGTCATTTCCTCATGCGCAAAGGCAAAATCAATCTCCTTCCTGACGGACTCTGCCCTGCCGCAGACATCTGCCTCCACGGCCCGCCGAAATGCCGCAAACCTGGATTTTGTATCGTGGAACCCCTGTATGGTCTCATGCAGGGTATCTGCCGGATAATCTGCCAGCATCCTCTGGAAATTGCCGAAGGAAAAAGCGCTCTGGTAAAAGTTCTCCGGCTTTTTCACCTGATCGTAGCAGGACGCTCCGGTGATGAACTGATATGCCCGCCAGTATTCTCCTTCCGAGTCTATGTAGTATGGCTTTCCGTCCAAAGCCGGAATCACATTCAGCGTTTCCCGCTCCGGATCTCCGCCCTTCTCCAGGATCCGCTCTCGCAGATAGGTCGTCACGTTCATGATATTTTCCATCAGCTCTATGGGCCTGGTAAAGATCTGCCGGTTCATATGCTGCAGGATCTTTTTATACTGCCCCTTTTCCGGATCATCATATATAAGCAGGTAGGTATCGTTAATGTGCCCGCTGCCATATGGCTCCACAGAGACCAGGTTCCCGCGGGAGCTGAAATTATTGATCGCGTCTGTTTTTCCCTTATCATTTTCTTTCCTCATCGTCAATCCTCCCATAAATCTTCCGGATAGAAGCCTTCCGCTTTCAGTCTCTGCATCGCCGCAACTACAACCGGCTTATCTTCTTTATATGTTACGCCATACCACTTGTCCGCGGAGGAAAGGACTGCTACGGATGCCCGGTCCTGCTCCACCAGTCCGCTGACTACACTGGGGAGAAAATACTCGCATTTGAGCGGGTTTTCCCGAAGGCCCTTTTCCAGAAATGCCGGGAATCCTGCCTGGATCTCATCCAGGATGCTTCTCGTAAATCCCCACATATTCATGGAAACCAGCGTCTCGCCCGGAATCGGCACCCAGGTAGCCCCGTCATCCTCCGTATAGGCAATGCCGTCCTCCCTCTTTTCGATCCGGGTTCTCTCTGTAACGGCTGTGAGCTCTCCGGCATCATTGACCTCACAGATGCCCCGCGCCACATGTCCATTATCGGTCACCGTATTCCTCAACTCATAGCCCACCATGGTGTAGCGGTATTTCTCATCATCCTCGTGAGCAGAAAGGTAGCCGTAAATCTTCTGGAATGCGTCTCTTCCATAATAGTCGTCTGCATTGATGACTGCGAAAGGCCCGCCGATCTCGTGAACGGCACTCAGAACCGCATGTGCCGTCCCCCATGGTTTTGCGCGGCCCTCCGGTACGGCAAAGCCCTCCGGGATGTCCTGGATCCGCTGAAACGCATAGGAAGTCTCCATATACTGCTCCACCCGGCTTCCAATGGCCTCACGGAAGTCCTTTTCATTTTCCTCCTTGATGATAAATACCACCTTTTCAAAGCCCGCCAGCTTCGCATCATATATGGAAAAATCCATGATAATGTGTCCCTGATCGTCCACCGGGTCAATCTGCTTCAACCCGCCGTAGCGGCTTCCCATTCCCGCAGCCATGATCACTAATACCGGTTTTTTCATTTCTTTTTCCTCCAATCCTTTCTTACGTTAATAGTATGGTCTTATTTTAACAAAAAGCCTATACATAATCAAACAATAATTACCAAAAACGCACAAAAATAGTAACAGTTCGACCTGGAATCCTTTCCATGCCAAGCCGAACTGTTACTATCCATATGGCCTTCCATATTTTTCCGCAAAAACCTGCTCATTCTATTTTTGCTTTTCCTTTTTCCTGCTCAGTAGCTCCTCCTTGAAACGCTGTCCGTTTCCCAGTTCTTCCGTCAGATTGTAGATCAATTCCTGATTTTTGCGGTTTAACTGCTCATACTTTCTGCAGAGGTTATAGTTCCTCTCCTGAATCTCATTAAATTCTGTCTGGTTTTCCGCCCCTCTTCGTGAATCTGACCGATACAGAATATAATCAACGGACACACCAAAATAATTTGCCAGAGACATCAGGATATCCGCCGCAAGCGCGTTATCCCCGTTTTCAATCCGGCTGACCGTCTGCTGTGAAATATTGATTCTGCCTGCTAGTTCCTCCTGACGCAGTCTTCTCTCCTTGCGCAGTTCTTTTACCCGATTTCGCACCATAACTTAAGCCCTCCATACTACTCTTTTTTATTTTATCGAATATCTTTTCTTATGCTACCCGAATATAATGTAAGATATTACTTCCCTTCAGAGTTTCCGGATTATGGTAAAAAAAATAAAATAAATCAATTGGATAAATAAAAAATATTAAAAAAAACGGGTTGACATTTTTTGCAGAAAATAGTATGATATGTCTTGTGATTTGACGTAGCGTTAGGATCACGAATGCGGAAGTGTCGGAACTGGCAGACGAGCAAGACTAAGGATCTTGTAGCTTTCGAGCTGTGTGGGTTCAAGTCCCATCTTCCGCATTCATTTAAAAGACTGGAAAGCCTTTAATTACTAGAGGCTTTCTTTTTTTATCTGCTGGAAATTGTATAATATTTATCTCACGTTGTCTCACGCTCTCAGCAGGTTTTTCACTATATGTTGTGTTTCCCCGCAAAGCACTCAACACTTTTTCTTCCCTTTCTTTTTCGTCAGAATTGCTGAAAATATAGTATTTCAAAGTTGTTGCCTCGTCTGCATGTCCTAGCATATCTTTAACAGCGCTTAAGTCAACTCCATTGTTAAAGAGCGTAGAACCATATGTTTTTCGCGGATTTTATGCAAAAAATCCACCCAGCAGTTTCTGCTAAGTGGACGCACCTGGACGATTTGTACGACAGGACTCCGGTATGGATTCTGACCATGGTAATAGTTGCTGGAGATCTTCTTTTGACGGGAATGGCCCCAGATCTTTCATACGTTCCAGTATGTAAGCCACATAGTCATATGGCTTAAGCCCCTTCAGTAACGCCGTCTCCGTGATGCTGTATACGGTCGCGCTGGCCTCCGCGCCTTTGATGCTTTTAGAGAACAGCCAGTTGCGGCGGCCAATGGCAAAGTTCTTGATCGCCCTCTCCGCTGCCGAGTTATCGATACTCAGATGTCCGTCTTCCAGATAGGCTTTGAGGTATTTTTCCTGATTTAAAGCCGATCCGTGCCATTGCCTGGTATGCAGTTGTTTCTTTCAGCTGTTCTTTGGTAAAGCCCTTTTTTAAAGGGGTAAGGGCTTCATCAAAACGCCGTCTTGCATGTGCCATGCACCCTGTCACGGTGATCTGCTCCGGAAGGCTGTGGTAAGCCTGGTATCCATCACAGGTCAGATAGCCACGGAATTCATCCCCCAGGATTTCTGCCGGATGGTAGCCACCCCTGGTCCTTTCATATTGGAAAAGGACCATCCGTGGGGATCCGCTGTATTCATCCGTAAGATACTGGAAGATGGATCGTTATGGGAGGATAGTCCGACAACGGTTGGGAGGAAACCTCTAACTCAGAAAGGAGTCTGGCAAAGACCGGATCCATCCCTTGATCCAATGCGGACGGCTTCTGCATTTGTTTTCTGATCCAATAACTGAAAGTCGACAGACAGGGGGACTTGATTTTCCTGACACCATTCTTTTCTTGACAATCCGCTTTTTTGGAAATCCTGAATCCGCTTCATCCAGAAATCTTCTTTTGTAAGGTTCGTTTCATTCATAGGCAATACTTCCTTGATTTGGAGCTATTGTATCAAAAATGATGGAGGATTCATAGATACGGATTATTTCGTGCTTACATATGAGCGGCAAACTACTTGCAAAACTTTAACAACAAACATAAACCAATTTTAAAAGCGGAGGGCTAAACCTCCGCTTTACTCTTCTTTTTCTTCATGCCGTGGGTTTGCGTTAACAATCCGGCGTATTAAATCCAATATTTCATGCTCGCTATGCCCTTTTTCATCACACCATTCAATAACAACCTTAATTTCTTTTTTATCCATTTCCATTACCTCCGTCATTCAAAACTCCTTTCCAGCTAAACCTTACATTCATCAACAGCCTGTCAAATGCAAAGGATCTGACCTATAAGGCTATTTTAAAACGAAATATAAAAACAAACAAGCCCTTAATTTAAAAAAAGATTTGTTTTTTCTTACAATTATATAAACCCATGCAGAAAACCTGCCACTGGCAGCTTTTCTGCATACGATGGTATATTAAAAGCGGAGGGCTAAGCCTCCGCTTTACATGTGACCTCTATTTGTTACTGCTCTTTAGCCATAGCAATCTTATCAAGCAATTCAACAATTTCTTCTGTCGTATACTCTTTCTTTTCTCCATTGGCAAAAATTAATCTCAGTTCATACAACATTGCCATTTTCGTATCCTGCCGTTCCTTATCTGTCATTTTATCCATAACCTCCTTCCTCCTCGTCTGTTTACAGCCGCTTACAAATCTTCTATAACTATATTGTAACCTATTCTTAGAATATTGCCAATATATTTTGAAAAAAAGCGCGTATCCCCATGAGGCTTTTTGTTCTATAGGAAAATTCGGAGAAGTTACCTATAGAACAAAAAATAAAAGCGGAATACACCACTCCGCTTTTATCTCATTCACAATTATGCGATTTTTTCCTTCGCCAGTTCCGCTAATGTCGCAAATCCTGCCTTGTCGCTGACTGCCAGCTCTGCCAGCATCTTCCTGTTCATATCCACATCCGCCAGTTTGAGGCCATGCATGAACTTGCTGTAGGACAGGCCGTTCATTCTTGCCGCAGCGTTGATACGCGCGATCCAAAGCTGCCTCATCTGACGCTTGCGCTGCTTTCTTCCTGCATAAGAAGAAGCTAAAGCCCTCATAACGGACTGCTTTGCCACTCTGTACTGTTTGGAACGTGCTCCCCTGTATCCTTTTGCCAGCTTCAATACTCTGTTATGTTTCTTTCTTGCGTTCATTCCGCCCTTGATTCTTGCCATTTCTTAATCCTCCTTCTATTACCCGCGTCTTAGATATACGGTAATACTTTCTTCATATTCTTTACATTTGTAGCATCTGTAATAGTGGACTTCCTGAGGTTTCTCTTCCTCTTGGTCGTCTTCTTGGTTAAGATGTGGCTCTTGTAAGCTTTGTTTCTTTTCAGCTTTCCTGTACCTGTCTTTTTGAAGCGCTTTGCCGCCGCTCTATTTGTTTTTAATTTTGGCATAATAATCTTCCTCCTTTATTGTGCTTGCCTTACAGCCAGCTTGTATATTTTTAACGTTTTACGGTTAAAACCATGCTCATGTTCCGGCCTTCCAGCTTCGCCGGCTTTTCCACTACCGCAATGTCCCCTACCAGCTTGTAAAAATCATCCAATATATGCTTGCTCTGCTGGACATGTGCCATCTCTCTGCCCCGGAAACGCAAGGTCACCTTTACCTTGTTGCCCTTGAGGATGAACTTCTTAGCATTGTTCACCTTCGTATTCAGGTCATTCGTATCAATATTCGGTGACAGGCGCACTTCTTTGACTTCAACAATTTTCTGCTTTTTCTTCGCTTCCTTTTCTTTTCTTGTCAGCTCATACTTATACTTTCCGTAATCGATGATCTTACACACCGGCGGCTTTGCTCCCGGAGCGATCTTCACCAGGTCAAGCTCCGCCTCCTGGGCGATCCTGAAAGCATCCCTCGCTGACATGATCCCTAACTGTTCCCCATCCTCACCGATCAGACGAACCTCTTTATCTCTGATCTGTTCGTTAATCATTAACTCGCTAATTGTCGTATACCTCCGTCACATGAATTTCCATTGGGCTGTCGCAAATTAAAAAAACGAGTGAACAGATATCCACCCGACAATTCACAGACATACGGCTGTCATAAAATACTCCGACCCAGCCCTGTGTCCTGTGTCAATATCAAACCGATAGTCGCCCGCTTGCGCTATGGTGAGAGTGGATACTCTGCTTTGTTTTTCGCTTTACGCAAGGAATAATCTAGCACACTTCCCATCAATTGTCAATACATTTTTCAAATTATTCCGCAAATTCATTACTATTCATGGTCTCTTCACACACATGCGCAAAAACAGCCGGCAAAGCTGTCTGCAGACACCATGTGAACGGGAACGAGATTTTGACATGATTCGCGTTACCCCTTGTATTTCCCTGTACTTTATGTCATAATCCTATATATCTGGCGTACAGAACAAAAAAAACATGTACAAATTCACCAAAACCATATGAGGAGGGCTTTATAATATGAAAAGCAGCAGAAGCAACTTTACAAGCCGGATCGGCTTCATCCTTTCCGCCGCCGGGTCGGCGGTGGGGCTGGGGAACATCTGGCGGTTTCCCTATCTGGCGGCGCAGTACGGCGGGGGTACTTTCCTGCTCTGCTATATCATCCTGGCCGTCACCTTCGGGTTCGCCCTGATGACCGCGGAGATCGCCCTGGGACGCAAGACGGGCTTAAGCGCCATCGGAGCCTTTTCCGCTTTGAATAAGCGGTACCGTTTTGTAGGCGTCCTGGTCACCCTTGTGCCGGTCATCATCTTCCCCTACTACTCCGTCATCGGCGGATGGGTCATCAAATACTTTTTCACCTTCCTGACGGGCGGTGTGTCAGCGGCGGCTGAGGATACCTATTTTACCGGCTTTATCTCCGGTGTATCAGAGCCCATCGTCTGGTTTGTGATCTTTACGGCAATCGCGGCGGCGGTGGTGATCTGCGGCGTGGAAAAAGGGATCGAAAAAGTCAGCAAGGTCATGATGCCGCTGCTGGTAGTCCTGACTGTTGGCATCTCCCTGTATGTGCTGACCATCGACGGCGCCATGGAAGGTGTCAAATACTACGTCCTGCCCCATATGTCCGACTTTTCACTCAAGACACTGCTCTCTTCCATGGGACAGTTGTTTTACTCCATGTCCCTTGCCATGGGCATCATGATCACTTACGGTTCCTATATGAGCAAATCCACCAATCTGGGAAGCTCCGTCAGGCAGATCGAGATCTTTGACACCGGCATCGCCTTTTTCGCCGGACTGATGATCGTGCCCGCCGTATTCGCCTTTTCCGGCGGAGACCCGTCTGCCTTAAAAGCAGGACCGGGGCTGATGTTCATCACCCTTCCGAAGGTCTTTGCCAGCATCCGGTTCGGTGGATTTTTAGGCACGGTCTTCTTTGTACTTGTATTTTTTGCGGCGATCACCTCCGCCATCTCCCTGATGGAAACCATCGTATCCATCCTGATGGACTTTTTCCACTGGTCCCGCCGCAAAACCAGCATCCTGGTGTTTATCTATTCCCTGCTCATGGGCGTTCCCTCTTCCCTGGGATTCGGGATCTGGGATTTCGTCAAGCCCCTGGGCATGTCTATCCTGGATGCATGGGACTTCATCAGCAACAGCATCCTGATGCCGATTGTGGCGCTGCTGACCTGTTTTTTTGCAGGGTTTGTCATCAAGCCCAAGGCCATCATTGATGAGGCATGCGCCGAAGGTGCCGACTTCAAAGGGAAGCATCTGTTTACCGTGGTCATCAAATGGGTGGCCCCCGTCATCCTGGTTGCCATCCTCATCAGTTCGATCCTGAACGCCCTCGGCATCTTTGTGATGTAGCAAATACAATGGAGGCAGCCGGATCACTTACTCCGGCTGCTCCCCGGAGAGGAGCTTCCTGGCCGTGAAGAAAAACAGGAGCATCGTCACGGCAACGGATGTAAAGTCTGCAACCGGCTCCGCCCGGTAGACCCCGTCCACACCCATAAATCTGGGAAACAGGACCGCAAGAGGCACCAGGAGCACGATCTTGCGGAGCAGCGCGATCACCAGAGATACTTTTGCCTGTCCCAGCGCCAGGAAGGTCGTCTGGCAGCCCATCTGGATTCCGAAGATCGTGATCCCCAGGAAGTAAACCGGCATATACCGGCAGGTCAGCATGGTCAGTTCTTCATTGCTGGAAAACAGCCGCGCGTAAAACTCCGGCCGCAGCACCGCGATCCCTGCAAACACCATGGTTCCGGCAAGGCAGACCAGCACCATCCTCAGGAAGGTATCTTTCACCCGCTTCAGGTTGCCTGCGCCGTAATTATAGCTCATAATCGGCTGCACCCCTTGGGCGACGCCCTGTACCGGGATGGTGATGAGCTGCATCACGCTGGCCATGATGGACATGGTACCCACATACATGTCTCCGCCGTATTTCTGCAGCCCTGTGTTCAGTGTGATCATCACCAGGCTTTCCGTGCTCTGCATAATGAAAGGAGAGATTCCAAGCGCGCCGATGCCCAGCACCGTTTTCTTATCCAGACGGATCTGTTTTCTGCGAATCCGGATCACACTGTTTGAACCGGTCAGAAACCGCAGCACCCACGCCGCGCTTAATGCCTGGGAAATGACCGTGGCAAGGGCTGCTCCCCGGACTCCCATATGGAATCCGAAGATCAGCACCGGATCCAGGATGATGTTGGTCACCGCGCCCAGGAGAACGGACAGCATGGCGATTTTCGCATTGCCCTGGCCGCTGATGTAGGTATTGAGCCCCAGCGCGAACTGGACAAAAACGGTGCCCGCCAGATAGATCGTGATGTACTCCCTGGCATGGACAATGGTGTTGTCGCTGGCGCCGAAGGCATACAGGATGGGGGTCTTGAATGCCTGGAATACTACGGTCAGCACCACGGAAAACAACAGAAGCATGGCCACGCTGGTTCCCAGGATCTTCTCCGCGCCTTCATAATTTTTCTTTCCAAGCTGGATGGACGCCTGGGGGGCGCCTCCCATACCGGCAAATGCGCTGAAGGCAGAGATCACCATCAGGATCGGGGCCGTAACCCCGACCCCGGTCAGGGCCAGCTCCCCGTAGCCCGGGATATGTCCGATGTAGATCCTGTCCACAATGTTATACAGCACATTGATCACCTGGGCCGCCACCGCCGGCAGGGCCATGCTCACCATCAGCCTTCCAAGAGGCGCGCTCCCCAGTCTTTCGTCATTTTTTACCATTCTCTTCGGACCCTTCCTTCCCGTCACCATCCTTCTTGAGCATCCGCATGATCAGATCCACGGAGCCCTGTATCCCATAGCTGGCGCTGTTGATGCACAGGTCATAGTTTCTGGCCTTGCCCCAGTTCCGTCCGGTATAAAATTTATAGTATTTCACATGATCCTTATCCAGTTTGGTCAGGAGACGCTTTGCCTCCTTCTCGTTCTCGTACCCGCGCACCTCCATGATCCGCCGTACCCGCTGCTCCAGGGGCGCCGTGATAAAGATGCTGATATGGGGAATTCGGTTATTGGTCAGGATGGCGTCCGCGCACCGCCCCATGACTACAAAATCTTCTTTTTTTGCCATATCGCAGATCAGGTCGCTCTGGTTAAAGAAGATGGCGTCCTTTTTCGGCAGTCCGTGATACCGGCTGAACTCCCTTAACTTTTCTTTGATCGTAGACTTGGGCGCCGGGGCAAATGCCGGAACCGTGCTCAGATACCGGGACTGGTGGTCCTCTCCTTCCTTGTACGGATAACCGCCCTTGTCATGTACATAATCCTTCTCCGCCTCCAGGCGTTTTAATACCTCGTCGAAGATCTCCACATCGTAGTAGTTGATCTTTAAGGTGTCTGCCAGGGTAAATCCGATCTCGCTCCCTCCGCAGCCGTAGGTACGCCCGATGCAGATGATCAGATGGTCGTTTTTTGAAAAACGGGACTGCAGGTTCAGCATATTCAGCTTAGCCATCTTCTGATCCAGAATATCCCCTTTGATAAAGCTGGTAGGCAGCTCCGTCACTTCCTTTAAGATCTCGTCGTATTTGACCATGATCCGGTGGCGCGCCGCACGGTCCTGGATCGTCCGCGCCATGTTGCTGATCAAAGCCAGCTCATTTCTCAGGATATACGCCTGGTTCCGCTCGTGCATCATGCGGAAGGTCTCCTCGATGCAGTCCTCTTTCTTTCCGTTGAACACGCGCCCCAGAGAGGAACCAAGCTCTCTGTAAACTTCCTCATCCAGATCATAGATCCGTCCCGCAAGCTCATGCAGATTTTTCTCTTCATTTGACATGTGATTCCCCTCCTATCTGAAAAACAATACGGTATCCAGCAGGAATACCGGAACCAGAACCGCCAGCGACCAGCCCATATACCCGAAAAACGACGGCATATGGATACCGTTTTCATCCGCAATGGATTTTACCATGAAGTTGGGCGCATTTCCGATATACGTGTTGGCACCCATGAACACCGCGCCGCAGGAAATGGCCGTCAGCACCTTCACCGGAACCTGTCCGAGGGAAGTCACAAGCCCCTCTGTAAACCCAATGGCCCCCGCCGTCGTAAGAAATACCAGGTATGTAGGCGTGTTATCCAGAAAACTGGACAGCACCCCGGTCACCCAGAACATCTGAAACGGCTCTGTGATCCCAAGCTGGGAACCCATTCCTTTCAGGATTGCCAGAGCCGGCTGCATGGTGATGAAAATTCCGATGAACAGGATTCCCACTTCCTTGATGGCCCCCCAGGTGAAATGGTTTTTCTTCCGGATCTCCGGGCTGGTGGTCTTGAAGGATAAATATGCCGCCGCCAGGATGATCACGATCTCGATCAGGGCCGGGAAGCCAAGCGCCACTTCCCCGAATATATGGATTCCCCGGACATGGCCCTCCGGTGTCTTAAACAAGGGCATATCCGGCAGCATTCCGCTTAAGATCACCGCCGCAACGATCATGGCGATGAAGATCAGGTTATGCAGCCCCCGGATGCGGATCTTTGTTCCGGGCCTGCTGATATCCGGCTTCCGCCCCCTTGCCATGTCCCGGCGGTATCTCTTCATGTCCACCCTGTAAAAGATAAACAAAATCAGCACCATATTGAACAGCATAATGGGGAACAGATGCAGGCTCCAAAAAAACGGAACCCCTCTGGAAAATCCCATCAAAAGCGGCGGGTCACCGATGGGTGTCAGGCAGCCTCCGATGTTGGACACCAGAAATATAAAAAACACCATGATATGGGAACGGTTTCTGCGCCAGGCGTTCATCTTGATCACCGGACGGATCAGCAGCATACTGGCTCCCGTCGTCCCGATCCAGCTGGACAGCAGCGTCCCGATGGTCAGCAGGATGATATTCACCCTGGGGGAACCGGCCAGGTCGCCTTCCATGGTGATATTGCCCGATACGCAGAACAGACCGAACAGCAATACGATAAACGTCAGATAATCATTGATCAGACATTCCAGAACAGTTTCCACCGCCCTCCCCGGACCATAGAAAAATCCGAAGGGCAGGATAAACAGACAGGACCAGAAGGCCACCGCCAGCGGCTGATGGGACTCCCACCATTCCGGTTTTATCAGGGGAAGCACCGCAATGCAGAACAACAGCCCTGCAAAGGGAATGCACAGCCACAGCGGAATCGGCGTGGATGCCGCCTTGGCCCCTTCTGCTGCCAGGGCGGTAGAAGGACTGCAGAGAACCGCTGCTGTGAGGCTTCCCAAAAACATCATACACTTTTTCAATGTTACAACCTCCTCATCAAGCTTTTTAGATCTTCTTTCAAAACAGCAGCAACAGGATAAAAACGGCGGCACGCTGTTTTGAAACAATTTTAACTACGAGGCACATTATAAGCAAATCTCCGTCGAAATTCAAGTAAAATTTTCGCCTATCCCAACTCCCTTCCTGACGCAAAAATCGGAATATTCAACAAAACTCCTTGTTATCTGCCGGATTTTTTCCGCATAAGCTATAGCAGAGTCTTATTATGAGGAGCAGAACAATGCCTAACTATCGAAATCTGAAAATCGCCCTTGGCATCGAGGCCGCTGCGGTGGCCCTATGCGCCGTCCTGCTGGCATCCGGCGTCACACCAGGCACAGAGCCTTCCCAGTCCCAGGCGCCGGACAGAAAAGCGGTCTCTGCAGAGGATTCCCGGGATTTAAAGCAGACCGCCGCAGGAATATGGAAAAAAGAATCCGCGGAAAACCAGGACGCCGGCCGGAATGCGGATTCAAAAAATCCGGATTCCGAACAGAAGGATTACATAAAATGGGTGGATTTTGATGTGACGGCAGAGGCCATGAAGCGGGCCTGCCAGTATGACACGGACACCTACGGAAAAGAAGTCCACCTGGACTGGATCGACCTGCTTGCGATCCTGGGCGCAAAATACGGAGGGGATTTCAAGCGGTACCGTGCAGACGACCTGGACAGCATTGCGGAAACACTTCTCTCCGGTGAGTCTGCCGTAGGAGATTATACAAAGGATATGAAATATTTTCCCTATTACAGGGAAGCATATGGAGCGGTGCTGGGAGGCATGGTCGGAGAATATCAGTTGGAGCAGCCCCCGGGCACTGACAGCAGACCGGAAAAAAGCGAGGCAGAATCCGCAGAAGAAACGTCCGCGCACTGGAAATCCTGCTACGGTCTAAAAGCGTTCTCTCCCATTGCGAAAGGATTCCCCTATTCGGATTTTGACGACTTCGGGGTGGCAAGAAGCTATGGATACCGCCGCAGTCATCTGGGGCATGACCTGATGGGACAGGTGGGCACCCCCATCATCAGCGTGGAATCCGGAAGGGTCACAGCCCTCGGCTGGAATCAGTACGGCGGCTGGCGGATCGGGATCGAAAGCTTTGACAAAAAGCGATATTACTACTATGCCCACCTGCGGCAGAACCGGCCTTATGCCGAAGGATTGAAGGAGGGGGATATCGTACAGGCCGGAGACGTGATCGGATACATGGGCCGCACCGGATACAGCAAGAAAGAAAATGTAAACAATATCGACGAGTCCCATCTGCATTTCGGGCTTCAGCTAATCTTTGATGAATCCCAGAGGGAAGGCAGCGGGGAGATCTGGGTCAGCGGATATGAGCTGGTCCGTTTTCTTTCCGGAAACCGCTCCGAAGTGATCCGGAACGATGAAACAAAAGAATGGACACGGATCTATCAGATACAGGATCCCTCCGTACCGGCATCCTAGACAGAGGATTTTCTTTGTTTTCGAGAATAATTTTGATCCCCGGCGGAGATTCTATATACTGATAGAAACGGTTCATATATGCCGTGCAGGAAAGGACTCTGATTTGTATGATAGATAAAATTTCTAAAAAAGTGATGCCCTCCTTTGAGGAAAATATTGCCTATATGGATAAGCTCCTTCCGGTGAAGGAGAGCTTTGATATCATCCGCCGGGATATTGTGATCGGAGAACGGGAGGCAACCTTTTATTTCATTGACGGTTTTACCAAGGATGAGACTTTAGTGAAGATCATGGACGCTTTCTTCCGGGTGACGCCCGATGACATGCCGGAAGATGCGACCACATTTGCCAGGACAAAGATCCCCTACGTGGAAGTGGATGTCCTCGGCGATTACGACCAGGTCATGCGCAACATCCTCTCCGGAATGACCTGCCTGTTCATCAGCGGCTATGAGGTGTGCATTGCCATCGACTGCAGGACTTACCCTGCCAGAAGCGTAGGGGAGCCGGAAAAGGACAAGTCTCTCCGGGGCTCCCGGGATGGTTTTGTAGAGACCATCGTATTCAACACTGCCCTGATCCGGCGGCGGATCCGCGACCCTCATCTGGTCATGGAGATGACAGAAGCCGGTCAGACCTCCCGGACAGACATTGCCATCTGTTATATCCAGGACCGTGTGGACAAGGACCTGCTGAACAATATAAAGCAGCGGATCGACGCGCTCCATATGGACGACCTGCGCATGAACCAGCAGAGCCTGGCTGAGGCGATCTACCACCGGAAATGGTTCAATCCCTTTCCCAAGTTTAAGTTCACAGAGCGCCCGGATACCGCGGCTGCCTGTCTTCTGGAAGGAAAGGTGGTGATCCTGGTGGATAATTCCCCCTCCGCCATGATCCTGCCCACCTCCATTCTGGATATTGTGGAAGAGGCCAATGACTATTATTTCCCGAAGATCACAGGAACCTACTTAAAGATCTCCCGGGCGGTCATTGCGTTTCTCACCGTGTTCCTGACGCCTGTATTTCTGCTTTTTATGCAGAACCTAGACTGGCTGCCGGAAGTATTTTCCTTTGTAGCGGTCAAAGACATGGTCAATATCCCTCTGGTGTTCCAGCTCCTGCTCCTGGAGGTTGCCATCGACGGTCTCCATCTGGCGGCGTTGAATACGCCCAGCATGCTCAGTACCCCCTTAAGTGTGATCACCGCCCTGGTGCTGGGGGAATTTTCCGTATCCTCCGGCTGGTTCAACGCAGAGGTGATGCTGTATATGGCCTTTGTCGCCATGGCGAATTATGCCCAGCCCAACTTTGAGCTTGGATATGCCATGAAGTTCATGCGGATCCTCCTTCTGATCCTGACAGCCTTATTCAACTGGATCGGGTTCGCGGCAGGCTGCGTCATCGTGTTCTGCTTCCTACTCTTTAATAAGACGCTGACCGGAAGAAGCTTTCTGAATGTGAAAATGAATTGAGTAAGGAACTGTGCAAAAATAACTTGCTTTTTTGCGCAGTTCCTAAAGTACGCCTGTCACTGGCAGCCTTTCTGCATACGATGGTATGTGAGGCGGAAGTCCCGCAGCCCTTCCGCTTCACTTTACAGCTCCCTGCTCAATTTTTCTCCCAGCACCTTTTTTGAAACAGGCTTTTTGTAAAATAGAACAGAGAGCGCATACTCCAAAGCACCTCCCGCCAGACTCAGAGTAACCCCGATCAGCGCACCCCGCACCAACGAACCCATATTTTCCCCCAGAAAATCCGACCGCAAGATCGACATCATGAAAAACGAAATGAAGCCGGACAGAGAAAAACACATCACAAGAAACGCAGGAAATGATTTATACAGAACTCCTGTAAAAGCCAAGATCACTGCCGCTAAAACCCCCAGAAAGACGAGATGCATAGCACTCTGAGCAGTTTTGTCCGGATAAATGAGGACGATCACCGCTTTTTTCAGAGCGATGATCAGATACGCTGCCAGTGTTGCGCACAGACTCATCACTGCCGGAACAGATGTCTGCAGTTTTTTTCTGACAGGAGAGGCCAGCACGATATCAACCGCATT
>Ga0137308_100217_pt1 | contig 106595 bp, 91 predicted proteins | sample Inofrocosms_June_FD_97181 | JGI IMG/M metagenome (GOLD analysis project Ga0137308, IMG submission 97181) | Mouse cecal microbial communities from Vienna, Austria - N-Acetylneuraminic and N-Acetylglucosamine D2O microcosms_June | ecosystem: Host-associated > Mammals > Digestive system > Large... | reverse complement strand
TCCCCTGCTTCTCCCACAGCTCCTTCCAGTGCCCGATACTCCCGTTTGGAATCTCAAAGGAGGTATTCCACCCCTCCATGTATCCCCATGCGGCAATATGATCCTCATCGCTGTTCTTTATGGAAGATTTCGGTATGATAATTTCATTCTGATCCATCTGATAGTCTTTGCTCTTTAAAGATGCGCCGGGCAGCATGTCGTAAATACCGCAAATCTCCCAGTCACCTTCCTCAAACACAGAAAATACCTCTCCCTCCGCTGTCAGGGAACAGTTCCACGATGCCCGTTCGCTTGGTGCGCTGTAATTGGCATACCGAAGTGGCAGATGCAGGGTGTCCCCCACTTTTAGCCCGTTTCTTCTGGCGAACTTTCGATTCACCAGGCAGACTCTCCGTCCCTCACTGTAGTCCTCCCGCGTAAACTCCCTGCCCTGCTCTATATAGACGCTTCCGTCATAAAAGGCCGGAATCAGATCTGTATTTTCTGTCGCAGTGACAGGCACAGACTTCCAGATTCCCATTTCCAATTCCCGGATCAGCCCCTGCCAGTGCTGCCCCTCCTCCGTCTCATAAAAGCCGGACGTCACCTCCGCGATATAATTGCCGGAGAGACGGCTTGGCAGGAGATCCCCTTCCGCCGTGGCCTGTGTGCTTGTAATCGGATAGTCCGCCGGAATATACTCACGCGGCCCCTCCGCATCCGGGTAACCGTGGGGAATATAGTCCGACACACACATGATATAGGTACGGTCAGCATAGAGCTTGTTCGGTGACGGATTAAAATGGTCGCAGAAATAGAACATCGGTGAATTATAGGGATAGTAGGTGTACAGGAAATTTTTAATCTCCATCTCCACCGGTCCCGCCGGCACGGCATCCTCCGTGGGCGACGCCTCCACCACCATCACATGGGTGACACCGGTGCCTGTGTCCATTGTCTCATAATCGGGCAGATAGGCGGCATACCAGGCCTCTTCTCCGGCCCGCTGATATAGTCCGCCCCTTCGAAGTCGAGTACGGAGGGCAGGATGATCCCTCCGTACTCCGCCCTGTTGCGGACTTTATAGTCTCCCAGATCCGCATACCACGTCTCGTTCCTGACATACCGTTCCGGCTTCTGCTCCACCGTGCCGATGGTCTGAAAAAGACTCTCGAAACGAAGCATATTCGTCCGGCACATCTGCCACAATCCGCAGCCTGCAGCAAACAGTGCCGTGGCAAAAGCCACCAGCAAAAAAAACAGCATCGTTCTCACAGGTGTCCTGCGCAGTCTGAGCAGGCTTTTCTTTATAATTCGCATTTCCTCTCCTTTCCCGGCTCCTCAAGTCTCCTGACCGCTCTCAATCGCCGCCGGCCAGCACTTCCATCACGCTCAGGCCATGGAACGACCACAGCGCCACCGCGCTCCCCACAAGAAAGGACAGGAAAAATACGGCGTCTGAAAACAGGAGCGCCACGACGCTCACCATCCCTGTCAGAAGAACCGGCAGGCTGACTACAGCACAGGCTGCCACAGAGGTCATGATATTCTCGAAAAGCAGAACCGAAAAACAGCGCCCCCATCCCATGCCCACAGACCGCATCGTGGCGTACTCCGCCCACCTGCCCTGAATAAGCAGATAGCTGCACAGATATCCCACAAACAGGATAATAACAATCACAAAGGGCAGCATTCCCGTCAGAAACGACAGCGTCTCCCGCAGGTTTTCCGCCGCGTTGATAAAGTTTTCATCTGTCATGGTGAGTGCGTTTCCTGCATAGCTGAAATCCGCGTCTCTGGCCACCGGCAGAAAACCAATCTCATCCATCTGTCTCTTACACTCGTTCAGCCGGAAAGGATCCTTCACCCGGAAGGAAGCCGAATCAGCCGTAAAATCAATCCCTGTCTCATGAAAAATTTCCCGTATATTCTCAAAAGGGAAGAGCATATCAGGCGGCACGATATTTCCGCTGTATTCCTTCATATCCATGACGCCCGCGATCCTGTATTTCTTTCCAACGATCAGGGGCGTGACCTTCCCGATTCCCGAGCCGCCCTGCCCGTACTGATAGTAATAGACGGTTATCGGCACCTCGTCACCTGTTTTCAGGCCCTTCTGCTCCATCACCTGCCCGCTCAGAACGCAGACAGACGCATCCTCTGCGAAAAGGCTCTCGTCCCACCCTTCCCCATAGCTGATTTCCCCGCTCTGTAAGCCCGGCACACCCGCAATATCATTGATTCCAGCCCCGAAGTAATGGAGATTTGCCTTCCACTCCTCCAGTGAAAATTCCCCGAATCCCGTCATCAACTGCACGGTAAACACCTGATCCTCCCCCTTCGTCCTTTTACTGATAATACACACGCCACCGCCGGATTGTGACATGAGATTCAAAAATATACGCAGCCTGTCTCTGACGCTTTCTGACTCTGCTTATGCGCGCAGAAAGAGAGCCACTGTACCGGGTACAATGACTCTCCTTTCTATTGTGCACAGATCCACTCCTGATCTGTCCGTCTCTTAATATTTGTCGTCGTAATCTCCGTCAAGGGAAATCGTCGGCTCATTGCTGTATACAGGCGTAGTGTCTACAAAACCGCCGCCGCCCATCCTGTCGGATGCCAGCTGGTATCTCGCCATAAGATTCTTGAGGGTAACTGCCTGGTTGGACAGCTCCTCGCTGGCTGCCGCACACTCCTGGCTGGTAGCCGCATTCGTCTGTACCACAGTAGATACCTGGGAGATCGCCTGGTCGATCTGGGAGATCGCCGTAGCCTGGTCGTTGGAAGAAGCCGTGATATTTCCGATCAGTCCCACAATCTCGTCGATGGAACCCACAATCTCGTCGAGAGACTTTGCGGTATCCTGTGCGATCTTCGAACCGTTGCCTACCTTATGGATCGTATCATCGATCATCTCCGCAGTCTCGCTTGCCGCAGCCGCACTCTTAGCCGCCAGATTTCTCACTTCCTCAGCCACCACTGCAAATCCCTTGCCGTGTACGCCTGCTCTCGCTGCTTCAACTGCCGCATTCAACGCCAGAATATTGGTCTGGAATGCAATGTCATCAATGGTCTTGATGATCTTGGAGATCGTCTCGGAGGATGCGTTGATGTCATCCATAGCCTGAATCATGGACTTCATCTGGTCATTGCCGGATGTCGCCATATCTTTAATGTTATGTACCAGAACATTCGCTTCGCCAGCCTGCGTTGCATTCGCCTTGGTACGCTGTGTTACCTCATCCATAGAAGCGGTTACCTGCTCAATAGCGCTCGCCTGCTCGGTAGAACCCTGTGCGAGAGCCTGGCTGGCATTCGCCACCTGCTCGGAGCCTACGGTAATCTGGGCACTTGCCTCTTTCACGTTGCTCAGTGTCATATTGTTCTCGGAAAGCAGTCTGACAATCGCCTTGCCCAGCACATCCCTGTCACTGCGGGGATTCGCTTCCATCGTCAGATCACCCTTCGAAATAGCCTCGGTAATATCGGTCTGCACTCTGATCGCCTCAGACATCTGTGCAAACTCGTCAAGCAGCTCACCCAGATCGTCATTGTATACCTTCTTGCAGTCCACATCAATATCACCCATAGTCATCTTCTTAGCCGCCTCAGACAGCTTCGCCATAGGCACTGTGATCGCCTTGATCAGAAGTGCACAGTACAGGATGGTAATAAGAATAGCGACTACCATTACGACCACCTGCAGGATGGTCAGAGCCATCAGCTGTGTGTTCAGCTCCAAATCCTTATCGTCAGATGTGGTCTCCATCATCTCAATCAGAATACGCAGGTTGTCTTCCACTTCGTCAGCGACAAACTTACTGTTCGTCACAAGCTCATTGATCGCTTCCTCTGTCTTGCCTTCCTTAACGAGGTTGATATCCTCTGCTGAAGATTCATACCAGCTGTCAATCTTACTGCGCACCAGACGATACTGATCCTGGATCTCCGGTGTCAGATTGTCCATGGTCTCCTCAAAGAGAGCAAAATAGCTGGCCGCATCCGCCTTGTAGCTCTCAATCATCTCTTCCTGCTTCGCTATCGCATCCATATCCTGATTATAGTAAAACAGAATATTTCTGATGCGCACCTTGATGTTACAGAAATTAGCAAAGCCCTGCGTCACATAATACTGGGGCATCGCGTAGTTGTCATACTGGCTCTTGCGCGCCGTGTTTACCATATTAGAGGACCATAATCCCACAGCCGAAACGAGGATCAGCATAATCAGCATTAAGGCGCTGAATAAAGTAATCTTTTTCTTGACTGTCATGTCAACAATTGAAAATCTTTTCTTCATGGTAGTTTCTCCTTTTTATGATTGTTCTTCCTTACGAACCTCTTCCATAGCCGCCACTATGTCGTCCTGCCTGATCAGTTTCTCGGGATCAAGAAGAAGCGTAACCGTATCTCCCGTTCTGGCCAGCCCATAAACATACTTGTTATGCTCATGTTCCTTTCTTCCAAGGGACGGCGGCGGTGCGATATTGTCCTCCGCAATGGTATCTACATCCGCCAGTCTCTCCACAATCAGACCGATCATAGTCGATTTGACGTCAATGACGATAATACACGTCCTGTCCGTATACTCACACGGTTCCATTTTAAATCTGACACGAACGTCAATCACAGGAATAATCTTACCGCGAAGATTGATCAGTCCCTTCACATAATCTTCCACTTCCGGGATTGCCGCAATCGGCTGCATCGCAATGATCTCATTCACATAGCTGATGCTTATGCCAAAAAGCTCCTTTCCCGTCTGGAATGTCATAAACATTCCTTTCTGGGAATCATCTTCCAACAACTCTTCCATATCGTCCGTTTCTTTTTTTAATAAATCTTCCGCCATGTACTATCTCCTTTCTCCGTCATGCATGAGCAATCCGGCGATATCCAGGATCAGTGCAATGCTTCCGTCGCCAAGCTGCGTACAGCCCGAAAGACCCTTGACTTTCCTGACATAGGAAGGAATTGGCTTAACCACAATTTCCTGTTCCTGAAGCAATTTGTCAATCAGGACGCATACCTGACTGCCTTCATGCTCTAATACAACAATGATTCCCTCTTCAATCTTGTCTATGGAATCAGGCAGATCATACCTTTCATTCAGGCGGATAAAGGGATAACACTCCCCTCTCAGCACAATGTACTCCTCGCCGCTCGGCTCGTGAATAAGAGAATCCTCTCCCACTCTCACGAACTCCTTGATCGACGCTGTTTCAATCACAAACGGAGAATTACCTACCTGTACCACAATACCATTGATAATAGCGAGCGTGAGCGGTATGACAAGCGTCATCTCCGACCCTTCAAACTCCACGCTCGAGATATCAAGCCTTCCGCTGATGGACTGGATATTCTTTACCACCACGTCCATACCCACGCCTCTGCCGGAATACTCGGTTACCTCCTCCTTGGTGGAGAAGCCCGGCAGCGTGATAAACCGAAAGATTTCCTTATCCGTAAACTCGCTCATCGGCTTGTTCTCAATCACGCCCTTATCCAGCGCTTTCTGGTACAGCTTCTCTTTATTCAGACCTTTTCCGTCGTCCTTAACACTGATATAAACCTTGCCGCCCTCGTTCTTTGCCTCCAGCGTAATTTTTCCTTTCGCCGGTTTGCCGACCGAAGTACGATCCTCAGGATTTTCCTCGATTCCGTGATCCACCGAATTTCTCACAAGGTGCATCAGCGGGTCTGTAATGTGCTCGATGATGTTCTTATCCACTTCCGTGTTCTCACCGATCACTTCCAGTTCGATATCTTTGCCAAGCTTTCTGGAAACGTCGAAGACGATTCTCTTCATCTTCTGGAAGACGTTCGTAAGCGGCATCATACGCATCGACATGATGACTTCCTGCAACTCTGTCGTAATCTTGGAGAGCTGTCCGGATGCCTTCTGGAAGTTGGAAAGCTCCAATCCCGGCACTTTGAGGTCGGGGTTTTGCAGCACTACCGCTTCCGCGATAACCAGCTCACCGATCAGATCCATCAGCGCATCCATCTTCTCCACGTTCACGCTGATAATGCTCTGCTGCTTGGGCTGGTTCTTCGCAAGCGTCTTACCTTTACCGGCTTCCTTGGTTTTAACCACATAATCACCGGGTTTCGGGCCTTCCTTCTTCGCTTCTTTATTGCCATTGTCTTTCGCAGCCGCAGGCTCCGGAGCAGGTGGCTCAACCTCCTCTCTGCCGAACTCACCCAGCGCCCTGCCATACTCCTCCTTCGAAAGCTCATCGAAATTGATCTCTTCCGCCTCGGAGCTGTCAATCAGCGCGATGACTTCCTCCTTGGAACTCTTCGTCTGCAAAAGCATATGAAAGCCTTCCGCCACAATCACATCGGAGCTCGCCTCGTTGGAAAGGATGTCATCCGGTGTGTAAAGCAGATCCTCAGCAACCTCCTTCAATGCATAGGTCGCCGAATAAGCCCGCAGATTACTCATCTGCGTGTCGCTTCTGTAATGAATCGAAATCCGATAAAAATGACTGTCTTCGCCCGCTACCGGCGTGATGTAGAACTGTGTCGGCTCCACATGTTTATTCGCCTGCGGCATCTGGATGCCCTGCTTGGTAATCTCGCCTTTAAGGCGGCCCAGAAACTCATCCAGATCCTCCACCAGCGATTTCTCATCCCCGTCCGGCGTATCGCCGTTTCTCAATTTATCAAGCTCCGCCGTCACGAAATCCGACACCGCAAGTACCTTCTCCACAAGTTCCATGTGGGGTACATCATCTGGGTGGGATTCTCTCAGGTAATAAAACACATCTTCCAGCTTATGGGTTGCTTTTGTGATGTTGTCATACATCAAAACACCCGAGGAACCTTTGATGGTGTGCATGACGCGGAAAATATCATTGATATCGGCATCATCGAAGCAATCAGCATCTTGTTTTTCTAATATTATGCCTTCCAGTTTTTCCAAAAGCTGTCCGCTCTCATACAAAAACATGTCAAGCATACTTTCTGTGTTGAATTCTTCTGCCATATTTCCTCCTCATCTTAAGGATTTCGTAACTGTTTCGTTTCCTCACAGTTACAGGATTTTTTAAATCAGCCCAAGCTTTGTTAACACCTTTTCAAACTTTTCCACATCTATCGGTTTCCCGGCATAGGCTTCGCATCCAAGCTCGAACGCCATCTTAACGTTACGTTCGTCATTCAGCGCCGTTGTCATTATGACTTTTACACGCTTACTCTTGGGGATACCCTTCTGCGCCTCGATATCGCGGATCGCCTTCAATACCTGATAGCCGTCCATAACCGGCATCATTACATCCAGACAAGCCAGATCATAAGGTTCTCCATCTTCAAGCGCCATCATAAATGCATCCACAGCCTCTTCGCCATCCACCATCACGTCGCATTCTCCATAACGTGAGAGCTGCTTATCCATAAACTTACGGCTGGCGAAGTCGTCCTCAGCCAACAAAATCTTCATATGCGCTCAGCTCCTTTCTTCAAAGTAGTATCTATTTGCTCAACAGGCTGTAAACCTTTCCTGCAATTGCCGTAATCGGTGCCTGCTGCTGCACCGCGCCTATATCAAAAGCCACCTTTGGCATTCCATAGACGACACAGGTCGCCTCATCCTGCCCGACAGTCAGCGCACCGGCGTTTCGCATCTCTAAAAGACCTTTCGCGCCGTCGGCTCCCATTCCTGTCAGAATCACGCCTACCGCCTTGTTTCCCGCTGCCTTCGCCACAGAGCTGAACAGAACGTCCACGGAAGGACAATGTCCGCTTACCTTCTCCGTGCCCCGGCATTCTACCTGGTAGCCATCGCCCACCTTGACTAACCGCATCTGCCTGTCACCCGGTGCAATCAGCACCTGTCCCTGCATCACGCGATCCCCCGTCTGAGCCTCCTTGACGGCAACCTCACACTGGTTGTTCAGGCGATCCGAATACATCTGTGTAAATCCGGGCGGCATATGCTGTACAATGACAACGCCCGGAATATCCCTCTTAAATCTTTTCACCACCTCAAAGATGGCTTCCGTTCCTCCTGTGGAAGCGCCGATCGCAACGATGCGGTCCCTTCCGCCGGCAACAGTTATGTGACTCGAAATCGCTGTGCTGTCTACCCGCTTCAGCTTGCCAACCTTTGCTGTGGAAGCAATCTTTACTTTAGCCGCCAGTTCCTGGGTCAGAAAGTTATTCAGCTGCTCCCTTGTCAGGTTGGACGGCTTATTGACAAAATCCACGGCTCCGGCCTCAAGCGCATCAAACACTTTGTTGTTCAGCGCACTGATCATAACGACAGGAAGCGGATACTGGGGCATCAGCCTCCTTAAAAAGTCTATGCCGTTCATCCGCGGCAGCTCCACATCCAGAGTCATGACATCGGGCTTAAACTTGAGGATCGCATCTCTCGCGGCATATGCGTCCTCCACATCCGCCACCACCTCAATGTTAGGATCAGAATTCAGCCCCTGCACAAGCAGCTTGCGGAACATCAGTGAATCGTCCACAACCAAAACCCTTATCGGTCTCATATTCTGCTCTCCTATTTTCTGTAAATTGATGGTTGAACATAGTTAAATTTTACCATTTGACGATCCAGTCTCTCCGTCAATCCGATAAAGAGATAACCGCCGGGCTCCATGTGATCATATATTCTCTGGATCAGGCTGTACTTCGTGTCATCCTGAAAATAGATCATCACATTGCGCAAAAATACAATATGGAATCTCTTCTTAAACTGAATGGGATCCATCAGATTAAACTGCCTGAAGATCACCTCTTTCTTAAGCTCCTCCTTAACCATAAATTCATCCTGGCTGGTCTGCTTAAAGTAATGCTTTTTCCAATTCGCCGGCAGCGGCTCTATATCCTCCTTCAAGTATACGCCTTTAGAGGCATGCTGCAATACTTTCATGGAGATATCCGTCGCAAGAATCCTGGTATCCCAGCCGGAGTGGTTAACGCCAAAGTAATCGTTGATAATCATGGCCAGCGTATACGGTTCCTCCCCTGTGGAGGATGCGCCGCACCAGACCCGCAGATCCTTCGTTCCCATCGTCTTGCTCTTCGCCCAGGGAAGCGCCACATTTTTCATAAAGTCAAAGTGCTCGCTCTCGCGCATAAAATATGTATGGTTCGTGGTGAGGATATTGACCAGATCGGTAGCCTCGCTGCCTTTTGGATTTTTCTCCACCTTCGCCATATACTCGTTATAATTCGCGTAGCCGTTACGGACAAGATAATTCTCAAGCCGCCCGCCCACCAGCACCCTTTTCTGACTCAGGTCAATGCCGTAGTGCTGCTTCACATAGCCAACGATCCGTTGGAACTCGCTGTCGGTAATCATTCCTTTTGCCTCCCCAAAGTACCATCTTTAATTAAAGCATACAATTCCATAAAAGTCAATTTGTTCTCATCCGGCTCCAAAGCTTATCAAAGACTTGTATCACATCAGGATCATAGTAAGCGCCGCTTCTCTCGCTGATCTTTCTGTGTCCCTCTTCCAGAGAACAGGCCGCTTCCCCGTACAAAGGCGACGTCATCTCATCAAAGTCGTTGGCCACAGCCGCTATCCTCGCCTCCAGCGGAATGTCTCTGCCGGACAGCGCCGGATATCCGGAGCCGTCCCAGCGCGCGTGGTGGAATTTGGCAATCTGCCTTGTCATCTGCATCGCGCCGTTGCTCTCCTGATCCGCACCAAACTCTCCGATCACTTCACCGCCCAACTCCGCGCACTTTTCGATATATGCCGGATTCTGCCTGTCCGGCCCGCCGTCGTCCGCGATCTCCTCGTCCGACATAAGGAATCTCCCCACATCGTGAAGTCTGGCCGCAACGCCGATGTTTTCCACAAACTCATCTGTCACCTCGTCCTCATAAGCCGGGGAAAACTGCATCCCCTGGGCGAGGATCTTACAGTTGTAGCCCACATGACTCCTATGGGTTCCTTTGTCGTCATCTTTCTTTTTCATAATCCTGGAAAGCGCCCGGAGCACATTGGCATGCTCCCTCTCCATCTGGTTCTTCTGCTCCTCCACAAGGCGGTGCATCATGCGGTTATAGTCCGCCATCTCCTGTCGCATGCGGTAACTGCTCAAGTGGTTGTTCACCCGCATGATAACTTCTATATTATCGAAGGGCTTCGGTATAAAATCTACAGCTCCCGCCAGGAAGGCCTCCTCCTTCTCCTTACTGGTATTTAATACCGTAATGAAGATAAACGGAATATCCCGGGTGGCCTGGTCGCTCTTCAGCATCCTGCAGAACTCCAGCCCGTCTATCTCGGGCATGGACAAATCGGAAAGAATGAGATCCGGCCTGGTGTGTTTCATCAGCTCCAGCGCTTCCTGGACACTTAAAGCCGTCAATGCCTCATATCCCTCATGTGTGAGAATATTTTCCAGAATGGTCACATTCACACTGATATCATCCACAATCAGAATGGCAGGCACGTTATTCTTAACATGTTCTGTCTCCATCGCTTTCCTCCTTTATTCTGAGTTCCACAGATCTCCGATCCGTTCTGTGATCGCGTCCTTCAGTCTGCCGTACATATCCATGCTCTTGTCGTAATTGGATTTTCTGATCGCCATCTCCATGCGCAGCTCCTGCCGTTTCAGATCCTCATCCCCGGACGATTCGATCAGCGCCTTAAGCGTAGATGCCAGAAGCTCCGCCTTATCCCAGGCCCCCATTTCAATTGAAAGCACCAGTTTATCCATGCGCTTCTTTAACTCATCCCGGTTTTCCGCCTCCCCAAACTGCATGAGACTGTCTGTACCCTGTCCTTCCGATTCCTTCATGTACTCGGACCAGTTTACATAGACCTGACTCTGCTTGTCATCGAGAACCTGCTCGCTCTTGAGTTTCACAGAGAAAGAAAATGTGCTCCCCTTCCCCTTTTCACTCTCCACGTGAATATCCCCGTGCATCAGTTCCACAAGCTGTTTCGTGATCGCAAGTCCCAGTCCTGTCCCTCCGAAGCGTCTGGTAATCGAAGCGTCCACCTGGCTGAAACTCTGGAACAGGCGATCCTGCTCCTTCTGTGAAATGCCGATCCCGCTGTCCCTCACCATGAAGAACAGCTCCACCTCGTCATAAACCCGTCTGGTCATTCCAACAACCACGTTGACATAGCCAACCATTGTGAATTTGATGGCGTTGGACAACAGGTTATTCAGTATCTGGGTGAGTCTCAGTTCATCGCCGATCAACTTATGCGGAATTTTTTCGTCAATATCCACGCTCATATGAAGCTCTTTTTTGTTGATCGCTGCGCTGTGCGTGGCGATCACCTTGTCCATCATCTCCTGGAAATCAAAAGGCTTTTCGTCTATCATAAACTTGCCGGATTCCAGCTTCGCAAAGTCGAGGATATCATTGATGATCGTCAGCATATTGTCACAGCAGCTAAGGACAATGTCGAGTGTCTTTTTCTGCCCGGGATCTGTGACCTCCTCCACAAGCTCCATCACATGCCCCTTGATGCCGTTGACAGGGGTGCGCAGCTCATGGGTGACATTCGCCGTAAACTCATTTCGCGCCCGATAATTCTCGCTCTCTTTCTCTTTCAGCTCGCGGATGCGCATGTTCATATTTTTCTGTGCAGAAATATCCTCCGCAAGGAGCAGATAGGCATCCATCCCATCCTGTGGAAAAATACGGACCTCAACGGAAAAGCAGGAGTTGTTGCTCCTGTACATTGTCATCTCCTTAACGCCCTTCATGCACTTTTTGACAAAAATAATAAATCCATCCGGCGAATTAGGAAAATCCTGCCGGAAAATCTGGGACATGCTGCACCTTGTCAGCTTCTCCCTGTCATACTCCAGCCTGGCCGCTGCCGTCTGATTGCCGTAAAGGATGCTGCCCTCCTCATTGAAGAGCAGCACAAGTTCCATCGTTTCATCTGCAATCCGGGAATTCAACCATTCAAATTCCATGCAAACCTCCTTGCGGAGAATGCCACATTCCGGCATTCTCCTATGCGAAACTTAGTGCTTCTTGGCGTTCCATCCTATGATGGAACGTCTTTAGAAGCACTTTTCGCATTTTTCACCCTGGGATATTTTCATTGATAACATCAATAAACTTCTCGTATGTCTTTTTGATATCCTGCCACAACTCGTTCGCACGGGCTGTATTCACATCCTCGGCAGCCTTATTTCTAAGCTCCTCCACCAGCGTGGAAACCTTCTCATAAATCGGGGTCAGTCCCAGATTGCCAACCACGCCCTTCAAGGCATGCGCGCATTTATACGCCTCCTCAAAAGCGCCGGCTTCCAGGTTCGTGCCCAGGTTCGCGTAATTCGGGTCATTGGGGAATTTCCCAAGAAACTTCTGGTAAATCGCGTCATTGTTCATAAAACGCTTCAAGGTAGTCTCCACATCCGCACCACATTCCTCCAACTGTTGTCTGAATTTGTCGTCCATAGCAACCCTTTCCTTTCCGTTAACATTATTTAAGATAAATAAGAAGACTGCAAAACACGATTATATTGTTTTACAGTCTTCGCCGCCTGATCTGTCTTAAGTAGTAAAATTAAACATATTGATCACTTCAACAAGGTTGAAGAAATCTTCCTTAGCAAGCTTAAAGCACTCTAATACATCTTCCGAAAACTGTCCGCATTCCCCATTTAAGATCATCTGATATGCCTCATCATTGCTGTATGCACTTTTATATACCCTTTCGCTGACAAGCGCCTCATACACATCTGCAATAGATACGATCTGCGCGCTGATCGGAATTTCGTCTCCCGACAGATGGTCAGGATATCCTCTGCCGTCAGCTCTCTCGTGATGATAACGGCATATTTCGTAACAATACTGATAAAAGTCGTCCGTATAGGGAGACTTAAAGGATTCCAGAATCTCACAGCCTATGGTGGTGTGGGTCTTCATCACCTCAAACTCTTCCGTTGTCAGCTTACCCGGCTTTAACAGGATAGAGTCGGGTATACCGATCTTTCCGATATCGTGAAGAGCGGAAGCTCTCGCGATCTGGTCGATCTGTGTCGGCGTCACCCCGTACTTCGGGAAATATTTGGCAAGATACTTAAGCAGGATCCTGGTCAGATACTTAATTCTCTTGACATGGTCACCTGTCTCAATACTTCTGAACTCCACAACGGAGCCGAGGGCGTCAATCATAAACTCGTTGTTGTCCCTGATCGCCTTCTCCTGCTCGCGGATCGTCACTTCCTGTTCCTTCAGCTTAATTTCCAGGTTTTTCTTGCTCTGGTAGAGTTCGATAATGTTATTCGCACGCCTCTTGATGATGGCCGACTCAAAGGGCTTGTGCATCACATCCGCGATGCCATACTCATAAGCCTTCTCCTCGCTCTCCTGGGGCGTCATGCTTGTAATCAGGATGACCGGAATCTTCTCTAAAAGGGCTTTCTCCTTCATGTAATCGAGCACACCGAAGCCATCCATAACCGGCATAATGACGTCGAGCAGGATCAATGCGATATCGTTGTTTTTCTCTACCGCCTCGATCGCTTCCATTCCGTTGGCTGCCTCCACAATATCATAATCGGCATCGAACATCAGACTGAGTATTGTCCTGTTTACTTCCTCGTCGTCCACGATCAGTATTTGCTCTCTGGTTGCGTTTTCGCTCATATTCTCCGATCAACCCGCCTGCTGACGGCGGATCTTCTCCCTCCTTTTCCCTAGTTTTCTATATAATTATGTAACATCAACGTAACAATACACAAATTATACATATTTTTGCGCAGAATGTCAACGGGAGTTTCGCTTCGCACAGCCAAACTCCCGGTTTGAAACATATGGTAAATTTTTATGGACAGAATCACCCTTTGATGCCCGTTGACGCAATTCCTTCCACATAATATTTCTGCAAGAATACAAACATAAGAAGCATCGGAATGTCCGAGATGGTCAGGGAAGCCATGATCGGACCATAGTTGATCGGTTTGGAGCCGAAGTGCGCTACAAAATTCGGAATCAGGACGGTTGCATATACGGTTCCCGAAATCGGCACAACAACTCGGAAGAATGTTTTGACCGGCCCGCGAGAAAGATCATCATCTGGTAACCCTCGCGTAAGTGGCGACATTCTCCTCGGAAAACAGAAACCTCAACACCTCTTTGGCCGCCTCCATATCCTGGGTGTTTTTTGTCACGGTGGCTGCCCCTATGCGCCTGATTGAACGCATCTATTTTTTCCGCCCACCACTCCTCGATGGCAGGCTCATCCGTCGGGCTCCACACCGTGATGACCGACTCCCCGTCCTCATTGACCCGCTCCTTTCTTCTCTGCCTCACACCACTTTTATCCCCACTGCTTATCTAATGCCAGATGGACTTCATGCAGGCCACTTCCACCCATGCGACATGCGCCGGTGTCTCAGCGTCCAGTGCAAAACACCCGTCTGCGGAACGGTTGTAGAACACTTTTGTTCCTGCCGCCTCTCCCTCGTTGACATAGACTTCCGCCGTGCGTCCGTCCACATAGATTTCCAGAGCCCTGACTTCCTCCACATCCGCCCTGAAACGGATGCCTTCACTCTTCACGCCCTTTGTCACGAGGCACAGCCCCTCCTTATCATTGACCAGGGAAAGCTCCCTCTCTCCATCCTTTCCGAGCAGAATGGTGAAACAGGTATTTTTGTCAAATTTGATTTCCGCCCGGTACGCGTTTCTCTCTACCTTTGGAAGAGACAGGTTCTCTTCCCTGCTCTGGACAAGCGTTTCGCCTTTCAGCAAATCCATTTCCCGCACCGGCGTCATATACAGCTTTCCGTTTTTCACATGAAGCTCTCTCGGTATCGTCATGCTGCCGTACGCGCCATTCTCATCCGCCACATGCTCCTCATAAAAATCAGAAATCCAGCCGATGCTGATCCGCCCGCCCTGATGCACAAAGCTCTGCATCGCATAGCAGTTGCTTCCGAAATCAAACCAGCCATCGCTTTCTATCTCAAATTCCCGGTTCTTCCAGGTTCCCGTGTAATATCTGCTCATCTGATATCTTCCGCATTCGTCGCGGTGCTCCATCCACGCGCCTATCGCCACATATTTCCCGTCCAGTTCCATAAAGTCAGGACACTCAAAACAGCGGACTTTCTCGCGCACCTCCACAAGCAGAGGATGTACATACTCCCACTGTTCTCCGTCTCCGGATTCATATAGGAGAATTGCTCCCTTCCCCTCTATGGCGCTGCCAAGCGCCATGTACCAGCGGTCATTTGCGCGCAGCACTTTGGGATCCCTGAAATCAAAGGACGCGCCTTCCGGCGGCTGGCCGATCACACACGTTTCCTCCGAAAAATGGACCATGTCGCGGCTTTTCATCATCCACTGCTGTTCTACCGTGTCCTCACCGTCCTGCAGCGGCCCCTTATGTCTGGTCAGATAAAATACAACCTCCTCCTCAGAAGCCACGGCGCAGCCCGAAAATGCGCCGCCTTTCCATTCCTCCGGCTTTTCCAGAATCTCCTCCTGGGGGGCGAGCACAACGGGGAGATGAACCCAGTGCACCAGATCCCGGCTGGCCGCATGGCCCCAGTACATGTTGGACCACTGCTGCCCGTGCGGGTTAAACTGATAGAACATATGGTAATATCCCCGGAACCAGCACAGGCCGTTAGGATCATTCATCCAGTTTTTCCAAGGAGAGAAGTGGTAGCTTTCACGCGACGGCCTGTCGTACCACGCCGCCTGGTCCGGCACATAAAACCTGTTATCCGCCGGGTTTTTCTCCAGATAACACACGCCTTCCTCCAGTATATCTTCGCTGCCGCTCAGATAGCAGAGCGACACCTCGCATTCCTCACTGCAGATTTCATAGTCCGTACGCTTTTCCAGCGGAATTTTGATCCACGAAAAATAGGTTCTGCCCGCCGGCTTCTCCACACTCTGCCGGGAGCCATCCGCATTTGCCGACAGAACACGGATTCTGCCTCCGTCAGCCGTCTGCTTCGCAAAGATCTCCAGACAGGTATGATTCCCCGTATGTACCTTTGTCATAATTTCCTCCTCTCCGATTTCCTGTTGTATTTTGGGGTCCGGTGTAGAACCGTTTCCACATCCATTTTAGCCTATTTATTGTTGCTTTTCATTTTTGATCCACCATTTATATCTTTATTTTGATGGAACCCGTAATAATGCCGTCCACGATATTGCGCTCCAGCATGTCCAGATATTCTCTCTCCCTGTCGCTGACCCCTACCGCATTACAGACCATCGTATTATAGCCCTGTCTGTACAGCTCCATCTCTATGTTTTTCACCAGACAGGAAAAGAAAGGATGATCCACCGGCGAAACGTAGCCGGTATTGTTCATTGCCCGGGACACCGTCCCAACGCCGACTCCGGCTTCCTTCGCCACATCCCTGATACTAGCCATGCTTTCTGTCCCTGTCATCCTTTCCCAAATCTCACTTACCAGTCTATCACTGCCCCTCTCAAAATGACAAGACTCACTTTCCTTTTCTTCGCAAATAATACCCCATTTCCTGCAAACTGTTCTTTTACCTTGACACTTTTATGCCGGATATAGTATCTTATGAAGAAGTCAATTATAAAACATAAATTATGTAAACCAATTCAGATGATAACATATTTTTCCCGAAAAGGAGACTTTCATGCAGACTCTTAAACGAATCATCAGCCATTATATGCGGTCCGTCACCCTGCTTCTGGTAATCGCCCTTCTTGGGCTGCTTCTGTATTTCCAGATCACATATGAGCGGCGGCAGGCTTATGAAGCTGCCACAGAAAGCTTTTACCGAATCGAGCAGCTCATGGAAAAAAATCAGGAAGAGCTTGTGGAAACCAAAAAGGCTTACCGGCAGACCTGTCTGCACAATGCGGAGGCCATCTCCTACATGATCGAAGACGATCCTTCCGTTCTGGACAGTGTGGATGAGCTGCAAAAAATCGCCGCTCTTATGGAGGTGGACGAAATCCATATTTTCGATACCACCGGCCGCATTTACGCGGGAACACACCCGGAATACTACGACTATACCTTTGACTCCGGCGAACAGATGATGTTTTTCAAGCCCATGCTCACAGATAAATCGCTCCGTCTTGTACAGGAGATCACACCCAACACGGCGGAGGCAAAACTGATGCAGTATTCCGCGCTGTGGAACCGGGATGAAAGCTTTATCGTCCAGGTCGGTATGAAACCCGCCAATGTACTGAAGGCTGCGGAAAAAAATGATCTCTCCTACATTTTTTCACTGTTCCGCGTCAATCCCGATGCCAGTTATTACGCTGCCAACATGGAAACCGGGAAAATCGTCGGCTCCACCAATCTGTCCAGCGTCGGAAAAAACCTTTCGGAAATCGGACTCAGCCTCGAAAAGGCTGCCGCCTGCAAAAAGGGATTCCTCGCAACTGTAAACGGAGAACGTTCCTTCTGTGTATTCACGCAAGCCGGCGAAAACCTGATCGGCCGGATTATCTCCTGCCAGAATCTGTACCACCGCATCCCCTCCACCACGGCTGTGCTTACCGTATGCCTCATCACCATTGCCATGATTCTGTCCTCCGTGGTCATCCGTTATATGAACCTGTATGTGGTCGGCGGCATCCACAGCATCAATGAAAAACTGCACAGCATCGCCCTTGGAAATCTGGATGAGACTGTAGATATCCAGAGCAGCGTGGAGTTTTCGCAACTGAGCAGCTATATTAACCATATGAAAAAGAGCATTCTGGACAGTAACAAGAAAATGTCCTACGTCCTCGGCAAAACCAATATGTACATCGGCGTATACGAGTACAACCGCCATATGAAGAGAGTCCGCATCACCGAACATGTGCCGAGAATCCTTTCCCTGGAATCCGGGGAAGCCGAGCGGCTCTGTGCGGATTATCAGGCATTCCGGGAGTTCATTGCCGGGCTGCGCGAACATCCCCTGGCTGACGAAGCCTGTGTTTTTTCCAGCCGGGGGCGCTATGTCAAATTGGAGGAAATCACTGAGCGGGATGAGATTTTCGGCGTTATTATCGACGTGACGGAAGAAATCAAACGGCGTAAAAAGATCGAGGCCGAACGCGACTTTGATCCGCTGACCGGCCTGTATAACCGGCGGGGACTGGAGGAGAGACTCTCCGCCCTGTTCCGTGATCCCCATGCGCTTGGCCACAGCGCGGTCATCATGGTCGACGCGGATAATCTGAAAATGATCAACGACACCTACGGCCATGACGCCGGAGACGTCTATCTGCGGGCAATCGCCGGACTGTTTCGTGATTTCGGACCGAAAAGCTGTGTGTCCGCAAGACTCGGCGGCGATGAGTTTGTCCTGTTCCTATACGGATATGACAGCGGGCAGGAATTGTTCGATACGGCTGCTCTTCTGGAAGACATGCAAAACCACAGTTTCGCTGATCTGAACGGCCAGGTACGGGTTCCCCTCCGCTTTTCCTTCGGCTGCTGCCTGACCGGGCAGTCTGCAGACTACGAAAAGCTGATGAAGGAAGCGGATGAAAAGATGTATGAAAACAAGAGAGAACGGAAAAAACAGTAGGTCAGCAAAGGCTGCCGCCCTGAGGGCGACAGCCTTTGCCATACCTCCGTAAACAATTACCTGTTTTTCATCTCCGCAGCCACGGATTCCTCACAGCTTCTCATTGCCTGGATCGTTCTGTCAAACAGGTCATCTAACTCCCAGCCGAGCATCTCCGCTCCCTGGGCAATGACTTCCCTGGAACATCCGGCCGCAAACTTCTTGTCCTTAAACTTCTTTTTCAGACTCTTGACTTCCATATCCATCGTACTCTTAGAGGGACGCATGAGAGCGCAGGACCAGATCAGTCCCGTCAGCTCGTCCGCCGCAAAGAGCACTTTCTCCATCTCAAGCTTCGGCTCATCCTCACTGCACAATCCAAAGCCGTGGGAGCAGACCGCATAGATCATGTCCTCACCCACACCTCCCTCGCGCAGAAGCTCCGGCGCTTTCTTGCAGTGCTCCTCGGGATAAAGCTCGAAGTCGATATCGTGCAGGAGCCCGGTTATCCCCCAGAACTCCTCCTCCGCTCCATAGCCCAGTTCCTTCGCATACCAGCGCATCACGCCTTCCACCGTCAGGGCATGCTGGATATGGAACGGCTCCTTGTTGTATTTCTCCAAAAGCGCAAGCGCCTGTTCCCGGGTCACGCTGCTCTCCTTCACCTCGCCGCCCGCCGGCTTCTTCACGGTCCTGACCGTGTCGGAAGGTTTCTTGTCCAGGCTTTTCATCGTCGGGAAAAGTAACACGTCACGGATCGCAGGGGAATTGGTCAAAAGCATCACCAGCCTGTCAATGCCGTACCCGATGCCGCCTGTAGGGGGCATGCCGATCTCCAGTGCGTTCATAAAGTCTTCATCCGTTGTGTTGGCTTCCTCGTCGCCTGCCGCAAGCGCAGCCTCCTGCGCCTTAAACCGCTCCCGCTGGTCAATCGGGTCATTTAACTCGGAGTAAGCGTTACACATCTCCCTCGCCGTGATAAACAGCTCAAAACGCTCCACATAATCCGGCTTGTCCGGCTTTCTCTTGGTGAGGGGCGAAATCTCCACAGGATGATCCATCACAAAAGTGGGCTGTATCAAATACTCTTCCACAAACTCCTCGAAGAAAATGTTAATGATATCCCCTTTGGTATGGCGTTCCTCATAATGCACGTTTTTCTCGTCCGCCAGCTTCTTTGCCGCCGCCGTGTCGGGCACTTCGTCAAAGTCAACGCCTGTATATTTCTTCACGGCCTCCACCATAGTGATCCGTTCAAAAGGTTTCCCGAGATCAATCTCCACATCACCGTAAGGCACTGTGGTTGTACCGCAGACTTCTTTAGCCACATGGCGGAACATGTTCTCGGTCAGATCCATCATCCCGTTGTAATCGGTATATGCCTGATACAGCTCCATCAGCGTAAACTCGGGGTTGTGTCTGGCGTCCAGTCCTTCGTTGCGGAATACCCGTCCGATCTCATAGACTCTCTCCATACCGCCCACGATCAGCCTCTTCAAATATAATTCCAGGGAGATGCGCAGCTTCACATCCTCATCCAGCGCATTGTAGTGGGTCTCGAACGGTCTTGCCGCCGCGCCGCCCGCGTTGGATACAAGCATGGGCGTCTCCACCTCCAGAAATCCCTGTCCGTCCAGATAACGTCTGATCGCGCTGATGATTTTGGAGCGCATGACGAAAGTCTTTTTCACATCCCCGTTCATAATCAGATCCGTATATCTCTGCCGGTAACGGATATCCGTATTTACCAGCCCATGATACTTCTCCGGCAGGATCTGCAAGCTTTTTGACAGCAGTGTCACTTTTGCCGCATGGACGGATATTTCGCCGGTTTTGGTTCTGAAAACCTCCCCTTCAATACCTACAATGTCACCCACGTCATATTTTTTGAAATCGGCGTAAGGTTCCTCGCCCACGCTGTCCCTCGCCACATAGACCTGGATGTCTCCCTCCAGATCCTGCACGTTGCAAAAAGACGCTTTGCCCATAACGCGCTTACTCATCACACGGCCCGCAACGGACACGGTTTTGCCTTCCAGCGCGTCAAAACCGTCATGGATCTCCTGACTGTGATGGGTTACGTCATACTTTGTGATCTGGAAAGGGTCTCTGCCCGCCTCCTGCAGGGCCGCAAGCTTCTCCCTTCTCACCTTCAAAAGCTGATTGATATCCTGCTGTATCGCTGCCATATCGCTGTCCTTTCTCGTATTCTTCAGTTTGACCTCTGGATTTCCAACACCTTATACTGAATGGTACCCGCCGGCGTCTCCACCTCTACCGTGTCGCCAACCTTGCTTCCGATCAGTGCCTTGCCCACAGGAGACTCGTTGGAAATCTTTCCTTTTAAACTGTTTGCCTCTGTAGAACCTACAATTTTATAATCAAGTTCTTCATTGAACTCCACATCCAGTATCTTCACCTGACAGCCGATGTTGATCTTGTCGAGATCCACTTCGTCTTCCACCACAACCTCAGCATTTTTGAGAATTTTCTCCAGTTCCTCAATTCTCGCCTCAATATCGCGCTGCTCATCTTTGGCTGCGTCGTACTCAGCGTTCTCGGAGAGGTCTCCCTGCTCTCTGGCCTCCTTGATCTTCTGGGCCACTTCCTTTCGCTTTACGACCTTCAGATCATGCAACTCCTCCTCGTATTTACGCAAACCTTCATACGTTAAAATATTTTTCTTCTCCTGCATGGTAAAATCTTCCTTTCCCCGATTTATTTCTATCGTAGTGCAGCTCGATTCCGCTTTCTTTCATCCCGCTTACGGGCTTCGCGTACATTTTTTTATCATAACGACTTTTCACTATAGTGTCAAGATATTTGATGGGTGATATATAGAAAATACGCCCGTTTTTTCCGATGCAGCTTCTCTCCTTTTCCGGGTTGGAGGTCAAATCCGCGTAAACCGTCTGTCCCTCCCTCTCCACTCTGGGATATCGCGGCGTGTCAGCATAATCCAGAATCACCCCGCCGCACCTTTCCCTGTCGCAGCGAAATCCTGCCTCCGCTGTCAGATATGGACGCACGCCTGGCACAAGTCCGTATTCGTACCCGTACGCTTCAAGCTCATCCGCCATCTCCTCCCAGATATCCGATCCTTCCACTTCCTCGTAAAAAAAGAGGAGCCTGTTGATTCTCGGCAGATACGGCGCCAGCAGCCGCCTTGTCATGTCCATCTGCCAGTCCGTATCCTCCGGCCTGCCGAGCAGCACATTGACCCTGCCCTCCTGATACAGGCAGTCGGCGGCGCAGGCCGCAAGCAGACCGGCAGCCAGCCTCTCTATGGTCTCCCTGCGCGGTTCCCATCGCTTCTTCTGATCTTCTGACATAAGTGTCATTATCTGTGGGTGCAAGTATGCGTCCGCCAGTCCCGGAGCGGCGTGCAGCGCATATTCCATAACCTCCGATAAAACCTCCTGCGGCCACGGTTTCTTTTTATAGTAGAAAGGCGGAACCGGGCAGTCAACGGGCATAAAAAACCCGTCCGCATCCTCCGCCTTCAAAACGTTTGCCGGCAGGGATGCGCCCTCCCACCAGTGTCTCTTAGCCGCAGCCATTTTATGCATATCCTGTATGGGATGAAAATAGACAATACTCTCTGTTTCCATCTTATTTTCCCCTGTACCCGTCTTCTGTTCTGACACAGTATATGACTCCGGGCTTTCAGACATGCAGACAAATTTCACGAACCGTTCTTCCGGATTTCGCACTCACATGGATTCCACCAGCCGTCTGATATCCGCGAAGCTTTCCGCCTGATTCACGCACCCTCTGAGTCTTGCGGAACCGGGCAGCCCCGCCGTGTACCAGGACAGGTGCTTTCTCATTTCCCGGACGCCGGTATATTCTCCCTTTATCTCCAACTGAAGTTCAGCATGACGTAAAATCATTTCCTTCTTCTCTTCCATGGACGGTGCCGGCAGTATTTCCCCCTTCTCCAGATAAGCGGCGATCTGCCGAAACAGCCAAGGATTTCCTCTCGCGGCGCGGCCGATCATCACGCCGTCACAACCTGTCTGCAAAAGCAGTTTTCCGGCGCTTTCCCCGTCTGTCACATCCCCGTTTCCGATTACGGGAATAGAAACGGCATCTTTCACCCTGGCAATGATTTCCCAGTCCGCCTCTCCGCTGTAAAACTGTTCCCTTGTCCGGCCGTGTACCGCCACTGCGGCAGCGCCCGCATCCTCCGCGATCTTCGCCAGTTCCACCGCATTGACATGATCCTCGTCAAATCCTTTACGGATTTTCACGGTGACGGGCTTCTCTATTGCCTTGGCCGTGGCGGCAATGATCTCTCCCGCCAGCTCCGGCTCCCGCATCAGCGCCGAACCTTCCCCGTTGTTCACAATTTTCGGCACGGGACAGCCCATATTGATATCCAGTATGGCAAAAGGACGTTCCTCCACCCGCTTCGCCATCTCGCTGACGATCTTCGGATCCGAACCGAACAGTTGCAGGGAAGCGGGGCCTTCCTGCGGATGAATCGCAAGCAGCCCCTCCGTATTTTTATTGCCGTACATGATGGCCTTGGCGCTCACCATCTCCATCCCGGTAAGCGCCGCTCCCTGACCACTGCACAACAAACGAAATGGCAGGTCGGTCACGCCTGCCATGGGAGCCAGTATGAGATTATTTTCCAGAGTAACACCGCCGATTGTAAGCGGTTTCAGTAAATGGCTCATTTTCAATCCGCCTCCTGTATCGGTTCATGCAGGATAAACACCCGGTAGTACAACTGCAGGGACTCTAACATCTCCTGCCTGTTCCTGCGGATTTCTCCCACCAGAAGTCCGCTGCTGATCTCGTCATAGAGCAGATCGTCCTCCTCGGCATCCGTCTCCAGAGAAATACTGCCATCCTCCTCAAAGACAATGGTAAAGATACCGCCCACTTCCTCCGTGAAAAGCACACAGATGATATGCAGTTCCTCCTTGATCGACTGCGGAATCTTTTCAAATTTCTCGTTAAAATAATATTTCTGCTCATAGGCATTCGCGCCGCAGAGCACAATTCTTTTCTCTTCTTCCACCATCCGTTTTCTCCCACTGTCTCTGCTCTGCCGTCTCTAAAATTGACAAACGTGTCATATCTTTACACGTAGCCGTAAAGACCTCTGACAGACACTTCCCCCGCATAGACAAGAACGGTTTCCCCCGTCTCCTTCTCAACGATCAGTTCTCCTGTGTCGGTAATCCCCCGTGAAATGCCTGTATACTCCCCCGCCGGATCCAAAACGCGCACAGCTGCATTCCTGCCGATCAGACGCGCCTCGTAACGATCCCTTAAGGCAGACAGCGTAAGCCCCCGCTCAAATGTTTCATAATCCGCCTCAAACTGCGCCAAAATTCGCGCAAGCAGCCACGCCCGGTCAAACTGTCTCCCTGACTCTATTTTCAGAGAAGTGGCCGTCTGCCGGATCTCCTCCGGAAATTCCTCCGTGCTCTCCTGATTCACGTTGACGCCCACGCCTGCCACCAGAAACTGAATCTCGTTCATCTCCGGCGTCATGCTCATCTCCGTCAGAATGCCGACCACCTTTTTCCCGTTCACAACAATATCATTGGGCCACTTGATGCCCGTGTCAAGGCCTGTCATCTCATGGATGGCCTCCGCCACGGAGAGCGCCATCACAAGCGTAATCATGGATGCCTTATCCGGGACAAAGGACGGGCGGATAATAATCGTAAAATAGATAGATCTGCCCGCAGGCGACTCCCACATCCTGCCCCGGCGGCCCCTGCCCGCAGTCTGCCTGTCAGCCGCCACCGTGGTGCCGTGGGGTGCGCCTTCTTCCGCAAACCGCTTGGCGTCGGGATTCGTGGAGCCGGTGGACTCGAAAAAGATAAGCCGCTGCCCCGCCCATTTCGTACGGAGTCTGCTGACAATCTCGCTCTCCGAATATACGTCCGCCGGACTTTCCACCAGACGATAGCCGCGGCTTGGCACCGATTCGATCCGGTACCCTTCCTCTTTCAGCTGGTTGATCACCTTCCAGACCGCCGTCCGGGAAACCCCCAGGCGGTCGCAGAGCTGCTGCCCCGACACGTAGTCCTCGCTGCTGCGCAGACATGTTAAAATATCCGATTTGTCTGTTTTCATGAATTTAACCGTTGCACCTCCATGATTATGCGGAGAATGCCGTGTTTCAGGCATTCTCCTGCGTGAGACGGAGTTGCGAAGCAACTCCTGGAACTTCCAAGTCAGCTATGCTGACTTTGCGAACGCAGCCTTTGCTGCGAGTGATTGGAAATTCTTCTCACGCCCGCCCAAGTGTCACCGCCATAACCGCCTTAATGGTGTGCATGCGGTTCTCCGCCTCGTCAAACACGATGGACTGTGGCGACTCAAACACCTCGTCCGTCACTTCCAGTTCCGCCATGCCGTACTTTTCACCGATTTCTTTTCCGATTTCGGTCTGATGGTCATGAAAAGCGGGCAGACAGTGCATGAACACGGCATCTTTCCCGGCAAGGGCCATCGTCTCCGCGTTTACCTGATAAGGCGCCAGATCACGCAGCCTCTCCTCCCAGATCTGCGCCGGCTCGCCCATGGACACCCACACGTCCGTGTACACCACATCGGCTCCCGTCACGCCCTCCGGCACATCCTCCGTCAGACGAATCGAGCCGCCGTTTTCTTCCGCAATCTCCCGGCAGGTCTTCACCAGCTCCTCCCCGGGGAAATACTTTTTGTCAGTGCAGGCCGTGAAATGCATGCCCATCTTGGCGCAGGCAACCATCAGGGAATTGCCCATATTGTAGCGGGCGTCCCCCATGTAGGTCAGCTTAATGCCCTTTACGCGTCCGAAACGCTCCCGTATGGTCAGAAGATCCGCCAGCATCTGGGTTGGGTGAAACTCATTGGTCAGACCGTTCCAGACAGGCACACCCGCATGTTTCGCCAGCTCTTCCACAATCTCCTGACCGTATCCGCGGTACTCGATTCCCTCAAACATACGCCCCAGCACCCGCGCCGTATCCGCAATGCTCTCCTTCTTGCCGATCTGGGAACCCGCCGGATCTAAGTACGTGGTCCCCATGCCAAGATCATGCGCCGCCACCTCAAAGGCGCAGCGGGTTCTGGTGCTCGTCTTCTCAAAAATCAGCGCTACATTTTTTCCCCGCAGACTGTCCACGGGGATTCCTCTTTTTTTCTTATCCTTCAAATCTGCCGCCACGTCCAGCATGTACGATATTTCCTCCGGGGTGAAATCCAGAAGCTTTAAAAAACTGCGTCCTTTTAAGTCCATGATGCTGCCTCCTCCTTATGTAGTGCCCGACTTCGCTTATTCGCGCAAATAGGACGGTTCGCAGAACCGTCCTGTCGCTTTCCTGTTACGCAAACCAATACGTAGAATGCCTGTTTCTATTTGAGGATCTCCCTCGCAGAAGCCGCAAGTCCCGCCAGCCCCTGGATTTCCGAGGGAATGATAATCTTCGTCGCCTGTCCGTCCGCCGCTTTCTCGAAAGCTTCCAGACTCTTAATCTTTAAGACTGCCTCGTCCGCACCGGCTTCACGGATCATACGGATACCGTCAGCGGTAGCCTTCTGCACTTTAAGAATCGCCTCCGCTTCACCTTCTGCCTCACGGATCATCTTCTCCTTCTGCGCCTCCGCACGCAGGATCGCGGACTGTTTCTCCGCCTCCGCCTCAAGAATTGCGGATTCCTTCTGGCCTTCTGCCACAAGGATTGTGGATTTCTTCTCACCTTCCGCACGCAGGATCGCCTCACGGCGCTCACGCTCCGCCTTCATCTGTTTCTCCATGGCGTCCTGAATCGCCGCCGGCGGAATGATATTTTTAAGCTCCACACGGTTCACTTTGATACCCCAGGGATCCGTCGCGATATCGAGAGAAGCGCGCATCTTCGTGTTGATCACTTCTCTGGAAGTAAGCGTCTGATCCAGCTCCATCTCACCAATGATATTACGGAGGGTTGTGGCCGTCAGGTTCTCGATTGCCATAATCGGATTCTCCACTCCATAAGCAAAAAGCTTCGGATCCGTGATCTGGAAAAACACCACCGTGTCAATCCGCATGGTCACGTTGTCCTTTGTGATCACGGGCTGGGGCGCGAAATCCACCACCTGCTCCTTCAGTACCACTCTTTTGGCCACCTTATCGATAAAAGGAACCTTGATATGCAGTCCCACCGACCAGGTCTGCTGATAAGCGCCAAGGCGCTCCACCACATAAGCCTGCGCCTGCGGCACAATCTTGATACAGGACGCCAGAATCAGTACGATCAGTATCAAAACAACCAGTAACGCTACAAGTCCACCCATTTTTCCTCTCCATTTCCGAAAGTGTTGACAGACAGCAACCGTTCCGCATGATCGCCGGACAGTTACTGCATCTCTTTCTTTTCCTCAACAATTAGTTTCACGCCGTTTATGGCGAGCACAATCACCACGGCGCCCACCGGCAGCTTCTCATCGTCCGTCTTTGTCCTGGCAGACCATTCCATGCCGCCCACATTCACCTGGCCGATCCCCTGCAGATTATCGATCTCGCTTATGACAATGGCCTGCCGTCCCACAAGGCTCTCCGCATTCGTGCGCACCCGGTCTTTGTTAAAATATTTTACCGCAACGGGTCGCGTAAAATACAGAAGCAGCGCTGAAACCACAAGAAACAATATAATCTGTAAAATAACCGGCAGATGCAGCAGAGAAGCCAGAGTCGCCACAAGCGCACCGCCAGCGAACCAGACGGTTGTGAGTCCCATCGTCAGGAGCTCGGTCACAACCAGCGCCACAAGGATAACCAGCCAGATCACCGTCATGTTTAACGCCTGTATCTCCATCATGTTCCCTCCCTAATGTTAATAACACACTCGCAAGCCCGCGCTTACGCGCGTGGTGTCCGATTACATCGGACGTTTGCTCGTTATATGTCGCGAAGAATCTTCGATTCTTCTGAAAAACAAATGCCGCTTCGCGTCGCTTGTTTTTCCTTTGCAACAATTACATTATCTCATAGTATTCCCAATGTGGCAAGGTCTAACACTACGGACGCACGTTCTCACATTGTCACCAGAACACCTGTCTGTCGATGAGGAGGCCTTCGTGGTTGCCGGCACGTCTGAAATGGGTCGCATCGCCCACGTTCGTCTCCCCGTTGATCGCGGCTCTGGCCGCCTCCCAGCAGCTTTCCGGAATATCGCCGCCGTACACTCTGGCCACCTTGCCGTTAAGTGCGGGCGTAAACTGTCCCGACGCAAAAATAACACCAGATATTGTATTCGGATAAGCCGCACTTCTGACACGGTTCATAACCACCGCACCCACCGCCAGCTTGCCGTTATACGTCTCGATACCCGCCTCGCAGTAAATCAGCGCCGCCAGAAGTCTGGTGTCGTCTCCGCCCACCACCACTGCGCCTCTGTTTGCCGTAAGCTTCGCCTTCCGCTCTTCCTCTTCTCTCTTCTGGATGGCTACCAGCGTTTCGCCCTCGTCAATATGGAAGTCAATGTCCACATATTCCGCCGACACATATCCTGTCTCACCCTCGTAATCCACACTGATCCATTCCTCGTCGAGCACCTCGATAATTTCCAGTTCCTCGTCCCGCGGAATGAAACCCACCGCCTCCGCTTCCGACTCGGGATCCTTTCTCACACAGAGTGTATCCGTCTCTATCTGCACGATAAGGTTTCCCACGTCATTAGCCAGCAGCTCCGCATCCTCGCCGAAAAGCAGATACTCGTCACTTGCCCAGCCGACAAGATCCCCGCTCCGAAGTCTTGTCCAGCCGTCTTTTCTCTCCAATATCCTTCCGCCACAGTCCTTATAGAGCAGGCCCACCTTTTCGGACTCTCCATCCGCCTCCGCGCGCACATTCATAGCCACCTGCACGTTAGCCATAACCAGATCCGTTTCCCTCTCCGCGCCGTTTGCTTCCGATACCTCGGTCAGTTCCCGGATCGCGTCCTCATTTGCCGCTCTCCCAGTAGGATCCACAATCTGGGCTACACCTACATTCAGCGAGTCCAGATAATCGTCCCTGTTAGTCGCCTGTGCATGCAGAGGCAGACCGCATAAACATATACCAAGAATCAAACTGACGAGCAGAAGTCTATACTCTTTCCGCATAAACATCCCTCCATCTTCATCCATACAAGAAATCCCCATTTCCCATAACACAAAAGATAAAGTTTGTTACAAAATTGTTACATTTCCGTTAAGTATGGATTATTTTAGCAAAACACCTATTCTTTGTCAAGTTTATACAATTTGGCTCTGTTTTATCTCTATATTTTGTTACTATTTTTTTACAAAACACAAGATGTTCCGACAGCCTTCCCCGATGTGCCTTTTTACCGCAATTCCGGGTGAACCAAAGTTACAGTTTCCGTGACTTCTCCACCGTGGCTAAGAGCGCGTCCATCACTGCCCCGCGAAAGCCTGCCTCCTCCAGCACGCGCACACCCTCTATCGTGGTACCACCCGGAGAGCAGACCATGTCCTTCAGCTCGCCGGGATGTTTCCCCGTCTCCAACACAAGCTTTGCACTGCCGTACACTGCCTGCGCCGCAAACTCGTAAGCCTGCGCCCGGGGCATGCCGGCTGCCACGCCCGCATCTGCCATAGCCTCTATGAAAAGGAACACATACGCCGGAGAGGATCCGCTCACCGCCCCGACGGCATCCATCAGACGCTCCTCCACCAGACTTGCCTTCCCGAAGCTCTCCGTCAATCTCAGGCTGTACTTCCTCTCTTCCTCCGATACCGCATCATTTACGCAGACGCCCGTACAGCCCTCTCCCACAAGCGCAGGCGTATTTGGCATACAGCGCACAAGCTTCATCTGCCTGCCAAAGGCCTCTTCCAGCCACGCAAGTGTCTTTCCGGCCGCGATACTGATAATCAGCGTGTCCGACTTCACCGCATCACGGATCTCCCCGATCACATCCCCCAGAAACTGCGGCTTCACCGCCAGAACCAATGTCTGCGCCGCCTCCGCCACCTCCGCGTTGGACGCTTTCACGTCAATGCCAAACCGTTCCCGCACCGCGTCACGGGTCTTCTGTGTCTTCGAGCTGCCGCAGATGTCCTCCGCCGACACCATTCCCTGCTCCAGCATACCACCGATGATGGCACATGCCATATTGCCGAGTCCGATAAATCCAATCTTCATAACTCCCACACCGCCTTTCATTCAATAACATTCGTTACTTTCCTGCATTTTAAGCCAAAAACCGACATTATCAACGCTTTTGTTTCCAGATTGAAAACCTAGTGTTATTTTATTGTTAAATCTTGATTTAACCATTTCTTCTCTGCCTGTAAGCCTCGTACATCAGTATGGAAGATGCCACCGCCGCATTCAGCGACTCCGCTTTTCCCTCCATCGGAATCGCCAGAAGTGTATCCGCACAGGCCGCCGTTTCCTCCCGCAGGCCATTGGCCTCGTTTCCGATGAGAAAAGCCGTACTCCGACGATATTCGTGCGCATCGTAAAAGGACTTTGCGTCCAGATGGGCGGCGTAGACAGCTATCCCCTTTCCCTGCAGCATCCTGATGGCGGAAGGAAGCGACTCCGCATAGAGAAACGGCACCCGGTAAACAGCACCCATCGTGGAGCGGATGGTCTTCGGATTATAGATGTCAGCCGTCCGGCTGCTCATAATCACGCCGTCCGCGCCGGCCGCCTCCGCTGTGCGAAAGATAGTCCCCAGGTTTCCCGGATCCTGTATATCTTCCAAAATTATAAATAACATCTGTTTTTTGTCTGTGTTCTGCAGCATTTCTTCTATATTATAGTGTCGCTGCCGCACCAGGCAGAGAATCCCCTGAGGAGTCACCGTATCCGACATCCTGTCAAATACCTCATCCGCCACGATCTCACAAGAAAGCCCGGACAGCTTTTCCCCATATCGCGCATACATTTCCTTCTCGACGCCCTGTGCGATATACACCCGGCTGATCCGTTCTACCGGCGCCTCACCAAACATTTTTGCGCCCTCAATCACAAAAAGGCCCTGCCTGTCCCGCTCCCTTTTCTTCCCAATCAAGGCGGATACTTCCTTGACGGATTTATTGTGCAAACTTGTAATCATGATCTCCTCCATACGGCTTGCTGCCATACCTGTCATAAGCGGATCCGGGACGCAGCGCATCTACCGTCCGCATAGTTCTTCCTTCATAAAGATTCCCCGCAAATGCGAGCATCTGCGGGGAACATCCATATCCTATATTTTTTGCAGCATCTGCGTCCGCAAACCCACGCCTCTGCAATTATAAAATCTTCGACATCTCATAGGGATAATCGGGAATGCCTTTCTCCATGCTCAGCGCCTCCTCGATATCGAAATCCAGGAACTCGCCATGCTGGTAGCCTACCACCCGGTTTGTCTTGCCCTCGCAGAGAATATCCGCCGCATAGCAGCCCATGATCGAAGCATAGTAGCGGTCTTTACAGGTGGGAGAACCTCCTCTCTGCATGTAGCCCAGGATCGTGGCTCTCGTCTCAATACCCGTAGCCGCCTCAATTCTTCTCGCCATGGAAGTGGAATGCCCGATGCCCTCCGCGTTGATGATCAGATGGTGGGTTTTACCCTTTTTCCTGTTGGCAATGATATTGTTAATGATCTGCTGCTCGTTATAGTCGTATTTCTCCGGCAGCAGAATATCCTCCGCGCCGTTGGAAATACCGCACCACAGCGCAATATATCCCGCGTTCCTGCCCATAACCTCAATGATACTGCATCTCTCATGGGAGGACGATGTGTCTCTTACCTTGTCAATGGCCTGCATCGCCGTATTGATCGCCGTATCGAAACCGATGGTATACTCTGTACAGGCAATGTCCAGATCAATCGTTCCCGGCAGACCGATGGTATTGATGCCGTGTCTCGAAAGAGCCTGCGCGCCCCGGTAGGAGCCATCCCCTCCGATCACCACCAGACCGTCAATTCCGTGCTTATGACAGATTTCCGCACCCCTCTGCTGTCCTTCTTCCGTCCGGAACTCATGACATCGCGCCGTTCCCAGAATAGTGCCGCCGCGCTGAATCGTATCAGATACCGACCACTTCTCCATATCTATGATCTCTTCATTCAGGAGACCCTGATATCCTTTCTTAATCCCCTTCACTTTGACCCCGTTAGCGATGCCCTTTCTGACCACCGCACGGATCGCCGCATTCATACCCGGCGCGTCTCCCCCACTGGTCAGCACACCGATCGTCTTAATCTGCTTCGCCATACCGATTCCCACACCTTTCCACTCTGTCATGTGTTATGCCTTTTATCCAGCTAACCGCCAGCGTACTGACTGTTTACTGCCCATAAAATCCTATCTGTATTTTACATTATAAAGAAAGGTTTTTCAACGATTTTTATAAGACTTCCTCCGTTATACCACTTTTATATTTCCTTCACCGAACGCCGCCTCCAGCTTTGTGACCAGCGACGCCTGGGCCGACACATTCCAGTTTGCAGGCAGCGGATTCATGGCTTTGGGGTTCTCCACATAGATCACCACATGATCCTTTCCTTCCGCCTCCCGTAATATATCGAAAAGCGTATCCTTTTTCGCCTCATACGCTTCCCTTGTGGGGAACTTAATCCATAGCTTTTTCGGCATCTGCTCAAAGGTTGTGATCTGCTCGCAGACAAGTTTCGCGTCCTTGTCCTCCTCCACAGACACCCTGCCCCTGACGAAGACCTTGCTGTCCTCCATCACCGTGCTGCCGTAGCGCTCGTAATCTCTCGGAAAAACAATCACTTCCACGGAGCCTACCAGATCCTCCACCTGAAGGAAAGCCATCACCTTCTCATTCTTGGTGTACTTGATCTTTTTCTCCGTAATCATGCCGCCGATGGTCACCTTCGCACCGTCCGCTACCCTCGTCTCCCCGGTTTCCTCATCCATGGCAAAGTCCGCTGTGGTGTTCGTAATGTTCTTTTTCCACGTCTCCCGGTATTCCTCCAACGGATGGCCGCTGATATAAATGCCCAGCACTTCCTTCTCAAAGGCCAGCTTCATCTCCTTGGAATATTCGCCAACATCGGGAAGGCTGACCCGATAGTCCACCTTCTCCTCCTCGTCGGCAATATCAAAGAGCGATATCTGCCCCGCCAAATTGTTCTTGCGGTTCTGCTGGATGCCGTCCATCACCTGTAAGTACACACTTAAAAGTTGTTTCCTCGTACCGCCCAGGCTGTCCATGGCACCCGCCTTGATAAAGTGCTCCACCACGCGTTTGTTCATGTCCCGGTCTGTCACGCGCGTCACAAAATCCCCCAGATTCAGGTATGGCCCCCGCGCCTCGCGCTCCGCCACCACCGCGTCAATCACGGGACGTCCCACACTCTTAATCGCGGAAAGCGCATAGCGGATCTGCCCGTCTGCCACCGAGAAACCGTTTTCGCCCACATTGATATCCGGCGGCAGAATCTGGATGCCCATGCTTCGACTCGTCATAATATACTCCGCCACCTTACTTGGATTATCAATAACGGAAGTCATCAGCGCCGCCATAAACTCCACGGGATGATAATATTTCAGATAGGCCGTCTGGTAAGCCACCACCGCGTAACATGCCGCGTGGGACTTGTTGAAAGCATACTTGGCGAAATCCATCATAGTGCCGTAAATATGATCCGCCACCTTCGCGTCGATGCCGTTCGCCACACAACCGGGCACGCCCTCCTCGGGATTCCCGTAAGTGAAATTTTTCCGCTCCTGCTCCATCACATACTGCTTTTTCTTACTCATGGCGCGGCGCACCAGATCGCTTCGGCCCATGGTATAGCCGCCCAGCTCCCGCACGATCTGCATCACCTGCTCCTGATACACGATACAGCCGTAAGTGGGCGCAAGGATCGGCTCAAGCTGCGGGCACTCGTAAGTCACCGTCTCCGGATGGTTCTTGCCCTTGATATATTTGGGAATAAAGTCCATCGGCCCCGGGCGGTACAGGGAAATGCCCGCAATCACATCCTCCAGACTCTGGGGCTTCAATTCCTTCATGAAGCTTTTCATCCCGCCGCTCTCCAACTGAAACACGCCGTCCGTCCGCCCGGTCCCGAGGGAGGCCAGCACTTCTTTATCGTTGTAATCAATGTTATCAATGTCAATCGCAATACCCTTGCTCTGCTCCACAAGCCGCACCGCATTCTGGATCACCGTCAGCGTCCGCAGACCCAGAAAATCCATCTTCAAAAGCCCCAGCTCCTCGATGGTGGTCATGGGAAACTGGGTGGTGATGGAACCGTCGGCTCCTCTAGAGAGGGGGACAAACTCATCCGCCGCCTCGGGGCAGATCACCACCCCTGCCGCATGCATGGAAGTATGCCTCGGCAATCCTTCCAGACGCCTGCACATGTCGATCAGGCTGTGTACCTGTTCGTCCTCCTCGTAGAGACTCTTAAACTCCGGGTTCATTTCCAGCGCGCGGTCGATGGAAACGCCCTGATTCTGCTCAAGGGGGATCATCTTCGCGAGACGGTCCACATAGGCGTAGGGCAGATCCATCACCCTGCCCACATCCCGGATTACCCCTTTCGCCGCCATCGTACCAAAAGTGACAATCTGCACCACCCGATCGCTGCCATATTTTCGACCAACATAGTCAATCACTTCCTGCCGTCTCTCAAAGCAGAAGTCCACATCGATATCAGGCATGGAGACACGCTCCGGATTCAAAAAGCGCTCGAAGAGCAGACTATATTTGATAGGATCGATATTGGTGATTTTCAGACAGTAGGACACAATGCTTCCCGCCGCCGAACCTCTGCCCGGTCCCACCGCGATCCCGTTCTCCCGGCAGAAATTGATATAATCCCACACGATCAAAAAATAGTCCACAAAACCCATATTTTTGATCGTGTCAAGCTCATAGTGCAGACGTTCCTGCAGCGTGCCGTCATCCTCCGGGTAACGCTCCTTCATCCCGTCCTGACAGAGCTTGTTCAGATAACTCCATGAATCGTATCCCTCCGGCGCGTCGTAGCGGGGCACTTTGTAATGGCCAAACTCAATCTCCACATGACAGCGGTCGGCAATCCGCTGGGTGTTCTCCACAGCCTCCCACGCATAGGGGAAAAGCCCCTTCATCTCCTCCTCGCTCTTCACATAATACTGGCCGCCCTCGTAGCGCAGGCGGTCCTCGTCAGCCACCTTCTTTCCCGTCTGCAGACAGAGCAGAACATCGTGGGGCTGGGCGTCCTGCGCATAAGTGTAGTGCACGTCGTTGGTGACCACAAGAGGAATGTCCAGCTCCTTGCTCATGCGAAGAAGCACGGAATTGACCGACTGCTGCGCCGGAATCCCGTGATCCTGCAATTCCAGAAAGTAATTATCTTTCCCGAAAATATTCTGATATTTTAACGCTACCTTCTTCGCCTCATCCACAAGGCCCTTCTGGATGTAACGGGGCACCTCCCCCGCCAGGCAGGCCGAGAGCGCAATAAGTCCCTCGTGGTACTGCTCCAGCACCTCCAGATCCACACGGGGCCTGTAATAGTAGCCTTCCGTAAAGCCTTTGCTGACAATCTTCACCAGATTCGCATAGCCCGTATTATTCTCCGCCAGAAGCACCAGATGGTAATAGCGGTCCTCGCCGCCCGTCAGTTCCCTGTCGAAGCGGGAGCGGGGCGCCACATAAACCTCGCAGCCGATGACAGGGTTGATCCCCGCCTCCTTCGCCGCCTTATAGAAGTCAACGGCTCCGTACATGACACCGTGATCCGTGATTGCCGCGCTGTCCATCCCCAGCTCCTTCACATACCTCACATACTCTTTTATTTTGTTGGAACCGTCCAGAAGACTAAACTCCGTGTGGACATGTAAATGCGCAAATGCCATGATGGTATCCTTCCCGGAAAATCCTGTGTAAATGACGCAAATCCGTGTTTTTATCGTCCTGTTTATTATAGACGCTGGAGCGGAATCAGTCAAACATATCCGGGGCAGGACTCTCCGGCCCGCCCACAGGCACTCAGATCAGACAGGCCTTCTCTACATCACATCCCGCGTCTCCACCCGCCGCACGGACAGATACACAGACACGATAGCAGCCACGGACAAAATGTCATAAAACGTCATATTATTCGCAAGAGTCGCCGAGCCGATCCCTCCCTGCGTGAAGCAGACGATGATAACCGACGCCACAATGGCAGCCTTGGACGATTTCATTTTCAGGCCTACGGGAAGTGCAATAAAGCTGATACTCGCCATGGCCGCCGAAGAGAGAACGGCTTCCAGCCAGAATGCAGGCTCCCCGACCGCAAGGCCGGCAGCGGTGATCCCTGTAAAGGATTTTGTCAGAATCAGAATGAGACTGATCACAGCCTTGCTGACTGTCATCGCAACAGAACCAAAACGGCCTTGACCCGGCTGGCATGAAGCAGATCAGGGAACTGCTGCGGATTAAGACATTTCGCTGCCCCCTTTCTTTATATAACCATTGTAACGGCCGCAATTTTCAAAACTCTTGCCCAATTCTTACAAATTTCTTTCGTTCACACGATATGACTACATGCCGGTCTGCTGCCCATCAAGGGCGCAGGCCACCTCATAATTTTCCGTTTCCAGATAATTTTTTAACATTTCGCTGATTTCAGCGTCATCCTCTTTTCTCTATTTTCTCCGCTTCCTTCTTAAGCGCTTCATCCAGCCACTCCACAAGCTGCAAGTCCACCTTGCCCTTCTCTGCCATATCTTTCAGTATCTGAATCGCCTTTCCCTGCGAGATCGGCTGCTTGTACGGCCTGTCTGTAGCTACCAGCGCATCGTAGATGTCTACCACCGTCAGAAGCCTTGTCTCAAGGTCAAGTTCCTCGCCTCTCAGTCCATTGGGATACCCGCTGCCGTCCAGATACTCATGGTGGGCGCCCACCCACCTGGGCACCATGGAAAAGCCTTTATAAAACTGTACCTTCTCCAGAATACGGGATGTCATAACCACATGGTTCTCCATCTCCCTGCGTTCCTGCAGTGTCAGCGTGCCGCTTCGGATTCCAAGGCTCTCCGCCTCCTTCTCTGTCAGATACGGAACAACCGCTCCGTCCTCACCGACATGCTGTTTCCCGGCCAGTCTTCTGATATGTTCACAGTCAGCGTCCGTCACATAGTCGGCCACATCCATCTCATGGATAAAGGCAAGTTCCGATTCCAGATCCTTTACCGCCGTTTCATGTTCCTCGGGCGTGATCCTGCCGCGCAGCAGATCGATCTCATACAAGGCCTTCAAGAGCGCAAACCGGTCATCTACCTTCCCAATTGCCGTATCCAGTCTGGTAGCCTTATTCATAATACTGAGGGGTACCACCATCTTGCCGATATCGTGAATAAGCGCCGCCAGCATCAGCTGCTCCTTTCTTGCCGGATCAAAGGTCTTCTCACATTTACCCTCCCTGTGCAGGTCGGTGATGTAATCCGCCAGCAGACTCGCATATTTTTCTACATTCCTTGTATGCAGGGCATTGTACGGCGTCCGCTCCTCCAAAGCCGTTGTGAGCGCCTCCACAAAAGAATAGATCTGGGTCTTGAGCGCCTCCATATAGGACAGATTGGTCAGCTCGATCGCCGCAATGGCTCCCAGGGCGCGTATAATGATCTCATACTCTTCATTGAAGGCGATCACATTGCCCTTCTCGTCCATGGCGTTGATCAGCTGCAGGACACCGATCAGTTCGTTTTCATTGTTTGCCAGCGGCACTACCAGCTGTGACCGCGTGTGGTACCCGGTCAGACTGTCATACTGTCTGGGACCCGAAAAATCAAACCTGTTGCTGGCATACACATCAGATATGTTCACAACCTCCCGGTGAATCGCAGCATAGGAGCACACATTTTCCTCTTTCATCGGCACAGGCGGCAGATCAATCGGTTCTCCATCCAATCCCCGGTTAATTTCCTTGGAAAGAGTCCTCATGAACTTAAAGCGCAGTTCGTCATGCTCATACAGATACAGGGTGCTTGCATCACAGTTTGTAATCTCCATCCCCTTATCCAGAATGGTCATGAGCAGACGGTTTCTGTCCTTTTCCGTGGAAAGGCGTATGCCAATATCCATTATCTTCTCAAAGTCTTCGTATTGCAGATGCATCCCTCTCTTCCCCCTCTTTCTCCATCGGATAGATCCCACAGCGCTTCATGTATTGAAGTGATTCCTTCTGCGCCTCGTAACTGTTGACTTCCACCAGCACCGGCGCCTCTACCCGGTACTGCCTGATCAGACTGTCAAATTCCTGCCAGTCCAGCTTTCCTGCTCCCACCGCCAGATGCAGGTCGTTTTGCAAATCATTGTCATTGATATGAATATGGCGTATATAAGGGGAAAGTGTCTCAATCCACTCCCGCCCGGTACACCGCGAGAGCATGGCATGTCCATAATCCAGACAAACCCCGAAATTCTCCACGCCCCGCATCTTCTCCGCCAAACCGGCCAGAATATCCGGCGCCTCGTCAAACATATTCTCCATATAGATCTGCTGTGCCGGATACTGGTGCGCAATCTCCGTAAAAAACGCTGCGTTTCTGTCCCGCCAGTTCCTCAGATATTCCGGCGCACGAAATCCGGCCAGCCGTCCCGTGTGGAAGACGACGCCCTTTAATCCCATAGTTTGGGCAGTCTCCATGGATTGACGTACCCGGAGCGTAGAGACATTCCTGATCAGAGGATCGTCACTGTGAATCGTCACATCCAGAAATGCACCATGCATGGTATCTGTGCGAAATACATTCGCGGCAGATCCGCGCTCTGCGTTCTCCCCTCTGCGTTTTCTGTAGTCTGCAATGATCTCTTCCCGCCTTTCTGAATCGTCCATCACCTTCGCAACATAGAAATCGTTATATTCAAATGCGCATCCGTACTCTGCCGCCAGAGAGCACATCCGTTCCATATCCTTCCTGTTCGGAATCAAATACAGCTTACTCATGTTTCCTCCACTATGCTCAATTTTTCACGCCGTCCAATTGATATACAAAGACGCCGTTGCTCTTCCCCTTCAGAGGAATTTCCCCGATTGGCGTAGCAAGCGCTCTATCCTTTACCGCCTCATAGACGTCCTTACTGATCAGAATCTGCCCCGGTTTCGCATTGCTCTCCAGCCTGGCTGCCGTATTGACGGTATCTCCGATGGCCGTATAATCCATCCGGAAGTCACAGCCGATATTCCCCACAACGGCATTTCCACAGTTGACGCCGATCCCAAAGGACACACTCTTGCCATATCTCTTGCGGAATTTTTCGGCAATCCTGTCCGCCCCCGCCTGCATATCCCATGCGGTAGCTACCGCCCGGAAAATATAGTCGTCCAGATCAAAAGGCGCATTGAACACCGCCATGGTCGCGTCTCCCACAAACTTATCCAGCGTTCCGCCATGATCAAAAATCGCCTGCGTGGTAAGTCCCAGATACTCATTCAAAATTTCCACCACTTCCTCCGGCTTCAGACTCTCCGACATCGTGGTAAAACCCCGGATATCCACAAACAGCACCGCTATATGACGATTTTCCCCACCGATCACCAGTTCAAAGTCTTTGTCTTTACTGATTTTATCCACCACCTGGGGCGCCACATACTGTTTAAAGACATTGATCACGCGCCGTCTTCGTATAATCTCCGCCAGATATCTGCGCACCATCTGCACCAGAAAGATGACCAGCAGGCAGACCGGCAGCAGGATCGTCGGAACGATCCATCCACTCCCATACATTGCCTTTACGAAGACCAGGTCAAGAACTGTCAGTCCCGCCAGAAGAATTGTGGAATACAACATTCTTATTTTTTCACTGCAGACATAGAATACGCCGCACAGAAGCGACGCCGCCAGTGCATAGTACAGGGGCGGAATCGGAAGCTGGGTTTTTCCCTCCAGCAAAGCTTCTATGATGTTGGCATGTATCTCCACTCCGTACATCTGGCTGTTATGGGCTATGGCAGGCATGTAGGCGTCCTGCATACCCACAGCGTAGGCACCCACCAGCACAACCGCGTCCCGAAATATCGCCGGATCCACCGTACCGTCCAGCACATCCGCCATAGAGACGACACTGTAGCCTCCCGCCTTACCGGAATAAGTGAAATAAAACCGATTGTTTCTCCCATATACGGCAGGAAATACCACTTCTTCTCCCCGGCTTTCCTGATAAATCTTATAAACCTGCGAGGAAAGACTGTACGCCCGGTTCCCCTCATAATCCAGATAAGCCATTGCCTGCCTCACATAGCCGTCCGTATCCACAAAGGTATTGGCAAAGCCGCACCTGATTTCACTCATTAACCCGTCATAGGGCTCAATCACATAATCCACGTGATAAGGATTATAGACAATCCTGCCGTCCGCTCCCTGTTCCGGCCGTTCTTTAAAAGAAAAACTCATGGCAGCGACCACATTTCCCGCTTCCCCGCAGGCTCTGGCAAAGGTGACATCCCCCTCCCGGTCCGCCTCCTCGCTGTAGATCACATCGAATCCGATCACAGCCGGGCACACGCCATCCGCACCGTTTAACAGGCGCACCAGTTTCGCCGGGATCTCTCTGCTCCAAGTGTTGACAGGGCCATATTCTTCCAGCGTTTTATCGTCGATACCTATGATATAAATTTTTTTGTTGGTGACACTCCCCCTCTGGTTCAGCCTGTCGGAAATTCCTATGTCAAGGAAACTGGCCGTACCAAAATAGAGAAAAGCAAAAGAGGTCAGAATAACGGCGGCAGTAACCGCCGCCGTTTTCATTTTTTTCAAGTGTTTCATGCTCTAAATCCCGCTATTTCCAAGATATTGTCGTATTCTCCTCAATTTTGGTTCCAAAATCAAACTCCCACGTACCGCTCTGGTCTGGAACAAGCACAGGCACTGAAGCCGTCTCCCCGTCTGTGACAGTCTGCACTGCAAACACCCTGCCCTGGTACATGAAGGTCACCGTATAAGTCACTGGATCTGACGGCTCTTCGGGTTTACCTGGTTCATCCGGCTTGCCGGGTTCATCTGGCTTATCCGGCTTATCGGGTTCGTCCGGCTCATCGGGTTTATCCGGCTTGTCGGGCTTATCCGGCTTGTCGGGCTTATCCGGCTCATCGGGTTTATCCGGCTTGTCGGGCTTATCCGGCTTGTCGGGCTTATCGGGTTTACTCGGTTTATTCGGTTTACTCGGCTTATCCTTATCTGATTTGCCGTCGTCTGGATTGTTCCCGGTATTTTCGTCCTGAGAACCTTCTCCGCCAGTATTGCCATGATCCACCCGACCGCTGTTCACCGGCCGCTCCGCTTTTGGCGGTTTCATCGCCGGAGCCTGCGGCACAGGTTTTCCTGCCGTCGGCTGAATCACAGGAGCCTGGGGCTGTGCCTTAGACGGTTTGTCGGTGATGTTCTTTATCCTATCCGTATATATCTGCGCATCAGCCTCGCCCGGAATCTCTTCTTCTGCCTGCTCTGCCGGCTCATCCTCAATCTGCGGCGCCTGTTCGTTCTCATTCTCTGCCGCTTTACCGGGATCTTCCATCGGCGAAGCAAGCTGCGTCAGTTCCTCCAGCGAAATCCCGGTCATATCCTGTCCATTCTCCATCATATCAAGCAGATTTATGACCGCCTGTCGGGGAAGCTCGTCGTATGCAATATCCTCGACATCGCTCACCGTTCCATCCTGATACACAGTCAATTCACTACCTGCCGGAACTAAGGTTTCCTCCCCGTATGTACCGTCCGGAAGAACGGGCTTCGTCCCGACCTTTCCTTGAAAACAGCACAGCTTTGTATTCTGATCGCCATTTTCATCCACATACAATTCCACACGATAGATGGTTCCTCGGACAGCCATCACAGAATTGGGAGTGGAAGTCTCATACCGGGCTCCTTCGCCCAGCGGACGCTGGATCTCATTGGTAATAGCTCCCTGCTCCAGACATATCTTTGTTTTGGAATCTGCCTCCGTCCCCTCCGCTTCCAGAGAAAAAGCCGTATCCGCCTCCGCCATCACATACTTATCATCATCCAGCTTCATGCGCATACTGGAATCTGACGCCACGCTGACACGGTCACCGGATTCCAGGTACAGATTCTCTGCCGCATTCATGGTTCCCACACTTTCACGCTCAATCACGGCGCTTCCTTGTACATCATAGACCAGTATGGATCGGAATACCTCTTCCTTCTTATTAAATAGTAATGCGACTGCCGCCACTGCGATTACTGCCGCTGCGGCGCAGACACAAACGATTTGCTTCTTATATAATGTCCGTTTCTGCATCCTCTACCACGCCCCTCTTTCCACACACTGCTTTCCGCCGTAAAATTACTTGGTAAAGCTATAATTACCATCTGCGCTGACATAGAAATCATTGCCGCCCTGATAAACCGACTTGTCACCGTCCACTTTCCATTGTCCCTGCGCCAGATGATATTTCTCTCCTGCCTTGAGCGCATAGACACCGCTTTGGGAGATAACATGATCCGTCTCCGGCTTCTCCTCTGTTGATACGGTAATGCTGCAGGCCGTCTCATTGCCCGCCTTGTCTATTGCCCGGATCACACAGGAGGTACCGTTTGCCGTCACTTTATAATTTGCATCTTCGGGAACTGCCGGCTGCTCATTTACCAGAACTCTGTCCAGATTGGCGTCCTCCACCTGGAATACCGTTCCTTCCGGGTATGTCTTTCCTTCCTCAATCCCCTTTATGACAGGCTTTTGGGTATCTACCACGATTCCGTTAGAGCGGGCGTAGTAATTTTTTTCTCCGGCCGTCACCTTTACATATATGACATAGCTCCCATCCTGCGCAAGAAGAATCGTTTCAGACGGCTCTTTTTCATACCACCTCAAAGAACTCATCTGCTCTTCCGTCTTCGCTTCCGCTTCCATGTCCGTCACTTTATCCTTGGCCCAGAAAACGGACATATTCTGGTCACTCTGGCTGACAGTCACCTCCACTTGCGGTCCCCAGTTCCTAATATATTCAAAGGTAATTTTTCCGCCCAGACTGCAAGTACTTTCTTTTCCATCCCTCGTAATGAAAATCTCCGGCGTAGTTTCCACGTCTGGCACGTTCTCGTCTTCCGGCTTGTTTTCTCCGTCCGCCGCGTCCTCACCTTCCGATGTGTTTTCTCCGTCCGCCGCATCCTCGTCCTCCGGCTTGTTTTCTCCGTCCGCCGCATCTTCGTCTTCCGGCTCGTTTTCCACGTCCGCCGCATCTTCGTCTTCCGGCTTGTTTTCTCCGTCCGCCGCATCCTCGTCTTCCGGCTCGTTTTCCACGTCCGCCGCACCCTCGTCTTCCGGCTCGTTTTCTCCGTCCGCCGCGTCCTCACCTTCCGATGTGTTTTCTTCGTCCGCCGTGCTCTCATTTTCCGGTGCGCTCTCATCGCCGCCAGTCATGCCGGCATCTGCGTCGGAACACACTTCGGTTCCCGCATCATCCTCCGCTGCCAGCATCGTACTCATCGGCATCATGCATCCAAGCAATAGCGCCAAACCCAACGCCGCCGCGCTTTTCCAATTCCTATACATACTCATCGCCCCCAATTCTCACACTGAAAATCCAAACTGCTCTTTTGATACGCGAACATACTTCCAGAGTATATATCGCCCTCTTTACCATAATATTTTACATGTATTCCAAAATTTGGTCAATGTTTTAGCATGTAACAGTGCCTGAAGGCCGCAAATTTCAAAATTTGAAAAAGCCCCGCACCATATTGGCACAGGGCTTTTGGTATTTTTATGAATTTACAGATATTTCTTCAGTGCATCCACCTTGTCAAGTTTCTCCCAGGGCAGATCCAGATCGTTGCGGCCAAAATGTCCGTATGCCGCAGTCTGCTTGTAGATCGGACGACGAAGGTCAAGCATCTTGATGATGCCTGCAGGTCTTAAGTCAAAGTTTTCGCGCACGATCTCCACCAGCTTGTCATCGGCAATCTTACCTGTGCCGAAGGTGTCTACCATAATGGAAGTGGGCTGTGCCACACCGATCGCGTAGGAGAGCTGGATCTCGCACTTGTCCGCAATGCCTGCAGCCACAATGTTCTTCGCCACATAGCGCGCCGCATAAGCTGCAGAGCGGTCCACCTTTGTGCAGTCCTTGCCGGAGAACGCGCCGCCGCCGTGACGTGCATAGCCGCCGTAGGTATCTACGATGATCTTACGGCCAGTCAGACCTGCGTCACCGTGAGGGCCGCCGATCACGAAACGTCCCGTAGGATTGATGAAGAATTTGGTCTGGTCATCAACCAGCTCCTTGGGCAGAACGGGATCAAACACATATTTTTTGATGTCTTCATGGATCTGCTCCTGGGTCACGTCCTCATCGTGCTGGGTAGACAGCACAACCGCCTCCAGACGAACCGGCTTGCCTGCCTCATCGTACTCCACGGAAACCTGGCTCTTGCCGTCGGGTCTCAAATATTTGAGGGTGCCATCTTTGCGCACCTTGGTGAGCTGCAGCGCCAGCTTATGTGCAAGGTCGATGGGATAAGGCATGTACTCCTCGGTCTCATTGGTCGCATAGCCGAACATCATACCCTGGTCGCCCGCTCCCGTATCCAGATCGTCGTTCTGCTCGCCCTTCTTTGCCTCCAGTGCCTTGTCCACACCCATCGCGATATCTGCAGACTGCTCGTCAATCGCCACGAACACAGCGCAGGTGTTTGCGTCAAAGCCGTACTCGGACTTGGTGTAACCGATCTCTTTTACGGTATCACGCACAATTTTCTGCATATCCACATATGCATTGGTGGTAATCTCACCTGTCACCAGCACAAACCCGGTACAGACTGCCGTCTCGCATGCCACGCGGCTCATGGGATCCTTTTCCATGCAGGCATCCAGGATCGCATCGGAAATCGCATCGCAGACTTTGTCGGGATGCCCCTCAGTTACAGACTCGGATGTAAATAATCTTTTCTCCATTTTTCCTCTCCTTTTTGTGTATTGTGTTTTTTGTGAATGTGAATAAGCTTTCTTCTCTGCCTATCCGCGAAAAGTCCCCTTACTTCTCTTTGAAATAAGGGGACCCGACATACAAGCATCAAATCCTCTTATTGTTCGATCATGCTGCCGTAACAGCTTCGCTCAGGTTGGCACCTTCCTTGTCAGGGGTTGCCGTGGCTTCATCGATCCTATGTATCTCCACCACTCTGAATAAGAGAAAGACATCACAATATAAAATTTATCTAAACTCAAGATACACCAACTCGGAGCCTGTGTCAAGCCCCGAATGCTCACTTTCTGTATCAGCCGGAAAAACAGCCAGAACCGGCCGGCCGTTTACCGTCAGCTCACCTTTAATTTAAACTTCTGCAGATCCCGATCAGTGGTCACCAGATCAATCTGTGCCCCCAGATGCTGCAGCTTCAGATGAAAATCTTCATAACCGCGCTGAATATACTTGATATCGTCAACCGTGCTGATCCCGTCCGCCGCCAGCGCCGCAATGACAAGCGCCGCTCCTGCCCTCAGATCCGGTGCGGTAATATGCGCCCCGGTGTACTTGGACACGCCGTCAATGATCGCCGTATTGCTCTCCACTTTGATGTTCGCGCCCATGCAGGTAAGCTCGTCCACATATTTAAAGCGATTCTCGAAAATGCTCTCCGTCACAATGCTGGTTCCCGTAGAAAGTCCCAGTGCCACCGTAATCTGCGGCTGCATGTCTGTGGGAAATCCCGGATAAGGAAGGGTCTTCACATGGGTATGTCCCAGAGGCTTCGCCGCCACCACACGCACCGCATCGTCAGACTCCTCAATCTCACAGCCGATCTCCAAAAGTTTCGCACTGATGGACTCTAAGTGTTTCGGGATCACGTTCTTTACCGTCACATCACCCTTCGTCACTGCCGCCGCAAACATAAACGTGCCGGCTTCAATCTGATCGGGGATGATTCCGTACTCCGTCCCGTGTAGTTTCGCCACACCCTTGATACGGATCACGTCCGTACCTGCGCCCTTGATATTGGCGCCCATGCTGTTTAAAAAGTTCGCCAGGTCAACGACATGAGGCTCCTTCGCCGCATTCTCAATCACGGTGGTGCCCTCCGCCATCACTGCCGCCATCATCACATTCATGGTCGCGCCCACGGTAACCACGTCCATGTAGATATGGTTTCCCTTCAGTTTCGCAGCCTCCGCGCATATGCGGCCATATCCGATTCCAACGTCAGCTCCCAGCGCACGAAAGCCTTTGATGTGCTGGTCAATGGGACGCAGCCCGATATTACAGCCACCAGGAAGAACGACCTCAGCCTTGCTGTATTTGCCGAGCAGAGACCCCAAAAGATAGTAAGATGCTCTGATTTTTTTGATATAATCGCCCTCAATCACCAGATTGTGGACTTGCGAGGCATTGATCTTCACCGTATGTCTGTCTATCCGATTAATCACAACGCCAATACTTTCCATAGCCTGCATCATGACATTGGTGTCCCTGACGTCCGGCACATTCTCTATCAACACGGTTTCGTCCGTCATAATGGCGGCCGCCAGGATCGCCAGCGCCGCGTTTTTCGCACCGCTGATCTCCACCTCGCCGACTAACGGATTCCCACCTTTAATCGCATATTGTTCCATCTATGTTTACTTGCCTTTCTTCATCGAAAAAACTCAAACATTAAAATACAGTATAACAGATTTTGAAGGTTTGTAAACCCCTTCACATCGCACGCCCGAACTGCTAATTCAAGTAATCGAAAGGGTTTACCTGCGTGCCGTTAATGAGAATTTCAAAGTGAATATGCGGTCCCGTGCTTACGCCCGTATTGCCGCTCAAGGCAATTTTCTGCCCCTGGCTCACAGTCTGCCCCTGTTTTACCAGCACTTTGCTCAAATGGCCGTAGCGGGTCTGCCTGCCGTCCGCATGGTCAATGTAAACCACATAGCCGTAGCCGCTGCCCCATCCTGCCCTGGATACCGTTCCCGCGCAGGACGCCATAACCGCCGTACCCACAGGCGTCGCCCAGTCCACTCCCTTGTGATTGGTGCTGGCTCTCCGGGTAGGTGCCGTTCGTCTGCCGAATCTGGAAGTAAGTCTTCCCCCCGAAATCGGCTTCAGGTAAGTGGGCGGGATCTTCGTGCCGCGCTCCACAATTTTGGGCACAGCCGCATAGGTAATCTCCTCCTTCAGGATTTCTCTTCCCACTTCCTCGTTATTGCGATAGGACACATCCGCCACAACCTTGCGGTGACCTGCAGACGGCTCCTGCAGTGTCTGCATATCGGTCGTGTACCAGTCGTCGTTGTCGACATAGATGACGTCCGCCTCGTAATCCTCTTCATAGTACATCTGCTCCGTGCGCTCCACGGAAAGCTCCGGCTCCGGCACGGTCACAATCAACTCATCGCCCACACGGATCACAGAGTTTTCATTCTCTATCGTCTCGTTCATAGCGATCAGCTCATCCAATGGTATCTCATTCTTCTCGGCAATCTGGGAGAGCGTATCCCCGGCAACCACCTCGTAAATCTGCTCCTTTTCCTGATCCTTTGTCACCTCTTCGATCGCCTGCTCCAGAGGTGTCAGTTCATAGTCCATCAGATAGGACTCCACCACCTCCACCGTGTCGCCAAAATCGAGTGCAAGAAGCCCCAGCTCATAATCGGAAAATTCTTTCTCCGAAGCCGGTTCGATGTCCTCAAAAATATCATCCAGCACCGCGTTAATCCCCGCACTGGTCATTGTCTCCTTTGCCTCCTCCGCCTCTTCTTTCTGCTCTCTGGCCGAATAAATCTGCGTCGTCAGCACGTTGAGCTCCCTGTCGGAGTCCAGCACAAGATCCGCATAATAATGATTGCCGCTGTCATATTTTTTGATGGATGCCTGTAAGAGCGCAAGCACTTCCTGCGTACTTGCCAGGTTCACCGTATATTCGTTGATTTTCACGGTATAGGAGCGGTTCAGTGTCTCCTTGACGCTGCCGCGCAGGGCAGTCAGCATATTGGCAACAATGAGATTCTTGTCATCCACCTTGCCCCAGAGCACCTCTTCCCCTTCCCAGCTCAGCTCACTCTCCGCTAGTACCATCTCGTCACTGCTTGCCGCAAGCGCTTTTCTCGCCTCAATCAGACACTCGTCCGCCTCTGCGGCATCACCCATCACACCTACCTGCATCCCGTTTAGGTATACCGTAAAAAGGTTATCCCCATCGCTTTCCAGTGTCTGCAGATGGGGCAGGAAAAAGGCTGCGACAATGCTTGCAAGCACCGCAACCTTAATATATGCAATTTTCATTTTTTTATAATATCTGCTCAATATTTTCATCATTATTTTTCTTACATGCCCCGGCTCAGAAAAGCTTTCCGTTCGTAAGCTGCATAAGCAGCGCAAACACATTGACCGCAATATCCGCCAGCACCCCGATTAAAATGGCAACAGCCAGTCCCACAGGCAGTCTGCTGCCCTTAGGGGTCTGGCTCTGTTTCTCAAGCTCCTCTGTAAAGGCCGCCTGTACATTGCGGTATACCTTTACGTTCTCCCTGTGCATAAACTCCTCGGACTGGGCAATCCGCTCCCCCAGAAGGCTTTTTATCCCGGCAAGCTGCTTTTCCACATCCTCGGCCTGTCCGCTTCCTGCCTCCAGCGCCTCCAGCTTTTCCACGCACTGTGCCAGCATGTCCTGCACATGATCCACATTTTCCGCCGTCTTGATATTCACCCGGCGGATCTCCTGCATCAGCTCGTCATACGCTTTCATCTGCTTCTGCATCTGCTCCATTTTCGCAGCCTCCGCCGCAGAATTTGCCCGGATCATCTCCTGCGCATTTTTCTTCTGTGCCAGCTTATCTATAAATGTATCCATGATGTTCTCCATTTCCTTTATCTTCTAGTCTTCCGCAAAACAGAAAAACCATGTCTGCATTTTATCATCTTTCCGCATCTATGACAACAGTCAAAAGTTTTCACTCCCTCTTCCACTTCCTGGATTTGCATTTCATTGTGCAATATGCATATATTTTTATTACCATTTTTTACATTATTATAAATATTAACCATAACTTTACACTTTGTTCATATTTTATTCATAACTTCGAAGTATACTTAATTCATACAAAACAACACGAGATGTCGTGTAACTATTACACACATAGATAAATTTTTTCATAATAGCCCGGGTGCCGAAAGGTGCCTGGGCACTCCTCATTTCCGCGTATAAGCAGAAATTCTGCTTATACGCGGAAATGCGTCAGAACTCATTCAGAACGCGCCCCGTGTCTGTAAGCGGACGGCGTCACCCCCATCACCTTTTTAAACACCGTGCTGAAATAGTTGGCGTTCTCATATCCAACCGCCCAGGATATTTCCAGCAGCTTCATATTCGTGTGCTCCAGCAGCCCGCACGCCTTGTCCATGCGCAGTTTCAAAAGATAGTCCGAAAAAGTATCCCCTGTCTCGTTGTGGAAAATCAGGCTGAAATAGCCGACGCTCATATTGACATATTCGGCCACCTCGGAAATGGACAGCGTATTCTTCTTATAATTTTCCCTGATATATTTTGTGGCAAGGGAGATCACGTCGATATATTTTCCATTCTTTTTCTTTTCCACATATGCATAGATCTCCGTGTAGATCTGCCCGATATACGCCACCATATTTTCCACGTCGGATATGCTCGAAATCCTGTCGTAAATATCGGTCGGCCTCTCAAAAATATCTGTCAGGTCAATGTGATATTCCGCCAGCTCCTGGGACAGTCTGATAATCCAGTTTCCGGCCGAAAGCCGAATGGCAAATTCCGCGTTTCCCTCCGCGCTCTTAAACTTCTGCCGGATCTTTTCCATGATCTCCGGTATCTCCTCCCGACCCGCAAGCTTCATCGGCGAAGGAAGGGAAAGCTCCCCCATAACCGCCTGTCCCTGTCCGCAGGCATAGACCTCGATATCGTCATAGCGTATCGTCTGCCCGATTCCCTTGATGAATTTAAACCGCAGGGCGTCCTCCGCCTGGTTTTTCAGCAGATTCATCTTCTGGAAATCTTCTGACAGCTTACTGCAGGCCAGCGTAATCTTTGTGATATGGCATTCCGCTTCATTGAACATCCGCACACGCTGTCTCATCATGCCAAGCTGCAGTTCCAGATCGGACGCAGACTCTCTGTAGCAGCACAAAAACATGCTGTACTCCGACCGCTCCATGACAATAATTCCCTGCTTGTGGAACAGGGCCGACAGCTCCCTGTAATCTTTTATCGTCTCATACCTGGTCTCCTCACTCCCGCCGTACATGACGAGCTGAAATTCGTCCAGTTCCAGGATCAGCACGCAGACGATCCTGTTTTCAAACATTTCTGACATCCATGTCACATCTTCCGGCAGCGCCTCCCCAGCCCGGTTGATCAGTCTGGCAAATCCGTCACGCATATCCCGGTGTCTGCTGTACTGCTGGTTTTTCCACTGTTCCGTCACTTTCCGCAGCACATGATCCAGCTCATCCAGATCAATCGGCTTTGAGATAAAATCCAGCACTCCCATTTTGATCGCTTTTCGGGCATACTCAAAATCGTTGTAGCCGCTGAGAATCACCACAATGATGTCCGCACTTTTCTGTTTTGCCGCCCATGCGATATCAAGCCCTGTGTAGTAGGGCATCCTGATATCGGTCAAAATGAGATCGGGAGACTCCTGCTCCAGGATCTGCATCGCCTTCTTCCCGTTATTCACTGCCGCAATCAGTTCGATATCATAGGACTGCCAGTCAATACATTCGCAGATTCCCTCCAAAATAACCTCATCATCGTCACATAACAGCATTCTTATCATATTCCTGCATTCTCCTTCGGTATACAGATGGAAATTATGGTTCCTCTGTCCGGCTCTGAATCAATCGCCATGTCCGCCCTTCCGGCATAGTAGATCTGAATCCTCTCATATATATTTTTCAGCCCATAACTGTCTGTCGTCTCCCGCAGCATTTTCACGTTTTCCCGCAGCATCTTTAGCTGTGCCTCCTCCATCCCTTTTCCTGTATCTGACACCTGAAAGACGATCTGTGCCCCGCGCTCATACACAGAGACAATGATCTCTTCCGATTCCACCTCTCCCCTGATGCCGTGATAAATCGCATTTTCCACGAGAGGCTGCAGAATCAGCTTGACCGTTCGGTACTGCATGACGCCGTCCTCCACATGCATCTCATAGCGGAATTTATTTCGGTATCTGATTTTCTGGATGAGCAGATAGTTCTCCACATGACAGATTTCATCCGCTATGGGAATATATTCTTTCCCCTTGCTGAGCACCGCCTTGAACAGTTTCGACAGCGCCCCGACCATCGTGATCGCTTCCTCTTTTTTGTTAAGGCGAAGAAGCCACGTCACGGAGTCCAGGGAATTGTACAGGAAATGGGGATTGATCTGGGCCTGCAGCGCCTTCATCTCTGCCTTCTGCAGACTGCGCTGCTTTTCATATATCTTTTCATTCATCTCATTCATGGTCGCGGACATACGGTTAAAGTCATCAATCAGCAGTCCGATCTCATCCTTCGTCTCCTCCGGCTTCACGGAAACGTTCAGATTGCCGCTGCGGATCTCCTGCATGCCCGCGCTCAGTCTGGCAATGGGCCTGGTGATGCCTGCGGAAGCCCAGAAAATCAGAAACAGCATGAGCACCACGGAACAGAGAAGTATCATACAGTTTACGAGCAGTGTCCCCGACGCGGTGGCGTTGATCTGATCCACACTGATCAGGGAATAGATGCTCCAAAGACCGTTGCTCAGCTCCCTGCCGCTCACCAGATACTGTTTTCCGCAGAGGCGGTAATACTGGTTTTGCGCATGATCCGTCTCCTTTGCCGTTATAGCCTGGAAATCCGCCTGTATGCCGTCATCGTAAAAAGAACTTTTAAAAATGACATTTCCCTTCTCATCTACCACAAAGAAGCCGTTCCGGCTTCCCTCATACCTGTCCAGGAGAGAAGTAATCATATTTTCGTCAATCTCCACGATGACCACGCCGCTCATGTTTCCGCTCGCCTTATCCATCAGCATCTTTCCGAGGGAGACAAAGTTTTTCATCTCCGATTTCACCACATAAGAGCCTTTGTGCGGCAGAAACCACACGCTCTTCCCGGTCTGGCACAAGGTCTCATACCAGTCCTGCTCCGCAAAATTGACAATGCGGAAGGAATTGTAGTTGGACTTATACTGGGCGCCGTTCTTTCCCAGTACATAGACACCAAATATATCCTGGCTGGACGAATACTGGTTCAGCAGCTCCATGCTTACTTTCAGGTCATAGGAATACCGCTCCGCCGTATCTGAAAAGTCTTTACGCAGATATTCCTGAATATTCACGCTGTTTTCCAGCTCGTCACAGACGGCATTGGCGCGCTTGAAGATCCCGTCGATCTCCTCGCACACCACATTCATGTTTGTCACCGTGTACTCTTCTGTGATCCCGAACGTATTCTGCGCGCTGATGCGGTAAGAAAGTATCATTTCCGCGCTGAGCGGGATCACGCACACAAGACCGAATATCATAATCAGTTTTGTCCTGAAACGCAGATGCTGCAAAAACCGGGTCATCTTTCTCTCCATTCGTCTAATACGCATTTTTATACTGCTCCAGCACATTATCCCGGTCAAAAATATTGTAGGGAATAAAGACCTGTTTTGCCGGCGCATACCCCTTCTCATTGGATCCGATTAACTGCATGATGAGCGGTCCAACCTCCGGGCTGCTCTCCACAGTCGCATAGTATTCCCCTGCGATAATCGCTTTCAGCGCGTCCTGTACGCCGTTGATGGAGATAATCGGCACGCTTCCGTCCGCCTTCCCCGCCACTTTGAGCGCCTGGAGCACGCCAAGGCCGTCCTCATCCGAATAGGCCACAATGGCGTTGTAATAGTAAGGTTCCCCCGCCAGCATCTCCTCCATGCTCTTCTGTGCCGTCACCCTGTCAAAACTTCCTAAAATCTGCCCGGAAATTTTCATGTTCGGGTATTTTAAAATTTCATCCCGGAATCCTGCCGCCCTCTGTCCGGCCACCGTAGAGCCTTCCTCCCCGGCCACTTCCAGAATGCTGACCGGTTCCTCCTGATAGCGGGAATGCAGAATCTGGGCACAGAGCTGACCTTCCTTATAATAATCCGTACAGATCATAAACAGATAGTCCTCCGGATCCACATCCCATGTACTGCATTCCATCAGAATCAGCTTTGTACCCGTCTCCTTCACCATCTCTATGATCTCCCCAAGCGCCGTCTCACTGGCCGGGATGACAACCAGATAATCCATCCCCGCATCGAGCATTTCGCGTATGTTCTGCAGCTGCCACTGCGCAGTCCGCTCCTTCGGTTCCTCAAACAGAAACCGGAACCCCCGGTCCGCTGCCGCATTAATCAGACTTGTCTGCTGCGCCACCCGCCAGGGGTTGGAGGAATCCGTCTCGGAAAATCCGATTCTGACAGGAGCTGCCGTCACTTCGTCCCTTTCCCCGCCCTGTTTCGTCCCGCCGGCTGCGCCCTGCGAAAGAGCGGCCAGCGCACAGATTCCTGCTGCCGCCGCTGCGCAGAGCAGACGCTTCATCCATACTTTCATCTTCTCTGTTCTCTCCCTACTTTCCGATCAATGTCCGGGCGGCATCTGCGCAGAGTGCAGATACCCGAAAGAGGGTGTCCTTTTCAAACACCCTCAAATCCGTTACTGATATTTCGCATACATGGAATGATCCAGACGGAACCTGTCGCTCTGATCGGGATATTTGTACCGCCTGATGTCCTGATCCTTCGGATAATCGAACCGGCCGGCGCACCTCATAATCACCGTCTTACACTCGGGACAAATGTCCGCGCTGATGCTCTCAAACTGACGCACAAGCATATCGGGATCGGAGGAAGAGTTGGCCCAGTTCTCCCAGTGATCCGGGATCAGTACCTTTGCTTTAAGCGCCTTGCCAAGACGCGCGCCGTCATAGGGCGTCATCTTGTCGAAAGCTCCCGGCGCATTGTAGCCGATATCAAAAACCGCCACGTCAATGTCGTACTTCTGGCCGATTGCCACATAGGCATCATTATACCATGTATCACCCAGGAACAAAATATTTCCGGCAGAAGTCTTAAACAGGAACGAGCATGCCACATCTTCGTAGGGCTGTGCATCGCCGTCCCCCGTCTTTGTGGCACAGTCGTCATAGTTCATCAGAAACTCCACTTCAGCTCCCGGCAGTTTTATACTGTTCCCCACTTTTGCCGTTACAATTCTCTCATCGGGCACCTCAAACTCTTTCAATCTCTTTACCGTCTCCGGGGGCGCCACATAGACAGCATCCGTAGTTCCCATTGTGCCCTTCACCGTGTAGATGTCGCAGTGATCGTTGTGCACATGCGTGCAGAACACACCGTCTACCCTGCCGAAAGAAAAGGGATCAATCACCTGGGGATTCAGCCGCAGCCAGTTCATGCTGGGCGCCCCGTTCTGCTTGCAAACGCCGCAGTAATCAATGGTCGTGTAATGGGAAGGCCCGCACCACTGGTCAATCAGGAAAATGCCGCCCTCATCTGTTTTCAGCACCCAGGAGGGACCGCCGCACCACCAGAGGCTGACCGAACCTTTCGGCACTTCCATTGCCTCTATTTCCTTGTTCAGAAATGTGCCCCACTCAGGAAAGGCTTCCAGAATCCAGTCTTCCCTTGTGATCTCTCTGTTTGTGCGGATGTAAATGCCGGACACCAGTCCTCTTCCATCTGTCTTTTCAACGCTCATCCTTTTTTCCTCCTTTTCGAATCTCACTTCTCTTTTACGCATTTTTCCTCTTATCTGTGTTCCCTCTGCCGCCGAACTCTCTTTGCTTTGCGGCATTTTCCACCTCCTGTGCGGGTCACGCGCCGTTTCTTCCGTAAATGGTATACACGTCACTCTGTCTGTTGGCCGCACAGATATAGTCCTGCGTTCTGCCGGAGACTACCGTCACATTGGCCGGGCCCTTCCCCTCATCGACCAGATCTGCCCGGAGCGCGCCGTCCCCGCCCATGTAAACCGCATACAGCTCCTTCCCTGCTCCCCGAAACCCCACAAGAAACAAGTTCTTTCCGTTCGCCTGCCCGCCGTAGATGGCGTGGCCAAAGGCATGTTCTCCCGGCAGTTCGTAGATGCTCTCCAGCCTGTCCTGCCTTCTTTTGCAGACGCGGAACCGTTCCCCGTGAAACGGGGAAAGAATCCCGTATTCCAGCTCCCCATCACCGTCGATATCCGTGACCACCACATCGCTGCACGGCTCCTCAAGAAGCGTTGTCATCTTCCATGCCGTTTCCCCGCCCTCCTCTGCCGGGCGGATCTCCACGATGCCGGATCTGCCCGCAATGAGCATCCGTTCCGCCTCATCCCCGGGTACTTTTGTAAATCCGTGGTTCTGGAAAATCCCGTCCAGTATGGGCCGGAAATCAATCACATATTTCTTTTCCAGATCCAGTCTGCCCACATACACCGAGCCGGGCGTGGACCAGTCTTCCGTAAAGTCCTTTTTCCTGCACAGAGAGCAGGCCGCCAGATAATAATTCCCAAAAGCCCTGACAATGTCTATGCGGTGGGCAAAGGGCAGAATGCAGATCACCTTTTTCTCGTAGTCCGTTCCTTTCCGGGTGTTCCATACAATCTGCGCATTCTCCGACTGAAATACCGGGAAAAACTTCTCTATGGTCAAAAACTCTCCTTCCTTCCCCGGCACAGGGATGATGCCCATACAGCCGCCGGGGCCGGAAAGCATCTCCTGCTCCTCCAGAGAATCCAGGTCGACCCGCACGGTCTTTCCCACATCCTGCGTCTCCGAGGCAAAGGCAGCCTGCCATTTCCCCTCTTCCCATACCCGGGAGGCCACATAGACACCGTCCAGCGGTTCTTCTTTGACAACCCGGTATTTCACCTCACTTCTCGTCTCTGTTCCCATCCTGACCTCCATCTTTGTTCCCATCTGCAGCCCCGCCGGATTTCTCATTCCTTTCTGCGGTATCGCAGACGTTTAATGACTGGCTTTGTCTCTGTTGTAGAGCAAAAGCAGGATAATGATAATACCGCCCTGTATCATCTGTCTGCCCGCCTCGGAGATGTTGACAATCGTCAGAAAATCCACAAGCATAACCATGAGCATGACGCCTGCCAGCGTGCCCAGATAGCCGCCCCGTCCGCCGGTCACCGCCGTACCGCCGATTATGACGGCCGCAATCGAATTGTCATTGTAATCCACCCCTACGTCCAGATAACTTGTCCCCGTGTAGCCCACCAGGAGAAATCCTGCAAAAATGGCGAGCACGGCGGATATGATATACACGATAAAATAAATCTTTGTCGTATTGATGCCGGAAAACCGTGCCGCCGTCTTATTCGCCCCCACTGCGAACACATTGCGCCCGAAGGTGGTCTTTTTCATCACAAAGATGGCGATGACAACAAGCACAATCCAGATCAGGAAGACCCCTGTCACAACCCCGGTGCCCGCCGACCTGCACAGGCTGCTCATAAACGGAGAAGTTTTCCCCTTAGGCGCCCCCTGTGTATAGATCATAAAAACGCCCTCTATGACAGAACTCATGCCGAGTGTCATAATAAACGGATCCAGCTTCAGATACCGTATGCCAAAACCGTTTCCGGCGCCGATGAGTATGCCCGCCAGCAGGATGATGACAAAAGCCTTTCCCAGATTGGCATCGCTCCCCATCAGGATCTGCGCTCCCAGAACATTGCCAAGCGTAATCGTGTTGGCAACGGAAAGGTCAATGTCCCCGAGCAGAATGGCAAAGGTCTGGCCAATCGCCGCGATCCCAAGAAAGGACGCTGTCTTCAAAAGTCCCGACATATGGGCGCGCTGCAGATAGCCCGGCGATGCAATCACTGCCACCGTGAACATGACCGCCAGAATGATATACACAAAATATTCCGGCTTTCTCAGATTTTCTTTGATATGTAACACTTTTGTCTCCATATATGCCCCCTAACGATTCACATTTTTCAAAGAACCAAGCGCCAGCGCCGCTATGATGATGATGCCCTGCAGCAGAAACTGGAAATAGGAAGAAATGCCGAGAAGGTTCAGCATATTGTTAATCAGCGTGAGAATCACAACTCCTGCAAGCGTCCCGAGCACATCCCCCACAGCCCCTGAAAATACGGCTCCTCCGATGATGCTGGATGCGATGGCCCGCAGGGAATAGCTGGATCCGATCGTGGGATCGCCGGAATACATATAGGCCGCCAGAAAAACGCCGCCCACAGCGCTCAAAAGCCCTGCCAGCATATGCGCTATGATCTTTGTCCTCACGGCATCAATGCCCGTTGCGTATGCCGCCGCATAATTTCCTCCCACAGCCCGGATTTTTCTGCCAAGGGGCGTCTGATTCAACACCGCTCTGACGATCACCAGTACGATCAGCAGCAGGAAAAATACCACCGGGATGCCGCAGAGCTTCCCTCTCAGAAATTTGGCGAACCCTTTGTGAATGCTGCCGCCCGGCATGGGAAGCAGATAAAGCGCAATGCCCCCATACACGGTGGACATGGAAAGGGTAACGATCAGGGCCGCCAGCCGGAAACGTCCGATCAGAATGCCGTTGATCAGACCGCAGACCATACCCGTCACAAGGGCTGCCGCCACACCCGTCACCCAGCCCAAAGGCTCATCCGGCTTCATCAGCACAATGCATACGCAGTTGCTCAGAGACAATATCATGCCGAGGGAAATATCAATCCCATGGGTCAGCAGACAGATTGTCTGTCCAAAGGAGACCATCACAAGAGGGAATGCGGTGTATATGACATTGGACAGGTTTCTGCCGGTAAAAAAGCTGTCGTCAAACATCCCGATGAAAACCATGAAGAGCACGAGAAACAGATACGCCATGATTACCCCGGAATATTTATATTTGAATTTTTCCTCTTTCATAAGTTTCAGAACTTTTGTCATAGTTACCTCCATGTCTGCCATGCGTTCACACCGAAATACCCATAGCGCACCGCATAATGTTTTCCTCTGTGATGTCCTCACCCTCCAGGATCTGCGTAACCGCCCCTTCGTACATAACGGCCACCCGGTTGGACATGCCGATGACTTCCATCATGTCACTGGAACACATAATAACTGCCGTTCCCTGTTTTGCCAGATTTTTCATAATATTGTAAAACTCGTTTTTTGCCTCCACATCAATTCCCCTCGTGGGTTCGTGGAACAGTATCACATCCGGGTCAATTCCAAGCTCCTTGCCGAGCACCACCTTCTGCTGATTACCTCCGCTCAAGCTGGCCACCGGGTTGTTTACGTTAAATACCTTGATGGACAGGGATTTCACGGAATGGTCTATGTATGCCTTCTCCTTAGATGCGCTGATCACGCCCATTCTCGCCCGCCGTCCCAGACTGCAGAGAGCCAGATTGTCCCGGACCGGCAGTCCCAGCATAAGTCCCTCGGTCTTTCTGTCTGATGGCACAAGCGCAATTTTGTTTTTCAGGGCAGCCTTCGCATTCTTCACTTTAATCTCCCGGCCTTTCATCCGTATCTCCCCCTTTTCGAGAGGGTACAGACCGCTTATGGCGTTCATCAACTCTGTCTGCCCGTGTCCCTGGAGTCCCGCAATCCCGAGTATCTCTCCTTTTTTGACCGCAAAGGAGACTTGCCGCAGCGCTTTTCCCGTCAGCTCTTTCACCTCAAAAAGCACTTCCTCTGTGATCTGTGTATTCTTCGGCGGGAAAATATTCTGCAAGGACCGCCCCACCATCATGCGGATCAGATCATCCGTGTCGATCTCGCTCACTAACTTTGTGTCCACCCGCTCGCCGTCCTTAAATACCGTGACCCGGTCACCGATCTCAAACACTTCCTCCAGTCTGTGGGAAATGAAAATAATCGTCTTTCCTTTCTCGATCAGGTTTCTCACGATCTGGAAGAGTTTCTCCACCTCTTTTCTGGCGAGGGCGGATGTTGGTTCGTCCAGAATAATCAGCTCCGGGTCGTGGAGCAGTATTTTGATGATCTCCACCATCTGCTGCTGCGCCACTGTCAGCCTGCACACGATGGCATCCAGATCAATCGTTATGCCATACTGCTCCATAACCGTCTCCGCCTGCCTGCGGATCTTTTTGCGGTCCACAACGCCAAACCTGACCGGCTCCATATTCAGGAAGAGATTCTCCTCCACCGTCATTTCCCCCACCAGCGTCAATTCCTGGAAGACCATAGCGATTCCCATATCCTGGGACTGTCTGGGCGTCCTGATTTTTACTTTCTCCCCTTTCAGGCAGATTTCCCCTCTGTCCGCCTCAAACAGTCCCGCCAGTATTTTCAGGATGGTGCTCTTACCGGCCCCGTTTTCTCCCGCCAGCACATGCACCTCACCTCTGTTGCAGGCAAAATCGACATCCGTCAGCGCTTTACAGCCTCCAAAACTTTTATAGATACCTGACATGCGTAAGATTTCTTCTGCCATGTTTTCCTCCATCCGACTCTCTTTGTCTAATTTCCGGCCTCTTCACCGAACAGCTCCTGCAGCTTTTCTTCCGGCAGTTCCGTGGGCGCCCAGAAACTGTCTGACAGATCCATCCTCACGAACTCTTCCAGCGTCTCGTTGGTCACAAAGTTCACTGTCAGCGTATTGTCCTTTTTGATGTTCAGTCCTTCCAGCGCATCGATGCCAAGCCGGAGCGCCATTGCCCCGCTCGTATTGGGAGAGATCGGTGCAATCGCCTGGAATCCCTGGTCTACCCTGTCATGCCACACCTTCAGATAACCGTTGTTCGCCTCTCCGCACATAGGAACCAGTTCCCGTCCAGCCTCCTCAAAAGCGTCTATGGCGCCTCTTGTCATCGCGCCGCCAAGGGAGAGAACGCCGTCGATCTCGGGATATGCGGAAAGCATACTTTCCACAGCCGCCTTTGCCTTTGCGTAGTCGTTGTCACAGTAAGATTCTGCAATAATCTCCATATCGGGGTACTGGGCGATGACATTCTTCGCGCCGTTCACGCGCTTCTCCGCATTGTCCGTGCCTGCCTGTCCCGCAATCAGGATGATCTTTCCTTTGCCGCCAAGCTGGTCTGCCAGCCACTGCGCGTCCACCCTGCCAAACTCCTCATTGTCAAGAATCAGTTTCGCCGTCAGGTCGTCCGTATCCACGGCACAGTCGAAATTCACAACAGCCACGCCTGCCTCCATCGCATCTTCCACTGCCGGTACGAGAGCGGACGCGGACGCCGCCGTGAGGCAGATCAGATCCACATCCTTTGTCACCAGATCCGCCATGTCGGACACCTGCTGTGACACATCGCCGTCAGAGTTTGTCACATAATACTCACTGATGATGCCCTGCTCCTTGTACTGCTCGCACTGATGGATAAATGTCTCCTGCATTTCCACCCGCCATGTGTTTGCGAGAGAGAAATTACAGAGAGCCACCTTGTAGCCCTGGTTGTTCGGCTTCACATTGCCTGCCGTCTCCGGCGTAATCAGTTCATCGGATGTTTCCGCAGCCTCTGTCTCTGCGGCAGGCGATTCCGCTTCCGCTGTTTCCTGGGCACTCTCCGTCTCCTGTGTGTTCTCCGCCTCCACCGCAGGTGTCTCCTCCGCAGCCGGCGCAGGTGTCTTTTCTCCTCCGCAGCCTGCCAGTATGCCGGTCAGCAGCACCGCTGTCATACCCAGACTTATCAGTTTCTTCACGCTCTTTTTCATATGCTACCTCCTGTAAATTTATTTTTGATACTCCCATTATAGGTTTTCCCTCCAGAACGGAATATGCAACAATCTCAGATTTTTCTCTAATATGATAAGAATACGGGCACAAAAAAAGACGGCACAGGAAAACTTTCCCATACCGTCTGACAGTATCTCTATGATCCGGCCGAATGTCTAACCCCGAAGCTGGAAATGCCGTACTGCCGCCTGCAGCCTCTCCGCATGGTGGCGAAGCTCCTGCGCGGAGGAAGCCGACTCCTCCGCCGTGTTGGCATTGGTCTGCACAACTGCGGAAATATTTTCCATTCCCTCAGTCAGCTGACTTAAAGATTCCGCCTGCTGTTTGGCAGAATCCGCAATGTGTTCCACCAGCTCAGCCGACTGTCTGGAACTGGAAACCACATTGGTAAGCGCCGTCATGGTTTCCCCGGACAGGGACGTGCCATATTGGACAAGCCGGACAGAGTTGACAATCAGATCCGTAATATTCTTGGCAGACTCCGCGCTCTTGGCGGCAAGCTGCTGCACTTCATTCGCAACCACCGCAAACCCTTTTCCTGCGGCTCCGACCCTGGCTGCCTCAACGGAAGCGTTCAGCGCCAGAATGTTGGTCTGGAATGAAATATCTTCTATGGTCTTGATGATACCGCTGATCTGATCCGATGATTCCGAAATATCGGCGATCGCAGATGACAGGGCATCCATTTTCTGACTGCACACGGCAAGCTGGCTCTCCGTCTCCACTGCAGATTTGCGGGCATTGTCCGCATCCTTGGAAGTGCGTTTCACCTGACCGGAAATATCCTGAATGCCGGCAGAGAGTTCTTCCACAGCGGCCGCCTGCTGAACCGCGCCGTCGGACAGGGTCTGTGCGCTGACAGCCATCCGCTCGGATCTGTCGGAAACCTTCCCTGCGGTCTGATGAATCCGGCTTAAAGCGTCATTGAGCCCGTCCAGAATCTGGCGCATGGCATCCTGTATCGGTAAAAACTCTCCCCGGTAGCTGCTGTCAATGGACAGATTCATATTGCCCTGCGCCATCTCTGAAAGCTTATTGTCAATATCCGAGATATATTTTCTCAGTTCTCCCTTTGTCTCATGGATGGAAGCTACCAGCATACCAATCTCTGACGTGTCGGAACGAAAACCAAACTCTGCCGAAAGATTTCCCTGAGAGATTTCCCCCATCTGGTCGCGCACGGCGATGACAGGGCGCAAGATCTTCCTGCGTATCACCCACATACTGATCAACTGGAGCGTGCCCACCATAGCCAGGGCAATCACCATCAGAAACTGGATCATACTGCTGGAATGGGTGAGTGCATCCACCTCCTGGAGGGTTCTCTCATCCAGAGTGGCCAGAAACTGTTCCTTCAGCGCATTAATCTTTGTGATGGAATCCTTGTACTCCTCACCGTAAACGTAGTCGACAGCGGCGCTCTGCTCACCGGCCTGCACCTGCTTCATCGCCTGTTCCTCCAAGGGAACCAGCTGGTTGGAAAGGCCGTACATATCGTCAATCATCTTCTGTTCTTCGTTCGTAATACCGATTTCCTGCATGGCCGCCACACCGATATCCCGGTTTTTCAAGGTGTTGACTTCGTTCCAGTAATTGTCGTAATGTTCCTGGTTCCCGGTGGATGCGTAGGCGCGCACTTCGTTGGTCAGATAGGCGGAACCGTTCATAAAACGGTTGGCATTATAGGTCAGCTCAAAGCGGTCCTCGTTTGCACGTTCCAACTGCCGGCTTACATCACTGTATGTAACCAAGAGCACCAGCATAAACAGCAGTGCGCAGATCGAGCCGACATTCAGGATCGTTGTCAGCGCAGATTGATTGATTGCTTTTTTCATTCTTTATAACCGTACCTTTCCGCCCCAGAGGCTCCAAATATACTTAAAAGATAGTATTGCCAAAATCATAGCATAAATGGGCGCGCATAGCAAGCTGTTCACTCTTTAACATCTGCCAGGTTTTATCACTGGTACAGGCCATGACAAAAGATAACCCGCCCCATCCGGCGCGAAACACAGTCACGCATTCAGGGGCAGGTCATCCTCCACAACCAGAATTTTCGACACAGGAGTCACCACTCCCTCTCTGAAGTACCTTGGGAAATTCCTCTTACTCTTCGCTTTCCTGTTCGATATGCTGAATCTCTTCGTTCAGCGACATCATTCTCGCATCAAGCGCGGAAACCATCTGCGCGCATTCCACAAGCTGTTCCTTGATGTGTTCCGGCGCGTTGCCCTCGAATTTATAATGAATCTTGTGCTCCAGACTGGCCCAGAAGTCCATCGCCACTGTACGGATCTGGATTTCCACCTTCGTGTCAGCAATGCGGTCCGAAAGATAAACGGGAACCGTGACAAGCATATGATAACTCTTATAACCGCTGGCCTTCGGATTCACAATATAGTCCTTCACAGACATGACACGAATGTCACTTTGATTGCTGATCATCTCCGCTATCTGGTATATGTCCGAGGCAAAGGAACAGATCACGCGGATGCCCGCAATATCATTGACGTGGCTCACCATATTGTCAATGGTGGATTCATAGCCGTGCTTTTTCAGCTTCTTCACAATGCTCTCCGGCGTCTTGATACGCCACTTGATATGTTCGATCGGATTGTACCGATGTACATGCTGAAACTCATCGTTTAAAATTTCCAGCTTCGTGGAAATCTGTTTCAAGGCCGAATTATAAATCAGCTGTACTTCTTTCCAACTGTCTATATCGCCGTCTTTTCCTCTATCTACCACTACTTCCATTTTAAGAATCCCCCGAATTTATATTTCTCATTCCGTTGCATTCCCCGCGCACAGCCTATAAAAACCGTGCGCGCCATCCATTGCGTGTATTATACCATACTTCTTATCTGAAATGTGTATTTTATACAACATTTTCGATTTTTTTAATAATTTATTGTATATTTTCACTTTGCTCATTCGTGTCCGCCGCAAAGCACGACCATATGACGGGAACCGTCACCATCAGCGGGTAAGCGTACCGTACCAGCACCGTGGGCGAAAGCAGAAGAGTCAGACAGTACGCAGCGAGAAATACTGCCGGCAGCGCCTCCCGGTATCTTTTCCTGTAAAACGCCGTTACCATGTACAAAAACAGCAGCCACCAGTACAGTGCCGGTGTGAAGAGAAGTCTCACCACGGGTATCTTACCGTATGCGTTATCCGATACGATCCTTTCCAGAAAGACGCGCAGTCCGGGAAGCAGGCTTTGCTCCACCACCTCAAACCCTGCCGGCATGGTACGGTTATCCGTGGAGAGATATCCAAAACCGCTCTCCGTTCCGATCCCGTACACCTGGGCGTGGGAAGTGTCCCACAGATACCAGAGTCCCAGGGAATTATCCAGAAAAGCATCAACGTAAATTGCCGGGTATGAAAGCCCGAGCTTTATCCATGTGCGAACCAGCCCAGCCGGATCGTCGTGGATCACGGCCCTGCTTTTCACAGGGTCGGCCAGATGGGGATTGTAGGCCGCGAAAACCCATTCTGAGGAAATGTATTTTTCCAGTTCCTGCCGGACTTCGGGCGCTATTTTTTCTTCCGCTTTCACCCGTGTGCGCGCCATCTGCTGCAGCGGCACGCTAAGCATTTCACGCGGACTGCCGTTCTGCGCATGGGTGACGGCCTTTAACGAGAACGCGCATACGCCGTACAGTGCCAGCGTAACCAGCGCCATGCGAAGATATGCCTTCCGCTCCCCGGGCTTTGCCTTTCTCATGCCCCAAAATACAACCGGGACGCTTACCACAAAGGCATACACCGCATTGTTCCGAAACAACAGCATCAACACGCCCAGACCGATACAGACCGCCTGTTCCTTCCCGCTCATTCCCATGCCCCGGCCGCACACTGCGCGGTAAAGGCACAGTGTATAGAGCAGCACAAGAGCCGAAAACAGCACATCCTTTGTGGTACTGACCGCCAGAACCGAATTGGCCGGAAAGAGTGCAAAAAAAAGAAACAGAACTGCCCGCGCCCGCCCGGAACCCCGTCTTCTGTGCAAAAAGGAAAGAGCCCGGCCGAAAGCGCCCGCCATCAGCGCCATCTGTACCGCCGAATGGACAGCCATGCCTGTGGAGATGGAACCGGCCGCAATTCCAAGCCGGAAAAAGGCTCCCAGAAATAAGGTATGCACAAGCGGATGATGCGTGCTGTAGTCCTCGGACAGCACCTGATAAAGCTGCCCCTCCGCGTCATAGGCAAACACGGACGGATAATAGGCAAAAAAAACCGGCAGCCAACAGAGAAAAATCAGCAGGCTGCTGAAGAGCCACACCTGCCATGCGCGGCGTGCCTCCTGGCGTTTCGCAGCCTTACCTGCCGCCTGTTTCCCTTTCCCGACGCGCATGACAATAGCCGCCACCCCCGCCGCAGGTACGGAAAGAACTGCCGTTTCCAGCAAAAACAGCAAAAAACTGCCTGCGTACGCCGCCGAACCGCCGCAGCCAAACACCGTCCCCTCATGGACAAGCCGCCAGCCAAGCACACAGGATGCGGCAAACGGAATGCCCCAGAAGAAGGCATGACAAAGAAGCCTTCTGTTTTCCGCCAACAATATATATATGTCTGATTTCCAAATATATGCTATTTTTTTTCTACTTTTCATGGAAACAGTATATCATATATAAGGAATGCCAGCAAAACATAAAAAGGGAAGACTTTACTTTTATGGCCGGGATTTGTATATTGGTATGAGAACGGCAGATGACGGTGAAGCGATGGTTTCAAGAATGCCTAAGGCTGAGCCGTCACGGAAATGAGGTGAAATATGTTTCGTCTATGGGCAAAGGAATTTAAAGACAATCGAATGGTAAGAGATACCGTAATTGAGGACGGACGGGAAGAGACGCGCACCCACAAGGTATTCGACGCCCTGGAAAAAGTCTGCCTGCAGTTCGACCTGGGGAAACCGATCTGGCTGGAGTCTACCGTATCCGAATTTAAGCGGCACAGCAAAGCCCGTTTCAGTCAGGATCATTTTATAGAAGAGATTGATTTCGATTTTCTGGAAATTCATGTGATCGAGGAGGACTGAGGCGCAGGCCGGGAGATCCGTACTGCCAGACGCGGGCCGGAAACCGTGTTCGCAAAAAATGCATAAAACGATTGACTTTGCACACATTAGGTAGTAGTATCATAATATGTAACACATAGTTTTTAAAACTACATGTCAAGGTTTTAATATTATAAAGGAGCTGATTTTATGCAGATTACCATTCGTGAACCCGGAAGCGCCATCACCCATTTTATCGGTATGATGATGGCTATTATCGCGGCAACGCCGCTTATGGTGAAAGCCGCCGTCGACGCAGACCATATCGTGTTTATCGCGCTGGCAGTCTTTATCGGCAGCATGATTGCCCTTTACGGCGCGAGCGCGCTCTACCACAGCGTCACCGTAAAAGACAGTATTTTGAAGGTATTCCGCAAACTGGACCACATGATGATTTTTGTGCTGATCGCCGGCTCTTACACCCCGGTCTGCCTCGTAATTCTCGGCGACCGCCGCGGGTATATGCTTCTTTCCGCAGTCTGGGGCATCGCAATCGCGGGGATGCTTATCAAACTATGCTGGATCACCTGTCCTAAATGGTTTTCATCGGTCCTTTACATCGCTATGGGCTGGGCATGTCTCGCCGTTTTCGGCACGCTCTGGAGCACCCTCTCAAGAAGCGCCTTTTTATGGCTTCTCGCGGGCGGCATTTTCTACACGGCGGGCGGTGTCATCTACGCGTTAAAGCTGCCTGTTTTTAACTCAAAACACAAGAATTTCGGATCCCATGAAGTCTTTCACCTGTTCGTGATGGGCGGGAGCGTGTGCCACTTCATTTTCATGTATTTCTATGTGGCGTGACATTTTTTATCCGATCCATCTGATACCTCCTCGTTACAATATTGTTGAAGCATATCAGTTATATGTCCCTACATTTCTCCGAAAAAAGGACTGCATCCCGCAATCCTTTTTTCAGTGTATTTCTGTCCGTATCTTGTTTCATGCATCTGTCACCGGCATGCTGCATCAACTGCCACAGGCTTAGTCCTCATATCCGTTCGGGTTACTGCTCTGCCATCTCCAGGAATCCGCGCACATCTCCCTGATGCCAAACTGTGCTTCCCAGCCAAGCTCTCTCTTCGCCTTGTCCGCGTTGGCGTAGCAGGAGGCGATATCGCCCGCCCTTCTCTCCTTGATCACATACGGAATCTTTACGCCGGTCGCTTCCTCGAAATTCTTCACGATATCGAGCACACTGTACCCTGTGCCTGTTCCCAGATTATAAATGCAAAGTCCCGCTTTCTCCTCAATCTTTTTCAGCGCCTTCACATGGCCCAGCGCCAGATCCACCACATGGATGTAGTCGCGCACGCCTGTGCCGTCCGGCGTATCATAATCGTTTCCGAAAACACCCAGCTCTTTGAGCTTACCCACTGCAACCTGCGTGATGTAAGGCATCAGATTGTTGGGGATGCCGTTGGGATTCTCGCCCATAGTGCCGCTCTTGTGCGCCCCGATGGGATTGAAGTAACGAAGCAGGATTACGTTCCACTCGGAATCGGCTTTCTGGATGTCCATCAGGATCTGTTCCAGCATGGATTTTGTCCATCCGTAAGGATTCGTGCACTGTCCCTTCGGGCATTCCTCCGTGATCGGAATAATGGCCGGATCGCCGTAAACCGTTGCCGAGGAGGAAAAGATGATATTTTTTACATTGTGCCTGCGCATCACATCCACCAGAGTCAATGTCCCTGCAATATTGTTTTCATAGTATTCCCAAGGCTTCTGCACGGATTCGCCCACCGCTTTCAGCCCGGCGAAATGGATACAGGAATCAATTTCCTCCTTCGCAAAAATCTGCTCCAGGGCATCCCTGTCCAGAATGTCCGCCTTATAAAACTTCACGGGCTTTCCCGTAATCTTTTCCACCCTCTCAAGAGACTTTTCACTGGAATTTGCCAGATTGTCCACCACTACCACGTCATAGCCTGCGCTCTGTAATTCTACTACCGTGTGGGAACCGATGTACCCGGCGCCTCCTGTCACTAAAATTGCCATATCCGCACCCCGCCTTTCTTTTCCGAAACTTTGTTTTTTGTTCTTAATGTGATTACAGTCTACACTGTTTTTCCCGCATATTCAATACAGGAATGTTACCTAAATCTGTCGAAATGTTGTCTGCATGGAATTTCAGCACAGCGGGAGAAACAGATCTGCCGCCCTACAGAAGGATGCCGTTCTCCCTGCACAGCTCCCGCGCGCTCTCCACCGAGTCAATCCCCGTCTTATTCTTAATGGGAGCAAATTCCCTGTTTCTGACCACCTCAAAGGGCAGGCAGGAATCCAGCTCGTGGATCATGTCCAGCACAAGCTGCTCAAACTTATAGCCGTTTGGCTCCTCCGGCTTCACAAGCTCTCCCGTTGCATCCAGATAAGGAATCTTCTTCTCCACGATGTGGAGCGGAAGCTGTCTCGCCACAATCTCCTCCAGATCCTTCACCCGGAACAGATAGTTTAAGATCACGCCGAAATCATAGGCCGGCTTTCCTTCCTCCGTCTTCGCCGCCATCAGTTCCGGCGTCATATCATAGTATTCCACAATGGACGGCCTGCCATCCTCCAGACACATCGCGCCCACCTTCTCGTCCGGCGCATTTTTCGCCACCACCTTTGCGCCAACCGCGCTGCCCGTGGCAATCGTCGCTCCCACAAAGCACGGATCGGCAATGCGCTGCAGCACATTGTCCACAGCAAACACGTTGAGCCACTCCACGCCCGCCTGCCGCATCTTTTCCGCCACGCCCCATTTTATCATGGAAAGAAACCAACCGCCGCTGCCGTTGGGGGAGGTAGACATCTTATGCTTCGCCTCCATGTATACCTTCCCCTCATAATCCGAGGCCGGCGCCATATCCTGCATAAAGAAAGTCACATAGTCCGCGCTGTAACCGAAATACTTCTTTTCCTCAAAAAAGCGGACAGTCGCATCATGGTTTTTCTCGCTTGTCATCACATAGAGGGGAATCCACGCCCCCGCCTGGTTCACAACATCCATCAGATTCTCAACCAGACGCTGAAAAATAAAAACATCCTTTGTCAGGCCGATATTATAAACACCCTTGGGCGCGTCGGAGCCAAGTCTGGTTCCCATGCCGCCGGCTAACAGCACCGCTCCTACCTTGCCTGCCCTGACCGCCTCCACGCCAATTTCCGTGTACGCCTCCCTTTTTTCCTCAATCTGCGGAAGCTCCATCACTGCAATCGGTTCAATCTTCCCTCTGGGATTTAAGGTTTCCCTTTTTTTGCAGAGCGACAGCATATCGAAATCCGTCTGTTCAATCTGGGAAAGCAATGCCTCCCTCTCTTCCGCCGCCAGCTCCTCGTAATATTTCAGCACATGAAGCTGTCCGTATTTTTCCAGTTTTTTGTATGCCTCCTGATAATTCATTGCACCCTCCGTTTTTTCTGACACTTATGTCATATTTGTACTCCATATACAAAGTCCCGCACATACGCAGACGAAGCCTCTCTGTATATTATCACTATCTTAACACGGGGCGGCCCGGCACTCAACAGGGAAATCCTTTTCATTTCACCGTTTTTCCTTTATAATGAATTTACTAAAACAGGCGGGCAAGATCCCGCATTTATGTAGAAGGAGAACCGATACGATGAAAAAGAGATATGTATCCATACTGCTGGCGGCGGCCCTTTCCGCAGTAAGTCTGAGCGCCTGCGGCACAGAAAACAGCTCCGATACGGATGCCCGACTGGAGATTTCAGACATCGAGGACGACGAAGCGGAAAGTGGAAGTCCCCAGGATGCCCCGCAAACAGAGGAAGATACCAGCGGTGCCGAAAATACCGGCGAACCATCTGACACCGATGTCACATCTGGCCGTCCCAGTGCCAAGGAGCAGAAAAACTCCGAAAGTCCCATCTCTGTCACTTTCGAGGAAACCTCCGACGAAGTCAAGGGAGACGACGGCACAGTCATTTTCACAAGCGGCACACAGCGTCCTGTCGTGAGCATCAAAGGCGCAGAGGATATCGCCGAAAAAATCAACGCGGATATCGCTGCATACTACGACACCTTCTCTTATGATGAAACGCTGTCTATGGCAAAGGAAGACTACGCGGCAAGTCTTGGCGAGGACGGGTGGGACTTCATTGGCTACAGCACGGAAATCAGCGCGAAGGTGACACGCATGGATGAGGCCGTGATTGCCTTCGAGATCACTGTTTATGACTTTACCGGCGGCGCCCACGGCAACTATGGCTCCATCGGGCGAAACTACAGCGCGAAAACAGGCGAGCTTCTCGCTTTCGATGAGATTTGCGAAGACTACGAAGCCTTCCACGCCGCAGCTCTGGATTATATGATCAATCTGGCCGAGACACCCGCCTATCAGGATAAACTGTTCGGCCCGCCTTCCAAAGATGATCTGGACAGCACACTTTTTAACCCGGAAAGCTGGGTATTTACCAAAAGCGGCATCAGCTTTTTAGCCGCTCCCTATGTCCTCGGCCCTTACGCTTCCGGAGAAATTTACTTCCGGCTGCCCTACGAAAAAGCCTATGATCTGGGCTTAAAGGAGGACTACCGCTACGATGGCAGTTTTGTGGACGAGCGCAACTATATCTACAAATACGACCCCGAAACTTTCGAGCCCGTTGTGGACGGCGCACCCGACTGCTATTTTGACCTTGACGGGGACGGCACGGAGGAAGGACTCGCCTTTTACGGTCAGGTCGTCGACCCCGGAACCGGAGCTTCCAGCTATGCTTTTTATATCGACGGGAAAGATTATGGAGACGTCATAAAGGATGAACTGCAGAATATTGAGGACAACGGCTATCTGGCGGACACTTATGCCCTGTATCACGCCGACGCCCCGGACGGGGGTGTTCCGGCAATCGCCGTGCTCTTTACGGAAATTGGTGACGGATTGGAGAGTGACGGTAGTCAGATCCGCCATCCCCGCTCCTTCATTTTCGGCTACACGAAAGAACAGGGACTGTACTATATGTACTGGGATAAGGGCTTTGTCACACTGCCCGGACAGCCATAGCAGACAGCTTCGTGATGATTGCGCTTCGAACCGGCCTAAAGCCCTGCCGCCTGTTTGCCATCCCATTGTTTATCGGCTCTTGCAGGCCGTCAGTGCCTCTGCAATTTCCGCTGCTTCCTTCGCCGGATAAAACAGCCGCGCCGAGGCTTCCAATGCAATCTCGGTAATACTTTCACTTTTCAGATAAAACTCTACTTCTGAGGGAGACATTTTGTTCTCCCTCTCATGCCATGTCTGAATCACATCATTCAGCTTCTGAAAATGTGCCATCAACGCTCCGAACTCCTGTATGCGGTCGATAGTGCCACTTCCATAAGCCTGTCTTTCCAGCTCGGATACCGCAATTACCTGCATGGACATCTTCAACTCTCCCGTTATGTCAGAGGCTTCCATCAGCACATCCGGCCGCTTTTCAAGGCATGCCAGCATATACGCCTTCGCACCGCCTATGTCCTTTTCCAGAAAGAACCCGGAAAGCCGCTCCTTGATCTCCGCCGTCTCCCGCTTTTCATCGGTCATGCCCACTTTGCACTCATAAACCCTGAGCCCCTGCACATTCACCCAGACATACAGAAGAAACTCCGAGATAAAACCGTAGACCCGTTTGTGATAGTCGTCATACCCGGAGGCGTCGATCCTGTCTTCCGCCTTCCCGAAAATATCAAAAAGCCACGCACAGTAGGCGTCGTAAATCTCTTTCCTGCAGACCATCATGTTGCCGAAGTAAGTGCCCCTGCTGTGTACCAGCCGCTCAAAAGTCTCGTGGTATGCAGGGTAAAACTGTCGGATCACCTCGCCCACAGCCTCCAGATCGTGGATATTGTAATCCCCGGCATACCCCTCATAATAAGTAAAGTTCAGTTTCAGTTTTTTCGAGGTAATGATGTCATATGCCGAGAGGATGTCTTCGTATTCCCTCTCCGTGAGAATCCGCCCCTCCTCCGTACAGAAATACCGCCGGTAATGACATATCCCTACATAATCGGAAGTCTTTATATTTTTCCACACCCAGTAAACACCTGTCAGCTCCCCGTAATAGCAGTTCTTTTCAGAAATACTGACACCCGTGTCATCCCTCATGTACCCGAGATCCTCCGATCCGGCCCGCCCTACCTGTAAGGGCACATAGACAGGGTCTCCGGGCTCCGGAAATTTTTTGTGTGTCATGGTAAAGATCGTTACACTCATATGATGTTCTCCCCTTAGATTTCCAGACATTCATGTCATGCCTGCTGTGTCGTTTCCGTGCCGTCTGCCCCGGCATTTAACATCCTTTCCAACTTCTTCCTCACATAGAAAAAAGCCGGAATCAGAAAAATATCTGCAAAAATCCATGCCAGCGGGTTCGCAAACCGCACCGCACTGAATCCAAACTGAGGCACAAGCAGAAATCCGGCCAGCGCTCTCGCCAGCATCTCAAACGCCCCCGCAAAAACCGCCAGCCTGCTGAAACCCATCCCCTGGATCAGAAAACGGACAATATTCACAAGCGCAAGCGGGAAATAGAACACCGCATTCATCTGTATGAAAGAATAGGCGTTGGCGATGATCTGCGTCTCACCAGCATCCAGAAACAGCAAGAGAAGCTGTTTCCCGAACAGGAACACCCCGCCGAGCGCTATCAGGGAATAAATCAGCCCTAACAGCGTGCAGCTCTTAAGTCCCCTGTCCACACGCTCCAGATTCCCCGCCCCCACATTCTGGCCGCCGTAAGTAGCCATAGTGGATCCCATCGCATCAAAGGGGCACACCAGTAGCATACTCACCTTACCACCTGCCGTGACCGCCGCCACCGCATTGGAGTCAATACCGTTCACCGCGCTCTGCAAAATCACGCTGCCGATGGCTGTGATCGAATACTGCAGTCCCATAGGAATCCCCATATTGCAGAGCTTCGCCGCATAGTCCCGGTCCCATCTGCGCTCATCCGCAGAGAGTTTTAATATCGTAAACTTTCTGCGCATATAAATCAGGCAGGCAAAACCCGCGATGGCCTGCGATACCACCGTGGCAACCGCCGCCCCAGCCACGCCCATATGCAGCACGACAATACAGAAGGCATCCAGAAAAATATTAAGAACCGCCGCTGTCACAAGAAACACCACAGGCGTCCTGCTGTCCCCCAGCGACCGCAGGATAGCTGCCGTCATATTGTAGAGAAACACCACGGGTATGCCAAGAAAAATAATAATTATGTAGTCGTAAGAACCGTCAATGATGTTCGCCGGCGTCCGCATAAGCAGCAAAATCTGGCGACAAAGCAAGGATACCACGGTCGTGACCAGCACGGAAAAAATCACAGACAGCCACACACTGTTCGCCACAAACCGGCGAAGCGCCTCCTCGTGCTTCGCGCCGTACTCCTGTGCAATCGGGATGCCAAAGCCGCTGCACACGCCCATGCAGAATCCGATAATCAGGAAATTGACGGAGCCTGTCGCCCCCACCGCCGCCAGGGCATCCACACCCAGATAATGGCCCACAATAATCGCGTCCACCATGCTGTAGAACTGCTGAAAAACAAGCCCAAACAAAAGTGGCACGGCAAAGCCCAGAATCAGCCGCATGGGACTTCCCTTCGTCATATCTTTTTCCATAATATCCTCCATCACTCTAGTTTACGGAGAATGCCCGTATTTCAGGCATTCTACTGCGTGAGAGTGATTTGCAAAGCAAATCTGGAACTTCTCCACGAAACAGCCTCTGCTGTGAGTGGTTAGAAGTTCTTCTCACGCTAACCATTTGCGACGATTGTATCACAATGCACCGAAAACACAAGCGTTTATTTTATAAAAATCATAAAAAATTTAAAGTTTGGAAAACCAATTGACAGGGGGAACGGAATGTATTAAGATGTTATCACTTTACGCAAAAAACGGAGGGTTTTTCCATGCAGAGCGTATCCGCAAAAGATAACTTTTATCATAAGATATTAAAGCTGGTAATTCCGATCATCATACAGAATCTCCTGAGCGCTGCCGTGAGCTCAGCAGACGTGATTATGCTCAACTATGTAGGACAGTCCTCCATCTCCGCCGTATCGCTGGCCGCCAACTACGCCAGCGTTCTCTTTATGATCTATTACGGTCTGGGAACGGGCGCCTCCATGCTCAGCGCACAGTATTGGGGAAAGGGAGATCTCCAGCCGATCCGCGCCGTTCAAGGCATCGCCATGCGGTTTTCCCTTGTTATCTCCCTCGGCTTCTCCGGCTTCGCCTTCTTTGCGCCGGAGCTTATGATGAAGCTTTTCACCAATGACACGGAGCTTATTACCATCGGCGCCGGGTATCTGCGCGTGATGGCTGTCACCTATCTTTGCTGGGGTATCATAGAAGTGTATCTGGCGATTCTTAGAAGCATCGGGCGGGTCACCGTCTGCATGGTTTTAAATGTGATGGCTTTCACCCTGAATATATTTTTGAATGCCGTGTTTATCTTCGGGCTTTTCGGCGCCCCGCAGCTTGGCGCCACCGGCGTGGCCATCGCCACCGCCCTGTCCCGGATCATCGAACTGATCGGCTGTATCGTAGTATCCATGTTCAGCAAGGATATCAAGCTGAAATTCAGCTATATGTTCCTGCGCAACAGACTTCTGTTTCAGGATTTTGTCAGGCTGTCCCTGCCTGCCCTTGGCAACGACATCGCCTGGAGCGTTGCCTTCTCCATGTACTCTGTGATTCTGGGGCACATGGGTTCCGATGCGGTGGCCGCCAATTCCCTTGTGATCGTTGTCAGAAATTTCGGCACTGTACTCTGCTTTGGTACCGCCAGCGCAGGCGGCATCCTTCTCGGCAATGTGATGGGCGAGGGGAATATGGAACACGCGAGATCCTATGCCTCCAAACTGATGAAGCTCACTGTCATCACGGGAGCTGTCGGCGGCGTGCTTGTACTTCTCGCCACGCCCTTTGTGCTGCATTTTGCGAAGCTTTCCGAGACAGCCATGCATTATCTGAAATATATGCTGCTCATCAACACATACTACATCATGGGAGCCGCCGTCAACACGACCCTGATCGCGGGCGTATTCCGTGCCGGCGGCGACAGCCGTTTCGGTCTGATCTGCGATGTGATTGACATGTGGGTCTATGCGGTGCCGCTCGGTTTTCTCGCGGCTTTCGTCTTCAAGCTGCCTGTTCTCTGGGTATATTTTCTGCTGTGCACCGATGAGTTTGTGAAATGGCCCTGGGTCATCAGACATTACCGCAGCGGCAAATGGCTGAAGAACATTACGAGAGAGGATCTGTTTGCGGCGGAAACCGCCGCAAAATCATCCGGCGGGGCATGATGGCTCTGCCATTTTGCCCTTCACCTTCGCCCGGAATTCTTTTCTGCTGCACACGTCCATCTTCTGGTAAATATGGGACACATGCTTTTTCACTGTAGTTTCAGCGATGTAGAGCGTCTCGCCAATCTGCCTGTTGGTGTAGCCTCTGTAGAGGAGCCATGCCACCTCCAGCTCCCGCTCGGAGAGTGTGCAGTTCTCCACCACAGACAAAAAGAGGACGTACGTTTCTGCGGCCGGTTTCCGCTCCGTCTGGTCTGTTCTCGGATTCTCCTTCGATTTTGCAATCTGGTCAGTCACCCGGAGATAGAGCGCAAGAACCACTGCCAGAGAGACGCCGAGAAACAGTGTCCCAAGCACTGCCACCGTCCACACCCGTCTCCCGCCAAACACGCCTGCCTGATACAGCAGCAGCGTTGTCAGCAGACACATGTAGCACACCCCCAGCAAAACCCGAAGTGTCTGTTTCCTCATGTCTGCCCATCCTTTGTTTCATCCGTCTCTTTCCCCGCAGCTGCGTCTTCCTTTCCTGCCGCCCGCGCTGTCGTTTCTATGTCCGCCCGCATTTCTGCGTCCGTATCTACCTCCATATAATCTATGATCCGGCGCTTTGCCTCTATCTGCAGAGGCAGAAGCAGCATCTCAAAAATTACGGCATACAGCATCGTAAGTATGGCCACCGCCACATTAGGTCCCAGACTCGCCAGATCGGACATGTTGCCCAGAACATGGATAAAAGAAAGAAGCATGCTGATGATCCCCGCATAGATCAACTGCTTCTGCAGCATCTCCACCACATCCAGCGATCTCCTGATCTCACTGAGATGACAGGTATAGCTTCTTTTCAGCAGTTTCCACGCCCGCAGGAAGTCATTCCATATGCCGCCTCTGAACAGTACCGGCGCCGTGAGAGCCAAAATTATGAGCATTGACGGCAGATCAATCAAAAACATGATCCCGCTTAAACGAATCGCACCGCTCCCGTAATCAATCGCCCCAAGCAGGACAATCCCCAAAAGAATACTTACCAGTTCCATTAACATACCATTTTCCTCCTTCTAAAAGATTTTTGCCTTTTCTACCTCCACCATACCATGCCTCCCCTTCTGTTTCTATGGTACTTTTTCGAAAAAAGGTAGTAAAAATCGAGCGTCAGCACGCTCGATTCAGAGAATGCTTCGCATTCTCCTTCAATGATTTACGCTGTCGCACTTTTCGATATAACAAAAAGAGCCTGTCACTCGGCAGGCTCCTTATTTTTTCAATATTTTGTCAAAAATTGTCTCGTCCGTTCTTCCTTCGGATGGTCGATCACCTGTCTGGCATCACCCTGCTCCACGATCACGCCCTCGTCCATAAAAATAATCCGATCCGCCACATCCCTGGCAAAGCTCATTTCATGGGTTACGATAATCATGGTCGTATGTTTCTCGGCAAGCCCTCTGATCACCTTTAACACCTCCCCCGTCAGCTCCGGGTCAAGTGCCGAGGTCGGCTCGTCAAAACACAGGATATCCGGCTGTAACGCCAATGCCCTGGCAATGGCCACCCGCTGCTGCTGTCCGCCGGAAAGCTGGTGGGGATAATGATCCATGCGCTCCGAAAGCCCCATCTGGTCTAAGAGGGATTTCCCGTGGGCTTCGATCTCCTCCAGAATTTCCTTTTTCTTCCGCTTAAAGTCCGGCTGTTCCTTCGCCAGAAGCGTCTCCGCCAGCGTCACATTTTCCAGCGCCGTATACTGCGGGAACAGATGAAACGCCTGAAACACCATACCAAAATGCAGTCTTTTCGTGCGCAGATCCTTCTCCTGCCCTTTGACGGGGTGATCCGCGTCAAACAAAGTTTCCCCCCGCACCGCAATGGATCCCCGGTCCGGCGCCTCCAGAAAATTCAGACACCGCAGGAGCGTTGTCTTGCCGGAGCCGGAAGACCCGATGATCGCCAGCGCGCTCCCCTCCTCCAGATCAAAGCTCACGTCATCGAGCACTCTGGTGGAGCCGAAATGTTTTCCGATATTTTTTACTTCCAAAACAGCCATTTGTTCCTCCATTCCCAGACACTCTGCGGCTTATCTGAAATAATCCAGCTTCTGCTCGATATAGTTAAACAACAGTGTCAAAATACCCACAAACAGAAGATAAAACACGCCCGTATAGAAGAGCGGCCAGGTAAGCCCGTTGCTCTTCATAAAGGAATAGCCCGCAAACGTAAGTTCATACGCCGCGATGATCCGGGCCAGAGACGTGTCCTTCACCAGCGTGATAATTTCATTGGACATGGGCGGCACCACCCGCTTCACCATCTGCAGGAGCGTGATCTTATAAAAGATCTGCCACTTCGTCATGCCAAGCACTTCGCCCGCCTCCCGCTGTCCCACGGGAACGCCCTCGATACCGCCCCGGAAAATCACGGAAAAATAGCAGGCATAGTTGATACTGAAAGCCACCACCGTGGCGGTGATCCGTCCCGCCTCACTGCCGCTCCAGATGTTGTGGTTAAGCCACAGCCCCGGCCCGTAAAAAATAATAATCAGCTGCAGCATCAGCGGTGTTCCCCTTATGATCCATACAATCGTCTGGATCAGCCCCCGCAGGGCTTTCCATCTGCTCATCGCACCGAAAGCGAGAACAAGCCCCAGCGGCAGCGAAAAAAGCAGAGTAAATATAAAAATCTGAAAAGTCGTCCAAAGACCGTCCAACAGCGATTGCGTCACACTCAAAAACATGCCTTACTCTCCTAACATTCGTGAAATCCGCGCAGTTTCTTCTCCTTTTACTTCCCTGGCACTACGACTACCTGCGCATTATTACAGTACGCGTTGGTACACTCCATCGCGTTTTTAACTTCATCAGTCAATGTCATACCGTTCCACACAACATCGATATTTTTGGATTCCAGCTCCATGATCTTGTTGTCCCAGTCGATCACCACAAACTGTGCTTCCACGCCGAGCTGCTTTGCAACCAGACGCGCCATATCCGCATCAAAACCGATCCACTCGCCGGAATCGTCCTTATAATCCATCGGCTCAAACTCCGTAATACCAACAATCAGCGTACCCTTGCCCTGAATATAAGCCACATCGCTATCCGCAGACGATGCCGTAAATTCACAAGCCTTCTGCTCCACAAGGGCCTCCTGCACACCGTAAGTTGCAGCCGTTCCCTGCATGGAGCCGTCCGCATAGCTTAGCGCAAACACGCTGTTGATATAGGAAGCCAGGTCGGAGCCCTTCCGGCATCCTACCCCGTACTCCTCTGTTGTCAGTTTATCCGTATGTACCAGATCCGGGTAACTGGTTCCCTCCCCGATCATGGCGCCCGCCATCAAAAGATCAATGATCGCCGCGTCCGAAGTGCCCGAAGCCACCTCCATCAGCGCATCTGCCTGGGAAGCCACCACATTGGTTTGAAAGCCCTTCTCACTGGCTGCCGCTTCTCCGGCAGAGCCTGCCTCCACCGCATATACCCGGTTTCCGGCATCCGCAGTCGTCTCCTTTGCGCCGCCGCAGCCCGCAAGGCTTCCGCAGACAGCCATCGCCGCCAGTATCATCACCCATTTCTTTTTCATAATGCTCCTCCTCTTTTCGAACTCATTTTCTGTATTGTTTCATAACTCCACACACTTTTGTATTTTATCATAGCAGTACGCTAAAGTAAATGTGTAAAATGAAAGAAGCTATTGTCTGTCATAATATGCCTTTCCTTCGTCGGGCTTAAAATATGTCCGAATGTAACCGTCCGTGGCGACAATCACAAACTCGTTGGTAGATTCCAGATAGTACACGTCATCAAAAACCAAGAGAGCACCTTCTGCAGGTACTCCCCCGTTTATGCCGCCTTCCCTTTCTCCGGCACGCTTAATATTTGATTTCTTTCCCCTCTAACCGCCACTGTCTGAACTCCGCCGAAGCCGACAACAGCAGATCGGAAGAGGAATTGAGCGCCGTCTCCACGGAGTCCTGAATCACTCCGATGATAAAGCCTACCGCCACCACCTGCATGGATACGGAATCCGGAATGCCAAAAAGCGAGCACGCAAGCGGTATCAGTAACAGGGAACCGCCGGCCACGCCGGATGCGCCGCAGGCCGAGAGAGCCGCCAGCAGACTTAAAATAATCGCCGTCGGAATATCCACGTTGATACCCATCGTAAAGGCAGTCGCCATCGTCATTACTGTAATGGTGATCGCCGCACCGTCCATATTGATGGTCGCGCCGAGCGGAATCGTCACGGAATAGGTGTCTTTATCCAGTCCCATCTCCTCACAGATCTCCATGTTGACAGGAATATTTGCCGCCGAGCTTCTTGTAAAGAAAGCCGTGATCGCGCTCTGCTTCAGGCACTTAAAAATCAGCGGATAGGGATTCTTGCGGATACACCAGTACACCAGAATCGGATTCGTCACAAAGTAGATGAAGAGCATACATCCCACAAGCAGGATCAGCAGCTTTCCGTAATCCCTGAAAGCCTCCAGGCCGCTCGCCGTCACGCTGGTGTAAACCAGTCCGAGCACGCCGAAAGGCGCAAAGTTGATGATAACCACAACCACCCTGGATATCGCTCCCGAAATATCCCCGAGCGTCTTTTTCGTCCCTTCTCCCGCGTTTCGGAATGCCACGCCCAAAAGCACCGCCCAGGACAAAATGCCGACATAGTTCGCATTCATCAGGGAATCCACCGGGTTCTTTACCACATTCATCAGAAGCGTGCTAAGCACCTCAACGATACCGCTGGGAGCCGCCGAAGCGTCCGAAGCCGCGTCCACAAGCACCATCTCCACGGGAAATACCATGCTGGCAAAAACAGCAATCACCGCCGCGAGCACAGTACTGAACATATAGAGAATGATGACCGTCCTGATCACTCCGCCATGAGACTTTCCCGCATTGCAGAGTGAACTCATCACCAGAAAGAATACCAGAAGCGGCGCGATCCCCTTGAGCGCGCCTACGAACACATCCCCAAGCACGCCGATGCCTGACGCTCCCGGCACGGCAAGAGCCAGAACGACACCGATCACCAGCCCCACAACAATTCTTTTGACAAGGCTTATGCCTGTCCACTTCTCCCACACATTTTTCATGCTTCCCTCATTTCTGTGCAAATTCACGGGTTACTTCACTATACTACTACGAGAAAGTGTCTTGCGTCAAGACAGGGCGGTACAAATCTGTGCCGCCCCATTTCTGCATTCCTATGTATTATTCAGCAGTCGCTTCCTCTGTATACTTCACCGCCAGCTCATTGATCGTGCCGTCTGCCAGCATCTTTTCAATAGTCTTATTGATCTTGTCAAGCAGCTCCGTGTTGCCCTTCTGTACCGCAATCGCGTACTCCTCGGACTCAAAGGCACTCGGATCCTCCACAATTTTTAAGCCCTCGTTGTCACTTACATATTTCTGAGCCGTCGCAGAGTCGATGACAACCACGTCACACTTGCCGTTTGTCAGTTCCATGACAGCCTCTGTGCCTTTCTTGAACGCCTCGTAAGTGTAACCCATATCCTGCACGCACACCTCGCCGGTGTAGCCCTGTATCACGCAGATTTTCTTGTCCGCCATATCCGCAGCCGATGTGATGTCAGAATCCTCTTTCACGATCATAACCTGGGTCGCCGTGTAATAGGGCGTGGAAAAATCTACCGTTTCCCTTCTCTCATCGGTGGCCGTCATACCTGCGATAACCGCATCGATCTGCCCGTTCTGCAGGGCAACCAGAAGGGAATCAAATTCCATGTTTTCCACAGCCGCTGTCATGCCGTTGTCCTCCGCGATCTGCTTTGCAATGGCCATGTCAATCCCGTCATACTCGCCGATCGCACCATTTGATGTGACATACTCAAACGGCGGAAACTCCGCATTGGTACCGAAGGTAAGCGCATCGCCCTTGGAAGAGCCACCGCAGGCCGTCAGTGTACACGCCGCCATCACTGCGGCGAGCGTCATTGTCAGTAATTTTGTTGTCCTTTTCATAATGTGATCCTCCTCTGTATTTCCTTGTTTCCTATATCATATATCACTCCACGGACGATACGTCCGCGCAAGTCACATATTCTCATTGTCGCAGCCCGGATACCGCTCCGTCCATTGCCGGCTCCGCCGCATCTACAGCACTTTACTCAGGAAATTTTTCGTCCTCTCGTTTTTGGGATTTCCGAAAACTTCCTCCGGGGTACCGCTCTCCATAACCACACCCTGATCTATAAAGAGCACACGGGATGCCACCTCTTTGGCAAAGCCCATCTCGTGGGTGACTATCACCATAGTCATGCCCGATCTGGCCAGATCTTTCATCACATCCAGCACCTCCCCCACCATCTCCGGGTCAAGGGCAGACGTGGGTTCGTCAAACAGCATGATCTCAGGATCCATAGCAAGCGCCCTGGCAATCGCCACTCTCTGCTTTTGACCGCCGGAAAGCTGCGCCGGATAAGCGTTCGCCTTCTCGCCCAGATTCACCCGCTCCAGAAGCTCCTGCCCACGCTTCACCGCCTCCTCCTTCGTCATTTTCTTAAGGAGTACCGGGGCCAGCGTGATATTATCCATAATGGTCAGATGGGGAAACAGGTTGAACTGCTGGAACACCATGCCCATCTTCTGACGCACCCGGTTCACATTCACCTTCGGGGCCGTGATCAGCTCGTCATCCACATAAATTTCCCCCTCGGTAACCGTCTCAAGCAGGTTGAGGCATCTCAAAAAAGTACTTTTACCCGATCCCGAAGGCCCAATCACCACAACTACTTCTCCCTGCGTGATGTGCTCGTCAATTCCGCTCAGCACTTCCAGATCTTCAAATTTTTTATGTAAGTTTCTGACTTTTATCATCACATTCTCCATGTCAGCATGATTTTTCCATCTATCTTCCATACAGAGAACACCTCATTTCCGGTATTCTCCCATGTGCGGTTCCAAACTGCCTCTCACACCGTTATCTGGCATCCGCCTTCCTCAGCCGTATCTCCACCTGGCGGAGCGCCAGTGTCAGTATCTTGATCAGCACATAATAGATCACCGCTGTTCCGATTAACGGCATAAATGCAATAAAGGTTGCGCTCTTGATGAAGTCTCCCGCTTTCTGAATATCCATCAGCCCCACATACCCGACAATGGCAGTTTCCTTAATCAGCACAATGAACTCATTACACAGTGCCGGAAAGATATTTTTGACCGCCTGCGGCACCACAATCCGGCTCATGGTCTGGAATGCGGAAAGCCCCAGGGATCTTCCTGCCTCCGTCTGTCCCTTATCGATTGACAGAATACCCGCCCGGACAATCTCGGACACATACGCGCCGGAGTTGACGCCAAAAGCAATGGCGGCAATGATCCATTTATCCAAAGGCACCGTGGCAAAGATGACAAAATAGATAATCATAAGCTGTGTCACCGAGGGCGTCCCCCGGATCACATCCGTATAAACACCGCCGATAAACCGAAGCAGTTTCTTCTTTGACAGATTACATGTAGCAATCACCATACCGATCAGAATGCCGATGACGATCGCCAGAAGCGATACCTTGATCGTCACGCCGATGCCGCTCAGAAGAAGCTTATAACGGTCTTCCCTGATAAAACATTTATAAAACAGATCACTGAAATCTGCTGCCCACTCTGCCATCCGTTTTTCATCCTTTCCAATTTCCTTTTCTGTGCCCGCTCTATCATACCACAACCCCTCCCGAAAGAAAAGGAGAAAAATGCATAATATACACTTTTCTCCTTATATTTAAGCGTTCAGTTCTCTCTTCCACTCTGCGATGATTTCCTCGCACCGTTCCGTGTCGATATCTTCCACCGCATTTTTCAGCTTTTCAAAAATACTGCGCTGTGCATCCCCGTAGGAATACTGGCTCATATCCCGGACTGTCTGCTCCATCGCATCCATATCCAGGTTTTCCATCGCCTCCTCCATCTGTGCAAAAAGCGCCGCCATCTCTTCCGACTCCGCTGCTCTTCCGCTCTGCTCGGCCTCCTCTTTTATAAAGTAAGGCGCCAGAATGCCTTTATAGAACATATACTCTTCCAGCATTCCCGGCGTAATTTTATGGATCAGCGCCGCATTTCCGGCATTCCCGGCCGCCTCCATCTGCTCTGCGGTCTGCGCCAGATCAAGGGCGCCGATCTGCCTTGAGGCGCTCTTTAATGCATGCACCTCCACCGTGTACTCCTTCCACAGCTCTTTCTTTTCATATTCCTGTATCAAGCTGCATTTTCTGTCGATCACCCGGTAGTACTCCTTCAGCACAGACCAGAAAAGCGATTCGTTTCCCAGAAATCCCATCGCACTCTGTACATCCAGCCCTTCAATAACAATATCCGTGGTTGTCTGCTCCGCCCCTTCGCTCCGCTGTACACTGCGCACCGGCGCATTACTCTTACTTTTCCTTTCAATCTTTTCAGCCGGCAGCCATTTGCGGAGCTTGGCGGTAATGTCTCTCATCTCAATTGGTTTCGTCACATAATCGTCCATGCCCTCGCGTATGAACATCTCCCCCGTTCCTCCCACCGCGTTTGCCGTGAGGGCGATAATCGGCACCTGCCCGTTTTCTCCCAGCAGCCGGCCGATGACCCGGGTTGTCTCCACACCGTCCATCTCCGGCATCATATGATCCATGAAGATGATATCATAGCGTTTATCCGTAACCATCCGAACGGCTTCCTTTCCGCTCAGCGCCGAGTCTATCTTCATCTGCAGGGGATTCAGCAGTCCCTTCACCACCGTCAGGTTGATGGTATTGTCATCAACGACCAGAATTTCCGCACTTGGGGCTACAAAATCGAAATCCTCCGCCTCCATCAGGGAAAATGCCGCATTGTCTTCCTTTCCATCCAATATATTCGCCAGACCCATGACGTAGAGCGGCTTTTTAACGATCTGCAGATTCGTCTGGTCATAGGAGCCCATCGAATGATAATTTGCCAAAAGCACCACCCGGATCTCCGGGTTCAGCCGCAGAAAATGCTGCACGCCCTCTGTGAACAGAGGCTGCTCCACAAACAGATACTCTATCTGTTTCTCTTTCATCCGTCCAAGCTCTTCCTCCGACGTAAGCCGTTCATAGGCGACATCCAGCTTTTTCATATCTATCGCCAGCTCCCGCGCGGCATAACTATTCTGCATCAGTCCAGCCGCCGTCTTCCTCTTCTGCAGTTTCTCCACAGAGGGCTTATCGTTCGTTATCTTCTGCGGAATGACTATTGTAAAGACAGACCCCTTTCCGACTTCGCTGTCCACATGGATGATTCCGCCCATCAGGGATACGAGCTGTTTGCAAATTGCAAGTCCCAGGCCGGTTCCCTCGACGTTTCGGTTCCTCTTGCTGTCTAGCTGCTGGAATGACTGGAAAATCTTCGTCATATCACTCTCTTTGATCCCGTCTCCCGTGTCCGTGACTGACACATAAAGCTCTATCATATTTTCCTCTGTGCGCAGATAGTCCACCAGTATATGTACGTTTCCCTCCTTGGTAAACTTGACCGCGTTGTTGGCCAGGTTCAGCATGATCTGCTTAATCCGCACATTGTCACCGTAAAGTCCCACCGGGAGATCCGGGTTGACGTCCAGTGTCAGTTCCAGCGCTTTGCTCCCGATGCGCGTCATTATAATGTTAGAAACGTCATTGATCAGAGCCATCGGCTCATATTCCACATCGCAGATATCCATCTTGCCGGACTCAATCTTGGAAAAGTCAAGAATATCATTGATAATGGTAAGAAGCGTCTGTCCCGAGGATTTAATCTGCCCGATATATTCCCTCGCCGCAGGCGTCAGCTCCTCCCTGAGCGCCATCTCCGCCATACCGATCACTGCATTCATAGGGGTGCGGATTTCATGGCTCATATTCGCGAGAAAATCGGATTTCATATTGGAGTTCTTGCGCAGCTCCATGTTTTTTAAGCTGACCTGGTACCTGCTGTAGGCAATATCCGACAGAACGTTGGCGATTGTGTATATAGAATTTGATACCTTTTCAATCGTCTCCTCATCCACAATCCGAACATCCCACGCGGCATTCATCAGCTCCTCAGGATCTACCCCGATCTCCATCGCCACCTTCCGCTTTTTCTCCGCATCGGGCGGTACGGGAAGCATCTGTCCGCCTATGAAACACCCCGCCATACGGTCGTGGGCCATAATCGGCGCCGCAAACTCCACCAGTCCCGCATGGCAGAAATAGGCACAGGCAGAGCCGGTCTTAGCCGCTTTCGCCGCGCCTATCTGATCACATTCCTCGCACCGTCTCCGCCCTTCCTCCGTGCTTCTGACATATTTCTGACAAAAATCAGTAAACCCGGAAGGTTTTGTCTGTATCACACCGTGGGCATCTGTAATGAAGGATGCAATACCCGTCATCTCCGAGAAAGCATCCTGTATTTTCTGTAAAGACTCCACGTCTATCAAATCTGTCAGCCTGATTTCGCCTTCTCTGACCGCCATTTTTACCTCATTTCTGCGCCGCTTTTTGTTATCCCAGCACGCCTTTAATCGTGGAGGAAAGTTTTTCCATATCAATCGGTTTGGAGAGATATCCCTGCGGTTTCATCGCAAGAACCTCCATCACTTTTTTTCTGTCAGTCACGCCTGTAAGGAATACAACCGGCAGATTCTTTGTCGCCGGATTCTCCCGTATTTTTCCAAGCACTGCGGCCCCGTTCTCCACCGGCATCTCATAGTCCAGAAGCACCAGATCCGTCTTTTTCGTCTCCAGAAATTTCAGGGCAATTTTACCGTTGATCGCAGTTGCCACATCATAACGCTCAACCAGGTACCCTTTCAGCAGTTTCAGCACACTGCTGTCATCGTCCACAACAAGGATATGCTTCTTTCTCACTGCCTCTTCCTTCAGCTTCTTCTCCTTTTCTTCTTCCTTTGCAAGCTGGGCCAGAAGCTCCTCCGCCACCCGCATAACATCCTCTGTCTTAAGCGTGCTCTCTGTCAAGGTCACTGACCGGCTTCCCCGGTCAGGCTCCGGCCGTTTTTCTTTCAAAAGACTTATGACAGCCTCCTCCAGCTTCTGGGACGAGATCGGCCTGCGGAAAATGCTTACATCCATCAAAGGTGCAACCCGCTCAAACTGGTCGCACTCATCGGCATCCCCCACAATAGCAATGGGAATGCCTTCCTGGGAAATTTTCCGCTCCACATTTACGAACCGTTTCAAATCATCCGGGTGTTCCCCGTACAGACAGTAGACAAGCACATCCGGGTGTATGTATTTTACATGATTTATGATATCATCATACCGATCCGAAGTGCTGAAACACTCAAAGCTGAAGTCCATATAAGTGAAAAACTCATTGATTACCATCTTGTTGTTTCCCGTCAGCAGCACCTTATACTTCATACTCTTTACTCCCCCTCCGTACTTTATAAAGCCTCTCATAGATAGATCATAGCAAAACTTTTTCTTTCTTGCACTATTATTTTTTAAGAACCTCTTTTATCGGTTGAGACACGGCATTGAATATGGTAACATATTCCTATCAATTACCAGGGAGATGATTGTATTATGGCAAAAGAAATCAAATGGAACGACCGCTTTAACGTAGGTGTGGAAAGCATCGACAGCGCACACAGAAAGTTGTTTTCCATCGTCGGGAAGCTGATTGCGCTCAATGAGGACGAGGCCAAGCAACAGCACGCATGCCGGGAAGGCATCAAGTATTTTAAAAGCTACACAATGAAGCATTTTGCAGACGAGGAAGCATACATGCAGTCCATCGGTTATCCGGGTCTTGCCGTGCACAAAAGTCTGCACGACAGCCTACGGGATAAAACACTTCCGGCTCTGGAAGCGGAGATGGAGGCACAGGATTACTCCACCGAATCCGTCGGACATTTTCTCGGCATCTGCGTCGGCTGGCTCAATGGCCACATCATTGTCGAGGATCGCGCCATTACTGGCAAAAATCCCCAAAAATGGGTGCACCAGCCGGATGATAACGAACTGGAAAGTGTGGAAAAAGCTCTTATGCAGGGCTTGGAAGGCCTGTCACAGTCCAAGACGGAAGTCATCAGCCGCCGTTACAGCGGAGAAGCATTTTCCACAGGAAAAACTCTGTGTTTCCGCCTGACTTACCGCACGGAAGAAAAGAAGCCCGTCCGCGTTTATCTGATTTATGAAGAATCCCTTGTTCTGCAGGCGCTTAGCGAAATCCTCCGAAAAGAAATACGCAGAATTGACGAGACGGTAATCACCGCCATGAAACTTCTGTCCGAACAGTTTGTAAGCCGTCTGCAGACACACTTCCCGCTTAGCATGTGCTGCAGTTTCGAGCGAAACGACATGCTGACCTTCGAACAGTTTGTGCGCACATTCGACAAGGAATATCCGCCCTACAGTCTGCTTCTCAGCGCGGAGGGAAAAGGGTATTTTGCATTCTGTGCACAGGTGTAAATTCTGTGCTTCACAAATGCTCATGCAAGCACGGCACCTGGCCTGGCTCATTGTTCACGTAATAAAACCGACAGGTTTTTCTCACGAAAACATCTGTCGGTTTTGTGTTTACAGGCTCTTTGTCGTAAAACCTGTTTATGTCATTATTCTGTATATCTGTATCTACGCAATACCCGTCCGAATCCCAGACAGATCACCACCCCGAGCACGCCCAGAATAAACATCATCAGCGCCGCGCCCGAACCTTTTCCCGCGCCAAACAGTCTGACAAGCGTTCCCTGTGCAGGAGCTGCCGCCATCGCCGGCTCACACATATCATCAACCATAAAGCCGCCAAAAAGCAGCCCTATGGGGATCGTAAAAAACTGCAGGGTATTTCTGCAGGAATACACTCTTCCCTGCATGTCAAGCGGAATCGTGGTCCGCAGAATCACGTCAAGATTGGCGCTCATCACAGGCACAAGAAGCCAGCCGATGATCTGTCCCACGCACCAAAGCACGGGCCAATCCGTAAATGCCAGAATAAAATTCTCCGTTCCCAGAGAAAACAGCATCGTCAGATAGATCACGCGGATGCGGTTCTTCGGTGCCGGCAATACCGTCACAATCAGGCTCCCGGCAAACATCGCAATCCCCGCGCACGAGGTAACCATCCCAAGAACCGCCTCCCCGCCGTTTTTTCTCGGCAGAATCAGCGCCGGAAGCACCGCATCAAAGGCAGAAGCCACAAAATTAACCCCCGCCAGAAACAAAATCAATACGAGTACCAGTTCGTTTTTCCGAAGACAGACAAGCCCTGCTCTGGCCGTCTCCAAAAAAGATTCTTTCTCCGCCTCTTCCTTCTTTTCCGGCACAGAGAGCTTCACTCCAGACAGCAGCGAAAGAAACGCGATCGCGAACGTGGTCAGATCCACATAAATGACAATGTCCATCCCCGCCAAAGCGTACAATGCCGTGGCCAGGATCGGATTTAATATGGTCACAAGGGATGCCGAAAGCGACCGCAGGCCGCTCGTCTTCTGATAATATTCCTTCGGCGTGATCATGGTCATCGCCACGTCACTTGCGGGCTGCTGCACGGTATTCATCAGGCCGGTCAGCGCATTCAAAATATACATGTGGACAGGCAGAAGAAGATCTGCCTTTAACAATACCAGAACAGCCACAGAACAGCAGGCTGCCATCGTATCGCAGACAAGCATCACCTTTTTCTTGTCCCACCTGTCACTGAGCGCCCCCGCAAAAATGCTCATCACCACATAGGGCGCATAGCTGCACACTGCCAGAAGTGCCGTCTGCAGCGCAGACCCCGTTTTTTCATACAGCCACAGGGTAAGTGCGAAGCCCGTCATGGCGCTGCCGAGCTGTGACAGCGACTGGGTACTCCACAGAATCAGAAACGTTTTTAAATCTTTTATTGTATTTTTCATTTTCCTTTGCTCCTTCTTTTCTACTTACGTTACCTTCAGGATGCAAAGGCTGAGGACTATATCCCCTTAGGTCTCTCCTCCATACAGCGTCCTCATCCTCCGCATGGAGTGCCTGCAATGCACAAAACTAACGGCATTTTGTCCACCTCCTGTCACTAAAACTCTTCACCTTACATTTTTTATTTTCATATAAACATCTCCGAAATCGGAATTGTTTACAGTTCCTTTTTAATCGTCTGCCACGCCTCCACAAGCTTTTCCAGAGAGTATCCGGCATTAGCCGGGCTTGTGGACGGCAGACAAACCGCTTCCCGGCCGTTCACCGGGTAAATATATTTCCTGTACATCTGCTGCGCTTTCCCGCCGTTGGTATAGATGGCCCGGATATCCGCGCAGGTCAGAATCTTTGTCAAATCGTTGGGAGCTGCATCACGGATGCTGGCGTCCGAGGAGCCTGTGATCTCACAGCTCGCAATTACATCCCACACCGCGATATGATGGGACAAAAGCATCTCCTTTTTCTCCCCGACAGTCTCCGGCACCGCACAGTCGAGCACCTGCGCCATCACACGCCAGAAACGGTTCTGCTTATGTCCGTAAAAAAACTGCTGTTCTCTGGATTTCACAGAGGGAAAACTGCCCAATATCAAAATTTTGGAATGCTCATCGTAGAGCGGGGGGATCGGGTGATAAAGCATTGGGGACTCCTTCTAAAATTACAGCCATCATTTATATTTTCATTCCAGCGATGTCAGATACTTTCCTACCATCTCCACCACTTCTTCCGCCGTCTCAAGCTGTTCCTTTGGAAAAATTCCGCTGTGCACAAAATCTTTATTAAAAGTTCCTATCCATATAAAATGACCATTTTCAAGTGACTGCCTGCGTCCATTCTAACACATCAGCACAGCCATTACAAACACATCCGCCCAAACAGTTCCTCCATCTCCTCCGAAACCCTGCCGCCCTGCACAACTCATTTACGCACATAGATGATCCCAAGCTGCCCCTTAATCACCTTCACCGCCGAGCGGTACACCGCGTAAATCACCCCGCCGATTGCCACCGTTATACACAGGCAGACGCCCATTGCCGCCCATTCCGCCCCGATAATTCTGCCGTCATTCGCGTACAGGATCATGGTAAAGAGCAGGAACATGGCGGACGTGCCCACCAGCGAAGGCACTTTAAAGACGCTGCCGCACTGGCTGCGCACTTCCCTGTCCAGAAAGGCGGGGGAAGCCCCCAGCTTTTTCAAATCGTCAAAAATATAACGGTTGTTGATCGCAATGCTCTGACAGCGGGTGTAGCACACCACCATCGCCGTGATCATGCACACGAGGAAGATAAAGAGAAACATCATAAACATCACCCCCATATTCCTTGCATAATCATTCTGGTTCAAAATCCGAAAATCCGGCTGATACACCCAGAAGGTTCTGAACATAAAGGAATCCGACATGTCGTAACTGATGGTCGTCATATCGTCCGTATCCCCCCAGTACACTTTCCCCTCCTCGTTCTCCCGGATCTTCTGCACTCTGTCATAGTAGGAAGGGCGTTCACAGGATGCGTCAAAGGATGACACAAAGCGATGATAAAAGGCATTGGCAAAGGGATAGGAATCCTCTCCGTCTACATTAAACCTTACGAACTGCCCTCTCCAGTCATCCGTCAGTCCCCCGGATATCAGAGCGTAGTCCTCATTGTCAAGCACACAGCAGTCCCTATCCACATCTACCAAAAGATCAAAGTACAGATATCCCGCAAACTGCGTGGCAAGCTTTGTGCGCGTCACCATATTGGTAAATTCCCTTGCCGACTCGTTGGTAAACAGCGCCGTTTCTTCCTCGTTCGTGAGATTGAAGTAAGTTCCCGGCTCCACGTCAACCTCCTGTCCTGTCAGTTCCCTGTATGCATCCTCGGAAAGTACTGTCGCTTCACTCTTCATCTCCACATATTCGATATGATAGCTTCTGCCGTCCTCCTCCTCAATCATAGCATCTCCGCCGATTCCCAGAGTGACATAACCGCACGCTTTCCAGTCTTTAAATGAAAGACCGTATTCCCTGCCAAGGGCCTCCACTTCTTCCCTGTCCGGCACCTTCTGATCCGCCTGATAGTTATAAAAATAGTCAAAGGGCTGGGATGCGTAGTGAATCAGCGACGATATGGCGTTTGTCGGCACATAGAAGATGGCAAAGCATCCTCCCGCGACCAGCAGGGTAATCACCAGCATATTATTGACCGTCTGTCTTCCCTGAAACTTCATCATGCTCCGGGAAATGATATTCTTATAAGGATTCTTCCGATGACTCTTCCATCCGTGCACCACCGTGTGCAGCATGACCATATAAAGTCCGGGGAACACAGGGGCATAGAACACACCTGCCCACGCAGGCGGATAAGCGGAAAACCACACATGCCATGCGCTCGGAGCCTGATATCCCATCACCGCGCCTGCAAGGAGCACCAAAACGCCCACCGGGCCGCACCATCTGCCAAGCTCCTTCACCGGCTCGTTAATATGCTCTTCCCGGATCACTTCCATGATATTTGTTTTTTTCAAATACCGCCACGCCGTCAGACAGGCAAAGCCCACCACGAAAAGCAAAAACAGCAGAGAGACAAACAGACATCTGAAATCAAACATAAGAACCATATCTGAGCTGTCCACCAGAAACAGGCGAAACGACTGCCAGATCACCTGCACGAAGGGAAAGCCCGCTGCCGTCCCTGCAATGGCGGACACACCGCTCAAGAAAATCACTTCCTGGTAAAGTCCCGGCGCAAGGCGCCTTCTGGAAGCCCCCAAAGCCATCAGAACGCCGAGCTGCCCGGACTTATGCCGGAAAAACAGTCCAAGCGCGTAGATCGTAAAGACCACGCATCCCACCAGCGTCATCACGAAGATCATGTACATCTGCTTCGCGCTGTCGCCGCCCTTCGGAAACACCTTCTGCACTGTGGGCGAAAGCATCAGCGCAGAATATGCCGAAATAATCATAAGCGCCATAAAATTACAGAACAGATAAAGACGCGACTGCTTCCTGTCCGCCTTCTGCAGCTTCTGTTCCATCTGCTTCATATTTGTCATCGTGCCCATCGTAGTCCCCCCTATTCACTCATCTCTTTGATCGCGTCCAGAAGTCGGTCCTGAAATACGCTGCGTTCTTCCTGCTTTTCAAGCTGGCGGTATATGCTGCCATCTTTCAACAAAATCACCCTGTCGCAGAAGGACGCGGAAAAACTGTCGTGGGTCACCATGAAAATCGTGGCATTCATTTTCTGTTTCGCATGGATAAACGTCTCGATCACCGCCCGGCTGGACTTGGAATCCAGATTTCCCGTCGGCTCATCCGCCAGAATAATGAGCGGATTGTTGATCAGACTCCGGGCCACCGCCGCCCGCTGTTTCTCACCGCCGGATATTTCCGCCGGATATTTATTCAGAATATGCACGATGCCAAACATGGCCGCAAGCTGATCTGCCAACTTTTCTGCCTCCTGCCCCACCTCTTCCTGCACAATACGGGGCACCAGAATGTTTTCCCGGATCGTCAGCCCGTCCAGGAGCATAAAGTCCTGAAATACAAACCCGATCTTCGTATTTCTGACCCTTGCCAGTTCCTCCTCATTCATCCCTGCCAGCTCCATGCCGCCCAGCCTGATGTTTCCTTTGTCAAAGGGAATATAACAGGAAATACAGTTTAACAGCGTGGTTTTTCCGGAGCCCGACGGCCCCATGACCGCCACGAACTCCCCCTGTGGTACATGGAAATCAATTCCCTTCAACACCTCATATTTGTTTTTGCCTGTCTCGTAAGATTTGTACAGCTCTTTCACATACAGCATAACTGTGTCCTCCTTTTTACTGGCGGAATGGAATGCCTGTTTCCCTTCCCGCTGACTTTCTGCAAAGTTACCTCGCATGGCAGATTTGCATAATAAGCATACTACAAATACCGCCCGCCAAAGATGCGGCTGTCATTCCTGACAGTCCGCATGTAAAGTTTGACCGAATTTTACACATGATGTAAAGTTTAGACTGATTGGATGTAAAGTTTGGAAAGACCGGGCAGGACTGTCTCTTAAAAATATGGTAAAATATCTGCGATGGCATGCAGGCGGTCTGCGCCATGCCATTTACCGTAAGACGGAAGGAGAGATCCATATGCTGCGAATCGCAATCTGTGATGATGAGACGGATGCAAGGGACGCCCTGCGCATCCAACTGGAAAAATTACTGATCGAGGACTGTGAGTCGATCGTCTACGAATTTTCTTCGGGCACAAACGCCGCCTCGTGGCTTAAAAAACATCCGAACGAAATCGACCTGCTTTTTCTGGACGTGGAAATGAAGGGGTTAAACGGCATGGAAACCGCTGAAGAAATCAGAATGTTTGACGAACAGATCCTCATCGTCTTTGTGACGGGCTACTCTGATTATGTCTTTGACGGCTATCGGGTGGGCGCACTGGATTACCTGATGAAGCCGGTCCGGGAAGAAAAGCTGCAGCAGTTAATCGGACGTGTGCGGGCCAAATCGGCACAGGAGGAATCCCGTACCTTTACTCTGAAAAACATAGACGGCACATGGCGTTTTTTCTACTCCGACATCCTCTACTTCTATTCCGACAGACGGAAAGTCATTCTGGTGACCGCCAAAGGTACGTATCCTTTTTATGCCAGACTGGATGAAATCGCAGCCAGACTGTCCGCCGGTTTCGTGCGGATTCACCAGCGCTATCTGATCAATCCGGCCCATGTGGACTACCTCGGCAGCGATTCTGTGACCGTCCTCGGGCAGGAGCTTCCATGCAGCAGAAAATACCGGGAGTCCGCCCTGCAAAAAATAGCCAAATCTATGATGGGAGATACTTTCACATGATAACCCTGCTGAATATCCTGCACTTGTCCGCCATCCTGCTTTCCGGCTGGCTGATTATGCACGCCATGTCATATCTGATTGCACTTTCCGAAAAAAGAGGCAGACGTTTTCTGCTTTTCGGGGGCTGTATGCTGCTGTGCGCTATGATCATCTTTATTGGGGATCCCTTTAATATTCTGACAACCACTCCCGTTTTTCTGGTTATTGTATTTCTATCCTGCCAGGGCACGTTCTGGCAGAAAGTAACCATCGGGCTTCTGTTTTCCAGCACAATCTTTTCCTTCAGCGCCCTGCGGGATAACTATATCCACGATCTTCTGTTTCCGCCGGGACAGCTTGGAATCAGCATGATCATTTTTGGAGGCAGCGATGTCAACCATACTCTGGACGGGACATGGATGCTGACCGAACACGGCTACCACGTTTCCAGCCTGTTCACTCTGCCCTTTGCACTGCTCCTCTTCCTTTACACGAAAAAAAATGCGCCCGATAAAGACTATGTCCTCTCAGACAGCATGTGGCGGTTACTGCTCTTTCTCACGTTCATTCCCCTTGGCATTGTAATGACCGTGGTCACCCTGCTTCGCCACTATGATTACAATGTAAATGCTATGGCGCATCGGGAATATGCCGTTTTGCTGCTGATTGCCCTGTTTGCCTTCATCTGTCTGCTCTGGTGCGTCACGGTTCTGGCAAAACAGCGGAAACTGGAACAGCAGGGCATGTTCGCGGAGATCAACCGCAGATATTACGAAACAATGGAGCAGCAGCATTTTGAACTCCGGCGTTTAAAGCACGATCTGGCCAACCACATTCAGGTCTTGTCCTCCCTGCCCGAAGAAAAACGGGCGGCCTACGCCGAGGAATTGTCCGGCAACACGGCGCTCTCCCAATCCTTCACTTACTGTGGGGATTCCACCGTCAACGCCGTGCTGACCGTCAAGAAAAGCGCGATGGACCGATGCCGCATCCGTCTTGAAATGGATGTGAAAATTCCCGCGCCGCTCCCCTACGACAAAACGGATCTCTGCGCCCTGTACGCCAACGCCCTCGACAACGCTGTGGAAGCGTGCATGAAGCTGGATGAAACGCAGAGAAAAATTTCTCTGAAATGCAGGGCAGACAAAGGCCTGTTCTGTCTGGAGGTATGCAATCCCGACCCGGAACCGAAAAACGCCCGCCCACAAGCCGAAAAGCAGGCGGCTTCCATGTCTGGAAAGCCGTTGACGCACGGTCTGATTCTGCCTACCTCGAAAGAGGATAAAAGAAATCACGGCTTAGGGCTGAAAAGCATCCATGAAATTGTGACAAGGTATCACGGTCATCTGGAAATCAAGATCGAGAACGGGGTATTCGATCTGTTTCTGTATCTTCCTCTGGCAAGAAACCTTTAAATAAATGCAGCGGCAGTCTGTCGCTGCATTCATTCCGCATCAGCCTGCTGCCCCGGCGTACCGTTCTGAAAGCTTTGTACTTCCTCTGCAATCAGCATGACATGGTCGTCCCATGACTCATAACCCTCCTGCCCACGCCGGTCTGTCACCTCAAACCGGGCAGTCAGAAATTCTCCCAGATAATCGGAAAATTTGCACCCGCCCCAGTAATTCAAATGAGAATCATCGTTAAAGTCCCGTGTAAAATCAAGTCCCATTTTATCATAGTACTCGTTAAAATCAACAAAGGTGATCCCCTCCGCCTCTGCGATCTCTTCTATCTGATTGTAGGTAAGCTTATCCTCCGCCGTCAGCACATAGGGCGCCGCCATCAAGACAAGCTTGCTGCCCTTTTTCTTCGTATAACTGATAATCCTGCGAAGATACTTTTCGGATTTCTCTGTCAATCCTCCTTTTTCAGTCTCCGAAATTTCCGGCTTTGTCTGCGGCGTCCGCTGCCAATAGGGTGTATATCCTTTGAAGTCTTCCTTTTCCCTGCTGTTCCAGAAGAAATTGTTAAAGTCATCCCTCTCCAGATCATCGTATCTGCTGTGATAAATGGAGAAGGACGGAAAGTATTGAAAAAATCTTGATTTTTCCACACTGGCAGCCATCATGCCCAATTTATTGACCGAGAAACGCATCCCCAGAATATTTTCCGATATCCAGTCGTACTGATAATCCTCCTTGTATCTGGCTGGCGAGTATAAGTCCAGTACGATCACCTGCGGGGTCTGGTATTTATATAATTCTTTCAGATAATAGTAAGTCATCCAGAGAGGCTGCTGCGCCCCGCTGTAATCATATGCCGCTATCCCATACTCTTCCCAAAGCAGGGCTGTGTTCACATTACAATGAATATGGCTGCTTCCCATCATCATTACATCGATCGAATGTTCAGGCTGCCAGTACAGCCCCTCCAGCTGATTGATCCCATGCCCGGACTTTACCCGCAAAACGCTTGATGTCAGATAAATCGTCACTATAAGCAAAAGCAGGAATCCTGCTCTGAGCAGATTCTTTTTCATCCCTGTTCTCATCTCTTCCTATTCCCTTCTAAAAGCGCATGTAAATAAACTGCTCCGTATGATAGCCTGCCCCATAAATGCCAAAAATAAAAATAGCTGTCAGAAGCAGATAGAACACCAGATACCTCCTTCCGTTGTTCTTTTGCTGGATCAATATCGGAAGTTCCATTTTTGCACGATCACACAGTCTGTCCGCCAGCCAGACAATAAAAATCCCGCTGACCCCGATCCCGATCTCAACTCCGTTTAATTGCAGGCTTTCCGCCGCCTGTCTCATACGTTCCGGCCACAGTCCCGCCGTCGCCATCTGGCGGATATAACGAAATGCACCGTCCAGACTGTCTGCCCGGAAAAAGATCCATGCAAACCCTGCCAGCCAGAAGGTGAGTATCCTGCTTTTGACTCTTTGTCCCGTAAGTGAATCGGCGAGGAGATACATCCCATGCAAAAACCCCCATACCAGAAAATGCATTCCTGCCCCGTGCCATGCGCCGCATACAAGAAACACAATCAAAATATTAAGATTCTTCCTAAAGCGCCCCTTCCTGTTTCCCCCCAGGGGAATATAAATATAGTCCCGAAGCCATCCGCTTAAGGAAATATGCCATCTTCGCCAAAACTCCTGAATGTTTTCCGCCCTGTACGGCGCTCTGAAATTCTCCTGAAGCTCTATCCCAAACAGCTTTGCACAGCCTGCCGCAATATAGGAATATCCGGCAAAATCACAGTAAATCTGAATCGAATACATCAGAACTCCGAGCAGTAGCCAAAAACTATCAAACGCTTCCGGCTCCGCAAACAACGGATTGACCAGCCGGCCCAGCCTGTCCGCCACCACCAGCTTCATAAAATACCCCCAAAGCATATATGTGAAAGCAGCAGACAGCCTTCCCCGGTTCCAAAATCTGACCTCTTCCAGTTTTTTCATCTGCGGAAGAAATGCCTCTCCCCGCTCGATCGGGCCACTGACAAACTTTGGAAAAAAGGACAGATAACAGGCAAGATGTCCAAACTTTCTTTCCGCCGCAATTCTGTGTTTATATACATCCACCAGATAACCAATCGCCTGAAATGAGTAAAAGGACAGGCCTGCCGGCATCATTAGATTTTTTAGCACACGCTCCGAAATTCTGTCCGTAAGACCAAAACAGTCAGCCAGATATCCCGTGTATTTGTATACCGCCAGCAAAAAAGTCAGACCCCATACCGCTGCAAAAGTGATCCTTCCCGCCTTTTTGCAAGCGCCTTTGTCCCGGAGTTTTTCGATATAAGCAGCCATGAAATAGGTAACTGACGTAATCGCAATCAGAATAATCAGCGACCTTAGTTCCATATAAGCGCAGAACACATAGCCGGCCGCCAAAAGTACACCGGAACGCCATTTTGCAGGTAGCAGAAAAAAAGCTGGTACAGTCATCCCCAGCAGAAGCAGGAAAAATTTTGATAAAAACACCCTGATTCCTCCTATGATATTTTCGAGTCCCGTCCACTTTTCTGCCGCCTGTCTTCTCACAGAAACTGCATTTCCGTATCCGCATTTCTATCTGCCTGACACACAAAAGCAGTTCCCTTAAAAGCTTGGCTTTTACACAGCCAGTCCCTCTTCGAACCGGCTATCCGCTTCAAACTATTAACAGTATAACAAAAAATCGCCCTTTTATAATGAAATTCTCTAAAATTAATAAAAAAATAGGAATCGATATCACTGACTCACAGCATAAAGATCTGTCTTTTGCTGAACGCGTATTCAAGGTATTGATTTTTTATCTGGGAGCACTTCCCATGCGGAATGGGAATTTCCACATGATTATCCATTGTAATCGCCCGATACGAAATATTCTGGATGAACTCCATGTTCACCAGAAATGACCGGTGCGGATGCAGAAAGTTTTTATAAGATGCAAGTTTACTGCACAGTATATTCATACTTCCCACACTTTCCAGCACCTTTCCGTTTTCCAGATGAAACATCAGATTCCGTCCTACCACTTCACAGTATAAAAGCTTATCCAGATGGATCCGTGTGATCCCGCTCTTGCTGTGCAGAATCAGACTATACTGTCTTGCCTTTTCGCATTCTGAAATCACAGATCGTAGCAGACGGTACAGATTTTCCTCACTGACAGGCTTCATCTGATAGAAATACGCTCCTACCGTATAAGCTTCCAAAGCGAACTCACTGGAGGATGTCAAAAAAATAATCTTTACCGCCTCATCATACTGGCGGATTTCCCTTGCCACGCTTATGCCGTCCGCTCCCGGCATAATCACATCCAGAACCAGAACATCCAGACGCAGTCCGCTTTTTATCTCAGCCAGAAGCTCTAACGGACTGTGAAATAGAGAATACTCTATCTGCTGATAATATTTCGTACGAAATTGATCCATCAATCCCAGGATCTCGTCAAGTACCGTCAGGTCATCATCGCAAAATGCTATCCTTATCATGTTAACAGTCATCCCTTCTTATATGTATGGTATGGAATCCGCCTCTTGACGCAATGATAATTTCTCAATAAAATATCCAACATGCTAATCAGACAAATGCGGTTCCATGTACATAAATACTGTACCAAAAAAAAGACTTCAAAAACTGTTTCCGGCGCAAAATGCACGTTAAAAGGTACAATTAAACAGTAACCGGGCTTGGAAACCCGATTTAGAATTTTTCATATTCTTTCCCCTCTTTGCATATACTTTAAAAACCGAGTGCGCACCACCGTTTTTCCTATCGCACTATTATGGAAGTCATATATGAAAGAGGATCCTTTATGTGTACAAGTATTGCTATGAATACCGAAGACTTTTATTTTGGACGCACAATGGATATCGAGTATTCTTTCGGTGAAAAAGTCGTTTTCACACCAAGAAATTATCCCATATCCTTCCGCAAAAATGACACCCTTCACAGACATTACGCCATGCTTGGAATGGCCAGCGTAATGGAAAACTATCCGCTCTACGCGGAAGCGGTAAATGAGCGGGGACTGTGCATCGCCGGCCTGAATTTTCCCGACAATGCCTATTATCCCCAGAAAGAAGACCCTGTCCGGCATAATGTGTCACCCTTTGAGCTGATCCTGTGGCTGTGCGCCAAATGCGCTTCTGTCACGGACGTAAAAGCGCTTATGGCTTCCACCCATCTGATAAGCATTCCGTTCAATGACGACCTGCCGCTGACACCGCTGCACTGGCATATCGCAGACAGAGAGCATTCCATTGTTCTGGAATCCACACAAAACGGGCTGGAGCTATACGACAACCCTGTGGGAGTACTGACCAATAATCCCGGATTCCATTTTCAGACCACAAACCTGTGCCAGTATATGAATCTGACCACAGCCTGTCCGCAAAACTGTTTCAGCAATATAAAAAGCCTTGTCCCTTTCGGACAAGGCTTAGGCAGCTTTGGTCTGCCGGGTGATTACTCTCCCGCTTCACGTTTTGTAAAAGCAGCTTACCTTTCCATGAATTCCGTCTGTGAAAAAGATGAGATGAGCAGCGTCTCTCAATTATTTCATATTCTGGATTCTGTCTCCATGATTCGTGGAAGTGTCGTAACCAAGCAGGAGCATTACGACACCACCACCTACGCTTGCTGCATGAACGCCACAAAGGGCAGATATTACTATAAAACCTACGCCAACTCGCAGCTTACCGCAGTCGACCTCCTCCATGAAAATCTGGATGCGCAAGCGCTGAAAACCTATCCTCTGGTGACCGAGCCGCAGATTTCATGGGCCAACTGACATACGATTTTCTTACTGCCAGCGGGCATTTTTCAGTCTAAAAGCACCGATCAGTTCTTTCAGCATACCAGACTGGGATGACAGCTCCTGGCTGGCCGCCGCACACTCCTGGCTGGTCGCGGAGTTGTTCTCCACCACCGCTGAAATCTGCTCGACACCGGTAGCCACCTGTTCCATCGCGATGGTCTGCTTTTCCACCGCCTCTACAACCTGTTCCATCTTGACAGTCACGTTGCCTGCCAGTTCTCCTGTCCGCTCCAGCGCTTCCGACACTCTGTTCATAACCTTGCCGCCTTCCGTGATTGTCGCGGCGGAGCTCTCTATCAATTCCTTAGTCGCCTTGGCTGCCTCATCCGATTTCGAAGCAAGACTGCTGATCTCCTCCGCAACCACGGCGAATCCTTTGCCTGCGCTGCCGGCTCTTGCCGCCTCGACAGCCGCATTCAGCGAAAGAATGTTGATCTGGAATGCAATGTTTTCTATCGTTGCGATGATGGTGCTGATCTGTTTGGAATCGCTGGCAATGCGCTCCATGGAAACGCTCAGCTCCTTCACATTCTCCATGCTGACGCCAAGCTGTGTTCCTGCCTGGTTGGTAATCCGGCCCACCTCCTCGGCCGCAATCGAAGTCTCTTTTGCACTGGCTGAAATGTCCGTAATCGTAGTGGAAATCTCGGTAACGGCGCTGGCCTGCTCGGTCGCCCCCTGCGCCAGCGTCTGGGCACTTGCAGATACCTGATCCGAACCGTCGGATACATGATTGGCACTGGCCGCAATCTGTCCCATCGTCTGATTCAGCGCACCCAGAATACTGTCCAGAGACTTCTTGATCGCCAGAAAGTCGCCCGTATAATCCTGCTGTGCTTCCCGTGTCAGATCTCCCTTCGCAATCGCTCCCAATATATCAGAAATCTCACCAATGTATGCGCGGAGGCTGATCACGGTGCCTTCAAATATTTCCCCCAGCAGACCGATCTCATCATTGGAGCGGACACCAATCTTTACTTCCTCGCCGTCAGCCAGTCCAAGCTCGCCCTTTTCCAGCCGCATAGCCGCCTGCGTAATTTTGGCAAGCGGTCCCGACACACCTTTTTTCAGATAAACCAGAAGGAACAAAATACAGACAATAATCACCGCCACACTGATCACTGCAGCATATGTAATAATTCTGGCTGTCTCCTCCTTCGCCTCAGTCATGGATATGCCAGCAAAGATCAGACCTTCAATCTGTCCGTTCTCTCCCTTAGTCGGGACATAGGAACACAGATAAGTCTCTCCCAGAATATCCGCCTCACCCACATAGGACTGGCCCTTCTTCAATACAATATCAATCAGATTGGAGGCCAGCTTGGTTCCCACAACGCGTTCCCCGTTTTTGGTCACCGTGCTGTATGCCCTCGTATCTCCCTCAAAAATAGTAAATTCGCAACCCATGCGCTCCTTCATTCCGTCCAATATCTGGTTGATGTCATCCTCTTCAGATACCCGGCTCAGCTCATAAGCAAGTGCATTTGTCCCGTTCGTACAAATTTGTTTCTGCATACTCCTAACAAGGGAATTGTACATGTAAACACAGATAGTTACTGCAAAAACTACAGAAATGGCCTGCATGATCACTACAACATTGCCGACCTTTTTCCCGATACGCTTTCTCTTTCTGCCGCCGCCTTTTTTCACAATCGCCTGTTCATTTCCCATACTGTTTTTCTCCATTTTCTTAAAATAATAATATTGACCATGCTTTACCTTATCGGGTCTGTATTGCATAGTCTGCATCTATTGTATCATAAGCGTGGAAAAATACAATCATGTTTTTGCTCTAAAACTTCTAAAATCGGCTTCTGCCATTTCATCTCGACAAGATATTCTGTCGTCCCCTCCTCCAGCCACCTTTTGCCCGTATCTGTAAATCCCCGCCTTTCATAAAACCGCCTGGCATCCGTGTTTTTCTCAAGCACCCAGAGATATCTGCAATTCCTTTTTATGGCAAATGCTATCCGTTCGCTGCCGATCCCACAGTTTTCAAAGAAGTGATCTACATACAGCTCCTCGATCCCGGAAGCGTCATTTACCGTTGCGCGCCGTATCATCTCTTATGTCTCCTATCCTCTTTTTCAGACTTAATTGAAGCTTATGCGAAACGCATCATATTGCTGCAATCATAGCAGAGTCCTCCTATTCTTTGTTTGCTGTGGCTTGTTTTTTCCCACCTGCAAGTTTATAATATGGCTGTTAAGAGAAATCGTAAAATAAGCACTTTATTGTGCTATAATTACCAAAAGGAAACTATTGTGAAGAAACGGGGACTTTATGGAAAAAAGTTTACCTGCCTGCCCGGTGGAAACGGCATTAATGCTTATCAGTGATCGCTGGAAAGTGTTAATTATCCTCAACTTACCGGATGGGACAAAGCAATTTGGCGAAATAAAAAAACGGTTGGAAATGTATCTCAAAAAGTCTTACCGGCAAATTTGCATTCAATGATTTGAAAACTGGTTCAATCTACAATACAAGAATATAAGGAAGAAATTCGATATGAGTGAAACATTTCATATAATCAGCGACGGCTCCTGCGATCTGCCTTCCTCGCTGGTGCAGGAAAAAAATATTACGGTCGTTCCCTTTTATGTATCCTTTGACGACGAACAGTATCTGAGAGAGAAAGTAGACATCGATGTCCGGGACTTCTATCAGATGATGGTGGAGAAAAAGGGCGTATACCCCAAGTCCTCCATGCCATCCATCCGGGATTACGAGAAAGCTTTCCGGCCCTTCGCAGAAAATGACACTCCTGTCATATGCATCTGCATCACTACCAAGTTCAGCGGTTCCATGCAGTCCGCGCTGAATGCAAAAGACCTGGTTCTGGAAACATACCCCCATGCCAGGATCACCGTCATTGATGCCACTGTCAATACGGTTCTGCAGGGCCAGTACGTTCTGGAGGCAGCCAGTCTGCGGGACCACGGTTTTAGCTATCGGGATGCCATTGCGCGGCTGGAGGCCATCAAGAGTACCGGCCGGATTTTCTTTACCGTGGGAAATATGGAATACTTAAGACATGGCGGCAGGATCGGAAAGGTGGCGGCTCTTGCCGGAGGCGCACTGGATATCCGCCCCGTCATCACCTTGAAACAGGGCGAAATCTTCCCCTCCGGCCTCGACCGGGGACGGAAGCGCACCTTGAAAAAGGTCATGTCCCTCCTTCTGGAATACTTGCAGGAAAGTGCTCTTGGGGCTGGCTGTTACAGTTTTGCCGTCGGATACGGTTATGACAGGGAGGAAGGACTCGCCTTCCGTGATCAGGCGGTTGCCTTCCTGCGCGAAAAGGGCTATGCCATAGATGAGATACCCCTTTACCAGATCGGCGCCACCATCGGCGTACACACCGGGCCTTATCCGCTGGGATTCGGAATCATTGAACGAGGGATTCACGATTAGCCCTTTTCTGCCAGCGTCCGCTCAGATATCAGATCGTACTTGACAGCCGGAATTATTTTAAAAAATATTGAAGAAAAAGGAGAAAACCGCTATAATATCCACGGGCTATCCTGTATTGGCAGCTTCCCCGAAGCAAACAGGTGGGACAGCATCAGCGCTGGTCAGGGATCGCCGTATATGCTGACATGGAGGGATCTATGAGAAAGAAAATCAACGCTTTTTTTATCACTGCTGTATTGGCCGCTTCGCTGTCCGGATGTGCCGGATCAAACAAAGAAAATAAAATTACCGATGCCGATATGGAGCTGCGAAATAGTGCTGAGAACACAGGCGAAACAGAAATCCTGTCTGATAACGGAGATGTCGACCTGACCGTCTGGGGCGGCGAAGAAGATGAGGCGCTATTAGCCCGGATTATCGAGGACTTCCAGACGGAATACAAAGGGCAGGCCAATTTCCATATTACATTTACTGCCCAGAGCGAATCTAACTGTAAGGATGCATTAATGGGGGATCTGGAAGCAGGCGCTGACGTCTTTGCTTTTGCGGATGACCAGCTAAATACGCTCGTAGCTGCCGGTGCACTGGAGCCGGTCGAAAATGCAGACCGCATCAAATCTGCAAATCTGCCCGGCGCTGTTGAGGCCGCTTCTGTGGGAAATACACTTTATGCCTACCCTTTAACGGCGGACAACGGCTATTTCCTATATTACAACAAACAATTTTTCAATCGGGAAGATATTAAAACCTTTGACCGTATGCTGCAGATTGCAGAGGAAAACGGAAAGAACATTACCATGGACTGGTCTTCCGCCTGGTATGTCTACTCCTTTTTCGGCAATACCGGCCTGGAAGTCGGGCTAAACAGTGACGGTATTACCAACTTTTGCACCTGGAACCAGACAGAAGGCGACATCAAAGGTGAGGACGTTGCCAATGCCATGCTTGCCATTGCAAGCAGCCCGGCTTTTCTCAACACGGTGGAGGAAGGCTTCCTTGACGGAGTCCGGGACGGTTCCGTGATAGCCGGAGTCAGCGGCGTATGGAATGCAGTCGCTATGGAAGAAGCGTGGGGAGCAGACTATGGCGCGGCCAGACTTCCAACCTATACCTGTGCAGGAAAACAGATCCAGATGGCATCCTTTTCCGGCTATAAGCTGATTGGCGTCAATGCTTATTCCGAGCATTATACATGGGCCGTGCGGCTGGCTGAGTGGATTTCCAACGAAAAGAACCAGCAGCTGCGCTTTGAAATGCGCGGACAGGGGCCGGCAAACACAAAAGCCGCTGCGTCCGCCGACGTACAGAGCTCTCCCGCCATCACTGCCCTGCTTGAGCAGTCGGAATTTTCCTGCCTGCAGCGTATTGGCGGCAATTTCTGGGATCCGGTATCTGCATTTGCCTTGAATATGGCGGCGGGAAACCCGGAAGAAAAAGGACTGCAGGAGCTGCTCGATTCCATGGTGGAAGGGATAACCGCGCAATAAAAGCATAGACATCTTTTGGAGGACACAGGGATTATGAAGAAAAAATTAAACATCAAATACCGTTTAATACTGCCCATTGCCCTGCTTGGCATTGTGGCGCTTATATCCAATCTGCTGGCAGTAGCTAATATCAAAAAAGTCAATGACAATGCCGCAAACATTGCAGATAACTATATGGAGGGAAAAACTCATCTGGCCCAGATTCATCAGTCTGTTATGAACATACATAAGATGGCGCTGTCCCATATCGTGGCGACTGACTATAACACGATGATTACTCTCGTCAACGACATCAAGGATGCGGAAGAAGAGTTGGACGGCATGCTTGCTGATTATGAAATTTATATCAGTGATGACGACAGGGAAACCTACAATACGCTGCTTGCCGATTATGATTCCTTGAAACATTCTCTCGTTTTCCTCGTATGCGCCAGCGCTGCCAGCAAAACGCAGGATGCCTATACTTTCGCCAACGGTGACGTGGCCGCCTGCAACAATGCTGTGGAAAACAGCATACGCATTCTGGATGAATCCATCAGCACGAGAACTGAACAGGCCAGAGCACAGCTTGCATCCGTTTATCTCAGCTCCATGGTTACAAACGGAGCATCCACCCTTGCCTGTATTATCCTCGTCTTATTTACGGTGTCTCTCATTTTAAGGTCTGTAGTCAGACCCATAGCAAGTGTTCTCGATACGCTTCAGGCCTGCTCCGGGCGTATCAGCGGTGTAGTGGAGGAAGTCTTATACCGCACACAGACTTCCAGTAAAAACGCTACCGATTTATCCGCCCTTTCCGAAGAACTGTCGGCAACCATCCAGGAAGTGTCAGACAGCGCTTCCCACATCAACCAGAATGCCAAAAATGTGCAGATGGATTCTGAAAATATGGCTGATGAATGTGAAAAAATCGCGGCGTACTGCGGCGCAATGAATACGCGGGCCGAAGAAATGGGACAGTCTGCACAGAAAAGTCTGGATAACACCAATGCCAAAGTCAGAGAAATACTGGATGTTTTAAACGAGGCGATCGAAGGAAGCCACAGTGTCGACCAGGTAAGCCTCCTTACGCACGACATCCTTGAGATCGCTTCCAAAACCAATCTGATTGCTTTAAACGCCGCCGTAGAAGCTGCGAGAGCCGGAGAGGCAGGAAGAGGTTTTGCGGTTGTGGCGGACGAGATCCGACAGCTTGCGGCTTCCAGCAGTGAAACAGCAAACCACATCCAGGAAGTCAACACTACTGTGACCCGCGCCGTTTACAATCTTTCCGAAAACGCACAAAATCTGGTCACATACATAGAGGAATCCATCCTAAAGGAATTTCTCTCTTTCGTTGCTTCCGGCCAGCAGTATCAGGAAGATGCCGCCTATATACGGCAGACGATGGACTCGTTTAATGCGAGTACCCGTGGTCTGAAAAGTTCCATGACTGAAATCGTTGACGCCATAGGAACCATCACAACGGCCATTGATGAGGGGGCAGCGGGTGTTTCCGGCGTAGCCGACAGCACACAGCGTCTGGTGAGCGACATGACAGAAATTACCAAGCGGATGGATACAAACCACAAAGTGGCATCCGAGTTGGAAAAGGAAACCATAACCTTTGCCAATTTATAAATGCCTTACTTATTTGTTTTCACATTGTAGCCGGAACATATAATTCACTCTTTGATGCACGCGCCTTCGTATGAAACAGATCGCCCACGGTCCGCAGGGTTCGCCAGCCGCCGCACCCTGCGGACCCTGATATTGACCAACTACGGCAACGTCCATCAGCCCATATATACAGGAGATCATGGAAGCTCCAAAAGCTGCAATTTCTTCCACAAGAACCAGATCAACCGTTTTTTGGGGAAACTCCTCGCCTTTTTTCGTCAGTGAGACATACTTATGACGTTTACCGTTGTAATCCCCAACCTCAATCAAGCCATCCTTCACCATCTTTTTCAAGGCAGATTTCCTCACCACTTTCTTTTGATAACACATAAATATTTCCTGTATCACAGGTAACCGACATTGCAGGTATATGACTGATCAATTCCTTGTTATTCCCGTCCTTGCCGCAGGAATACAAGTCTCCGCCGTCCGTTCTGGAAATATAATAGATTGACTGCTCATCCATACAGAAATCATATGCAACTATATTTTCATAAGTGTAAGTTTCATTACCGGAAACGTCATATCTTGTTAAAACCCCCTGTTCATTTTTGTAAAAGATGCTTTCCCCATCGAATGAAATATTACCGTTTGCAGGAATGTCGAGCTTTACAGTTTTTTCGGTATACCGGTTTACTTTTGTTATGCCATCATTGCCAATG